>Ga0315535_1000023_pt1 | contig 86347 bp, 65 predicted proteins | sample SalMarSW160220MG_2_FD_203092 | JGI IMG/M metagenome (GOLD analysis project Ga0315535, IMG submission 203092) | Salt marsh sediment microbial communities from the Plum Island Ecosystem LTER, Massachusetts, United States - Salt Marsh Sediment SW1602-20 ... | reverse complement strand
GTTTGTAGTGTCAGATAATGCCAGGTCATACTGATAAACTACATCATTGGAAAAGGCAGTTCCTTTGAAGGTTATTGATATGGGGACTGCTTCGGAATAACGTCCGAACAACATCAGTTGATTTCCCTTATAAAGATTTTGTAGCTCAACCGGATACCTTTCTGCAATAATATTTGGATCGAATTCAACACTTGTATTCAGCAGAACCGGATTCTGAATCATCAGGTAAAATTCAGTAATGACTTCCTCAAGTTGGTTGTTTTCAAGGAACTCGGCCAGCCCCTTATTATTTCTGGCTATGGTTGTTAACAGGCGCGCATTGGTACTTGAGCCAATTCCAAAGGTGAAGATTGTAACTTCCTTTTCAGAAGTTAGCACCAGGTTGTCTATATGGGTTATCAATTCATCCGTATCTGTAATGCCTGAAGTCTGCTCACCATCAGTCAGGAATATGATAATATTGGCAGTGGTATTATCTGCATACAAAAACTGGGGAATAGCAGTGTCAAAAGCTCCCGATATATTGGTTGATCCGTTAGCTTCGAGAGAATTAATATAGTCTGTTGCCAAACCCTTATTTGTCTGATTATATTCCACATGACTTGGCCTGAAGCTACTGATATCAGTTGAGAATGATACAATATTGAATTTATCACCTTCATTCAGATGATCCACAATGAATTCAGCAGCATCCCTGGCCTGAACCATTTTATTTCCCGACATGCTCCCTGAACGATCAATGATCAGTGTAAAAACCTTCTCGATGGTTTCAGATTGATCACTTGGGTTCGGTTCAACAATTAATGCAAAAAAACCTCTTCCGTAACTATCAACACTCAGGGAATCATGAATGTAAGTGGATAATGAAAATAATCCTAAATCGTCTTGACTCAAAGAGTACTGTAGGCTGTAATTCGCATCAGCGGGCTTTTCATACATTGCGCAACTCAAATAGCCCTCGTAACTGGATATGGAGGATGTATCTGCAGCGTGACTTAAAAGCATAAAATCAGTAATAATCCGATCCGATTTAAGAGAAACGCTGATGCGCTGTTCGTCGATCAGGGTAGTGTTTATTTCCCTGTAATCATTTGGATAACTGTAATTTACTTTTCCGAATTTGTATTCCAGGAGTTCAACGTATGTTAACTCTACAATCACAGTTGAATCTTCTCCTATGGCTTCTGTCAGATCGAAATACAGTGGGTTATTTCCCAGATAGGTTACAAGTTGTTCATCCACATTGTCAGAAGGGCTGCCAGTTGCAGTATCCTGAGGAGCCGAAGAGAATACTGCTTTGTGCCACCTGCCGTTCAACCGGTACTTTAACTCGGTTGCGCTGGCATTTAGCGGGACAGGAAATCCATATTTTATAGACAATGAATCACCATACTGGTTCAGAAAAGTCTGGGTAGATTTGGTAATCGCTACCTGGTTTTCAATATTTACCTCAATGCCTGAACTCTTTAATGATAGATATGTCCCGACAGCGTTCTTTTTAAACACAACACCATTGGCATAGATAGAGATAATCACAAAATTGAAGAGTGCGAAAAAAAGCGTCTTTCGGATCATTTTGGATATTTTGTGGGGTTTTGCGGTAAATTGATAGAGCTATAATAAATACTGATCCTGAAAGTTTCAGAGATTGATCAGTATTGTCTACATTCCTTCGGGCCATAGGCAAGTTATGAAGAATCCCAGGAATCTCATACTAAGATGTCCCATAACATGACCAACAGATAATAAACCCGAACAAGATGACTATCTGTAATAATTATTTAATTCCACCTCGGCAAGAATAAAATACAATAATAAAACGCTTAGTAAGAGACGCAGAGAATGGCTTCCAGGATCTCCTGCTCAGTGATGCATGGCGACCCGGTCAGCCCTGAAGGATTGCACATGTCGTTGGCCAGCTCGGTGGCAGCATCGGTACAGTCGGTACCATCGCATTCATACTTCTTGCCATTGTACAGGTAATAACAGTGAAGGGCAGTGCAACATGCCGTAAATGAACCACATACACTGGTTTCAGTGACGCATTGTTCCATTGGATTTTTATCGCAGGAAAACATGCCTGCCAAAAACATAAATACGAAAGCACGAAAAAAGAAAGATTTCTTCATTTTGGGTGGGTTTTAGGGATAGTTGTTCAAGTTACGAAATTCGCATACATGAGTCAAAATAGCACCTTTGTTAAATCTTAATGAAATCGTGTTCAAGCAGATGATCATCAATTTATTTGGCATATATTAGTGGTACAAGACATCTTTAAGCACCTCCCATTTTCACCCAATGAGCAATCATCCCATTGCCAATTCAAATTCGGTTCTCGATCCGGTAAAAGAGGAGCTGCGGATCAATTTCATTGATGTGCTCAGGGGGGTGGCGGTGCTGGGAATCCTGTTGTTGAATATTGTGGGGATGGCCCTGCCCGACCCGGCCTACTGGGATCCTTCGGGATATGGTGGGGACAGCGGGTGGAACCTGGGGGTGTTCTTTGTCAACAGCCTTCTGTTTGAAGGGACCATGAGGGGCATATTTTCCATGTTGTTTGGTGCAGGGGTGATCCTGTTCACGGCACGGAAGGAGGAAGAGGGAGCCGGGCTTGAACTGGCCAATGCGTGGTACAGAAGGACCATCTGGCTGATCGTTTTCGGTTTGTTTCACGCTTACGTTCTGATCTGGCCCGGGGAGATCCTCTATTTCTACGGGATTGTGGGAATGTTTATTTTCCCCGTCAGACATGTGGCACCGCAAAAGCTTTTGGCTTTCTCCTTATTTCTTTTTGTGGTGATCACTATGCTGGGTATCCATGATAACATCAAGGTCACCCGGATTTACGAAAAAGCGATTGTGGCCGAGGAAGTTTTGTCACATGGAGGGGAGCTTACGGCTGATCAGGAAAAGGATCTGGAGGAATGGAATTATACCCTGACGGAGCTTAAGCCGGACGAGGAGACCAAGAAAGAGGTCCTTGAAAACATGCGGTCAGGTTATTTTTCGGCGGTGAAAACCATGGCACCCCTTTCCCAGTTTATCCAGACCATCTATTTCTTCAGGCATGGATTTCTGGATGTCTTAAGCATGATGCTGCTTGGGATGGCGCTGTTCAGATGGAAGGTTTTTCATGGTGAGCGATCCTGGAAGCTCTACGGTTTGTTCGTGCTCATCGGTTATGGTGTGGGGATCCCGGTGAACTGGTTTGAGACCACAACTTACATCGCTGACCATTTCAGTGTGCTGAGTTACTACAGAACACAGCAGACTTACGAGATGGGCCGCTTATTCACCACCATGGGACACGTGGGCTTGGTCATGCTCTGCATGAAGACCCGCTTGCTGGGTTTCCTGAAAAGGTCCCTTGCTGCCGTGGGGCGCATGGCGCTTTCCAACTACATCATGCATACGGTGATTGCCACCACCCTGTTCGGGATTTTCAGGCAATATGGCCAGTGGCAACGGTACGAACTTTATTACCTGGTCCTGGCCATCTGGATAAGCCAGCTGATATTGAGTCCCCTGTGGCTCAGGTATTTCCGGTTTGGGCCCCTGGAGTGGCTCTGGCGGTGGCTGACCTATGGAAAGCGCCCAAGGCTGAGCAGGAACTAAAAATTACAAACCAGTTTCATTCTGAAAAGGGATAAATGCTATCTTTCCCGGCATGATTCAAAATTACTCCAACATGAAAAGAATCCTGTTGATTGCCGGGTTGATGGCTCTTATCTCCCCGGTGATTTCCCAGACCAATGTTCCGGTGGTGGGTGTCAGTGATGAACGCCCCGGAATCTATGGCCTGAAAAACGCCCTGGTCGTTACCTCATTCGATCAGGCGCCTGTAAGGCGTGATATCCTGATTGTCAAAGGCCGGTTTCGGGAAATTGGTAAAAACCTCGACTTCCCTGCAGGGACCGTGGTCATCGACATGGAGGGCAAGACCATCTACCCTTCGTTTGTGGACATCCATTCCAGTTATGGGCTGCCCGTTTCCGATGTGAAAGAGACCGACCCCATGGCAGCCTTTTTCTCGCAGGGCCAAAGAGGACCTTCCGTACCGGAGAAGCCCAGGACGGCTGATTACTGGAACCAGGGGATCAAACTGAATTACAATGCGGTCAGCGAATTCAAGCCTGATCCAAAATCGGCCGATGCACTGCGAAAGGCAGGTTTCGGAGCAGTGGTCACCGTGAAAAAGGATGGAATTGCCAGGGGAACCTCGGCCCTGGTGAGTCTGGCCGATGACAAGGCAAACAAAGTTATCCTGATGAGCAGGGCCAGTTCCAACTACTCTTTTTCACACGGGACCTCCGGGGACGCCTATCCAACGGCCCAATATGGGGCCATCGCCCTGCTCAGGCAGATGTACCTGGACGGGGAGTGGTACGACCAGCTGCCCGATGGTGTTTTTTATGATGACGCCCTGGAGGTTCTTCAGGCCCACAAGGCCCTTCCGAAGGTTTTTGAAGTGAAGGATAAATACGAAATACCAAGAGTCAATGCCATCGCTGAAGAGTTTGGATTGAAATACATCATCAAGGGAAGCGGCAATGAATACCAGCTCATGGATGAGATTCGGAATGCCGGCGTTGCCCTGGTTATCCCGCTGAAATTCCCGGACCCGCCCGATGTAAAGGATCCCTATATGGCCGCATCGGTTCCCCTGAGCACATTGAAACACTGGGAAATGGCACCGGCCAATGCCGGGATGTTAAGCAAAGCCGGGATTGAGTTTGCTGTCACAGCCGACGGGTTATCGAAACCAGGTGACTTCCTGGGTGCCCTGCGCAAAGCAGTTGAGATGGGACTGGAAAAAGAGGAAGCGCTGAAGGCAGCCACCTATCTGCCGGCCCGGATGATCGGCGCTGAGGAGCTTGTGGGTGGCATTCAGAAGGGCATGGTGGCCAACCTGCTCGTGACCTCCGGAGACCTGTTTGACAAGGAGTGCGTAATCTACCAGAACTGGGTGCAGGGAAAACCCTACACTTTTGTGGATCCCAAATTGAAAAGCATGGCAGGAGAGTATATCCTGGAGGCAGGTGACAGCACCTACATCATGACCATCAAAGGGAAACCGGATAAACCCGAAGTGGAGGTAAAATCGGGCGGGAATGAGGTGAAGTCTGCCATTGCCTGCAAGAACAATCTTGTGACCCTCTCCCTGACCACCCAGAAGGGCATGATCAGCCTTTCAGGAGCCTGTTACGATGGCATACTGAAAGGGGAGGGGATGATGGCTGACGGCAAGTGGATCAACTGGAGTGCAAGACCGGGAGCCGGGACAGCAGATTCAGTCAGCAGGGTAGATACTGCAGGCATGAAGATAAGCGACAAAGGGTCGGCAAAGAACTCCATGGGCAAGGTCATCTACCCCTTCAAGGCATTCGGCTGGGAAGAGAAGCCGGTGCAGGAAACAATCCTCTTCCGGAATGCCACCGTATGGACCCTCGATCGGAAGGGAAAGTCTGAGAACACCGATGTGCTTGTCTCAGGCGGGAAGATCTCGGCAGTGGGGCAGAACCTTCAGGTCAGGGGAGCCAGGGTGATTGATGCCACAGGCCTGCATGTGACCCCCGGGATCATAGACGAACACTCCCATATAGCCATGGCATCCACCAACGAGGTGGGGCAGGCCATCACCTCGGAGGTGCGGGTGGGAGATATCATCGATCCGTCCGACCTGACCATCTACAGGCAGTTGTCAGGCGGGGTTACCGCGGCCCACATCCTGCACGGATCTGCCAATCCCATCGGGGGTCAATCGGTCCTGATCAAGCTCCGCTGGGGCTCATCTGCGGAAGATATGAAGATCGCAGGCCAGGTGGGATTTTTGAAACATGCCCTTGGAGAGAATGTAAAAAGGAGCGCCAACCGATATCCCAATACGCGGATGGGTGTGGAACAAATCATCAGGGATGCCTACCAGCGTGCCGGGGATTACAACGATGCATGGAAAAAATACAATGCACTGAGCGATAAGGAGAAAGTTGGAATGATTCCCCCCAGGCGCGATCTGGAGCTGGATGTCCTGGTGGATGTCCTGGAGGAGCGCAGTTTTATCGTCTGTCACACCTATGTGCAAAGCGAAGCCATGATGATCATGAAACTGGCTGAAGATTTTGGCATCAAGGCCCATACGCTGATCCATATGAACGAAGGATTCAAGCTGGCCGACAAGATCAGGGAACATGGGGCGGCTGCTTCGGTATTTGCCGACTGGTGGGATTACAAGTACGAAGTGTATGAAGGGATCAACTACAACGCGGCCACTCTGGTTCAGCAGGGGGTGCTAACCTGTATCAATTCGGACGACGGAGAAATGGGGCGGAGGCTGAACCAGGAAGCCGCTAAGGTAGTGAAGTACGGAGGGATTGATGAGATCGAGGCGCTGAAACTGGTTACACTGAATCCGGCAAAAATTCTTCACCTGGACCAGCGGATGGGGAGCATTGAACCGGGTAAGGATGCAGATATTGTTTTATGGAGCGATCATCCTCTCTCTGTGTATGCCCGCGCGGAAATGACACTTGTGGACGGGATTGTCTATTTTGATGAGGAGAAAGATGCAGCGATGAAGGCCTCGGTGGATGAAGAGCGAAACAGGATCATCCAGAAAATCCTGAAAGAGGGGCCAAAGAAGCCAACAGCGAACAGTACATCCAAAAAACCAATTTAGCTTCTGCGATCATGAAAACAAGAATCATAGAATTGGCAGGCATCATGATGTTTGCTGCACAAATGGCAACAGCACAGGTCCTCCCCGTGGTGGCCCCCCCTCAGGCTGGCCCGGTCATTCTCAAGGGAGGTACAATCCATACCGGAACCGGGGAGGTGATTGAAAACGGCAGTATCGCATTTAAAGCAGGGAAGATAACAGCTGTGGGCAAGGAGATCCTGCTGGCTGACAAAGCTGAATATACCACCATTGATGTGAGTGGGAAAGAGATCTACCCGGGATTGATCTACGTGAACACAACGCTGGGCCTGTTCGAGATCGGGACCGTGGATGTGACACTCGACATGCAGGAAATGGGACAGATGAATCCCGGGGTGCGCGCGGCAGTGGCCTACAATACCGATTCGCATGTGATCCCGGTGGTTCGGTCCAACGGAATCCTGCTGGCACAAATCACTCCGCAGGGCGGAACCTTTTCCGGAACCTCAAGCGTGGTCCAGCTGGACGCATGGAACTGGGAGGACGCTGTGTATGAATTGGATGAAGGTATACACCTGAACTGGCCCCGGATGGCACCCCTCACCGGAAGGGCTGCCATGCGTGCCAGGTACATGGGAGGAGATGCCGGGGGCAATTATGACAAAACGCTTGAAGCGCTGGAGACCATGTTCACAGATGCAGCAGCCTACGCCGGGATGCAGGGTCCGGGGCACAGGAATCTTCATCTGGAGTCGTTCCGGGGACTTTTCGACGGGACAAAGACGCTCTATATACACACCACCGAATCCAAAGGGATTATTGCCTCTGTTAACTTTGCCAAAAAGCATGGAGTAAAGCGCTTGGTCCTGGTGGGGGCCGGTGAGGGTGCCTGGATGGTGAAGGATTTCATTAAGGAGAACAACCTGCCGGTGATCCTGGGGCACATTCACAGCATGCCGGAGTATGAACACAGCGATACAAGGCTGCCCTTTAAGCTGGCCAAGATGTTTGCTGATGAAGGTATCCTGACCGGTATAAGCTATGCCAGTGCTGCCTATGGCTTTAACCTGCCCTTCGTGGCCGGGCAGGCTGTGGCTTACGGGCTGGGGAAGGAGGAAGCGCTCTCCATGGTCACACTCAACAATGCCAGAATACTGGGTATTGATGACCGGACAGGTTCACTTGAGGCGGGAAAGGATGCCAACATTGTGGTTTCAAACGGGGATCTCCTGGACATGATGACCAACGATGTGGTACAGGCTTACATCTGTGGAAGGAACATCGATCTGGATAACAAGCACAAGATGCTCTACCGCAGGTTCAGTGAGAAGTACAAACAGCAGGCCGCCAACCAGGATTAAAACCCTGGAATGGGTACAATAAAAATGGCTAACTTGTTTCAGAATAAAATCTCAACATATGAGACACGGATTTGCTGCCATCGTGATCACTGCATCCCTGCTTGCAGGGTGTAATTTGGCAACACAGTCGGAAAATGATTTCAATGCATTGTTAAATGCATATGGGGAAGTCTGGAATACAGGGTTTTTTAATGGTCTGGATACCCTGGTGGCAGAAAATTTCGATTTCAGGTACAACTCCTCCGGTCCATTTACAGGCATCAAACCCCTGATCAGCGGCATTGAATCTACCCGTGACCCTTTTACAGATTTCTCTTTGATATTGAAGGAAAAATGGGAGGTATGTGATACGGTTTGTCTGATTAACTGGGAGATTAGTGGAAACAGAAAAACAGACAACGAACCGTTTTACAATAAGGGCTTCAGTGTTATTTTTCATTCAGATGGGATCATCACAGGGGAATGGATCAGTTATAGTGAGATTGACTGGATTACAGGATTGGGATACAATATAGCTCCACCTAAATAATTATTTAAGAACCAATACTTTCATTTCAGATGCTTTTTTTAATGTATAGGACCGTCCGCTTAGCCCCTTTTATTGCCGGGGTTCTGTTTCTTTTATGCACTTCCTGCAACCAGGAGAAAAGGGATTCTCTACCGCCTCCCAATATCCTTTGGATCAGCTGTGAGGATATCAGCCCTGCACTGGGTTGTTATGGTGATACTTATGCGAATACGCCCACCCTTGACCGGCTGGCTGAGGAAGGAATCGTCTATACCAGGGCTTATGCTCCTGCACCCATCTGTTCACCGGCGCGTTCCACACTGATCTCGGGCGTATACGCCACCACACTGGGGACCCAGCATCTGCGTTCGGCCATACCCATGCCGGAGGACTTCAGGATCCTTCCCCAGTACCTGTCCGAAGCCGGTTATTTTTGTTCCAACAACGACAAGACCGACTATAACTTCAGCTATGAGGGAAGATGGGATGACCAGGGGAGAGAGGCACACTGGAGGAACCGAGGGGAGGGACAGCCCTTTTTCAGCGTGTTCAACCATGGCATTACCCACGAAGGGCATGCCAACAGAATAAACGAATCGGATGTGGAATCCCTGGCAGTGAAGCACGACCCGGAGAAGGCCCAGTTGCCTCCCTACTACCCGGACACTCCTGAAATGAGAAAGATCTGGGCACACCAGTATGACCTGATTTCGGAGCTGGACCAGCAGGTAGATAGTCTGATCGGGCAGTTGAAGGAGGACGGGCTCTATGACAACACCATCATCTTTTTCTTCTCCGATCACGGGTTCGGACTTCCGCGCTACAAGCGGTGGCTTTATAACTCCGGCTTGCATGTGCCGCTGATCGTAAGGGTTCCCGATCAGTACAGGTACCTGGTCCCGGGTGAACAGGTGAAACGGACAGACCGGCTGGTCAGTTTCGTTGATTTTGCACCCACCCTGCTGAACCTGGCAGGGGTGGAGATCCCTGCTCATTTTGCCGGCGCTCCTTTCCTTGGAAAAGAAGCGGAACAGGAAAACCGCTATATTTTCGGGTCACGAAGCAGGGCGGATGATATCTATGATGTATCCCGCCTGATTCTTGATGAGCGATTTGTCTATATCAGGAATTTCATGCCCCACCGGCCCTATGTGACGGATGCCATCATTTTCAATGATACCAAAGCAAGCTTCCGGGAGTTGATCAGGTTGAGAAAGGAAGGAAAACTGAATCCTGAGGCAGAACAGTTCTGGCAACCCAAGGAGTGGGAGGAGCTCTATGACCTGGAAAGTGATCCGTATGAACTGAATAACCTGGCAGGAAATCAGCAGCATGCTGACCGGGTATTGGAGATGAGGGGCAAGCTGTACGCCTGGATGGTGGAGAACCGGGATGTGGGATTGCTCAATGAATCTGAGATGATGCTCCGCTCGGCGGGGAGTTCGCCCTATGAGATGGGTTCATCAGAAGCCTATCCTGTGGAGACCATTCTGGAGGCTGCCAACCTGTGCGGAAATCCGGATGCCACACTGGATGAGATTGTGCCCCTGCTGGATCATGCCGATCCGGGAGTAAGGTACTGGGCCATCCTGTCGCTGTATGCCGTCGGGGATGTGGACAACCACGTCCGGGAGAAGGTCCGGGCCATGCTCGCGGACGATTCGCCCACTGTCTGCGTTGCTGCTGCCGAACTTCTGGCAAACATGGGCATGGTAAAGCAGGCGCTGCCCGTTTTGCAGGAACAGTTGATGAATCATGAAAATCCCACGCTGGTGCTGCAGGCAGCCATCGCCGCCAGGAACCTTGGAGCAGAGGCCAAGCCCCTGATCCCGGTGATCGAATCGGTATTCCCCCAGTACCGGGGTGAGGTATCCGGAAGGTACAAGGACTGGTTGTACCCCATGTTTATCGGGTTTGCACTGGACCAGGTTTACCTGAACTGCGGGATGAAAATACCAGAATAGCCCGGATATGACCTCCAGAGAAAGACTCCTGACTGTGCTCAGGGGGGAGATGCCCGACTGTGTGCCCGTGGCTCCTGATTTTTCCAACATGATCCCGGCCCGCCAAACCGGAAAACCTTTCTGGGATCACTACCTGTACAATGATCCGCCCATGCCCTTGTGGGAGAAGTTTATCGTCCTGAGGAACAGCGACCGCATTGTGGTTCAGGAGTCCTATCAAAAGAATGGGAAACGCATCTGGAAGGAAACGGTGGATGTTTACTATGTGGCCGATCCGCCCACTGAAGGGATCAAACCCGAATCGGTGGGTCTGCGTGCCATTCCTGAGAAATTTGTTCCGGTGGAAGGTGGGCGGTTTATTCTTTCCACAGGAGACCAGTGCGGCCGTGATACGCCCGATGAGAACCTGATGGCCATGGTGGAAACGGCACGGACGTATGGGAGATATTGATACCCGGTAAATGCTGCGGGCCAATTGACCTGCGGGTTACTTACTCAGGTCCAGCAACTCAATTTTCCTGAAATCATAGGGATGGCTCTCTGCCTGCAGGGCGATGTAGCCTGACGTGAGCGGTTCTCCTTCTGCCATGGGGAAGCCTTCCGGCAGATCCCCGCCGATGATGGGTTTGTAGTAGGTCAGTACTGTATCGCCGTCAACCAGATGGTGGATCACACTATCCCCGTATACCACCAGTTCGAAATGTACCCACTCCTCCCCGTTGTATGTTTTTGATGTGGAGTTGGTGCAGTGCTGGGTGACCAGTTCGCCATTCATCATGACATGGGTTCCCGGTGTACAGAGGTTGGCTGTTGGACGTTCCCCCTGGCCGCTCCCTCCCAGGAACTGGGCCTCCAGGCAAACCGGGAACTCCTGGTCCAGGCCCATGGATTCGGGTGACTGGGCATGGAACATGACGCCGCTGTTCTTATAGGCCCATCCCTGTCCTCCTGGCACCTGTTCTCCTACAACGCGGTACTCCACCCTGAGCTTGTAGTGGGAATAGGGCGTTTTGTAGAAGATGTGACCGTATTCCCCATCGAAAGTGTCGTACTGGTCATACCGGGTGACCATCATGCCGTTTTCTACCCGGAATGTGTTGTTGAAGTTCTCATTCAGCCGGTGCTTGGCCATTTTGATGGTCCACCCGTCCAGGTCTTTCCCGTTGAACAGCTGGATCCACTCCTCAGTCTTGGCTGGTTCGCTTTTGGGTGTCGGGGTGTTGCATGAGAGCAGCATGGCCATGCAGATGGTGACGGGGATCAGGGTTTTCATTGCAAGATATTTTAGGGTTGTGATTGAATTATTCCGGAAAGATACTCAATTGGCGCCAGCTTTCCTGAACTGTCTGAAGCTGATCAGTTGTCCGATCTGTTCATCCCACAACCGGAACTTCAGGGTCTGGATTCCCTTGAACATGGAGACCGGTTGAACGGAACCGAACATATCGTTCTCTTTGTGGCAGCGCTCCAGGTTGTAGTTCGGGATCTTTGGACTCAAATGGTGGATGTGATGAAATCCGATGTTACCCGAGAACCATTGCAGGATCCGCGGGAACTTCAAAAACGAGCTTCCCTGGAGGGCCATTTTCTTGTAATCCCATCCATCCTGGCGTGTCCAAACCACACCCTCAAACTGGTGCTGTACATAAAAAAGCCAGGTCCCCACCGCTGTTGCAGTATAGATCACCGGGAGCTGGATGAGAAGGAAAGACTTCCAGCCCATCAACAGAATGGCACCGGTAATGTAGGCCAGAATAATCAGGTTTGTCACATGACTGTTCCTCTTTTCCATGGCTGTCTGGCCCTTTCTCATGAAACGGAACCACACCACGAAAAGAAAGAACGGTCCTATCCCAAACAGGATGACCGGATTCCTGTATATGCGATAAATCAGTCTGCCCCTGGGACTCAGTTCCCTGTATTCCTCCACGGTCATTGTCCACAGATCCCCAACCCCTCTTTTATCCAGGTTTCCTACTGTACTGTGGTGGATGGCGTGGTCATTGTGCCACCGGTCATATGGGGTAAATACCAGGCTGCCCAGGATGATTCCCACTGCACGGTTGGCCCTGGCGGATTTGAAAAAAGAGCCATGGCCGCAGTCATGAAAAATGATGAAAATGCGGACCAGAAACCCGGCAGCCAAAAGCGATAATCCCAGCGTGATCCAGTAGGAGATGGAGAGCGAATAGTACATCAGCACCCATAGGATCAGGTAGGGTCCCAGGGAATTGATGATCTGCCAGATGCTGCGTCGTATATCCGGTTGATTGTATTTCCTGATCACAGCGACCCAGGATGTGCCGTTTTGTTCGTTTGATTTCATGCTGCGAAGTTAGGGAACTCTCCGGACTACCACTATTCAAATTGAATATGAATAGTTAAAAGTGACAGAATTGTATAATCTGGGACAGAATTGCTATTTTCACGGAAGAATGAGGTATGGCATACTGATAGGAAGCCTTCTGATCCGGGTCAGCACACTGATCAGTCAACCTTTTGTTATACAGGGGAATATTCAGTATGCGGAGAAGGGGATGATCTACCTGGCCTCTTATTACGGGGACAGGTTCCAGGTCACAGACAGCATGGAATCCACTTCCGGTTCATTTTACTTTCTCTTGTCCGAAAAGGCGCCCGTGGGGGTCTATCGCCTGATCTACCCTGAAGTGTACCAGGGCATCATGACCAGGAACCGCTTCGTGGAGTTTATTTACAACAGGGAGGATGTGTCCATGAACATAACCCTGGGGGAAAAGGGCCCCGTTCCCTTTTTTGAGAATTCCCTGGAGAACCAGGTCTACTTTGAGTTCATGACTTTCCAGCTCGACTACGAGGCACAGCTGACAGAGACTTACCGGCTGTTGTTTCCCGCCCTGCCCGGAGATTCCGTATATGATTCTGCAGTTCAAAGGTACGAAGCGCTGCAACACAACAGGTACCGGTTTATGGATTCCATTTCGTCGCTTTACCCGGACCTGTATGCCACAAAAATCATGAATGCATTCCGTGCCCCGGTGATGGCTGGTTCCATGACACACGCCCAGCGCATCCAAACCCTGAAGCAGGTCTTTTTCGACGGGAATCCCATTGACGATCCTGCTCTGCTTCATGCTCCCGTTTATACCTTCCGGATTATTGATTACCTGTCACTTTACAGGGTGGATACCCTTTCTATGGAAGGTCAGCAGGAAGCTTTTATGGAAGCAGTGGACCGGATCATGGACCATGTGGCCCCTCTGAGCGAGCTTCACTCGTTCGTGGTGGAGTTTTTATTGGAAGGCTTTGAACTGCTCGGCATGGAGATGGTGCAGGTTCACCTGGCCGAGAATTATCCGGATGAGTCGTGCGAATCGGATGTGGCCGGAATGGTTCTCTCCAGGATGGAGGGGTATAAAAAAATGGCAGTGGGTTCCATTGCTCCGGATTTTATCATCAGGGACATTCACGGGAAGTACCACAGGCTTTCAAAGCTGCCGAACCCTTACGTTCTGGTACTCTTTTGGGCTGGCACCTGCGAACACTGTGCAGCCATGATCCCTGAGTTGCACCGGTGGTACCTGGATGAGAATGATCTGGATATGGAAGTGGTGGCCATATCCATCGATTCGTCCGCTGCGAATTTTGAAAAATATATACGGGATGTTGATTTGCAATGGATCACCTCTCATGATCAGCTGGGATGGAACGGGAAGGTGCCGGGAGACTACCATGTTTATGCCACCCCATCCATGTTCCTGCTTGACAGGGAGCAAAAGATTCTTGCCCGGCCAGTCAACATGAAGAGCTTCCGGAAGGCAGTCAGGAAGCTGGAACCCTTGTAAAACGGCCTTTGGACTCCTGCCAGGCCTCTTCCCATGCCTCATATAATTCCGGGGTGGGATCACCTCCGAAGGTTATGGGTAGTCCCTTTTCCCTGAAATACGGATTTTCCACTTCTCCCACTTTTTCCAGTTGTTTAAAATAGTGCGGCAGTTGGTCAGAATACCCGATGTAGATCACATAATCCGCTTCAGGTTTTCTGGGGATCCACTCCATAAATGCATCGTTGAAGCTGAAGACTTCGGGATAGGACGGATCGGGACGGTAATAGCTGGCTGCTCCGGCAGCACCATAGTGTTCTCCGTAGACCAGCGTATGCGCCTTCACCGAATCGGGCAATGCGTCATAGAAAGCCCATACTTTTTGACCCAGTTCGTCCCATCCGATCATATCTGCGTAGTCCTGGGGCAGGTCGTGGACCTCCCCGCCTTCCCACATGAGCATCACCTCCATCCCCCGTGCAATCATTTTCCGGTCATATTCCACCATCCTCTCCGGCTGGTAAATCGGCAGGCTGAATGGCAGAATGTAAATCCCGGTCTGGATGGTCATGCCCAGGACCATCAAAACGAGGAAACGCCTGGGTTTTACTGCCCATTGTTCCCATGCCAGTCCCCCGAATACCACCAGCATGGTATAGGCTGCGATGGTGTAATAGAATTTGCCCCTCAGCAGGATGATCAGCAGCAGGGTAAGTCCGAATGCCCAGGCAAAAAGCCTGAACTGCCGGTGTTTGGGATTGAAGATAAGCCAGATAAGGCCTCCCAGCCAAACGGGCAGTGCCGGCATGTGCATGAACACCTGGGCCAGTAAAAAGTCTTTCAGCAAAACATTCCCCAGCTGGGTTTCCTGGAGTGTTTGCATGTGGAAGAAGACGGGCCAGTTGTGCTGGTACTGCCAGATCAGGTTGGGAAGGATCAGTATGATCCCGCCTGCCAGTGTGATGGGAAGATATTTGGTCCAGAGCAGTTTTCGGTGCGGAGTGAAAACAAGTGCAAGCAATAGTGCCGAAGCGTAGAAAATGATGGCGTATTTGTTCATCCAACCAAGGCCAAGAACAGGAATCATCCAGAGAAGCAGTTTTGGATCCTGTTTCCGGACCATCTGGAAAACCACCACCGCAGTCAGCAACCAGAACAGGTGGTTGAAGATCACCGGTTGGAGCAGGGCAGCGGGCCTGAGGAAGGCAGGCGACAGGAGATAGGCTGTGAGCCCCAGTACCTGTGCAACCACACCCCCTTTCAGCTGGCGGATCAGCCATCCCACGATAAATATGCTGACAGCACCCACCAGGGCGGGAAGCAACCGGACGGCCAACAGGGAATCGCCCCAGAGTTGCATGTGAATCCGTGTGATGAATGCCAGCAGGGGCGGGGTGCTGAAATAACCCCAGTCCAGATGCTGTGACTGGGCCATGTAGAGGTATGCATCCCTCTGGAAACCGTAATGGGTGGCCGTGAGCAGATGGATCAACAGTTTGGCTGATGTAAATGTGAGTATGATCGCGTTATCAGTGATCCATCGTACTGTTTTTTGCATAACGGTTTGTTTTAAGTCGGTTGAAATAGTCCCTGGAAGCCCTGACCACCGAGGGTGAGAGGATCAGGGCCGAGATCATGGTGGGGAATGCCATCAGGGCATAGGCCCCGTCGAAGATGCCAACCACGGTTCCCAGGGTGGCTGTGGCTCCTATGGGGATGGTCACAATATAGAACCATTTATAGAGATGGCTTCGTTTTGCACCGAATACAAAAGAGAAGCACTTGGTTCCGTAGTATGGAAAGGAGAGCATGGTGGAGAGGGCAAAGACGAAAACACAGATGGTAAGCAGGTAAGCTCCGAAGCCTGGTATGGAGCTTTCAAATGCTTTGGCGGTGAGCGTGATTCCGTCCGCTCCTCCCGAATCCCATACCCCGGTGATGATTAAAGCCAGGGCGGTCATGGTACATACGATGATGGTATCAACCACCGGTCCGAGCATGGCCACCAGGCCCTCCCGTACAGGTTCATTGGTCTTTGCGGCCCCATGGGCCATGGGTGCTGTCCCGATCCCGGCCTCATTGGAAAAGGCAGCCCTTCGAACCCCGGTTATGACCAGCGCTCCCAACGCTCCGCCCAGTACGGAGTCGGCGGTGAAAGCATCCCTGAAGATCAGTGCAAAACCGGGAATGATCCGGTCCGGCCGGGAGAAGATAATATACAATACGGAGATCACGTAGAGCGCCACCATGACCGGTACCATGCGCCCCGTAACCTTACCGATCCGCTTGATACCGCCGAAGATCACCGCTCCCACGATGAGGCTCACCAGCAGTCCGGAGACCAGGTTGGTGGTGAATCCGCCTTCCACCCCGTTGGGGATCAGTACCACGTCACGGACGATTTGAGTCAGCTGGTTCACCTGGAACATGGGCAGCACCCCGATCATTCCCATGAGGCAGAAAAAAACAGCCAGGGGCCTCCAGTTCCGGCCAAGCCCCTCTACGATCACATACATGGGTCCTCCCTGAAGCTCTCCGTTTGAGTCGCGGCCACGGTACATGACTGCCAGCGTGCAGGTAAAATATTTGGTGGTGACCCCCAGCAGGGCGCTAACCCACATCCAGAAAATGGCTCCCGGCCCCCCCATGGTAATGGCCAGGGCAACCCCTGTGATGTTCCCCATCCCCACGGTGGCTGCAAGGGCAGTGGAGAGCGCCTGGTAATGGTTGATCTGACCCGGTTCGTCGGGATTGTCATATTTCCCGGCCAGGATGCCAATGGCGTGCCTGAAATGCCTGAACGGGAGCAGCCTGGAGTAGACCAGGAAAAAGATCCCTCCTCCCAAAAGGAGAATCAGCAGGGGGGTGCCCCATGCCAGGTCGGAGAATCCTGTTATTATTCTTTCTACTGCGGATATTTGAACTTCCTGTTCCTGCACGACTCCGGATTAATCCATGATTCCCATCTTTTTCATGAGAAATGAGGCATTCATGTTCGTGGCAATTCCTTTCCGGATGGTATAATCAAATTCCAGCTCCAACTCTTTGATATAACTTTCAAAACAGTAGTTCACAACCTGTCCGGGCAGCTCTTTTTCCAGTTCACCCAGTGAGAGGTCATGGGTGGCGATAAAACAGCGAACCGGGTGGGGGAGGGAGCGTTTGATCAGGCCCACGGATCCACGCCTTTTATCGGTGGTATTGGTGCCTTTGAGCACTTCATCCAGAAGGATCAGTATGGGATGACCCGCTTCCATCCTGCGTACAATCCGCTGAAGTTTTTTGATCTCAGCCAGGAAGTAGGACTCCTCATCGGCCAGGGAGTCGGCCGTTCGCATGCTTGAACAGAGCCCCATGAATGGGGTTTTGAACCGGCTGGCACACACGGGACAACCGGCGTAGGCCAGGATAAAATTCACACCCAGAGACCTGAGAAATGTGGATTTCCCGGCCATATTGGCCCCCGTGATAATGACGATTTTTTCATCTATAATGGTGAGGTGATTGACCACCCGTTTTCCCGGGGGGATCAGGGGATGGCCCAGGTCGTGCAGCTCCATGGAGTTGTGTTCCTCATTCATCCGGGGCAGTGTAAAATCCGGATGGTTGTAGGCGAATCCTGACAGGCTGATCATGGCATCGGTCCACCCGGTGATCTCTATCCACTCCAGGATCTTTTCACTGTTCCTCTTTTTCCATGATTCGAGCAGGTGCATCATGATGAAATCGAAGAGGAACAGGCCGTTGAATAAAGCGCCCAGCAACATGTTCAGCCGCTGGTCAAAAAAGCCGAGCAGCCTGGAAAGCTTTTGAACCTCTTTCATTCCTTCGCGGGCTTTCTCCCTTTTTTCCTGAAGAACCGGATGGTCAAAGTTGTTTGCAGCAATGATCTCCAGCAACCGGGCATATCCTTCCAGCAATTCATGTTTTTTCGAAATGGTTTCCTGGTAACGGTTGGTCCTCATCAGGAAAGGGGAGAGGAGGGTATAGTTAAACAGCAGCAGGGGAAGCAGATACCTGAAAACACCCGGATTCAAAATACCTGATACGATGATGGCCAGGGCGATCCCGCTGACTCCCAGCGCCAGGAAGAAGAGCCATCTGTGCTGAACAATGTAACCAGAAGCAGTCAGCCATTTAAGAATGCCCGGGAGATCATCATCCTTCTCTTCGACAAGGGAGCCGCGTGCAGTAAATGTTTGCCGGAAATTGATCTTTTCCCGGAGGTTTTCATTGATCCCCTGCCTCTCTATGATCGTTTCCGGGCTCCCGGGTTCGGTGGTCAGAATCCCGGCAAGCATCTCACTCCCTTTCAGTGTGGCTGTTCGGTTCAGGTACTGGTAGAGGGAGCCTTTTCCAAACAGGTCCAGGTCATGGGACCAGGGGTGGGAGGGATCGGCATATTCCATTCCGTCGGGAAGGGCAGTGAACCTGTGCTCCTGGCATGCCTGCTCCAGCTCATTCAGATCCTTCAGCCGGGTATTCAGGTTTCTCAGGTCTTTCTGCCTGTTGTACCGGCTCACAAGAAACAGGAAGCCGGTCACCATCACTGCAGCAACACCATGGTACAATGGCTGGTTGTTTTTGACAGCCAGGACCATGAACCACACCAGTAGGATAAGCGATGCCAGCCGAAGCAATGCGATGTAATTCATCATCCTGACATGTTGCCTGGTGGCGGTCTGAAACTCTTTTATTCTTTGGGAATAGGTGTCCCGGAGCTGATCTTGGAGCATAAAAAATGCGGGTTTCCCCAAAGATAGAAAAACCCGCTAAATGGACCAGTCCCCCTTTTTACTGCCACATGGAGCAGTCGATCAGGTGGATGGACAATTCTGTAACCTTTCCCGGGAAAACCTCCACATACCCCGGTCTGTGGGAACTGATAAAGGCATCCATATAGAAGCCGCCTTCCGTCCTGACCAGATACAGGTATCCTCCCGGATCCATGGGTACCTGGAAGAAGCCGTCCGAGTTGGACCGGACAATGGCAATGGGCTCTTCCCAAATCATTCCTATTGGAATATAACAGTCCATGGGAGCAAATGTGTAGATGGAATCGAGGACGTAGTATGGGAATAAGTACACATCCCTCACCATGGGATAAATGTCATAGTTATCTGTAGTCCCATCAACATAGATTGGCATGGTAATCTGGCCGAATATCCCCTGTTTTATGTTGGGTTGAAGCAGTCCCTCGGGTGTAATGATCACATCTCCTCCTGGTTCAGAGCCGATGATCAGGGGCGGGAATTCCTCCCCGCACCTGAATTGCATCATTTCCTCAAGCCCGAATTTCGCCTCCAACAGCGGCTCACCCTGACAGCCGAATGCCACAATGGAATAATATGTTTTCATTACCGGAAGATTGAAATGGTTCAAGCCCTCAACAAGTGGTTCATCCAGCACCGGGATGTCTCCGGCCCAGATGGTGATCCTTGGCTGGAAGATGGGTACGCCGGCCGGGTCGAACATGGGAGTTGTATCGTTCCAGTATTGCTCACAGTGGTAGTTGAGCAGTACCTTCAGGCAAAACCGGTTCACAAATTCAATGTTGAATTCTGCATATCCGAAATCCCCGGGCCGGTAGTCGTTCACTCGGATCACCTGAATATCCTGGCTTGTGGTTATATTGGGCTGTATACTAAAGTAGTGGGGCAAAGGGTCTCTCACAAGACCAGCAAGCATGGAGCTCTCTTTGGGTGTGGCCCAGATCACCTCTCCGGCTGCATCGACGAGCAAAAACTCTGTGAGCATGAATTCACCCACCGGCATGGTCATGGCGCGTGTCACAAACCGATCACCGAACCGGATCAGTTCAAGATACTCTTTGTCAAAGATCATTCCATGGTTCATATCCTGAACGGATACCAGTGCAGCCACTACTTCGCTTCCTTCGGTGGCCGCTTTCAGGGTTGCGTCTTCGGTGAGATCAAGCCCGAATTTGAGCTGACCGGACTCCTCAACCTGGTTGCAGGAAGCAAGGAGCATGATTCCCAGCAGGGTGGCCGAAATCAGGTGGAGATAGGTTCTCATGGTTGTCATTTTTGTTAAGGTTACACTATATAGACGTATAAATGGTGTCATGGGTTGCGTAAGGGGATCCGCTCCAGTTCAAGCTTGAAGTAGACAGGCAGCCCTGTTTCAGCATCGTTAACGGGATCTCCATCCTCCGTCTGCCTTCTCTGCCAGATCACCGGAGTGATTCCGCTGACTCTTTTTATAACAGTGGCTGAATCCGGATCCAGAATCCAGGTTTCATGAAAACAGACCGATAAAAGCTGATCATCCAGGTTGTAAGAGCCGGCTGTTTCCGAATACAGGGATACCATGGATACCATGGGCGCATGAAGGTTGTTGGCATGTTGGTTTTCCGGATCCATCAGCATGAATTCGTGGGAAACCTCCCCGATCCTTGTCTCACCTCCGCCTGGTGAATGCTTCCGGACCATGCTCCAGAAATCAGTTTCCGGGTCACCAAAGATCCTGATGCTGTCAACCCTTTTTTGTATGCCGGGCCTTTCTGTATCAATGGTCCAAATTTCAATGAATTCCACGATCCAGCTTTGATCTGTCTGTCCGGCAAGAGCGGCCGGAAGATCCATCCTGTCAACCACACGTACTTCGGTCACCTGCCCGGCAACCAGGGACCCTGTGCACATACACATCATCCAAAGTATATATAGCTCCCGACCTTTCACCTTGTTCCTTTCCCCTTTTATTATTTTTGCACCAAGTACTGTGCACTAAGTACTATTTTTCTTTCGTGAGCCTGACACAGTTCTCCCGGTCGTCAAAAGCGAAGGGAATTTTTATACCCACATCCAGACTCCATCCACTTCCATTATACGATATCGAACTCTCAACCGGTGTTTCGGGAACAGAGGTGGTAACACTGACATCCTCAGCTGCCATGAATCCCTGCATATAGTTGAGGTAGACTGTCGCAAACATGGGAAATTTCATGGGAAGTTTGTACTCCACACCCATGCCGAGCCTGAGCAAAGGCCTGAAGTGCGACAGCCGCGTTGTTGTGGATGAAACAGTGCCGCTTTCCGGGGCCTGTGTGGCCGGAGAGGTATAGGTAAAATCGCCGCCGGGGGTGGTATAATCATGCGAGGAAAAGTGAGTCAGAAGGGAGGCTCCTCCATAGACCACTGCATAAATGCGTTCTTCGTACAGGTCGTAGAAGTACCTGAATCGCAGGGGCACCTCCAGGTACATGGGGGCACCTGCTTTTTCCACAAAATCAACTTCGTGATCATACATGAGCGTATAAAAAGTATTGGATCGCTGGTAATTGGCACCCAGATCCACACCCAGTTCCTGTGTGAGCATATATCCGGCATAGACCCCGGTATGCAGATTGGAGTAACGGAACAGTCCCCGCTTCTCCATGGGCCGTGCACCCACTGCGGGATTGGAGATATGGAAAAGCCGCCACAGGACCCCAAGTTCCCCTCCTGCGTAAAACTGCCCTTTCCGTTCCACCGATTTTCCTATGTACAAGGAGTTTTCGATCCTGGAACGGATCCGGTAGTCTCTGTTCTGCCACAGATTGCTCACGGGGACATGAAATGAAAGGGTGGTAAAGAGTCCATTTCCCCTGGTGTTGTAATCTGCCGTACGGGTGATTCCCTGTTGATCGGTATAATCAAGGGTAAATGAAGAGGCGGAATGGCTAAGTACTCCTGACAGGTAGGAGAGGTTCAATGATGCGGTCCACAATCCTGAAAACCTGAGCCCGATACCCAATCCCATTTCCAGAAGATGACCGCCGGGGAGCTCCCCGCTTTGTAACTGGGTGTATGAAAATGCAGTGCCGTCGGGAGCTGAAAGAATGCTTGCGTTTGAAAAACCTGTTTCAGGACCTCTGTTGATGCTGTACCAGTAGCCCAGCTTGGGAGTGAAACTCACGGGATATTCCGTGGGCTGGATCCGGTACTGTAACCTGAATGGGATCATCAGCGCATTGTATGCATTGTTCCTGGACTGCTGTTTCCGCTGATCGGTCATGTTGATTCCGGTCTTGTAAGGCAGGTAATAAAGACCGGAACACACAGAAAGGTTTTTCATCACCTCCTGCTCAATGGTGAATCCTCCGATTGAACTGGACACCATGGCCGGGGCAAAGAAGTTACCCGGGTCATCCACCCTGACCATGCTCCACTGGGGACCTGCTTCAAGGGTCATGTAGGTTTTGAGCTGTGCATTGGTCCGGGGAACCAGCAACAACAGGAGAACCAGGATAAAGATCTGTTTCATCAGTTGAATTGGATGCTTGATGGAATCAGAAATTTACGGAATTTTTCCAGCCTGAATCATTCATATACCTACAAATTGCTCCATTGAAGTTGGAATATCACTTCATAACGTTCATTGTAGGGCAAATACTTACATAACAATCTTCCTTACCCTTACATCCAAGACAAAAGCAAATGCATAAGTTTGATTGGTTAAAAGTCATTACCAAATTATGATCAGAAGATATTTTTCCCTGTTCGTATTCCTTGCATTTATAACAAATGTCTGCTGCCAGCTGCCTGCAAACTATAAACGGAGGTTCTTAGAGGCAGACTTTTACTATCAGGTGGATGACTACCAAAAGGCGCTGGATATTTTCGAGGATCTCCTGGTTGTTGATCCTGAGAACAACAATCTGAATTTCCTGTGCGGTCTTTGTTGTACAAATATCCCGAATGCCAACACAAAGGCAATCAACTATTTCGAAGAAGCTGTTCTCGATATAGATCCATCTTACAACTGGGGATCTTATAAGGAAACCCAGGCTCCGGAGAAAGCTTATTTTCTTCTCGCAAAATCATATCATTTGAACGCACGGTTTGAGGAAGCCATACATTTTTATGAAATATTCAGGGACAGTACAAGCCTTAAAAAATTCTCTGAGACAGAATATGTGAACAGCCAGATTAAATCGTGTGAACTGGCCAGTAGTATGGTTGCCAAGCCCCTGAAAGTGAAATTCGGAAATTTACTTGAAAAAGATGGCGGGAATTACTCCAGGAGCCATCCCCTTCTGTCTGAAAATGATTCTCTGATGATCTATTTGGAGTTTGATTCCAATAATGCAAAGAGGATTAATATGACCACCCGAAACGGGGATGGATGGTCAAGATCACGCGTGATCAATTTAGAACTTGGAGTAACCAGTGACTATAGTCCCACAGCCCTTTCGGCAGACGGCACTGTACTTTTCCTGGTGCGGAGGGATTATTACATTTCGGATATCTATGTCAGTCACTACCGGAATAAGAGATGGACCAAAGTCATACCCTTGAATTCCAATATAAATACAAAGTACAAAGAAACCCATGCTTCGGTTTCAGCGGACGGAAATACCCTTTACTTCACCAGTGACAGGAAGGGCGGATACGGGGGAATGGATATCTACTGGTCGAGGCTAAGTCCCGACGGTGAATGGAATGACGCTGTAAACTTGGGCCCGGTCATCAATACCATATACAACGAGGAAACACCCTTTCTCACCAGGAATGACACCAAACTCTATTTCAGCTCAGAGGGTCACCGCACCATGGGGGGCTATGACATCTTCTATTCACAGAAGAATGAGAACGAATTTTGGAGTGATCCCGAAAACCTTGGTTATCCTGTCAATACAGCAGGCGACGACCTGTTCTATAATCCTGGATGGAAAGACGAATGTGGATATTATACCTGGTCTGCCACAGGTCAGTTAAAAAGCGATATCAAGACCATTCTTATTCTGCCCGAAACCGCACAGCTTGCTGATCGTGCCCCCATGAAAACCATGGAAAAAGAAAACGAGATTCATATCAGGTCGGGGATAAAAGGGGTTGCGCCCGATGAGGATCGTCAGATGAACGAATCACCCCCGGAAACTGAAGTAATTTCAACATCATCCGGGGAATACCAGATCCTGAACAGCATCCTGTTTGATTACAATGAATACCGGTTGAACGAAGCCGCAAAGCAGGAGGTGGAACGCATATTCCTAATGATGAAGGACCTTCCTGAAACTACCATTGAACTGACCGGCCATACCGATTCCAAGGGATCACCCGAATATAACTTGCGTCTTTCTCATAAGCGTGCACAGAGCGTAGCCTCGTTGCTGATGGATTTGGGAATCGAGGAGGATCGGATCTCGATTATAGCCCAGGGGGAATCATTACCCATTGCCATCAACAAATATGAGGACGGATCAGATGCTCCCAATGGAAGAATGCTGAACCGGTACACCTCCCTCAAAATCCATCATCTGCCCGAGGACAGGATAAAGGTGGCCGGAATCCTGGTGCCCGATGCGCTCAGACCGGTTCAGGATCTTTCTTATGTTGTATTGCTGACCGAAAATGACCATATAATCAAGGAGATGCCCAAAGAATTCTTCGGATCGCAGATAGCGCTTGTAAAAGCTAAACGAACCAATCTTTATGTTTCAAGTACATTCAAAAGGAAAAAAGAAGCCATTGATTTACTAAACAATGCCATCGACTATGGGTTCCCGGAAGCCCGGATCATGGAAACGGCCGAGCTTAAGAACTACATCAGGGGAAGGTCTGATGGTGTTCTTGAAAATATGAATGCGTTTACCATTCAGATCATGGCACTGAAAAGGTCAAGGGATGTTTCCTATTTCAAAGCACTTGGACCTGTTATGAAATACACAGGTACTGATGGGTTCAACAGGTATACCTACGGCCAGTATAATAGCCGTGAAGAAGCCATGTATGAACTAGCATCCATCAAAGCCAGGGGTTACAGGGATTCCTTTATCATATCCCTTGGAATGGCTGATAACACCGATAATCTTTCCGGATCCCCGACGATCATTATTCAAAATGTGAGGGAGTAGGCCGGGAAAAATTTCTCTTTATAAATAATTCAGGCTAGAATGTCATTGTGAAGATGGTCTCTTCGTTGGGCTTTGACTGGGCGGTAATGGTTCCTCCGTGCAAGCGGAGGATCTGGCGCGAAAGACTCAGGCCGATACCCGATCCGCTTCTCTTGGTTGTGAAGAAGGGGATAAAAATTTTGTCGAGCACATCATCCAGGATTCCCTGGCCATTGTCAATGACCTGGATGGTGGGGCGTCCCCGTTTATTATAGAATCCACGGATCAGGATCTTCCCATCCTTGGTGCCTTCCAGACCCTGGACTGAGTTTTTGACCAGATTGATCAGTACCTGCTCGATCATCTGTTCATCGATCTGCACTTCGATAGATTCGGGCTCAATGGTGACGGAGAGTTTAATATTCAACCTCTGCACATCCTTTTTCATAAGCCTGTGCACATTGTTGACCAGATCCTTCATGGACACCACCTCGAAATTGGGATCAGGTATCTTGGTAAGACTGCGGTAAGTCTCTACAAAGGTCATCAGTCCCGTACTCCGCTTGTTAATGGTTTTCAGGGCTCCCTGAATTTCCTGAATGGTTTCAATATCGATTTCAAGTGAACTCTTATCACCGGTGGCGTATGGTTTGACCATGCTCTCCACCGTAGAAGAGAGGGATGATATGGGAGCTATGGAGTTCATAATTTCGTGGGTAAGGACCCTGATCAGTTTCTGCCATGCAGCAGTCTCCTGCTCTTCCAGCACACTCTGAATGTTCTTTACAGTACTCAGAAGAATCACTTTGTCCTTCACCTTAAATTCAGTGGCATAAATGGCCAGCTGCAGGATATCCTCTTCATCCTGGACCTTCACCAGTTTATTTTCGCCCGGATTGATGGAAAGAAGGGTATTGGCCAGTTGTTCACTGAGCGACCTGAGCATATTGATGTTACGGAGGGTATTGACCTGGAAGAGCTTTTTGGCAGCAGGATTGATCATCTCCACCGTACCATCACGCTGGTAGGCCAGGATGCTGATATCGATGTTCTGTACAATGCTCTGCAGGTAATGGAAATGTTCCTCCCGTTCCGACCTCACCTGTTGAAAATCCTTCATTACATCATTGAAGGCAGTATTGAGTTCGTCGAATGAAGAGCCGCTGTCAGTAATCTGGAAGGATCGTGTGAATTCGGAGTACCTGATGCTCTCCAGAAATCCGGCCAACTCCCGGTTTGTTCGGTCCACATACCGAATCAGCGACCAGGACTGGTATATGATCAGACCGACCACCAGGATCGGTGTGAAGGTAAAGGAGCTGTTCAGTGTAATGAACAGGGCCAGGCAGGTAGCTGTCAACACCAGAACCCTGAGGACAATATTGAACCGGAATTGCTTAAAGACCATGTTTTTCCATTCTCCTGTACAATGATGTACGGGTCAGTCCCAACTGCGTGGCAGCCTGGGTAACATTTCCCTGGTTCGTTTTCAAAACCTTCTCGATAATGGTTTTTTCGATATCCTCCAGGTTATAGGATTCCAGTTCCAGTCCCCCGCTGCTCTTCACCACAGAGGTCAGGATGAAATCTTCCGGACTGAGGCTGGAGCCGTCGCACATAATCACAGCCCGCTCAATGGCATGCTGCAGTTCCCTTACATTCCCGGGCCAGTTGTAATGATTCATTTTTTTGATGGCAGCAGATTGGATATTCCGGATGGATTTACGGTATTTCCGCGCATAAATTTTCAGGAAGTGATCGGCCAGCAAAGGGATGTCGCCTGTACGATCCCTGAGAGCGGGAAGGTGGATCTCCACAGTATTGATCCTGTAGAGCAGATCCTGCCTGAAGACCCCTTCGGCCACATCGAAATGGATGTTGTTGTTGGTGGCACAGATCAATCGTACATCAATGGGGATGGGTTTTGTGGATCCCACACGGGAGATCTCTCTTCTCTCGAGCACAGTCAGAAGCTTGGATTGCAAGGGGTAGGTAAGGTTCCCGATCTCATCCAGGAACAGCGTGCCCGATGATGCGATCTCAAACCTGCCCTGCTTCATCTTATGGGCATCTGTGAATGCTCCTTTTTCATGGCCGAACAGTTCGCTTTCAAACAGGGTTTCGGGTATTGATCCCAGGTCCACACTGATGAATACTTCCTCCTTTCGCAAGGAATTCCTGTAGAGAGCCCGGGCTACAAGTTCTTTTCCGGTTCCGTTTTCTCCAAGGATCAGAACATTGGCATCGGTGGCTGCTACCTTTTTAATGGTGTTGAATACTTCATACATCTCGGGCGATTGTCCCACGAAATCGGTATAAGGCTGGTCCAGGACTGCGCTGATCTCTTGCTGCTTCATTTTCAGGTTCTGAGCCTGGATCCGCGTTCGGCGCAGACTGATGGCAGCATTGATTGTTGCCAGAATCTTCTCATTCTGCCAGGGTTTGAGAATAAAATCGGTGGCCCCCATCTTGATGGATTTGACGGCCTTTTCGGCATCCCCGTAAGCAGTGATAAAGACAACCACAGCATTGGGATCAATTTCCAGGATCTTCGAAAGGGCATCAAAACCCTCCTGACCGCTGATGGCATCTTTGGTGAAATTCATATCCAGCAAGATCACATCCCAGTCCTGTTTCCCCATTATCTCGGGCAGGCGTTCCGGCCCGGTAATGGTCTCAATGATCTCCACGTGAGGGCGGAGCAATAGTTTCAGTGCAAAAAGGATGTCTTCGTTGTCATCCACTGCCAGGATCCTACCAATTTTTTCTTCCATAGTTGAATCACATTATCGTTTGAATGCATTTTAATACAAAAAGAGTGCCTTATGGCATAAATTACTATATTTCAGTCTATTCCTGCTAACTATATAACGTATAAATCCTATGAAGTGTTCGGAAATGAACACATAAATCCCGAAATCGAACACTTTTTATCCCGAGGAGCTAATTTAGGTTTTTATAAACATTTGAATATCAACTTTTTGTTTTGTTTGGCATAAGATTGGCAAAGAAAAAGGGTATCATAAAAAACTGTGCATATGACTCACACGGACGGAATGGACCGCAAACTTGAAAAGAAAAGAGGTATTACAAAGAAAAACATCTGGTATATCCTGTTTGGTGCCCTGATGATCACCGTGGTGGCGATCATCATTTTTGGAGACAAAAGCTCCAAATACAATGTGGATGTATCACGCATCACCATCGAGGAGGTGACGAAGGATGTATTCCAGGATTATATTACCGTACAGGGGACCGTTGAGCCCATCACAACCATCTACCTGGATGCAGTGGAAGGAGGCAGTGTGAAAGAGATTCTGATTGAGGAAGGCAACATGGTGAAGAAAGGGGATGTGATCCTCACGCTCATCAATGAAAACCTCCTTCTTGAGATCACCAACAACGAAGCCCTGGTCGTAAGAACCATTAATGAATTGCGCACCTCCAAGCTGCAGATGGATCAGACACGACTGTCTTACAGGCAGCAGATCATCCAGCTGGAGACTACCGTGGCGCAGGCCCGGCGGATGTACGAGAACAACAAGATTCTCATGGAACAGGAACATATTTCCAGGGAGGAGTTTGAACAGTCAAAGGAGGCTTACGAGTCAGGCCAGGAGATGCTCAGCCTGGTGATTGAAAACTACCATAACGACTCCATGTACAGGGACATCCAGATCAACAGTCTGGAGGCTTCCGTAAAGAGTATGGAAGAGAGCATGCGGATCATCCGCAGGCGGCTGGATAACCTGAACATTAAAGCCCCGGTGAATGGTGAACTGGCTTCACTCAACCCGGAGATCGGTGAGGTGGTTACCTACGGAACCCGGGTGGGGACCATCAATATTTTGGATTCCTATAAGCTGAGGGTGGATATTGATGAACATTATATTGCCCGTGTGCAGCGGGGACTCAAAGGGGAGTGTGACTTTGCAAGTACGCCCTATACAGGGGTAATCACCAAGATCTACCCGGAAGTACAGAACGGACGTTTTGCAGTGGATATGGTCTTTACGGACCAGGTCCCGGACCAGATCCGGATCGGGCAGACCTCCAGGATCAGGCTGCAACTGGGTGAATCCAAGGAGGGAATTCTGCTTACCAAAGGAGGATTTTACCAGACCACCGGCGGACAGTGGGTATTTGTGCTGGACGAATCAGGTGAGTTTGCCGTGAAACGGGACATCAGTATCGGCCGCCAGAATCCTAGGTACTATGAAGTGCTGGGCGGACTGGAACCCGGGGAGAAGGTGATCGTATCTTCCTATCAGAATTATGCAGATCATGACAAGCTGATCCTGAAGTATAACCGTTAAGCCCTGAACCATGAAAAAGAAATTGATTCTTATTTGCCTGGCTGGCTTTGCGGCATCCGGATTGGTTGCACAGGCTGACAGTCTGTGGACACTGGACAGATGTGTGGACCAGGCCATTCAATATAATATTGGTATGAAGAGGCAGGAGTTGATGCTTCAATCGGCAACCCAGGATGTGAGGCAGAGTAAGATGAACCTGCTTCCCAATCTGAACGGGGTTATTGAACACCAGCTGGGTTCGGGACGTGTTCTTGACCGGGGAGACTATTCCTGGAAGGACGCCAGTGTGAGCCAGGGTGACCTGGGGCTGCAGAGTGACCTGACACTTTTTAACGGTTTACAGGGATTGAACAGCATGAAGAGGAGCAAGGCCAGTTACCAGATGAATATGGAAGAGCTGGCAGCCATGGAGGATAACCTGACCCTGAATGTGATGACTGCATACCTGAACCTGTTGCGCAATCAGGAACTGGTGGAAGTGGCCGAACTGAATGTGGAAGTGACCAGGCATCAGGTGGAGCGCATGGAGCAGCTTGTGGAGGTGGGCAATGAACCCCGGGGAAAATTGCTGGAGGTGAAGTCACAGCTTTCTGCAGCAGATTTGACCCTTACCCAGGCCATCAACACCAGGGAGATTTCCCGCCTGGACCTGATGCACCTGATGAATATCACTGAACAGGTGGCCTTTGAGATTGAGAAACCACTCTTTCCCGAACCCTCCACAGAGGATATTCCGCCACTGGATTCCGTTTATCAGTATGCATTGAACAACATGCCCCAGATCAAGAGTGCCGAACATGGCATTGAAGCACAGGAAAGGTACCTGGCCATGCAGCAGGGACAGCGTTCTCCGAGGCTGTATGCCCGGGGGATTTATTACTCCAATTACAGCAACGGACTGAATAATCCGGATCCCAACGCGCCCACCACGGATTATCCCATCAGCGACCAGATCGCCAACAACCAGTACAAGCAGGTATCCATGGGTATTCAGATTCCCTTTTTCAACCGGTGGCAGGTGCAGACCGATATCAACAAGGCCAGACTGGAGCTGCAGGATGCCGAATACCAGTACAACAATGTGGTACTGGAGCTCCAGAAGTTGATCCAGCAATATCATAACGAGGCCCTGTCTGCCCTGGACAATTACAAATCGGCCCGGGAATCGGTGGCCAACAGTGATGAGGTTTTCCGCTTTGCTGAAGAACGGTTCAAGGTGGGTACGGGAACTGCACTGGAGATGCAGGAGGCCCGCAAACAACTCTTTGAATCCACAGCGGAAATGATCTCCTCCAGGTATGTTTTGATCTTCTATTCAAAAATCCTTGATTTCTATATGGGTAAGCAGATTGTTTTATAGTGAATATAAAAGAGAAATCTTATTTTTGTTACCCGGGCATCACTGAGATGTCCGGGTTTTCAATGTGCACCCGTAAACCCTGAACGGATGAAAAGATATCTCCTGCTGCTGCTCCTGGTAAGCCCTTTCATGGCTTCGGGCCAGGTGGTGAATTATGCAAAAACCCTTCCCGAAAGAGCCTTCAGCGTGGGATTGACACCCGCCTATTACCTGGACAATGGCAGCGTCGGCCTTCGGAGTATCGGTGTGGAGGCCGACCAGGGAGGAGCTCTGGCCATTGGATTAAGCGGGGGTTATGGCCTACTGTATTCTCTCGACCTGAGTGCAAAATTCATCTATGTAATGGACGGCATTCCCTTTTTTGGAGTCGATCTTCAGTACTTGCTTTATGAAACCAGGTATGCTTACTTCTCCATGATCGCCGGGTTGCACCACTGGGACAATTTCGGGGTTGACCTTACCGGACTCTTTACCTATTCGCCCAGTCGTCACTTCTACCTGTCGGCCGGACTTGACCTGGATGTAAATTATGACCCTGAGATGCCCGGCAAGATCAGAACCAGGTTCTGGCTGCCGGTAAATGTGGGGTTCGATGTGAATGAGACAACCTTTCTGTTCGCTGAATATGACCTGCCGGTTTCCCAGTGGGCGTGGGGTATTGTGGCCATCGGGGTGAATTTTATATTCCGTTAGCGGCTCGCAAAGCGGGCAAGGGGCAAGGGGTTTAGAATTTCAGCCCGAAATAGAGGGCTGCGGCGTAGGTAAAATACTCCTCTCCTTCGGCCACTTTGAAGGTCACGTTGTTTTCCACTTTGTTATCAATGATTTTGCTGCGGTAACTCTGGATTCTCAGTTTTGTAAACAGGGAAACCTCCTGGCTGAGATCAAAGTCCAATCCCACATCCAGAAACCAGCCGCCTTTGTTGATGCTGTGTACAAAATATTTATCCTCCACGGGTTCACCCTCTTCGTCAATATAATTGTATCTCACATCAGAATCAACCACGAATCCCAGCTCATTTCCCAGGCCCAGGGTGGGAGAGAACCTGTGCACCGACATCCTGTAATTAAACAGCAGGGGGATGCCTATCACATCTGTTTGAAGGGCCCGATCCGTATGGCGGAAAGGCAGATTATAAAGCGGATCATAGTTCAGGTGCCTGTAGAGTACTTCCACCTGAAAAGAGATTCTTTCGTTGACCAGGGAAAGCGGGATCTGGTAAAATATGCCTACCGGATAAGAGGGGGTGATAACGGATTCAACCATCGATTTGGAATAGAACATCTGGGTCAGCTGAACCCCTGCGAAAACGCCAAACCTGTCCCTGGTGAGCCTCAGGTTTTTTTCGTATGTGATGCAATCCTCTCCCTCACAGGTCTCCTCCAGGTAGGATTTTGTGATCTCCATGATGGGTTTCATCCGGTACTCTACTTTTTCCACCTGATTATAGGTATTTTCGCTATCCCTGAAAACGGAGCGCAGTGAATCCCGGTAAACAGGGATGAATCCCTGTACCTGGTCACCGTATGTTGCATAGTATCCGTTTTCTGATTTTCTCCGGAGGTTAAACTCCACATTCTGAAGTCCGGTTTGAATCCCGGCCTGATTTTCAACATTATAGGCCAGGCTCTTGTTTCGCCAGTTATGATAAAGACTCAGGTTCCCCTGGATAAGGACCTCTGCGAACACCATGGAGTAACCCCCGTCCCTGATCCATTCCTTTGAGGCATAGTGCTTGTACCCCGTAAGTTCATATCCCCTCAGTTCGCCAGGGAGGTAGGCCACAGGACTGGCTTTCCGGTCCTCCTTAAAGAGACACTCTTTTGAACTCTGCAGTATGCCTATATCTCTGACCAGACCTTCGATGGTGTCATTGTGCAGTGTGATGATACGACCCTTCCGGTAGTTCATCTGGCCAAAGGCTCCTGTGGCCAGTGCCATGAGCAGCACCATGGCCAATAGGTTTGGAAAACTCCTGTTCATAACCCAAACTTATGAATTTACAGTCAAATATTGGCAAAAATTACCAATTTGTGGGGGATCAATGTCGCTCATACACCAGTTCACCGCCCGAATAGGTGGCCAGTACCCGGATCCCGAACAGTTCTTCCTCGGGGGCAGTCATCAGGTCTTTTCCAGTCACCACAAAATCGGCCAGTTTGCCAATCTCGATACTGCCTTTCAGATCCTCTTCAAATCCTGCCCTGGCGGCCCAGATGGTCATGGAGCGAAGCGCCTCTTCACGGCTCAGGGCATTTTCCGCCTGAAATCCGCCTTCAGGGGTTCCATTCTGGTCTTTTCTTGCCACTGAGGCATAGAAACCAAAAAGCGGATTGATCTGCTCCACCGGGAAATCACTCCCGTTTGGAATCCATCCGTTCTCCTCCAGCAATTGTTTGTAGGCATAGGCACCTTTCATCCTTTCCGGTCCAACCCGGTCCTCTGCCCAGTACATGTCGGAGGTGGCATGGGTGGATTGGACTGAAGGCACAATGTTGTAGTCACCGAAATAATGAAAATCATCGGGATGGATGATCTGGGCATGTTCAATGCGCCAGCGCCTGTCATTCTTTCCCTCCAGGATGGAGGCATACATGTTCAGGATTTCCCGGTTTGCAGCATCCCCGATGCAATGGGTGGCCACAGCAAAATGGTGCTCATAGGCTCTTCGGGCGTTCTTTTCAAGGATGTCCATCGGGGTTACCTGGAGTCCCCGGTTTCCGGGATCATCCGAATAGGGTTCGATCATCAGGGCCCCTCTCGATCCCAGTGCCCCGTCGGCGAACAATTTGATGGTGTTCACCGACAGGTGGTCGGTTCTGTAAGGACCCTTCTCAACGAAATGGGTGAAATTTTCTTTGGAGGGACCAAGCCAGGCATTGATCCGGATCTTTAGAGAGCCGTTCCGGTGCCCGGCATCGATGAGTTGAACCACCCTTTTGGACAGCCCTGCATCCTGAACCGAGGTGAGTCCCACACTGAAGCAATTCTGCTCGGCCTGCTTCAGGGCCTGGATCATTTCTTCCTCGGTGGGAGCAGGGATGATGGAAGCAACCAGTTCGATGGCATTGTCGATGAGGATCCCGCTGGGTTCGCCACCGGAAAGCGTGACCGTTCCGCCCTCCACTTTGCTGTCTGCTTTGACCCCGGCCATCTCCAACGCTCTGGTGTTGACCCAGGCAGCATGCCCGTCAATGCGGCGAAGTATCACCGGTGTATCCCTGAAGTGCTCATCCAGCATCTTCCTGGTTGGAAACTCCTGTACCTCCCAGTCGTTCTGGTCCCAGCCCCTTCCGGTGATCCAGGTTCCCCCGTTTTTCCGGTGGTGTTCTTTCAGCATCCCCATGATCTCTTCCACCGATGTGGTTCCTGCCAGATCCACCGCGTTCAGGTTCATTCCGTAGCCGAAGAAATGACAGTGGGCATCAATCCAGCCGGGGTAAACGAATTTCCCATCCAGGTGATGAATTTCAGGGGCGCTGTATCTCTTCAGGATATCTGCAGATTTCCCTGTGTCAACGATCTGCCGATCCCTGATGACAATGGCTTCTGTTGTGCTGAATCGTTCATCTACTGTGTAGACCTTTGCTCCGGTAAGGATCAGGTCAGCCTCTGTCTTACTATGATTGCAACTTATAAGGATCATCAGCATGGCTGTTATCAGGGTGGTCTTTGGATGCATGGCCGGGGTTTGAAACAAAAATAGTATACTTATATTATTTTCTCCATTTTTGCGTTTTAAAACAAGCAAAGCAGACAGAAATCAACAAGACCATTTTCATATCACTCGCAGCCCTGGCTTTTGCCATTGCATGTCAGCCCGAACGATCCTACGAGGAAGATCCGGATGCAAAGCTTTCATTTACAGCGGACACGGTGTTCTTTGATACGGTGTTTACCACCATCGGGACGGCTACCAAATCGTTCAAGATCATGAACCCGCACAAGCAGTTCATCATGATTGACCAGATCTCCCTGGCCGGAGGGTCCTCTTCGGTTTTCAGGATCAATGTGGATGGTCAGCCGGGTACCCAGTTCTCCAATGTGCAGGTCGCACCGCGGGACAGCATGTATGTCTTTGTGGAAGCCACCCTGGATCCCAACGGGGCAGATGATATCCTGCGTATCCAGGATTCCATCGTTTTTATGACCAACGGAAATGTTCAGGATGTGGACCTGGTGGCCTGGGGACAGGATGTGCATATCCTCAGGAAAGAGATCATCAGCGGAGATGTTACCTGGACAGCCGACAAACCCTATCTGATCATTGATAAAGTCATTGTTGATACAGATGCAACCCTAACCATCGATGCCGGAGTTACTGTACATATGCACCGGAATGCCTGGCTTGGCGTGGCCGGATCCCTTCAAATAAATGGAACACTGGAGGATCCTGTCATTTTCCAGGGGGACCGCCTCGAGGAGTTTTACAAGGAGATACCCGGACAGTGGGGGTATATCTATCTTTCGGAGAGTAGTCACGGCAACCGGATCGATTATGCCGAGATCAGAAACGGTACCATAGGGGTGCTGATCAGTGCTTCACCCGAGTCGGGATTGCAGCCCGACCTGGAACTGACAAACTGCATTATCAATCACATGAGCTCCAACGGCTTTTATGGCCTGAATGCGAAGGTAACTGGAACCAACCTGGTTATAGGCGATTGCGGTGGATCCTGTGCAGGCCTTATCTATGGAGGTGATTATGATTTCACGCATTGTACTTTTTATAATGCCTGGCCTTCGTGGTACTCCAACCGCCGTCTTCCCGCGCTTTACCTTTCCGACTATTTTGCAACTTTGGATTCCGTTGGAGATCTTTTAATATATGTGGGTGGTGAATTCGAAAGGGCCGGATTTAAAAACTCCATCATATACGGAAATGCACTCACGGAACTGGTCATTGACAGTTACAATGGCAGCCAGCTGAACTACCGCTTTGACCACTGTCTGACCCGGATCAATACGGACAGCCTGGATTATGAGAGGGACCCTTTGTTTTCAAACATCATTAACAATAAGAATCCGCTACTGGATTCGATCCCGGCCCTCTATTCCCTTGATACACTTTCACCGGCCATTGACGCAGGTCTGTCCTCTTATGCCATCGGGGTTCCTTTTGATTTTGAAGGGAAGAACCGGCTGGGCGATGAAGCCCCTGACCTGGGGGCCTTCGAGCGCATCGTAAACTGACTCTTTTTGACGGTGACCTCAGGCTGGCGCTGATCTTTTGATCACCAACACATTTACCACAGAGGAGATCTGATTTTCCCGAAGGGTATATGAATCATCCATTCAAACGGCTGTTGTTTGTGTGCGGCCTCCAAGCTGTCATTTTGTCCCTCGGGGCCCAGAGTGAGGCAGCCAGGGGGGAATTCCGGCTCATGTGGTACAATGTGGAAAACCTGTTTCATCCCTCCGATGAACCAACAGCCGGGGATGATGAATTCACTCCCCAGGGAGTGCGCCACTGGACCTGGACCCGTTACACGCAGAAGCTGACGAACCTGGCGCGGGTGATTGTAGCCGGAGGCGGGTGGCAAGCACCCGGCATGGTGGGATTGGGTGAGATTGAGAATGCCCGGGTGCTGGAGGACCTGGTATCACACCCCATCCTGGAACCCTACCATTACAGTTACTTTCACAAAGAGAGTCCCGATCACCGGGGGATGGACATTGCCTGCCTGTTCAGGGACCAGAGGTTCGATCCGGATGGATGGGAAACCTTTCCGCCCGTTCCATCGGATTCTTTTGACAGCACCCGTGAAGTGATCCACGTTTGGGGCAGGTGGGGCCGAAGGGATACACTTGATCTGTTCCTGGTCCATTTCATATCCAGGTTCGGGGGCTCAGGGGTAACGGCGGAATACCGCCGGAGGCAGTCTGCCAGCCTGATTCATCTTGCCGATTCGGTTCAGCGGGTGAGACCGGGAAGCCTGATGGTGCTTGCCGGAGACTTCAACGAACCATGGGAAGGTTATTCCCTGGAACCTTTGCGTGAAATGCGGGCAGGAGGCCAGCTCCTGGAGCCCGTGCAGATGCCCTCCGGGCTCTCAAGTTACAAGTACAAGGGCGTATGGAGCGGGATAGACCAGTTCATGATTGGTGGCAACATGAAGAAGTACCTGATTTCCGGATCCGTTTTCAACCTTCCGGTCCTGCTGATCCCTGACGAGGAATACGGTGGTGTGAAACCTTGCCGCACCTATGTTGGATACGGGTATACGGGTGGCTATAGCGACCACCTGCCCATCCTTCTGGATATCAGTCACTGCTCTTTTTCAGGGGGTTCCGGACGGTAAGGCCCAGTGCAGCCCCCGCTTCCAGCATCTTCTGGAAGGCTGCCTCAAATTCATTGGGGATCTCCCCGTCCAGGATGGCCTCCTTGATGGTGTTCTTGATGATGCCCACCGGGCGGGAGGGTTCTATGCCGAACACATGCCTGATATCATCGCCGGAAATGGGGGGTTGGAAATTCCTGATGGAATCCTTCTCTTCCAGTTCCACGATTTTCTGACGCACTATTTCGAAATTTCTCAGGTACCTTTTCACCGTCCTTTCATTTTTTGAAGTGATGTCTGCCTCACAGAGGGTCATCAGGTCTTCAATATCCTCTCCGGCATCGAAAATCAGCCGGCGTACGGCCGAATCGGAAACGATGTCCCGGGAGAGTACAATGGGGCGGAGATGAAGCAGGACCATCTTCTGAACATATTTCATCTTTTCGTTGAGGGGGAGTTTCATCTTCCTGAAGATTACAGGAATCATTTTGGCCCCCAGGAACTCATGACCGTGAAATGTCCAGCCAATACCCGGTTCGAACCTCTTGGTACGTGGCTTGGCAATGTCATGCAGCAGGGCAGCCCATCGCAGCCAGAGATTGTCGGTTTTATCACATATGTTATCCAGAACCTTCAGGGTATGAAGGAAATTGTCCTTATGAAACTGGCCATCTACCTCATCCACCCCTTTCAAACTGTGAAGCTCAGGAAAGATGATCTCCAGGAGTCCCGTCTCGTCAAGCAGGAGAAATCCTTTCCCCGGCTGCCTGCTGCCCATGATTTTGTTCAACTCATCGGATATGCGTTCCTGGGATACAATGGTGATCCGTTCCCGGTTCAGAGTCATGGCTTCCAGGGTGGACTTTTCGATCCGGAATCCAAGACTGCATGCAAAACGGATGCCCCGAAGCATTCGCAAGGGATCATCCGAGAAAGTTTGTCCGGGGTTCAGGGGGGTGGTGATCAGCTTTTCCTTCAGATGCCTGACACCGTCAAAGGGGTCGGACAGGGTACCGTATGATCCGGGATTGAGTGAGATGGCCAGGGCATTGATCGTGAAATCACGGCGGTTCTGGTCATCCTCAAGGGTTCCGTCTTCCACCAGGGGTTTACGGGAGTTTCTCCGGTAGGATTCCTTTCTGGCACCCACAAATTCAATTTCGGTGTCTCCCCATTTCAGCATGGCTGTACCGAAATTCCTGTAGACCGTGAAGTGTACCTCTCCTTTGATACTGCTGCGTACCTTCTCGGCCATTTCAATACCGCTTCCCAGCACGACCACATCGATATCCTTGAGTACAGCACCGTCGCCATAAAGGAGAAGGTCCCGCACATATCCGCCGATCACGAAGGTTTTTGCCCTTTCCCGGGCAGCCACCGATGCGATCACTTTGAACACGGGATGTTTAAGGTGTCTGGACAGATCCATGGAATTCCATTTGTCACACAAAAATACAATATTTTCCCGGCTGCATGGTCCGGTATTCAAACAGATTTTCAAAGAGCAGGGAACCCTTCATGAAAGCCTTTGAAGAGGAGCTTTATTTAGAATAATTCACTACCTTTGCTGCTGAACTTCCCTAAGGGGGTGCCTTAAATTCCAGGCTGAGATTATACCCTTAGAACCTGATCCGGGTAATGCCGGTGTAGGGATAAAGAAGATCAAATGTGGAACCATCATTTGGATCATATGAAGCAGGCAACATTGGTGCTGGTCATGTCCCTCTGGGCATTGGCAGCATACAGTCAGTACACCGTATCTGGTGTGGCAGTTGATGATCAAAACCAACCCTTGCCCGGGGCCAACCTGGTGATCGGCGAGCAGAACAGGGGAACGGTTGCCTCACAGGACGGGACATTCAGATTTGATCATGTGCCTGCCGGAAATTATACCCTGAAGATCACTTTTGTGGGTTATAAATCAGAAACCCGGCACATTTCGGTTGAAGCTGACCTGGATCTGGGCCGGATTTCCATGACCACAACTTCCCTGATGGTCGATGAGGTGATGGTTACGGCCACGCGGGCCGGGGAGAAAACCCCGGTGGCCTTTACCAACCTGGAGAGTGAGGAAATCAAATCGAGAAATTTTGGCCAGGATGTTCCTTATCTGCTCGCCATGACCCCCTCCCTGGTTACCACCTCCGATGCAGGCCACGGGATCGGATACACCTCCATGCGGATCAGGGGAACGGATGCCAACCGCATCAATGTGACCATCAACGGAATTCCGCTCAATGATGCCGAGTCCCATTCGGTTTACTGGGTGGACCTCCCCGACATTGCCACCTCGGTTGATAACATACAGGTGCAAAGGGGGGTGGGTACCTCAACAAACGGTGCACCTGCCTTTGGGGCAAGTGTAAACCTGATGACCCGGAAGGTGGAGAAAGAACCATATGCCATGGTTGACGGGACATTTGGTTCATTCAGCACCATCAGAAATGTGATATCTGCAGGGTCCGGTCTGGTCAGTGATCACTTTGCCATGGATCTGAGACTCTCAGACCTGAACTCCGATGGTTATATAGATCGCGCATGGACCAATCTCCGGTCATATTACGCCTCGGCGGGATACTATGACGAGAAGAACCTGTTGAAATTTATTACCTTTTCGGGCAGAGAGGAACTCTATCAGGCCTGGAACGGGGTTCCGTCCTATCTGCTGGCGACGGACAGGACGTACAATGAATTGGGGGCCTACGCCGATACCAGCGGGAATACGGTCTACTATAATCACCAGATCGACCATTACAAACAGGACCATTATCAGCTGCACTTTTCCCATGAATTCAGCAGGAGATGGCTGCTAAATGCATCGTTGCACTATACCAGGGGGCTGGGCTACTGGGAGGAGTACAAAGTTGAGGAAACGCTTTCAGATTACCTGATGAATGATGTGATCATGGGCGGGGATACGGTCAGGGCAAGTGACCTGATCCGCCAGCGGTGGCTGGATAACCACTTCTATGGAATTGTGGGAGGAGTGCACTATGGGGACGGGGTCTTAGAAGCGGTGCTTGGCGGCGGATGGAACCGTTATGACGGAGATCATTTCGGGAGTGTCATCTGGGCCAGGTTCCCGGGAGAAACTGAAAAAGGACACAGGTGGTACGAGAGTACCGGAATGAAGACCGACTGGAACAGCTTCCTGAAAACCACCATTCAGATCAGTGATCCGCTCTCTTTTTTCATGGACCTTCAATTGCGAGGCATTGATTATAAAATCGAAGGGACGGACAATGATCTGAGGGATATTTCCCAGGATCACGGATATCTCTTCTTCAACCCCAAGGCCGGGATTAATTTCCAGATGGAGGGCCGGCAAAGGATCTATCTCTTTGTGGCCAGAGCCAACCGGGAACCCAATCGCAGTAATTTTATTGATGCGGATCCGGCTGGACCGGTACCGGTGCATGAAACCCTGATGGATTATGAGGCCGGATACACGCTCCAGGGAGCGGACCTTTCCTTTAGCGCCAACATGTATTATATGGACTATACCAATCAGTTGGTGCTTACCGGTGAGATCAATGATGTGGGGGGTGCTGTAATGACCAACGTGAAAGACAGTTACAGGGCAGGAATTGAATTATCGGGTGGAGCCAGTTTTACCTCATGGATGAGGTGGGATGTGAATGCCACACTGAGCAGCAACAAAATCAAAAACTATACCGGGTATGTGGACAACTGGGATTACTGGAACGATCCTGAAAATGAACCCTACCAGGTAGAGGAACATCTGGGGACCACCGATCTCTCTTTCTCCCCAGGTATTATTTTCAACAGTCAGTTGGATTTTAAACCTCTGGGTAATCTGCATCTGAATCTCGCCTCCCGTTATGTGGGCGCCCAATTTATAGATAACACGTCATCGGCCGGCCGGAAACTGGATCCCTATTTTATCAATGATCTAAGGGTTTCATACACCTTGTTCCCAAAATGGATCAGTGAACTCTCTCTTCATCTGCAACTTCTAAATCTTTTCAACGTGGAATATGAGACAAATGGCTGGATTTATCGCTTTTACTCACAGGGGGAACAGGGCATTTATGACGGATTCTATCCGCAGGCAGGTTTCCATGTGATGACAGGCGTCCGGTTGAAATTCTGATTTTACTGCAAGATTCGGGACTTGCTTCTGTGGGATGCGGATTCCTTATTTATAGTGATTATCGAATAAAAACATTTCATTTGGTTTTCAGTTTTTTTGACTAATTTTCAGGCGGAAACCATGGAATGTTGATTTAACCTGATGACCGGACTAAAAATTAAGATTTGTTTTTGGTACCTGGATGAATCTGTTGTTGACGATGTAATGAAAACCCTCCGGAATGGAGAGATCGTTGCCACCTATGATCACTGCCGGGACCATTCGGAATTATCTGCCCGGCTGGCTGAGGATCCACCCGACGTAATTATTTCCGATTTTGATGCACCCAAAAAAGCCAGGGCGTTTGTAGAACAGGAGACGGATCCTTATTATGCTGAGGTTCCGTTGATATTCCTGGTGGGGAAGGAGAGCCGGAGAAAGGCGGCGGAACCGATGAAAAAAGGGGTATGGGAATTCGTGGAAAAGGAACAGCTTCCTAAGCTCATCCCTTCGCTGCTCTCCTTGCTGAAGTATTCCAGCCTGTTCAAATTGAGAAAGGAGGCGGAGCGTGCCCTTGGTGAATCCCGGGACCGGTATATGTCCATATTTAATACAGTCAATGACGGGATTCTCCTGTTCGATTTCGAAACCAGAAAGATCTCCGAATACAATCCCCGTGTCCTGGAGTTGTTCGGTTTGACCAGCAGTGAAATGAAAGCGCTGAAAATTGATGAATTTTCAGTGGCGGAGGAGGGTTACACCCTTGACAGGGCCAGGGAGTATATTACCGAAGCTTTGAAAGGGGAGCCGGTCTCTTTTGAATGGCGGAATCTCACCAAAAGAGGTAGAAAATTCTGGACACTGAACTCCATTTCTATTGTTCAGATAGATGACAGGCCTTATATCCTGCTGGTCACAAGGGATATTGATGATCAGAAAAAAATGGAGCAGTCGCTTATTGATTCCCAGGAACATTTCAGGGCACTGGCCGAAAACTCTCCAGATGTGATTATGCGGTTTGACCGTAAGCTCCGCCACGTTTATGTGAACAAAGCCGCTGTGGACCAGACCGGAATCGAAGTTAAAGATTTTATCAGCAAGAGCCACAGGGAGATGGATCGCTTTCCTGAACACAATATTCAGCAATGGGAAGAGGCCTTGAATCTGGTATTCAAAACAGGGAAACCTGCCACCATTGTTTTTGATCTTACCCTCGAAAACCGGACCACATCCTATGAATGGAGACTCTACCCCGAGATAGGTACCTCCGAGGCCATCGAATCGGTGATCGGCGTGGCCAGGGATATAACTGAAAACAAGGACTCCCAGGTGGCCCTGAAACAGAGTGAGGAGCGCCTGAACCTGGCACTGCAGGCCACCAAACTAGGCATGTGGGACTGGAACCTGGTAACCAATAAGGTGTACCTTTCCCCCATCTGGTTCTCCATGCTGGGTTACGGCCCCGATGAGCTGCCCCAGGAACTGGACACATGGACCTCGCTGCAACATCCCGATGATTTGGAACAATCCATGAAGACGATTCAGGATGTGATCAAGAACAGGAAAGAGTCTTTTGATATAGTATTCCGCTTAAGACAAAAAAGTGGTGCTTACCTCTGGGTCAGGAGCCTGGGAAAGGCTGTTGAAAATGACGCTGACGGGAATACCACCAGGCTTACGGGCATTCATGAGAACATTGATAAAAGGAAACGGGATGAACAGGTCAGGCAGGTGCTGTTTGATATATCAAACGCAGTAACCACCACCCAGAGCCTGGATGAACTCTATGTCAAGATCAGGGAGTCATTGGGACAGGTGGTGGATACCACCAACTGCTTTCTGGCCCTCTACAATGAGAAGGCAGATACCCTGACCCTGCCGTTTATGGAGGATGAAAAGGACTCATTCACTGAGTTTCCTGCACGGAAAACCCTCACCAGTTTTGTGATCCGAACCGGAGAGGCGCAGCTGGTGGATATAGAAAGGGAAATGGAACTGACCAGGATGGGTGAGATTGAACCGGTTGGGGCACCTTGTGTAAGCTGGCTTGGTGTTCCCCTGAAGCATGAAGGGAAAACCATCGGGGTTTTTGCTGTTCAGTCCTATTCGGAAGAGGTGGTCTATACCCAATCCGATGCCGGATTGCTTGAGTTTGCAAGCGACCAGATCGCTCTTGCCATTGAACGGCGCAGGCACCAGGACAACATCAGGGCCACCCAGGAGAAGCAACGCCGGGTGTTTGAATCTTCGCCTGATCCCATGATCGTGGTGGATCGCAATGCCCTGATCACGGATTTTAACAGCGCATTTGTGGAGGTATTCAATGTGAATTCTCAAATTGTCCGGGGGGAAAAGATATTCAGGTTTATCAACCCGGTCCAGTGGAGGCAGGCCATTCAGGACTTTAACCTTACCTGGGAGTCTGGTTATCTGAAAAACCTGGAATACCAGATCGTTCGTCCCGATGGGTCCACATTTGAAGGGGAAGCTTCCAGCGGGGCCATTTATGACAGTGAGGGGAAACCCGATTCCATGGTCCTCATTCTGAAGAACATCACCGAAAGGAAAGAGGCAGAACGGAAACTTCTGGAGGCCAAGATCAAGGCTGAGGAGTCGGATAAACTAAAAACGGCCTTCCTGTCCAATATGTCCCATGAGATCAGAACACCCATGAATGCCATCGTGGGTTTTTCCGATCTGCTTTCGGATGAGGAATTATCTTCGGAAGAACGAAGGGATTTCATTGCCCAGATCAACCAGGGAGCCGACGATCTCATGAGGCTCATCGATGACATCATTGACATTGCCAAGATCGAGGCAGGTCAGGTCAATGTTCATATTGCCGAATGTTTTGTCAGGGATCTGTTCAAGGAGCTGCACCTGATCTTTATTCAGAATATCAAGCGATCGGGTAAGGACAATGTTTCCATCAATGTCAGTTGGAACTGGCCTGTAAGTGACCTGGCCATCTATACAGATCCTTTCAGGCTGAAACAGATTCTGATGAACCTGCTGGGAAATGCGGTGAAGTTTACGGATGAGGGCGAGATTATTCTTGGAATTGAGGAGCACAAAAAAGGGATTAAATTTTATGTGAAGGATTCGGGGATTGGTATCAGGGAGGAGAAACAACGGGTGATCTTCGATCGCTTTATGCAGGGGCACGAGAACAAAACCAAACTCTACGGGGGAACCGGTCTGGGACTCGCTATCTCGAAGAATCTTACCGAGATCCTTGGCGGGCAGATCGGAGTGGAATCACAATCGGGAGAGGGTGCTACCTTCTGGTTTATCCTTCCGCGCAATGAGGTCCCCCTGAAATATGAGGCAGCATTGAGGGCTCCCGTGTCGGAGGTGAAATCCTGGGAAGGAAAGAAATTACTGATTGCCGAAGATGATCACTCCAACTACTATTTTCTCTATGAGGCCCTGAAAGATACGGGCGTGGAGATCCACTGGTCCAAGGATGGTGAGGAAACGCTTGCCATGTTCCGGAGTATCCCGGACCTCAGCCTGGTTCTGATGGACATCAATATGCCTATCAAGAATGGCTACGAGTGCACACGGATCATCAAAGAGGAGCGGCCCGATCTGCCGGTGATTGCACAAACTGCCTATGCCATGTCAGGAGAACGGGAGATCAGCCGGGAAGCGGGGTGTGATGATTACCTGGCCAAGCCCATCAAGGTGAAAGAGTTGCTGGAAACCATCGCCAACCACATCTAAGTAGCAGGGAGTAAGGTAAAAGGTAAAGGTTGTTTAAAAAGAGCTCTTTTCCCTTTCCCCTTTAGCCTTGTTCCTCATCCGACAGGATGCTATTGATTTGCTCCTCGGTTTTATACAACCTGTCCCGGCAGATCTTCAAAAGATGTGTGACCCGGTTCACCTTAGCGGCCAGTTCATCCACACCCAGATCGCCCTCTTCAATTTTTGAGAGGATCTCTTCGATTTCCTGCACAGCAGCGTCATATCCAATTTTTTCTTTAGCCATCTTTCCTGTCGATTTTTTCTGTTTTACTGAACACGGTTCCCTGATAAAGCCGGGTTTCCAGAAGATCACCGGGGCTGATCTCCTGAACGTCCTTCAGGGTTTTGCCCTTATGGAGGGTCATGGAATAGCCTCTTCTAAAGATATTTTCCGGATTTACCAGACCGTTCCTTGTTTCCAGCAGGGCCAGGTGATCCCTCTTCCTGACAAACAGGGTGCTGATGCCCCGTTGAATCATCATGGAGGAGTGTTGCAGAAACCCGGCTTCCTTTTGGAGAAACCCCCGTGTGAGGTGTGCCAGGTCCCCGGTATATCTTTCCAGGAGCATCTTTCGTTGTTGCACGGTCCGGTTTACAGAAGCGGTAATCTGATCTCTGAAGGCAGAAAGCCTGAATTCAAAGGCCAGCATCTGATCGATCAGGAATTCAGCCACAGCCGTGGGAGTTTTTAAGCCGCGTGCTGCGACCATATCTGCCACCGATTCGTCCCTCTCATGACCGATTCCGGTGATCACCGGCAAAGGAAACTGGGTGACGTAGAAGGCAAGTTCATAATCGTTGAAGCACTCCATATCGGCCCTGGAACCACCTCCTCGAATGATAACCACACAATCGTATTGATCTTCTTCCTCGTAAATCCGGTCCAGTGCCTGCATGATGGAAGCTGGTGCCTGATCACCCTGCATGACAGCATTGAAGAGGTGGGTGTGAAACCGGTATCCCTGGCTGTTTCCGGTTATGGAATCCATGAAGTCCCCGAACCCGGCAGCACTTTCCGATGAGATGACCGCAATGCGCTGGGGGACGGTGGGAAAAGGCATTTCCCTGTTCATCTCCATCACCCCTTCCTCCCTGAGTTTTCGGATGACCTCCTGTTTCTTTCTGGCCAGGTCACCCAGTGTATAGGCCGGATCAATGTCTGTAAGGTTGATGCTGAATCCATACTGCGGGTGGAATTCCACGCTGCCTTTGAAGAGGAGCTTGATGCCACTTTTCAGCTTCATTCCTGTAGTTGCCTCAAAAAAGGGCCTGAGCATGTTGAAGCGGGAGGCCCAGATGGTGGCCCGGGCGCGGGCCCGTATGCCGCTGTCATCAGGATCCTTCTCGATGAGTTCCAGGTAACAGTGACCCCGCTGGTTCACATGAAGTTCCAGGATTTCTGCCATGATCCAGGTTGACTCCGGGAACCCCTCTTTCAGGGTTCGGCTTACCCTGTCAAGGAGTTCCGAAAGAGATGTGGATCCTTCCTGCATCATTGTTTGATGAGTCGTGCGTGGCACATGCCGGTTGATGTAATGACTTCCAGAATATACACCCCGGGGTTCAGTTCTCCGGTCCGTGTCAGTTCGCCTGGCAAATGTACCGGCTCTGCAAAGATCCTTCTACCGCTCATATCATAGCAATTGAGGGTGTATTGGCCCGGTTCGGATCCGGGCAGTTTGATTTGTACGTGATCACGGGCCGGGTTTGGATAAATCTCCAGCCAGCCGTATACCTTCCTTTCCCTGATGCTGCTTATCTCCCAGAATGCCGTGGCAAAACTGGGGATGCCATATCCATAGGTATTATCCGGATTTTGGAACCTGTCCGCGGTTCCCCGGATCCTGTAGATCAGCTCTTTTGCCGGAAGGTCGGGATATGCCTGCCAGAGAGAGGCCACGGATCCTGTGAGCAAGGGCGCTGAAAAGGAGGTCCCGCTTCCTCTCCCAAAGCTGCCGTCGATATACTGGATTCCGGTGCTGCTGCCCATGGCCACCAGTTCCGGTTTGACCCTTCCGTCCCATGATGGTCCCCTGGAACTGAACGTTGCTATCAGAGCCTCGCTGTTAACGGCACCTGCCGATAAAATATCAAAGGCATCAGCCGGTGCAATGATCCTGTACCAGGGGTCTCTGCCCTCATTGCCTGCGCTCTGGCATGCAACAATTCCTTTGGAAGCAAGCATGGAGGAAGCCCTGGAAATGAAAGTGGTCTTTCCGTCCATGTCCCGGTAGGTACGGTCGTACTGCGTTCCGTCAAAATCAAAATAGCCCAGTGAGGTATTGAATACATCGAATCCCAGGCTGTCCATATACTCAGCGGCTTCGATCCAGGCAATCTCCTCAATCATGGTTTCCTGAAAAACATTTTCCGTTGCACACAGAAAATAGTCTGCTTGGGGTGCAGTCCCCACCATTTGCCCGTCCAGATTCGCTCCCATTATAGAGAGCACATACATGCCGTGGTTGTTCACCAAATGAAAAACCGATGTATCATTCACATAATTTCTGGTACCCAGCAAGCGATCGTCGCTGATCATGGATCTGAACGAGGGCAGGGTATCCACGTTTCTGAATCCTGCATCGAGGACAGCAATCCAGACTCCACCGCCCGTATAACCCTCCTGGTGCAACACTTCCATATCCAATTGTTCCACCTGTTCTGTGGCAATCCCATAATCAAAGATGGGAGGAGACTCCAGGGGTGGATCGAACCGGGTTCCTGATGGTGCAGGGGGAAACCAGACATCATCGGTGGCCGGTTGCCAGGCGATGGTATCCACGAATGGTTTTTCCAGGACCTCCCGGAACAACTCATCACTTGCATTGACCATGGCCAGTCCGTTCAGCCACCGTGAGACATGCCTGACCTCCACGCCCATGGCCTCCAGCTCATCCACATAAGCCCTGGTGACGGGTTCATCGGTATAATCCACCCCAAGGCCCTGCCAGGCTCTTCTGTTCACAGAGCGTTCTGAAAGGAAATCTCCGGGCTGGTCAATCCTGGTTCCATTGTCATTTTTATCGGTGAAATAGATCCAGTATACACCATCACCGATCTGCTGTGCAGAGACAACAGACGTAAGGAACAGCAGGAATGATATGATCCAGTACCTCATTTGATTCTTCTGGTTCATACAACGGACCTGCTAGAACAGCTGGACAGGTTCCGGTGCAAGAATGGTATCGTATTTCAGCAGGGTATCCTGCATAATCTTCATGTATTTCTCCCGGTCCACCGGACTTCCTTTCTCGTAGTCAAGTGTGTAAAGGAGGTTCCCCGAATCGTCATAGTAATTCCATGTGCCGTTTGATTGGTCATCCAGGTATGTGCCGCTCATCATCAGCGTGTTGTTTGAGAAGTAAACCTCGTAGGGTCCGTTGAGCATGTTGTTTCTGTAAAACCCTTTCAGCCGGATGGAGCCATCTTCGAAATACTGATTCCAGGGCCCTTCCCGGCTGTTCTGTTCCCAGTTTACAACTTCCGAAACTCCGCCTGTATAGTAATACCGAAAGGAAAGGCCTTGCAATTTGCCCAACTGGTAGCTTTCACGGATCCGGACCGTACCATCATATTCAGAATAATAGGTCCATACAGAGTCCTTCAATTGCCCGACATACATTCCAATCGCAGCTTTCTTTCCGCTTTTGTAGAACATCTCTGCGGTGCTTCGATCCTCATCCGCTTGGAAGACCATTTTTGCCCGGATCACATTGTTATCATAATAGCGGGTCATCAGACCCACAGGCCTTCCCTCATGGAATGTGGCTTCATAAAGGGTATTGCCGTTGGGGTATTCTACCCGCCAGGGTCCGGTCTTTCTGCCCAGTTCATCCAGCTGGTTTTGCCCCGAGACGCCGAGGGCACCCATCATCCAGACAAGAAGTATAAAGGAGTTCTTCATGGCAGCTCAAATATAATCAAAAAAAAAGCTGCCTACCCGGAGGAGACAGCTTTTCATGAACCGCAAAGCGGTGATTGTATCTATTTTACTTCTTCGAAGTCGACATCGGTAACTTCACCATCATCTCCCTTGCCCTGAGGGGCATCCTGCGGTGCTTCTCCGCCTGGCTGCCCGGACGCTCCCGAAGCCTGCTGTGCATTATAGATGTCCTGGGATGCAGACTGCCACGCTGTGTTCAATGATTCCGTGGCCTGGTCAATGGCTGCGATATCCTCTGACTTGTGGGCTTCCTTCAGCTTTGTCAGAGCCTCCTCAATGGGGGCTTTCTTTTCAGCCGGGATCTTATCTCCAAACTCCTTCAACTGCTTCTCTGTCTGGAATACCAGGCTGTCGGCACTGTTGAGTTTTTCGATGCGTTCTTTGGCTGCTTTGTCTGCTTCCTCATTCTCCTGGGCTTCCTTTTTCATCCTGTCGATTTCAGCATCTGACAGACCCGAGGAGGCCTCAATGCGGATGCTCTGCTCTTTACCGGTTCCTTTGTCCCTGGCCGAAACATTCAGGATCCCGTTGGCATCGATGTCAAATGTAACTTCGATCTGTGGGAGTCCACGGGGTGAAGGGGGTATACCGTCCAGATGGAACCTGCCGATGGTCTTGTTGTCTTTGGCCATGGCACGTTCTCCCTGCAATACATGGATCTCCACCGACGGCTGGTTGTCAGCTGCTGTGGTGAATGTCTGGGTTTTCTTGGTGGGAATGGTGGTATTGGACTCAATCAGCTTTGTATTCACTCCTCCCATGGTCTCGATACCCAGTGAAAGGGGAGTCACATCCAGAAGCAACACATCCTTTACCTCCCCTGTAAGCACACCGCCCTGGATGGCAGCTCCTACGGCAACCACCTCATCAGGATTCACACCTTTCGATGGCGCTCTTCCGAAGAAATCCTCTACAACCTTCTGAATGGCAGGGATCCGCGTGGATCCGCCTACCAGGATCACCTCATTGATCTGTGATGCACTGTATCCTGAGTCCTTCAATGCCTTTTTGCAGGGTTCGATGGTGGACTGGATCAGTGAATCGGCCAGACTCTCGAATTTGGCTCTGGTAAGACTTTTCACAAGATGTTTTGGGACGCCATCAACCGGCATGATATAAGGAAGGTTGATCTCTGTCTGGGTGGAGCTGGAGAGCTCAATCTTGGCTTTTTCAGCAGCTTCCTTCAGGCGTTGCAGTGCCATGGGATCTTTTTTCAGGTCAAGACCTTCGTCCTTCTTGAACTCATCGGCCAGCCAGTCAATGATCACCTGGTCGAAATCATCACCACCCAGGTGGGTGTCGCCATTGGTGGATTTTACCTCGAATACGCCATCACCCAGCTCAAGGATGGAGATGTCAAAAGTACCTCCACCCAGGTCAAATACGGCGATTTTAAGATCTGATGTTTTCTTATCCAGTCCGTAAGCAAGCGACGCCGCAGTAGGCTCATTGATGATCCGCATTACCTTTAAACCGGCTATTTCACCAGCTTCCTTGGTGGCCTGACGCTGCGAATCGCTGAAATAGGCAGGGACGGTAATCACTGCCTCCGAAACTTCATGTCCAAGGTAATCTTCAGCAGTCTTCTTCATTTTCTGAAGGACCATGGCCGAAATTTCCTGGGGAGAAAATTTGCGGTCGTCAATCTGAACACGGGGTGTGTTGTTTTCACCCTTGATGACTTTATACGGAACCCTTGCAATCTCCTTGCTCACTCTGTCAAAGGTCTCGCCCATAAAGCGCTTGATGGAGGAAACGGTCTTGGTAGGATTGGTAATGGCCTGCCTTTTGGCCGGATCACCAACTTTCCTTTCACCATTTTCAACAAATGCAACCATGGAGGGTGTAGTACGTTTCCCTTCACTGTTGGGGATAACAACCGGTTCGTTGCCTTCCATTACAGACACACAAGAATTTGTGGTTCCCAGGTCTATTCCGATAATCTTACTCATAATTATTTTCTGTTTATTAGCTATCTGATTTTTGCTTGTACCTTTTGCCTATCTAAGATTATGCCACAACGTATATTTCCGATCCTGATGCAATAATGACACAATAATGCAAAGTTCATTCCCATTTTGATGTCAGGTTTACTGACAAATTGGCTGCCAATTGGTTTTTTATTGTAAACTTTACACCCGCTAACCCTCTGACGATTTACCTGCAAACATTTACTTATAAACTTTTACCTTTAGCCATTTAACTTTTACCTGAGAAAAACATGACCCTGCACAGCAACGTAAAACGTGTGACTACCCATGTACTTCATGCCATGAAGCTTAAAGGGGAGAAGATTGCCATGCTCACAGGCTATGATTATTCCTTCGCCCGTCTTCTGGACCAGGCGGGGATTGATGTGATCCTTGTGGGTGATTCTGCATCCAATGTGATGGCGGGTTTTGAAACAACCCTACCCATCACCCTCGACAACATGATCTATCATGCAGCCTCAGTGGTCAGGGCCACAAGCCGTGCGCTGGTGGTGGTGGATCTTCCTTTCGGAACATACCAGGGAAATTCCAAGGAGGCTCTGGTTTCGGCCATCCGGATCATGAAAGAGACCGGGGCCAGTGCTGTCAAACTTGAAGGAGGAGTGGAAATCGTTGAATCCGTTGAAAGAATTCTTTCGGCAGGGATACCAGTGATGGGGCACCTGGGACTTACCCCCCAGTCCATTCATAAATTCGGGACCTATGTGGTCAGAGCTACTGAAAGGGAGGAGGCAGAAAAATTGAAATCAGACGCGATTGCTCTGGCGAAAACAGGTTGTTTTGCCATTGTTCTGGAGAAGATTCCTGCTGCGCTGGCCGGTGAGGTGACCCATGGTATCAGCATTCCCACCATCGGGATCGGGGCCGGTTCGGAGGTTGACGGACAAGTACTGGTCCTCCATGACATGCTGGGCATCACGCAGGAATTTTCACCCCGGTTTCTCCGCAGGTATCACAACCTGCAGATGGAGATCAAGGGCGCAGTGTCCAATTATATTGATGATGTTCGCACCAAAAAATTCCCCAACGAGAAAGAACAGTATTAGGACTCAGTACTCAGTACTCAGTATTCAGTACAACGCACTAGCTGAGCACTAAGCACTTAATTACGAACGAAGTGAGTGATTTAATACCTCCGGTTCCGATCTTGTATGAGGACAACCACCTGATGGTGGTGAACAAGCGGGTCTCCGACATTGTACAGGGTGATCAGACCGGTGACCCGTCACTTGACAAGTTGCTGAAGGAGTTTATCAAAATCAGGGATAACAAGCCCGGTGAAGTGTTTCTGGGCATACCCCACCGACTCGACAGGCCGGTCAGCGGAGCAGTGATCTTTGCCAAAACAAGCAAAGCTTTAAGCCGCATGGCCAAACAATTCAAGGAGAAGGAGGTGGAAAAGATTTACCATGCCATCGTGGAAGAAAACCCCAAGCCTGAATCGGGCACCCTTGAACATTACCTGACCCGGAATACCAAGCAAAATAAAAGTTATGTACACGGGAAAGAAGTGCCCAATTCCAAGTGGGCGTCTCTCCATTACAGAAAGCTGGCTTCATCTGACAACTATCATCTGCTGGAAGTAATATTGGAAACCGGCCGTCACCATCAGATCCGTGCACAGCTTGCCGGCATGGGATGGGTCATCAAGGGGGACCGTAAATACGGAGCCCGCCGGACCAACAAGAACGGCGGGATCAGCCTGCATGCACGCAGGGTATCTTTTGTACATCCGGTAAGTAAGGAGCAGGTAGAGGTATTGGCGCCCTATCCCAAAATGGATATTTACCCGGTATTCTTCAAGGGGAAGTAGATCTCAGGGGGCCTTTTTGAACACGAAAGGCAGAGGTAGCAAATCGGTGGCCTGGCGAAGGACCTGTATCTTTTTCCGTCCATAGAGAATGACCTCAAGGGGGACTCCTTGATGCATCTCTTTTTCAAAAAGTACCTGCCTGCAACCTCCACAAGGGGTCACGGGCTCCTCCTGGAATATACCATTTACCATGGCAGCAATGGCGATACTTTTGGCCGGGACATCCGGGTATTGCGATCCTGCATAAAAAATGGCCACCCTCTCGGCGCAAAGCCCCGATGGATAGGCTGCATTCTCCTGGTTGTTTCCAGTGATGATTTTCCCGTTCCCGAGAAGGACAGCCGCCCCCACATGACAGGATGAATAGGGAGCATAGGCTCTTCCGGCAGCCTCCATGGCCTGTCTGACCAGATCAGCCCGTGGATCGGGCAGATCTTCCAAATGGTCATACTCGGCTATCCGTATGGTAAAGGCCCTCTGTTTCATGTGAATAAATTTAAGGATTAATATCCTTATGCGAGAAAATGTTATAAACCCCCGCCAAAGAGGGCCATTTGTTCAAAACTCGAAAGGGGATATGCATTCCATATCCCTATTTTTACGGGGTGTCATTTGGAAAACTATTGGATATGAACGCGAAGAGAAGGTGGCCATTGGTTTGTATAATCATTTGTATACAATTGCAGGGTCAGGGTCAGGGAGGCAAGCAGATGACCCGGGATGCGTATGTGAGTGCCTATTCTGAACTTGCCATGAAGGAGATGATCCGTGTGGGGATCCCTGCCAGTATCACGCTCGCCCAGGGCTGCCTGGAGTCCAATAATGGCAATAGCCGCCTGGCTGTAAAGGGTAACAATCATTTCGGGATCAAGTGTCATGAGTGGACCGGCAGGAAGATTTACCACGATGATGAAACCCGACATGAGTGTTTCCGTGTCTATGATTCTCCTTATGAATCCTTCATTGATCACTCCGACTTCCTGACCACCAAACCCAGGTATGCAACCCTGTTTGAGTTGAAACCTTATGACTACAGGGGATGGGCAAAAGGTTTGAAAAAGGCGGGTTATGCCACGGCATTCAATTATGCTGAATTGCTTATCCAGATCATTGAGGAAAATGAATTGTACCGCTATGATGTGCTGGTCCTGGAAGGGGGAATCGGTATGGGAATTGACAGCACCACGGTGGCTTATCAACATGGCTATCACACTGTGCGGAAAGTTATGGTGAATAACGGGATCGAGTACATCCTTGTGGAGCCGGGTGATACACCCGAATCACTGAGGGATGAGATGGATCTTTACCACAACGAGCTATTCAGGTATAACAACCTGTATAAAGGAGAGAGGCTAAAACCCGGGCAGGTAATTTATCTGCAGCCCAAGAAGCGGAAAGCGGCGAGGGGCAATGAGATCCATGTGGTGAAGGAGGGGCAGACCATGTATGATATTTCACAGCTCTACGGAGTTAAAATGAAATATCTCTACCGGATGAACCTCATGACAGAAGGAGAGCAACCTCTGGAAGGTACAGAGATTCACCTGCGCCGGAAAAAGCATGGGCCCCTCATCAAGCCGGTACCGTTACCGGAGCCACCCCCTGAGGAGATCATGGAGTTCAGATTCGATGAATAGGAGCCCGGATTATTCCAGGGGGCTGACCGGGCCGTAATAGGAAATGGCCTGCCGCCTGGGACTGGTGATGGTCAGGTTTCCATAACCACTGTGACTTACAGATAGTATGGCACCATACCTGTCGTTTTCACCATTGATCTGAAATCTTACAGTAACGGATCTTTTCTTCTCATTGGTGGTGATTTCCAGATTTTCCGGTTCGCCGTCAAATACCACGCCGCCGTCTCCCGTGTAACTTGCCTGGTAGGCCCTTCCGAAATAGGGCAGGTGAGCCTTGAATGTTCCTTCTGTGACAGTCATGGTATAGATGGAGGAGGGATTGATGGTCCTGCCACCTGTCGGGTTCACTGACTGGATTCTGAACGCATAGTTTCCACTTTCAATAAGCGCAATCATCTGCCTGAAGGCTTCATCTTTCTTTTCACTCTTTTGAGCCTTGAGGTTCTCTGAAACTGATGTGAGCAGAACCAATACGAGTAGGGAAATAACTGCTTTTTTCATTCTATCTGGCTTTCTATTATTCCTTTACCCTGTAACCGGTATGGAGCCGGATTGTTTAAAACGTGTTGATTCTTTTGACTGTCAAAACTTTACAATGACCATCCCATGTTTTAAATTTATACAAAAATAGCGATCATGACCGAATCTGAAAGCATGCCCCTGAAGATGATCCTGCCGCCCGACGGAAGGCAGACAAGGATCGACTTTTTTGGAGAGAGCCCTGTAAAAAAGATGCCGGTCGATTGGTGGCATTCACTTTCATCCTGGTTCAGGCATGACCACCATGCGAACAAACCCAATCTTGGGTTCTATGACCAGCAACTTGAAAAAGAGGGTTATTCCCAGAAATCGAGGAAAAGTTACCTGTTCATGATGAAGCGCTTCTTCGATTATTTTGAAGCGCTGAATCCCAAGGAGATTACCATGGCGGAGATCGAGGATTACAACTTTGAGTTTTTTGTTTCGGGCAGGTATTCCAGATCTTATCAGCTTCAGTTCATCAATGCCATCAAGCTCTATTTTCAACTTACAGAGGGGATTGAACTCAACCTGAAACAGCTCAGGAAAACCGGGATTGGAAGGTAAACGGGTTGACGCCCCGCAGGAACTCCACGGTCTCCATTCTACATTTGCCTTCCATCTGTACAGATTGAATGTGCAGAAAACCATCCTTTACAGCCACCTTCATCTCTTTTTTTCCATCGGTGATCAAATCACCGGGTTGATGTGTATGAACGGCTGGTTCAAAACCGGCCTGATAGATTTTGAACAGTGTCTTTTCTTTCTCTGTTTTTTGCAGGTATGTGAATGCACCAGGGGAAGGACTGAGTCCCCTGACCAGGTTGACCACATCCCTCCCGGGCCTGTTCCAGTCAATCAGGCAGTCCTCCTTATGAATTTTCGGAGCTTTGTTGAGCACTTTTCCCTGTTTGATCCATTCATCCTGGGGACGCGATTTCAGATTTCCTTCAGAGAGCTGCTGTAGGGTTTTTAGCACCAGGCTGGCTCCCATCTCCTTGAGCCTGTCATGAAGTTCACCTGCCGTTTCCTTCTCTCCGATGGAGGTTTCCTCCTGCAACAGGATGTTGCCCGTATCGATCTGTTCATCGATCATGAATGAGCTTACCCCGGTCCGGGTTTCACCATTGATAATGGCATGGTTGATGGGAGCTGCACCACGGTAATCGGGAAGAAGTGATGCGTGTAGGTTAAAGGTACCCAGGGTTGGAATGCTCCAGATGACCCTGGGGAGCATTCTGAAAGCAACCACCACCTGAATGTGAGGAGCCAGATTACCAAGTTCTGAGATGAAGCCGGGATCTTTCAGATTTTCTGGTTGCAGCACAGGCAGCCCATGGCCTGTGGCAAATTGTTTTACTGCTGTTTGCCGGATCTTTTTACCGCGCCCTGCAGGTTTGTCAGGGGCTGTGATTACTGCAACCACATTCCATCCGGTTTCCAGCAGTTTTTCCAGAGGTGCCACTGCGAACTCGGGAGTGCCCATATAAACGATCCGAAGGGAACTATGCTCCATTCTGATGGGGATTCTCGTATTTTGCAATGTTAAGGAAGTGGCCCATTTTATTCCGTTTGGTCTCCAGGTAGAATTGGTTGTGCCTGTTGGGCTTTATTTCAAGAGGGATGATTTCAACGATCCTCATGCCATAACCTTCCAGACCGGTTTTCTTTACCGGGTTGTTGGTGATAAGCCGGAGGTTCCTGATTCCCAAGGCATGAAGCATCCCTGCACCGATCCCATAATCACGTTCATCATCCTTAAAGCCCAGTTCCACATTGGCTTCCACTGTATCACGGCCTTGCTCCTGCAGCTTATAGGCTTTCATTTTGTTGTAGAGTCCGATGCCGCGGCCCTCCTGGTTCAGATAGATGATTGCACCCTTTCCCTCCTTCTGAACCATGCGCATTGCTTCATGGAGCTGGTCACCGCAGTCACAACGGTAAGACCCGAATATGTCTCCGGTGACACATGATGAGTGTACCCTCACCAGAACATGTTCACTTTTATCCCATTTTCCGATGACAAGGGCCACATGTTCAAGGCCGTTGGATTTCTGAATAAAAGGGATCAGGTTGAAGTTCCCGTATTCGGTTGGCAGTTGTACCTCTGTTCCTTTGATTACAATGCTGTCGGTATTCAAGCGGTATGCAATCAGGTCCTTGATGGAAATTATTTTCAGGTTGAATTTGCGTGCCAAATCCATCAACTCCGGCAGGCGGGCCATGCTACCATCTTCGTTCATGATCTCCACCAGGACACCACCAGGTTTCAGCCCGGCCAGCCTGGTCAGGTCCACTGCTGCCTCTGTATGTCCTGCACGCCTCAGCACCCCCTGTCTCTTGGCTTTCAGCGGGAAAATATGTCCGGGTCTTGCCAGATCATCCGGACGGGTTACAGGATCCACCAGCGCCCTAAGTGTTTTTGCTCTGTCAGAGGCTGAAATTCCCGTGGTTGTTCCGTGGCCAAGCAGATCCACCGATACGGTGAATGCTGTGGCATGGCTGCTCGTGTTGGAAGAGACCATCATGGGCAGGTCCAGATCGGAACAAAGCTCCTCGGTGATGGCTGCGCAAATCAGCCCTTTGCCCTGACTGGCCATGAAATTTACTGTTTCAGCGTTGATCAATTCAGCTGATGCAACAAAATCCCCTTCATTCTCACGGTTTTCGTCATCTACAACGATGATTGTATTCCCTTGTTTTATCTCATCAAGGGCTTCTTCTATGCTATTCAGACTCACCCTGGTTTCTTCTAGTTGGTTGCCAGACATTGCTTTTTATACCTCCAATATATCTTATAAAACCTGCCAGCAAGGCGAGGTTCATGATTACAAAATGTGAAATAAACCGCAAAGGTATACTATGGATTTTGAATAACCGCAAAAAACGGTCAATAACAGGGACCAGCAAAAAGATGATCTGAAACAGGGCAAATAACATGTAAAGCGGGTGACCCGCTCCCAGAGCGATGGATGTGCCCAGAGTGTTGGATGTGCCCAGGGCGATGGATGTGCCCAGGGTGATGATCACCAGGAACGGGACGAACCAACGGATGACCTTGTGTGAAAGGAAACAGAATGCCACACCGGCACGTCCTGAGAACAGAAGAGAACCAAATTTAAGCAGGTTCTGAAAATTGCCAGCAGAAATCCGTGTTTTTCGGCGGTACTCTTCTTTCAGATCATTGGATACATCTTCATAAACCTTTGCATCGATGTGGCTGATGCAACGGAATCCCTGTTGCAGTACTGACATATTGATATAGAAATCATCCACCAGGAAGTGATCGGGTACAGGACGGTAATTGCGTTTCCTTACGGCGTAACAACCCCCGAACGGACCCATCATGGAGCCCCATAGAACGCTTTCATTGTATTTGATCCTTACTTCACGGCTGATATAAAATTTCTCCTGGTGGGAGATTCCATCTTTCTTCAGCCTGGTATTCACCATACAGGTGTCCACAAGTCCGATATCCGATTCACTGAAGGAACCTGCCAGTTGCTTCAGGGTATCCCTGCCCAGCATCACATTGGCATCGGTGATTACCAGTATTTCCCCCTTTGATTCTGCTGCAAGCCGGTTGACCACACCCGGTTTCCCGGTGCGGGTATTGAATTCAGAGATCTTAACCACCGGATAATCCTTTTCCAGCTGGCGAAGGATCTGGTTGGTACGGTCGGTGGAAGCATCAGATCCCACAAGGATCTCAAAACGGTCAGCGGGAAAATCAGAATTCAGGACCGATCTGATTTTCTCTTCGATGACCTCCTCCTCATTGAATGCAGCTACAATAACAGAAACAAACGGCAGGCTTCTGTTCTCCATTTCCGGGTGGTCCATTGACTTTCCTGTAGCCATCAGCTGCAGAATAAAAGGGAAAAGGATATAGGTATAGAAAATCAGGAAAATACTGATCCAGAAAAACACCTGAAGGAAAGTCATACCTGTTCGTTAAAAAACCGGCTTAGCCGTGCTGAAAGTCCAAAGGTATCAAATTTCTCCTGAATGAGGGTCCTGCCAGCTTCCACCAGTGTCCTGGCTTTATTGTCATCAGTAATCAGAGTAATCACTTGATCTTTAAATGCTTCAGGGTTATCGCTTACCAGAACTTCCCTGCCGGATACCGCAGGGATACCTTCAATGCCAACGGGAGTGGTTACTACAGGACGACCCAGGGCCATGGCCTCTATGATCTTGATCCTGATTCCGCTGCCGGTAAGCAGGGGGGCGATCATGACTCTGTAGGCCTTCATGAATTCCCTGGCATCTTCCACCTCTCCATGGTAGATGATGTTTTTGTCCTGCAGTAGATGCAGCACTGATTTGGGAGCATTCCGTCCAGCCACATGGAACCGGATTCCGGGTATAGCCTCACACAAGGAAGAAAACACATTTTCCAGGAACCATTTCAAGCCCTCCTGGTTTGGAAGCCAGTCCAGTGCACCGATAAAGAACAGGCTGGTTTCGGCAGGAATGGAGGTCAGGGGATAAGCTTCCATGGAGAGACCGGTGGGAATGGTAATGGCCGGCAGGGTGGAACCCTGACCAACAAAATAGGCTAAATCCAACGGGCTGATGGTAACCAGACAGTCGCAATGACCAACCACTTTCATTTCGAAACGTTCCACCCTTGAGGCCATGTTGGCCAGGTACCATCTCTTCAGCCGGTATTTCTCATGGGCTGCCTTCCTTTTCCATATGATATGTTCCACATTGTGGGCCCTGAGAGAGACTTTTGCTTTGCAACCTGCCCTGATTGTATCCAGGTAGTGACCCGGGTAGGGGCCTTCCAACTGGACCAGGTCGAACGCTTCCTGTTTCAGCAGCAATTCCAGTTGGCTCCTGAAATCCTTTTTGTTGAAACGTACGGCAATGTAGGGTTCAATTGAAAACAGAAGATTGATCAGCAGGCGAACCGGTTTGATAGAGCTGTCGCAGTCAATGGCAAGAAATCTGATCCTTCCACTTAGCGCTTTGGGAATCTCTTTCACAGGGAAGTTATGCTTGTGGGTATTCAGAGACATGCAGGTGACCTGGTTCCCTGCATCTGTAAGTCCGGTGAGCATATTCAGTGTGGCTATGGAACCTCCGTCCCTGGGAGGATATGGAAGTTTATTGGTCAGGACAAGGATCTTCATGATGAACGGAACCGTTTTTTCATGCGCAGGCTCAGTTTCTTAAACCAGGTAAAATAGGTGTCTATGTTCAGAATCACCGAATCGTTGGCAGCCTTGTATGTGAGCCAGATGCTTACCGGAACGAGGATGATGGTGGAGATCCACATTCCGGCGAATGTGGGCAAGAGACTTTCCCGGGCAAATTTCTCCCCGATCATGGAGATAACGTAATAAACCAGGAACAGGAGTACGCTGATAATAACAGGCATGCCGAGACCTCCTTTCCGGATAATGGCACCCAGGGGAGCACCAATGAAAAAGAAAATCAGGCAAAGCAGCGAATAGGTGTATTTGCGATGGATCTCTATCTCGTATCGCTTTAGCCTGGCCACTTTCCACTCTGTAGTACTCACGTTGGAAGTGGTTACTGATTTGTTGCTCCTTGCAAAGCTAATGGCCTGACTGATGGCCCTTCTGCGCTCCAGTTTGCTCAGTTCCGAGAAGGCAGAATCCACATAGACCGGCTGGATCTTAATCTCCCTGGCCTCTTCTGTTTTTTTAGCGGAATCGGGATGGAATACGGGCTTGGTGATCAGGATTCCCTTGGGCTTTCCTATAAGGCTATGTTGTATGGTTCTTTGAAATTTGTCCAGGACAATATTCAGATCCTGCGTAAGTGAATCATCGAAATGTTGCAATTGTTCCAGGTTCAACATGGAATAAGAGTTACGGAACAAATTTTCATCGCTCCTGTTGAGGCCAAATCCGGTCATTTCAATGATCATCTCCTGTTGTTCGAATTGGTCCCTCCGGTGGGGATAGCTTTTTACCTGTCTGTTCTGCTCCTTTTCCTTTTGAAGCTCCCGATAGGATTTACCATTGTAGAGAGTGAGCTGCAGATGTTTTTCATCAGTGGACATTTTCATATAACCCGAATCGGCAATGGTTACACTTATATTGCCGCTCTTTCCGGTATGGTCAAAGATCAGGATGTCTTTCAGGAGGCTAGTCTTGCTGTCCCTGTCCCCGATTCTGATGGAATAGCCCTCCAGTGTATTGTCAAATACCCCGGGTTTGATGGTTAATTCGGGTCTTTGCTGCTGGATATCGTAAAGCAATGACCTCATCTTCAGGTTGGAGTAGGGGAGCACATGGTTTGAAAAGAAAAATGCACCCACCGCGATAAATGCAGAGAGGATGATCACTGGGGTCATGATCCGGAACAGGGAGATACCTGAGGACTTGAATGCCAGGAGTTCCAGGTTTTCAGCCAGGTTTCCAAAGGTCATCAGGCTGGCCAGTAAAACGGCCAGTGGAATGGCAAGGGGAACCAGTGTGGCACTGGTATAAAGCAGGAATTCGGAGATAACACCGAATTCAAGACCCTTACCTATCAGGTCATCAATATATTTCCAGAGGAATTGCATCAGAAGGATGAAAATCACAAAAAAGAAGGTGAGGACCAGAGGACCCACAAAAGATTTGATGACCAGTAGATGCAGCTTTTTCACACGAATACGATTCGTTCCTGGATTTTCAACGAAAACAAAGGTAGTTTATTTTGGAAAAGATACTGAGTACAGAGAACTCTCTTCTAATTAAAGTCCGATGGCGTGTTTGAGTTCTGAAATCTGGGAATCCCAGAGGTCAATGGCGTCATCTTTTTCATTCTCTTCAGCGAAATCAGTGATCAGCAGAGCCACATCACCGGTAAGTTCATGGATATGGATTTTGAACTCGAAGAAGGTCTCCGCCTCCTCATCGTCCCAATGAAATCGTATTATTTTATTGGGCTTTTTCTGCATTACCGTGGCCTCCTGTTCCGACCCCTTCCAAATGAAAGTATATTTCCCCTTCCTCAGGTTCACATCGTCGGCAAACCATTCTGATAATCCTTCCGGTGTGGCAAGCCTGTTAAACAGGATTGCGGGCGATGTATTGAGCGTATATTCAAGCTCATATTTCGTCTTCATACGCTGTTGGGATTTGACTGGTTAACTGCCGTACATGCAATATAATAAAATTCTGTGGATTTCAAAATTCAGTATCTCAGGACAATTCACAGTGATCCAAATGGCTAGAATGAGTATAAAAAAAGGGGAGACTGGCGGATCAAGTTGGAAAGTAATTATATTTATGGCTTCCAAACCAGAAATTAAAAACAACCATGAGTGTAAAGAATGAATACAACAAGCGTGTCGTCATTGTGATTGCCAGTATCGCGGCCACAGGCGGTCTCCTGTTCGGGTTTGATACGGGGGTGATCTCCGGTGCAATCCCATTTTTGCAGGACTTTTTTGAACTCACAGATTCACAGATTGAGAACCTAACTGCCCTTGGACTGATTGGTGCCGTAGTGGGCGCGCTAGTCACCGGAAGAATTACGGACTACCTGGGACGCAAGAAGGTGATCCTGGCCTCTGCGTTTATCTTTGCTACAGGAGCCATCTGGACAGGTCTTGCTCCAACAGTTACCCAATTGATGATCTCCCGTTTTTATCTGGGTCTGGCCATAGGTGTTTCCTCTTTTGCTGTCCCCTTGTATATTTCGGAGATCTCACCAACAAAAATCAGGGGAACCCTGGTGTCCATGTTCCAGTTGTTGATTACAGTCGGTATCCTTGTTGCCTACCTTAGCGATAACGCCTTTGCTGACAACAGCAACCTTGAGAGCTGGCGCCCGATGTTGTTAGTGGGGGTTATTCCTGCTGTTGTTCTATTCGTTGGGATGTTCTTCCTGCCGGAAACTCCTCGCTGGTTAATGAGCAAAGGACATGAAGAGGAGGGCGAAAAAGTACTCCGCAGGGTTGAAGATCCGTCCCTAATCGACAATTCCATGGTGGCTATGAGACGTGATCTTGCCATCGATGCGAACCAGGCTGGCTTTAGAGAGATCTTCAAGCCCTGGCTGAGAAATGCGCTGATCATTGCCATGGGGATCATGTTCTTCCAGCAATTTGTCGGGATCAATACCGTGATATACTATAGTCCGAAGATCTTCCTGGCAGCAGGATTTGAAGGCGCTGAAGCAGCCATTGCTGCGTCCGTAATTGTGGGGGCGGTCAATGTATTTTTCACCATTGTCTCCTTGTTTGTCATTGACAAACTGGGCAGAAGAAAACTGTACTTTATTGGTCTGTCAGGGATCGCTATTGCGTTGGTAGGCATGGGACTTGGTTTCATGCTTCCGGGAGCAGGCAAATGGTTCCTGGTTGTTTCCATGCTGGTTTACATTGCCTTCTTTGCGATCAGTCTCGGACCACTGGGATGGTTGATCATTACGGAAGTATTCCCCACCAGGGTGCGCGGACTGGGATCCTCCATCGGTTCCCTTTCAAACTGGGGATTCAACACCCTTGTAGTATGGACATTCTATAAAATGGCAAGTGCCATTGGCAGTGCAAAAGATGTGGTTGTTCCTGAAGGGTCGGATCTTTCCGATATTTGCCCCGGTTGCGTGGGCAGTGTCTTCTGGATTTTTGCATTTGTTGCGCTGGTCGGACTGGTCTGGGGTTATTTCTATATTCCCGAAACCAAGGGTGTATCCCTTGAGCAGATCGAGGAGCACTGGAGGCAGGGCAAAAAACCCAGGCATCTGAAGAAGTAAAATGATAGCATGCAGAAAACCCGGTACTCGTGCCGGAATTATGATTCCAGGCCCGTTGAGGCTGAAAAACTGGAACGGATCCTGGAGGCGGGCAGGGTTGCCCCCTCGGCAGTGAACTTTCAGCCCTGGCATTATTATGTAATCCTTGATCCGGGAAGCCTGAAGAAGTTTTGGGAGGCATATCACCGGGAGTGGTTCAGGGCAGCCCCCTGTGTAATTGTAGTGTGCGGTGACCACGACCGCTCCTGGAAACGGAAATCCGACGGGAAAGATCATTGTGATATTGACGTTGCCATTACGGTGGATCACATGACCCTTCAGGCCACCGAACTCGGTCTTGCCACCTGCTGGATATGCAATTTTGACCCGGATGCTGCCAGGAGCTTGCTCAAGCTTCCCGATCACATGGAACCGGTTGTGATTCTGCCCCTGGGATATCCATTGGATGAGGTTCATCCTGAACGTCATGATGAGAAGCGAAAATCACAGGCGGAAATTGTTACCTATTTGAAATAGTGATTTTTTAGCCAGTGCCTGTAAAAGGGATTGCTAAATATTGTTTCACCCTGATGGTTAACGATGATCTCTTTGCTTAAAATGCTTTTGTATAGCCTTGCCACGTTTCCAGTTGCATTCAGATTGTATGCGGCAATCTTCTCCATGGAATAGGGATGATAATTATCCGCAATAAGAAATTGAAGAAACCTCAGTTGTTTCTCAGTGAACTTTTCCGTAATGGATTCGAATTGTAATCTATAGTGCCCTGTTATCAGTCCAATGGCTTTTTCGACTGTTTCTAAGGTACATCCAGGTTTTGCTCAGCTTTGTCAGGAGAGGAGAGGATTTATACAGATCCAGGATGTTGTGTATTCCTGCAATACATATGATAAGTTTAATTTGATTCAGAACAGCAAATACTTCCGGGAGGTTAAATATCTCTTTTTCATCCAGATAGTCATTCTTATTTATGATAGTCCTAATACCGGGGTCCATTAAGGTTTGAAGGAACAACTCATCTCCAAACTCTTTCTCTGTCATACCTGGTTTGATTTCTACAAAACAAGACCTGTATGATTCATGATAGCGCCAAACCCGGCCAGTGAAGTTTTCGCCCTCCACATGATTATTAAAAACAAAGGGATTGTTCATTTTCCAAAAACAAGACAGACAAAAATCTTTTACATTTCCTTGATGAATATATCACAATTATTTAACTTTAGTTCAGAAAATGACCGGAAGTCATTCAATATTTTTACCTTAAGATTGGATCAAAATGGGAATCGCTGAAAGAAAAGAGAGGGAGAAGCAACAGCGCAGGGAGGAGATCATCCGGGCGGCAGAAAAGGTTTTCTTCTCCAGAGGTTTTAACCTGTCCACCATGGATGATATTGCAGAAATGGCAGAGTTGAGCAAAGGGACCCTGTACCTCTATTTCAAAAACAAGGATGACCTGCATATGGCAGTGGCCCGGAATGCCATTAAAATGCTTTCATCACGCACATTCGCTGCATCTGAGGGCAGCGGAACGGCCCTGGAGAAACTGCAGCGGATGGGATGGGCCTGTGTGGAATTTTCCAGGTCGCATCCTGATCAAATGAGATCCATCATGACCCTTGAGGAGATGGAACCCGGTAGCATCAGTCTCTCTGCAAGTGATGTGCAGGATTTGATTTACAATGAATCAACGGTTGGAACGGTCATGCAGGTGGTGGAACAGGGGGTTGGTGAGAAACTGATCAGATCAGACCTTCCGGTAGCCCTTATAGCGCACACCCTCTGGATGTCGGTGCTAAGTGTGATCCGGTTTGCAACCATGAAGAAAGATTTTATTGAGATGCTTGAGCTAACTCCGGAAGAGGTGTACAAGAGTCATTTTGAACTGGTTATTAACGGAATACGGTCATGAAAAAGAAATCGGGCGTGCTTAATTTCTTGTGGTTGCTGATCCTGATGGTCCACCTGGCTGCGGTATCATCAGCACAAAATCCGGTTCTGGACGCCTATATTACAGAGGGATTACAGTCCAACCAGGGACTCCGGCAAAAACAGCTGGATTATGCCTCCGACCTTGCTGCCCTTAAAGAGGCAAAAGGTTTGTTCCTGCCCGATTTCACTCTGAATGCCCGGTACACGGTTGCAGAAGGGGGCAGAACGATTGTATTTCCGGTGGGTGACCTGATGAATCCGGTCTACAGTACCCTGAATATGCTGACCGCCACAGAGATGTTTCCCCAGATAGACAATGAAGAATTCCCCTTTTACCGGCCAAAGGAACAGGAAACCAAAGTTACCCTTGTTCAACCCATTTTCAATACGGATATCCTCTATAACTACCGGATCAGGAAACAGTATACAGAAATTTCCAGGATTGATGTGGATCGCTATCAGAAGGAGCTTATTAAAGAGATCTCCAAGGCATATTACGGATATCAAAAGGCTTACTATCTTGTGAAACTGGCTGACACCACCATCTCCCTGGTCACTGAGAATCTGAGGGTCAGTCAGCGTTTGTTTGATAATGACAAGGTTACCATCGATGCCGTCTACAGATCAGAGGCAGAACTCAGCAAAGTAGAGGTCCAGCGCGCTCAGGCCAGGAATTTGCTGGAGGCCTCCAGGGCCTATTTCAATTTCCTGCTGAACCGGTCGCTTGATGCACCCATTGAGTTGCTGGATGAGTCTCCTCTCCCGGTTGTTGTGTCCCTTGAAGAGGCCAGTCTGCTGGCTTTACGGAACCGGGATGAGCTGCATCAGATCGAAGAATACCAGAAGTTGAATGAGCGGGTCACTGACCTGCACAGGGGCAAAAATATACCCGGACTCTTCGGGGTTGTGGATTATGGTTTCCAGGGTGAACAATACAGGTTTACGGGAGATGATGATTTTATGCTGGCATCCCTTGTAATGAAATGGAACCTGTTCCAGGGAACTACCAACCACCGGAAGGTGCAGCAATCGAAGATCGAAGGGGAGAAACTGAAGGAATTCTATTCGGAAACCCAACAGCAGATCAAACTGGAGGTGATCAACCACTATTATGCGCTCCAGTCTGCTTATGAGTCGGTACAGTCGGCTCAAAAGCAGGCCCGATCAGCCAGCAAGGCATATGAACTGATCAGCCGAAAATACAGTGAAGGACAGTCTTCACTGCTGGAACTGATCGATGCCCGGACCAGTCTGACCAGTGCAGCCGCCAATTCTATCATTGCAAGGAGCGAATTTTTCAGCCGGCAGGCTGATTTTGAATATGCCATGGCGGCAAACAGTCCGGAAACCTATCAATAAAAACATGAAAAGAAACCCCATCATTGCCATTGTTTTCCTGGCTGCATGTGCCGGTTGTGCACCCTCACCCCAGGAAAAGAGAATTGATATCAAACCGGTCCGGGTGATGGCCCGCCCTGTGGAGTATTTGGAGTATAAGATCCCGGTGAGGACCACCGGATTGCTCGGCACCGCAACGGAAATGAAACTGAGTTTCAAGACGGGTGGAATTATCCAGGAGATTCCTGCCAGGGAAGGAAGATCTGTCACCCGCGGAGAGATCCTTGCAGCCCTGGACTTGTCGGAAATAAAGGCGCAGGTGAACCAGGCCCGCATCGGGCTGGAGAAAGCTCAAAGGGATATGGAGCGTGCAGGGAATCTCTACAGGGACAGTGTGGTTACCCTGGAACAATACCAGAATGCCAGGTCTGCATTTGAACTGGCACGTTCACAGAAGCTGATTGCGGATTTTAACCTCCAGCATTCGCGCATCAAGGCACCCTCCGACGGAACGGTCCAGAAGCTCCTTGTGGAAGCCAATGAGGTGATCGGCCCTGGCTATCCTGCCATCCTTTTTGCTTCCACGGAAAACGACTGGGTGGTGAGGGCAGCCCTTACGGATAAAGATATCGTTAGGTTATCCATAGGAGATTCTGCACGAATTTCCATGGATGCCTTCCCGGATATGCCTTTTCCTGGAGAAGTGACAGAACTGGCGACTGTCGCCGATCCGGTCACCGGCACCTATGAGGTCGAGGTCCTGATCCATTCGGCACATCCTCAGTTCAGGACCGGATTTATCTCGAGGGTTCAGATCTGGCCCATGCTGGTTAACCGTTCTCTGGTAGTTCCCATTGAAGCGCTTCTTGAAGCCAGCGATCACAGCGCAGTTCTCTTTATTTACCAGGAGGGCAGGGCAAAGAAGAGGAGAGTCACCACCGGGACCATCCTTGGGAGCCAGGTGGTGGTTCTTGAGGGCCTTGATGAAGGTGATCTGGTAATCACCGAAGGAGCAAAATACCTTCGGGCCGATGTGGAGGTGGAACTGGTTGGCGGAGCAGAAGGATCACAAACCGAAGGAAGCAGGCCATGAAACTACCCAGGTATTCCATAGAAAACAAGTCCTTTGTATGGATGGTTGTGATCTTTTTGACCATTCTGGGTGTTCGTGCCGTGATCAACATGCCGCGGACCGAAAACCCCGAGGTGACAATTCCCGGATCCTCAATCATTGTGGTGATGCCAGGCTCAAGTTCCATCGACCTGGAGAAAATGGTCGCACTTCCGGTGGAGGAAGCCCTCAATGAGCTGGAGGATATTAAGATGATCTCTTCTGAGGTGAGGGATGGACTTGCAGTGGTCAGTGTGGAATTTGAATACAGCACGGATGCGGATGAGAAGTATGACGAGGTGGTGCAAAAGGTAAACAGTATGCGCAATACATTGCCCGATGAGATCCTTCAACTGGATATGTGGCAGTGGTCCATTGCCGACATGAACATGATGCAACTGGCGCTTATTTCACCTACCGCAACCTATGCAGCACTTGAGGAAACAGCCGAGGAACTGAGCAACCGGATCGAAAAGATCAAGTCCATCAGGAACGTTTCCTTTTATGGACTTCCGGAACAAGAGATCCAAATTCAATTGGATTTTGAGAAAATGGCCATGGTCAACACCTCTCTGGACCACATCACAAAGGCCATAGAAACCAACAACATGAACATCCCGGGCGGCGATATTACACTGGGTACCATCAGCTTAAGTGTGAAGTCTTCGGGATCGTTCCAGGACCTGGATGAGATCAGGAATTGTGTGGTGAACTCTTTCCAGGGCCATTTGATCTATCTGAGGGACGTAGCCCGGGTTGAATTTGGCTATGAGGAGCAGAATCACCTGGTCAGGTATGGGTCCAAAAAGATGAACATGGAACAGGCAGGAGGCATTCGGGCCATCTTTATCGGGATCGGACAAAAGGAAGGGCTGAACGTGCTTGCCACCTCTGAAGAAGTGATGCCCGTTCTCGAAGCCTTTAAATCGGAACTGCCGGTGGGAATGGAACTGGAGATTATTTATAACCAGCCCACCATAGTGCGCAGCCGGATCAACGGGTTTGTCAACAACCTGCTGCAGGGGATGTTGCTGGTGGCCCTTGTGATCTTCATTTCCCTGGGATTCCGCTCCTCGATCCTGGTAGCCATCGCCATTCCCTTATCGCTTATCATTGGACTTGGATTTGTGGATCTGGCGGGTTTCGGGCTGCAACAGATCTCTATCGCAGGATTGGTGGTGGTGCTTGGCATGCTGGTTGACAACTCCATTGTAATGGTGGAGAACATCAACAGGTTTATCCAGAAAGGCTATAAGCGGAGAGAGGCCTCCATCCTCGCAGCTTCAGAGATTGGCTGGCCGGTTATTGCAGCCACCCTCACCACCATCCTGGCCTTTATCCCCATTGCAGCTATGCCGGATCAGGCGGGAGATTTCATCAAGTCGCTGCCCATTACCATCATGGTTACCCTGACGGTATCACTGTTCATTGCCCTCACGCTCACACCGGTGATTACCAGCACCATGTTCAGGGAGCGCGGAGATGCCCCTGCCAGGATCGTAGGATTCAGCAGGATTCTGAATTGGGTTGTGGAGAAACCATTCAGAAGAAGTTTACACGTGGCTTTGAAAAGGCCTGGTCTCATTTTGCTATTGTCACTTATCTACCTGGCAGGATCCTCATACATGTTCAGGTATGTCGGTATCAGTTTCTTCCCGAAAGCCCAGCAACCCAATCTGATGATCCAGGCCACCCTTCCTGAAGGGTCAAGCCTGGACAAAACCGACCAGGTGGCGCACTATTTGGAATCAGTACTTGATACCATGCCCGAAGTGCGTTATTATGCCACCAATGTGGGGCATGGAAATCCGCGCATTTATTACAATGTGTTCCCAAGAAGGTACGATGCCAGGTTTGCCGAAATTTATGTGGAATTATATGAATATGAGCCTGTATCTTTTGCAGGGACCCTGAAAAAGCTTCGTGATGAATTTGACAAGCTACCTGGAGCACTCATCCGTGTTAAGGAATTCGAACAAGGGCCTCCTTTTGAAGCACCGATACAGGTATTCCTGACAGGGGAGGATATGGAGTTGCTTCGACAGATCTCATCGGATGTTGAATCGATGATCAGGGACCAGCCGGGATCCATCAATATTGATAACCAGTTTGTGAAAACCAACACGGAGCTTCTGTTCCAAATCAACAAAGAGAAAGCCAATATGCTGGGTGTTCCTGTCATTGAGATTGACCGGACCATACGCACTGCTGTTACAGGAATGGAAATTTCAAAGTTCAGGGAAAAATCGGGGGAAGTGTACAGGATCATGCTCAAAATGGATCATGAAGGGGAGTTCAGCATCGGGGATCTGGACAAGGTTTATGTTTCGTCCCTTTCCGGAAAGCAGATCCCCATGAAACAGTTTGTTGACCTGAAGATGCAGCAGGTTCCCAGTTCCATCAGCAGGTTTGACATGGAGCGAACTGCTGAGATCCTGGGGGATGTCAGGCCTGGTTATTCCCTGGATGAGGTCATGGACCCGGTGTTGAAAGCGCTGGAGGAGTATCCATTGCCTGCCGGTTACAGTTATCACATTGGTGGAGAACTGGAAAGCCGTTCAGACTCTTTCGACGGAATGACCAATGCCATCCTGATTGCCATCGTTTCTATTTTTTCGGTGCTTGTACTTCAATTCAGGTCATTCAAACAACCCCTGATTGTCTTCATTGCCATTCCCTTTGCCTTCACCGGGATGATTTGGGCCTTACTGATCACCGGGAATACATTCTCCTTTTTAGCCTTTGTAGGGCTCACCAGCCTGGTAGGAATCGTGGTAAACAACTCCATTATCCTGGTAGACTATATCAATGTGCTCAGAAAACAGGGGATGGAGCTTCAGGAATCACTTCAGCTGGCAGCTGAAACTCGCCTTACACCCATTGTACTTACTGCCCTGACCACCATCGGGGGTTTACTGCCCCTGACAGTGGCGGGGGGTTCCATGTGGGCCCCCATGGGATGGACCATCATTGGCGGATTGCTGGTTTCTACCCTGTTAACACTGTTGATTGTGCCTGTGACCTATTATTTGCTTGAAAAGAAGCGTTAACTTGCAAGAAATAAAGCCAGTTCAATTATGAAAACAATCTTATTGCCTATTGTTATGGTTATTTTATCAAGCATTCCGGTTAACGGACAAATGAAGAGCGATGTAATAAAGACCGACCAGGGAGACCTGGAGATGTTTTTCATCGGTCATGGTTCGCTGATGTTTAAATACAACGATCTGGTCATCCACATTGATCCCGTCTCCCGTGAGGCAGATTATGCGGAGTTGCCTGTTGCTGATCTGATCCTGATCACCCACCAGCATGGAGATCATCTGGATGCCAAAGCCTTACATCAGCTGATGAAAGAAGGTACACAGGTGGTGCTGACCCGGACCTGCCTGGAGCAGCTGGAGGATATGGAAGCAACTGTGATGGCCAATGGGGACAAAGAGAAGATTCTGGGCATTGGAATCGAAGCGTATCCGGCATATAACATCAAACACCTAAGATCAGACGGGAATCCTTATCATCCCAAAGGGGAAGGCAATGCCTACCTGCTCTCCTTTGGCAATACCCGTGTGCTGGTGGGTGGTGATACAGAGAATGTCCCGGAGCTGAAGGCGCTGAAAGGCATACAGGTTGCTTTCCTTCCCATGAATTTGCCTTATACCATGACTCCTGAGATGGTGGCTGACCTGGCTGTGGCAATGCAGCCTGAGATTCTCTATCCCTATCATTATGGCGAAACCGATCCCGGGAAACTGGTTGAACTTTTGAAAGAGGAGAAGGGGATCGAAGTCCGGATCAGGGATCTTCAGTAGGCCATCCGGTCCCGGCAAGCCCTGCGGCCCCTTGCAGTCCGGCAGGTCTTCACCGGACCGTCTTTGCGTCGGGCTGTTTTTCTGTGGATAAATGGTTTGAAGTCCTAAGGCAATATCCTTTATATTTAACAGGACCATTATTGCAAAATTGTAGTATCATGAAAATCAGAAAGTTTTTTCTGGTCATGTTTCTGGGGGTGGGCCTAAGCGCCTCCGGCCAATACACCAAGGAATTCAAGCGGATTTATTTCGATGCCAAGTACCTTTATATGACTGAATTTTATGACGAGGCATTCAGTCGCTATAAGAACCTGCTTACCCTGGATCCGGGCAACTGTAATATATTGTTCCATTGCGGGGCATGTTGTCTGAGCATTCCGGGAAATGAGTCACAGGCAATAACTTACCTGCAGGAAGCGGCAGGGGGGGTGAAACAGAATTATAATGAAAACTCCCACAAGGAGTCAGGCGCCCCGATGATGACCTATTTTATGCTTGGTCGGGCCTACCACCTGAACAATGAATTTGACAGGGCCATTGAGTACTACGACAGGTACAGGAAAGAGGGTATGGACGAAGACCCCCTTCAGCTTGAATATGCCAGGTTGCAGATCGAAGCATGCCACAGGGCTGAGCAGGAGATGATTGAAGCTCCATCCTTCGAATTTCAGAGTGTGCTCGATCATTTTGATGAGGAGCTTCCTTCATGCAACAATCCTGTTATTTCTGGGGACGGAAACCTCCTTATTTTCCTGGTGGATTATCCAAATGACAAAAAGATCATGATGACCCGCCGGACTGACAATGTTTGGTCCAGACCCAAAGTGATCAACCATGAGCTGGGGATGGTCGGTGTGACCTACCCGGTTTGCCTCTCCTATGATGGATTGGATCTTTACCTGGTTCACGAATTCTATTCCCACTCGGATATTTTTGTTTCCAGATTTGAGCAGGGGCGCTGGACCGAGGCAGAAGCGCTGGGAAACAATGTGAACGGAAGGACATCGGAGACGCACGCAAGTATCTCCAAGAATGGGAAAACACTTTTCTTTACCAGCGATGCAAGAGGCGGACAGGGCAGTTTTGATATCTATGTGTCAAAACTGGATGGGAAAGGGGAATGGGGTGTCCCTGTAAACCTGGGACCCGTGATCAATACTCCCTATGAGGAACAAACCCCATTTATCTCCAGCAACGACTCCATCCTGTTCTTCAGTTCCCAGGGGCATAAAACCATCGGCGGGTTTGATGTATTTTATTCAGAACTGGGCAAAGACGGCAAATGGAAAGAGCCCGTTAGCCTGGGTTACCCTGTCAATACAACAGGGGAAAATCTTTTCTTCAATCCGGGATGGGATGAGTTGGATGGCTATTATGCGGTACAGCGCAAAGATGATCCCACTTCCAATACCATCAACATGGTGATCGAACTGGAGCCGGCAGAACAGGTGGCTGTTGCGTCCTTGACTAAGCCTGTGGAAACCGGAAAAGTGAAGGAGGGAACACAAGAAGTTTTGCATGATCTGGAAAAGGCCATCGAACCTGAGGAGACGGAAGAGATTCATCAAGTGCTTAATGCAAGCCCGGTGGCAGGCGAAGTGGTGGTTCATTCTCCAACAACTGTGGGAGCAACCAGGTTGCAGACCAGCGTTCCCTTTGAACACAATGCCTTCGAACTGAGTATGGCAGCCATGCTCGAGGTGGAAAAGGTGGCTGACCTGATGCAGACCTACCCTGAAACCAGGGTGATGCTTACAGGTCATGCCGATGCCACAGGTTCTTCGGACTATAACCTGCTGCTTTCCAACCAGCGTGCCGACCAGATCTCCCGTTATCTTCAAATGCGCGGGGTGGATCCATCGCGGATTTCCCTGGAGGGGAAAGGCGAAAGCGCACCGGTAGCCAGGAACAAATATCCTGACGGAACAGATGCACCCCTTGGCAGATACCTGAACCGCCAGGTGACGGTAACCATCGAGAGTCCCCGGCCCATCCAGGCTGAACTGACAGGTTTTTATGTGCCCTCCAGTTTAAAACCGGCTCCTGAAAACGGGCAGTCTGAAGGCCAGGCTTACTGGTTCACCATCCAGCTGCATGCAAGTTTCACCCAGAGGCAGATGTCATTTTTTCAAGGACTTAGCGGAGTGAGAGAGTATCCGTGCAAGGATAAATGTTATCGGTATGCTTGCGGAGAGTACCGCACTTTCGATGAGGCAAAAACCCAACTGGACCAACTTCAGGATGCGGGCTATCCCGATGCCTTTATCCAGACCCTGGATTGGTATACCAGGGCAGTCCGGTGACATCCTTTTTTCAACAGTCCTGCAAAATGGTCGAGATTCAATGCAGGGATAGTGGTGGATAATCGTATGGCGGCGGATCAAAAGTCAATAAGTTTCATAAGTAATGGGTTGTTATTTAATCAAAAAGTATTTCATTTGTGGAAAATTCGATGCAAAACGTATTTTGCACCGTATGTGATTATTAGCTATGAAATTTTTCAATCATATTAACCAATTGAATTAACGATTATGAGAAAGAGTATCAGATTAGTGTTTACAGCAGCAATACTTGCTGCTTTGCTTTCAGGATGCGCAGATGATCCTGTGATGCCATCAGCTGGTTTCAGCTTCAATCCTTCTTCCGTATCCATGTATGAGACAGTGACCTTTACCAATTCATCCACGGATGCGGATTCATATATGTGGTATTTTGGAGATGGAGCCACATCAACCGAGGAGAATCCAACCTACGCTTATGAAGCAGCCGGAAGTTTCACTGTGAAACTGGTTGCCTCCAATGCAGATGGTGAGGATGAGGCAGAACAGAGCATCGTTGTTGCTGATCTAAACAACCATTATGTGATCGACGGAACTACATACACCATTGATAGTGAGATGTTCTGGTACCAGTCAGGCATGGGGGGGGATCCCTATATCAGGCTGCTGACCACCGTGCCGGGACAGGACAATCCCGATCTGCTGAAACTTTATCCCAACATGGGCCTGAACGAACTGCCCGGTACCTATACCTGGGACAATTCGGATACTCCTCCTGCCGGCACCTATGATGTGGGATACACAGCGGGTTATGCAGGGATGGCCTGGGACTGGATTGGTCTGGGAAAAACCGGTTCCGGTAACCTGGTCATCACCGAGATGATTGAGGGAATCTACAAGATTGAGGGAGCGATGGTCATGTCTATGGGAAATTATAACGATGACTATGAATTTGTTGAGACCTCATCAGGCCCTCTTACCCTGGAGTATGTGGGCGCGATTAACTCGCTTGAAGCAAAATAGAATTTGAAAATATGAGAGGCCGTCTTATGCCCGGGTGTGAGACGGTCTTTTTTTTACCGGGTACCCAGGTACTTGAACTCCACTGTGGGATGATGGTCCTGGCCGTTCAGTTTATAATCGACGATCTGAAGTTTGAAATACATGGTTTCGCCGGTTTCAAAATCAACCTTTTCCATCAGGTATTTTTTATCAGGATCCATGGAATAAATATTCCCCGAATTCTGATCACCCAGCACTTTCCAATCCGCTCCGATGGCGCCTTTCATGTCGGTAAATTCATACGCATCAACAGATGAACGGTCCAGCTCCTCGAAGGAGACTTCCGGGTTGAAGACCCGGGCAATCCGTACACCGTTCTCATTGTTGATCATGATGCCGCTCATGTTAAACGGGGCATATATTCCGGGTGTGCTGGTTTCCCACCAACCCCGGTAGGGTGTAAAAAGGATATCCCACGTTCTGCGATCAGGTTCCGAAGGCACTGTTGCGTGTGTGGCGAAGGAATAGTAGACATAATTGTATCCCGAACTCCGGTAAACAGTAGCTTCGTTTACCTGGGAGAGCGATCGTGCAGAGGCATATTTGAATGTATAGGATTCTTCGTTGCTGGAGACAAACTGAATGGCATAATACGTATCGTCGGTTAAACCCCTGTTTTGAATATAGATTTCTCCGTCTTCCCAATGGTTGGTGAGGGCGAGCGAGTCCATGGTATTCACGAATGTGGGATCGTCAAAAACCCAGTCATCCGAGTTATCGATCAAATCCAGGACCAGATCCTGGCTTACCTCGCTGAAATCATATTTCCCGGTGGCAACAGCAGTGGAAAAACTGGCCCAGCCCAGCAAAACCCGGTATCCCGCTCCGGCCGATTCAAAGGCCAGGTCCCAAAGAAACGGGGAGGTTGTATCTATCTCCAGAACCGTATTCTCATAAAACCTGAAGTAGGACTGAACAGTTTTGATGGAGTATGGTACGGTAAATGAATCTTCAATGGTACGGGGAATGGGTACAGTATCAATCTCCTTGAAGCAGGATTGCAATAAAACAAGCATCAGGATGAAACCGGTATGGATGCTGGGCTTCTTCATGGTTCTATTTGACAAGCTTCACATTCAGTTTTACAAAGTAGGTTCTGCCGTAATTCAACGGACCCAAATATTCCGGTTGGTAGTCACCTTCACCAAAGTCCCTGTACCCCGAGGTTCTTCTTTCATAATTATTGAACAGGTTCTTTCCGCCAAGTACAATATTCATCCGCTCTTTCCAGAGGGATTTTGAAAAGGTAATTTCCAGATCGCCGAACGGATCGGTAAAAACCCTGTAGTATCCCCCTCCCTGTTCTTCGGGAATGGCGGCAAGGGAGGGAGTTTTTCCGTAATATTTCATATTGGCCATCAACACTGCCCTGAGCTTTCCGAAGGCGTATTTTGAATGGATGGAATAGTTGCTGTAATAAACCATCGGCAGGTAATCTCCGGTCCCTTCGCTGTCAAAGGTCTCCCCGATCCTGCTGAACCCTGCGCTTACGGACAGCCCCGATATATGCCCGTATGAGGCGTTCAGCTCACCACCCATTGTGCGTCTTCCGCCCAGGTTTACATTGGTGGCCGAATTTGATTCCGCATCGGTGACGATCAGGGTGATGGCGTTTTTCCCGTTGTTATAGAAAACACTCGGTTCAATTTTAATCCTGGATTGCCCCGGGGAAAGGGTATAGTTCAAAGAAGCGTTATAGCTGTTTGTGGTTTCGGCCATCAAGTCCTTATTTCCTGACAGGTCATGGTTGCTGTCCTTGAAGTCCAGGTAGAGTTCCTTCAGAGAAGGAGCCCTGAATCCGCGCGCATAGGAGATCCTGAAGCCCAGGTTTTCCATCATGTTCCACTGGACATTCATGGAGGGTATGACAGGTGCTCCGTATATGGTGTTATATATCACCCGGATACCCGGCTGCAGCGTCAGCTGTTTGACAGGAGCAACCTGGGCGCTTACATACAAAGCATAATCCCCGATTTCGGCTCCGTCCTCGATCTTATCTCCGTGGCCGTTGTCATAGTTCACATCCCATCCTGCCATGAAAGAGATCTTCTTTTCCACGGGTGCAAAAGTGAAGTTTCCCCTTGACATGATGTTGTTGAAGACCGTACTGGTGGTGCCTGTTACCTCTTTGGTCAGCAGGTACAGGTCGGAGGTAATATGATCAGTTGATCTCCCGAAATAAGTATATGCACCGACAATATCATAGGAAAGACTTTCCGAAATCCTGTCGCTGACCGCCACACTGTTGAGGGAGCGGGTGGTATGATAATCAGCATCATAGGCCAGGATCACCTTTTCAACATAGTTCATGTAATTCTTGAGAAGTGAATTCATGTACTGGGATTTGACCCTGAGCTGGAAGTTGTTTTTCCTGAATGCATATTCGGCATCTGCATTGTAAACCAGTTTGGGTTTGAACTCCATATAGCGGTTATGCCCATCCGCATCGGCAGAATCTACGTTCAGGTCAATATCCTGGCCCTGAAACAGATTCCGGTTGCCCGACAGGGAGAGGGTATGTTTGCCCCTGATCACCGAACCGTACAGTCCGACATGGTAAGTGCCTTTGCTGTCCACATAGGTATTTCCCTTCACCACATTCCGGAAGTAGTTGTTCTTTTTGGTAATGATATTGATCACACCCGCAATGGCACTTGTTCCGTATTGCACCGACATGGGGCCCTGAACAATCTCAATGTGATCGATGTTCTCCATGTTGATCTGTTCCAGGTCAATATCACCCCCAACCCGGCCCACCAGCGGTATCCCGTCAATGAGGTACTTGATGTTTTCTCCGCCCATGCCCTGCATCTCAATGGATGTTCCCGTGGAGGGATCCACCGACAGCCGGATGCTTGTTTCGTTGGATAGCGCTTCAGCCAGGTTGTTGACGCCGCGCTCCTGCATGGTTCTGGCATCCACCACATCGATTCTGTAGATGGATTCGTCCACCTTTTTGGGGGTATGTTGCCCGGTAACCACCACCGCCTCCATGCTGATCAGGTCCGTTTCCAGTTCAATGGTGCGGGTCTCCCCCGGACGGATGGTTCCTGTATAGGTCTTATACCCCACGAAAGAGACACAAATATGGGCCTCCCTGTCCAGGTCAAATTCAATGATGCCATGGTGGTCGGTTGCCCCGGCATCTATGTACAAGCCATTCTGATCGGAGAGGACTACATTGGTATAAATACACGGTTCTTTGGTTTGGGAGCTAAGGACTTTCACCACTGTTTTCTGAGCCATTGCCTGCACAGAGAACAGGGTAACAAGGAGCGCCAAGGCCCACTTTCCGGGTCTGTTAAAAACTCCCATAGACAACTACCGGTTCGTTCTTGTCATGTTTTCCGGAACGCAGACAACGTAACTGGCGATACCCCTGTTTTCCTCTTCAAGCGTTCCAATCTCCTTCTGATTTATAGTACTGATGGTTACAATCTTCAGGTCAGGATTCTGCTGTTTCAGGTGCCAGACAATGCCTTCGAAATTTCTGGAATGATACTCTCCGTTTAAATGGAACATGGTTTTCCCTTTGCTCCAGTTCTTAAGGATAAAGTAAGCCATGGTTGCATCTTTTGCAGCCTGGGCCTTGGGAAGGTTTGCCATGGTGGAGGCACTGTTGCCCGCGCCATGCATCGCCGGTGCCCCGGCTGGCATGGCCATGGCCTTTTCCTCTCCCTGCATGGCTGGGCTTTCAGCGGGTTTTTCCATACCCATTTCCATCATATTCATCATGTCCTTATAGCATTTCACTTCAGGATCGTAGTTCATGGGCAACGGAGCCATGTACCTCCTGGCCTCATCGGAAAGCTCCTCCAGGCCTTCAAAACCTTTGTAATGGACGATGGATGCATACCGGCGGGGTATATTGGTGGCAATGAAAGGGATATGGTGCTCTCTGGCGAATTCCACCAGGGGTTTATAATCGGTTTGGTAGTTTCCCCACAAGCGGATCTCTGCTTCAAATTTGTCCGTTTTATAGATATCATTCAGGTATTCGTCCAGAATGAGCTGGTTGTCGGCTTCGAACATCTCTGCACCCAGGATCAGGCCATCCTTTTTCTGATCGTACAGCGCCCGGGTCATTTCAAGCTGCAGCCAGTGTGCGATGGGGTCTGTATGAAGCTCTCCGAAAAAGATCATATCTGCATCCTCCATCTCCCTGAGCATTTTAGAAAACTTTACCTGTTTGCCTTCCTGGTCAAAGAGGGTATAGGCAGGCTTATCGCACGTAAAGCTTAAGAATATCAGGGCAGAAACAGGGATCAGAAGGTATTTTTTTGTCATGGCAAATCATTTCTCTGGTGAATGGCTGGTAAATATCGGTATAATTCCCAATTTACGCAATGTCAAACGGGATTGAACTAATGGTTACCGGTGAGGGCCTTCCTGAGGGGCAGGGTCTGACTGACCTCCGGTTGATCGGGATAGGGAATCACATGGTCCAGCCGGGAATTCAGCACCGGGAAAATTCCTTTTAATACATTGTCCGGAGCATCTCCTTCGAACCCCAGGTACCCATAACTCCCGTAATGGAAAAGCTTCCTTGACAATCCGGCAATGGCGTCCGGATTGTGCGCACCCATAAAGCCGATGGTAAGATCAGGAGCCAGATTGAAGGGAATGGCGTAAACCAGAGCGTTCTCTTTGGCCAGCTTTGAGATTTGCTCCTGTTCCTCCCCGGTCAGGGCTTCATTGTAACATTCATCTATGCTGATCTGGTCAACCCACCTGTTATCAAAGCCCAGCACCCAGAAAGGTATGTCCGTAGGAAGCTCCTCCAGGTCTGTATCAAACATGATCCTGAGCTCTTTTCCCTGTGCGGCCTGGGTCTCCTTCCAGAACCCGGCCAAGTCCAGGTATTCTGAAGAGAGCGCGCTGTTTTTTGGCACAATGATGACAGACTGGCTCGCTCCGAAGACTTGGGAGAGGGTGGAGGGGACCTCACTGCGGTGGAGCCGCCGCATTATTTGGAACTGGGGATCGATGCTGATCTTCAGGGGCCTTTGGGTGAAATTCAAAGAAAACCTGGCATTCCTCTCCCTCATGTTCACCCTGGTGAAATCTGCCTCCTCTTTTCCTTCAAGGCAGATGGCCACAGGCAGGGTCAGATGGAAGGGATCTTCCTCCTGCACCTGGTCCAGCTCAAAGGACAGCTCATAGCTTTCAGATCCCCTGGTTACCTGTACATTTGATAATATCAGCGAGGGAGCACCTTTCCTGGTGATCCACTGATTGAACATGGCTTCCAGGTTTTCCCCGGTGACCTTCTCGAAACAGCTGCGGATATCATCGTATGAGGCAGAACGGAATTTATTCAGTTTGTAGAACTCCGCATAGGCTTCGACAAAGTCATCGTCTCCAAACTCATCCCGAAGCATATTGTTGAACATGAGTACTTTGCCATAGCCGATGGCCTCCTCGGCAGGATTGTTCCTGGAGATGAATTCAGAGGCAGGGAAGTCATTCTCTGGGTTCACATAATCAGTGAACTTCTGCAGCGTGTTTCGCCTGTACTCCGCGGCGATTCCCTGCTGCTCCTTGATCAGGTGGTCGGCCATGTAGGCGGTAATGCCTTCACACCAGTTCCCTTTGTCATCATCCACATAGACACTGTTGCCCCAGTAATTGTGGAGCAGCTCATGGGGGTAGGAGGAGTGCAGGATCCAGGGGAAACGGATCACTTTTTCCCCCAGCAGGGTGAAAGAAGGCATTCCGAACCCGGTCTCCCAGAAGTTTTCAACCAGTGCAAATTTGGTATAAGGGTAGGGCCCGATCAGATCTGTGTACAGATCCAGGTAATATTTTGTGACTTCCAGGTATCTGTTTGCAAGTGCTTCATCGGGAGTCCTCAGGAATGCCTGCACCAGGATATCCCCGGCCGGCAATGCGTACTCTGTCCACTTTCCGGCGATCAGGAACACCTCATCCATGGGGTCGGGAGAGCGGTACTGAACCACCCGCCTTCCGTTTTCCGCAAGGTTTACAGACCTGGTCCCCTGAGAAACCACATTCCATGGCTCATCCAGTTCCACGGTGAGATCAAAGGTGAAGAAACCGGCTTTTTCAAACCGGGGGACCCAGTTGGTGGCTCCGGCCAGGTAAATTCCATCGGGACCAATGATTCCGTCGGTCTCACTGAATCCGCGTGCATATTCGGCAGCACCGGTGGTGATAGCCTGGTTGATGACCCCGCTGTAGGAAATGATCAGGGATGATTCTCCCTGCTTGCCTGAGCCGGGTAAAATCCTGTAGGTCAGTGATTTTAAGTCCTCAGGCCTGTCCAGCATCTCTATTTGGCAGGCTTTCCCTGAATTCTGAAGGGTGAGGTTTCGGTTCAGGGTAAATTCAAGAGGCCTGTTTTTTTCCAGGAACCCGGGAGGAAACAGAAGCGTATCGGTAACTGTTATTTCACTGGCCTCATGGTTGATGCTTGCATGGATGTTGTGGTGCAGGTACTGGGCATTCATCCCGGCAGTCAGCATCGACAATGAGATATAAAGGAATAATTTTCTCATATTCTTGTGCATGTATACGATGAAGTCGTCAGGCTTCTTCTCAGAGTTACGCCATAAAGGTAGTTTTTCAGCAAAGAGTTGGATGTGAATATCACCTGATTCTGAAGATAGTAAATGGATTTATTTTATGGTTAATTTCCTGATGGGTTTGCTGTCCATTCTCCGGAATCAGATGATCCATCAAAATCTGCGTTCCAGTTTCCGTCTGCGGCGTCACCCTTTTCGCTGAATGAACCGTCAATTGTTATTGTCAATATTTCGCTTTCAAAAGGAGGGGAACCTAAGTTCCAGTTTCCGCTAAACGAAAATCCCCGATCTGTTATTTGCCAACCTGGAGTACTTCTGGTTGTGAATGAACTGCCGTTAAAAGTAGTATTCCCGAGTGTCCCGTTAAGCGTAATACTAAATTCACCGATATGGGTACTTTCCGAATTGACGATAAAATCAAAACTTCCAAATCCGGTAGTCATGGTTGCTGTCCAATTCCCTGATTCTATCTGACCCGGTCCAGTTTCACTGTTATCATCTTTGCAGGAAAGAAGACAGAATAGCAAAACCACCGGAAAGACATAAAATAGATACATACGTTTGGGTGCAAGTAGATTTTTCATTTCTGATAGGGTTTATAAAAAGTTAAAAAAACGATAGCTTCTGTTTTTAGCCAAGGTTTCTGCCTGGTATGGCTCCGCTTGCCTGCTTTAAGATAATTATTAATTTTCAGAAACCATCCCCTGGATGGAGTGTCCAGGGAAAAACTGAAGATTACCGATGTGAAAGTGACCGATCATCCCGAAAAAAGGTTTCCATACATTGAAGGTTTCTACGATCAACCCAGACCCTTAAAAATATGAACATATGAATTGCAAAGGTTTAAAATCCGGGAAAAATGCCTGGATTGTTTTCATTCTCCTTGTTATCCCTGTTTTTGGACATACGGCATCGGTGGTTTCTTACCCTTCTCCGCCGGGTTTGGCCACCAGCCCGGATTTTTCATTGAAAGCGAATGGCAAAACCATCTGGGTTGAACGGATTTACAACGATCCTGAAAAGATCGATTACACGGTTTATGGAAGCAAGGAAATGGAAGATCTGAGCGTGGCCAGTTTTTCATGTTCGGGCCAGACAACCATTGAAATAGAAACCTCGGAAAAAATTGATTCATTTCTCATTCGCCCCAGAAGCCGCCGCATTGCTGCAAAGGCAAAAGGAAACAAAATCACTTTCACTATACAGGGCCCGCAGAAGCTTTACCTGGAAATAAATAATCTGCCCCATCTCGCCATTTTTGCCAATCCGCTTGAAGTTGGCCCACCCAAAGCCGGGGATTCAAATGTGTTGTATTTTGGGCCTGGGAATCATGAGGTGGGGCAGATTGATCTGCAAAACAACCAGACCATCTATATTGAAGGGGGCGCCATTGTGCATGCCGATGTGCGGGGTAAGGATCTTCAGAATGTTACCATCAAGGGCAGGGGGATTCTTCAGGGAAATGTGAAGATTTCCGGAACGTCCAACCTTCGCGTAAGCGGTATATTCATCCGAAACTCAAAGGGCTGGACCAACACATTGACCGATTGCCGGAACAGCAGTTACCGAAATGTGAAAGTCTTCGGTTATGGGGCCGTTTGGGGGCTGGATGGCATCAATCCCGTCTCCTGCAGAAATTTCACAATCGATGATTGCTTCATGCGCTGCCGGGACGATTGTGTGGCCATCAAATCCATGGATTATCATCTGCAGGTAGATTCAATTGCGGTCACCAATTGTGTGATGGTGGGCTGGTCATGCAGCGATGGAATTACACTGGGATTTGAACTCAACGGGGGACCGGTACAAAATGTGCTTGTGAAGAATTGTGATATCCTGTATGCCCGCGGAGGGGGAAGGACCGAGGGGCATGCCGGATTTAGCATTGTTTGTGACGGGCCGGCCTGGGTAAAGAACATCCGGTATGAAGACATTCGAGTGGAAGAGCAGGTGGAGTTTAAAAACCTTGAATTCATCGTCACAGACGGAACATTGTATGGTGATGATCCTCCGGGGCACATTCAGGGGGTCTATCTGAATAACATCAGTTGGGAAAACACAGGCAAACCCTTTGTCCTCAGCGGATTCTCAGCCGGAAACCTGGTTGACGATATCACCTTCGAACATTGCATTGTGGGGGATAAGTTGCTTTCGAACCCCTCAGATGCCCATTTTCAGATCAATCCATTTGTGACCAATATAAAATTTCTGAAATGAGTCTGGCTGTTTGGATCAGGATGAACACAGGGCCATGGCACATTTCACGCCATCTGCGGCACTGGAGATGATCCCTCCTGCAAATCCGCTTCCTTCACCAACGAAATAAAGATTTTCGAAGCCTGTGCACTTCCCGTTTTTATCCCGTGAAACCTGGATGGGCGAGGAGGTTTTGCTTTCCAGTCCCATGAGAAGACCCCGGTCAAAACCATGCAGCTTCCTGCTAAAGTCCGTCAATCCATGTGCAATGGCCTTGCTGATCATGGGAGGGACCAGATGATAAAGAGGGGCGGATTGCAATCCCAGGGGGTAGCTGCTTCCGGAGATACTTTTCGACTCGCGCTTTTGTATATAATCAGCTGCCATAATTGCAGGAAGGGTATAGCTGCCGGAGAAAGTAAAAAAGTTTCCTTCCAGTTCGTCCATCCAATCCAATATTTCCAGGGGCGAGCATGCATGTCCCAACAACATATCGGGATGCACCCCCGCCACACAACCTGCATTGGCGAATGGACCATTGCGCTGATAATAACTCATTCCGTTGACCACACTTTTTTCTTCATATGCTGCAGCCGGCACCACGGTTCCGCCCGGACACATGCAGAAGGTATAGACACCCAGTCCCGATGCAGACTTTGTACTCAAGCGGTATTCTGCAGCTTTTACTCCAGGCAGGCTTTCTCTTCCCCACTGGGCCTGGTTAATGAGCTTTTGCGGATGTTCGATCCGGTGACCGATGGCGAAATTCTTGGTGCCAAACTGAAGCCCTTTTCCCATCAGCATGCGGTAGGTGTCATAGGCCGAATGACCCGTAGCCAGTATGATATGATCAGCTTCAATTTCTCCTTTGCTACTTATAATACCAATGGCCTTTTTCCCTTTGATAGCAAGGTCTGTCAGTTGAGTCTCAAACAGGAAGGACCCTCCATTATCCATAAACCCCTTGCGAAGAAAGGCAACAATTACTTTGAGATTGTCGGTTCCCACATGGGGGTGGGACATGTATCGTATTTCTTCGGGTGCACCGGCTTTCACATATTCCGAGAGGATGAAGCTGCGTTCACGGGAGATGTGTTTGGACCGTGATGTGAGCTTCCCGTCTGAAAAGGTCCCGGCTCCTCCCTCCCCGAATGCATAATTGTTCTGACCGTTGAATTCCCCCCTGCTTTCCAACAAACCAATGGCCCCGGAGCGTTTTTCTACTTCTGATCCTCGCTCTGCAATGCTTACCTGAAAACCAGCCATCTGCAAAATATGGGCGGCAAAAAAGCCAGCAGGTCCGCTCCCGATCACCACCACTTTTTCCGATCGCTTTTTGTATGGAATATCCAGGGATTCAGGCGAACCAAATTCATCACCTTCAATATTTTCTGACGAAACCACAAGGCCCAGCAACCAGTGAGTATCGTTTTTCTTTCTGGCATCCAGGCTTTTCTTTTCAATCTGAAATGAAAAATCTCTGATCCCGAGCAGCTTTCCGATGGCATCTCTGAGCTGCTCTTCGGAATAATCGGTTGGTACTTTTATCTGTATGGTTTTGTAACCCATGGATTGGATTTCAGTTGCAATGGGTAAAAGTACGAAGAAACGAACTGGTAATGTCGAATGGCCGGAGAATCACCCGGACTTCACTATTTCTCATACAGCTTTACAAATGCCCTCATGATTGATGCGGGATACGCAGAAGCGTGCCACTCGCCATCGAAAACATGCATCTGGACTTCCAGACCTGGATAGTTGCGGGATTTGAGCAGATCCGCCATCTCCTTTACCCCTGACATCCACTGTTCTTCGAGTCCGCCGTAGCTGAGAAAAAGCCTGGCGGGCAGGTCCGTGTGGCTTTCGGAAAAGGCCTTTTCCATCTCGAACAACACCCTGTTGCCGTAACCAACGGTCGGGCTTCCTGCAAAGTACCGCTGGAACACTCCCGGCCGCTCAAACAGGGCAAACATGGTAAAAAGGCCGCCGTATGAGTATCCACCCAGCGTTCTGTCCTCTTTCGAGACCGGGTAATCAGATTCAACGAACGGAATCAGTTCATCGCAAATGAAGCTGAGAAAACGGGAGGCTCCCCCCGTTTCAACCTGAAGGGCGGTATCGCCTGTCATTTTTCTCAGGACCCCTTCCCAGTACTCTTCATCACCCGTATTCACCGTTGGAGTGAAATCCCGTGTCCTCCATGCGGCCCAATCCGCCATGTTTTTGATGTCATAGGCGATCCCGACAACGATGACCTGCGGAAATCCGGCGGGTGGAAACCCAAGGATTGTGGAGATATTGGCGACCATGGGGAAGGAACGGTTGCCATCGGTCATATACCATACCGGGTATTGCCTGGAACCGTCAGAAACGTAATCCAGGGGCAGCTGTACATAGATGCGGAAATCCTGGTCCATGATCCCGGAGTGGAACTTTCTGAGCTCGGAATTGGGCAGGGGAACCGGTTCAGGTTTAGCAGATTCCTGGGCAGCAGTGCCCGGGGTGAATGCGAGCAGGGCCGC
>Ga0315535_1000022_pt1 | contig 86437 bp, 74 predicted proteins | sample SalMarSW160220MG_2_FD_203092 | JGI IMG/M metagenome (GOLD analysis project Ga0315535, IMG submission 203092) | Salt marsh sediment microbial communities from the Plum Island Ecosystem LTER, Massachusetts, United States - Salt Marsh Sediment SW1602-20 ... | reverse complement strand
ATGGCACCTTCGTCACAAACTGTATTGATGATCTCCTCTCCTGAAACAAGGACCACATCTGCCTCGCCGTATATCACAGTTACTCCAATTGTATCATATGCAGGGCAACCGAATGCGTTTTTATAAATACAGGATATCTGATGGGGTGAACCTTCCGGTGGGGCGTACGCAGGGTAAAACTTGCTGCCCAGTACTCCGTTCCCCTGAAATACAGCTCCAGCGGGGTTGGATACAAGCGGTACAGCGGGATCACTCTTGTAATACAAGGTTTGATCCATAACGATCTGAACAGGATCAACCGGGTAAATCATAATGCTTATTTCGCCCTGAAAGGTTCCATCCACACCCATCGCGTCCTTTACACTGGAGATGCTGTAAGTTGTGTTGTATTCCGGTTTTAACCACAAATCATAAGGGGAAGTGATATCTTTCAGGATAATACTGTCTTCGGACGAATACCTGATCACCACCCTGATCACCACGGTATATGGTGCTGTGCCGCCTACAATCTGAACATTAGCTACCACTGAATCCCCCTGGCAGGCCTCTGTCTCTCCTTCAATTAAAAAAGCATGGGGCGTCTGACCCACCAGGTGAACAGAAAATATCAACAATAACAAAAGCTGTATCTTAATGCGCATATGACTTCTATAAAAATCCACCTTAAAGGTCCCCGGCATCTCCAGTCCTGATCATAGAGATCATGCTGTTTGTATCATAACCATTGGTTCCCAGCATGAGTATGCCCCCGTCAACGGGAAGGTCAATATCTGCACCGGATTGATTTCCGGCAGCCCCGAATATGATCCTTTCAGCCGCCATATAATCAGGGAGTAAAAACTGTAGGAATATATCGCTATTCCCATCAGACTCTCTTGTACCAACGATAGCAAACCTTCCATCTTCAGTCTTGACAAACCGTTTGGCAATCAGGTTTGTATTTTGTTCTGAAATGTTTTCAAGAATTAAAGAATTTGTAACCTGTAATCCTTCTGTTTCAATCATATACACCACGATTTCGGAATTCCCGGATAGATTTTGCCTGTTTCCAAGGACCAGGTAGCGGTTGTCACCATCCTCGATAATACACTGCCCCACCTCATCCAAACCTTCACCCAGGTACCCGGGGGCGGGACTGAGTTCCTGGTTGAAACCAAGGATCAGAATATCTGTATCCTCCGAGCCTACCGCCGTAGATGTGCAAACACATAGGTATTTATCCCCGGCACTCAAAATATAATTGGCTGATGCTTTGTCTAATACATGGGGATAATAAAAGCCCGGTATGATTGAATGTCCCTGATCGTCGACAGCCATCACCATGATGTCCGTCTTCCCGTCCTGGACCTGATTCCCGACCAGCATAAAACCGCTTATGGCACCAGGAATCATTTCAGTTGCATGAAGAGCGGTTTCATCCTCCAAGGTACCAAAACTCCTCTGCCATAGCGTATCTCCGTTACTTTTTGTTCTTACCAGGAAAAGGTCTTTTTGCGTTGTGACCTCGATGGGTGAGTCGTTATTCAAAACAGGTTTATCCACATAGCCTACAAGCAGGAATCCTCCAGTCCCTCCCCCTTTGACAACCAGGGCGTTGGCACCCGAGTTCAGGTTCTCTTCCGCAGCATAGTACCTGGGAAATCCCGGCTTCACATTCCCATATTTATCTGTCACAATCAGTACTGCTCTTTTTCCATTTTCAGCATCAGAAGCCACCCCGCAAATGGCATAACTGCCATCATCCAGCACCGCCACATCCCTGGCTTCATCCATCAGGGAGTTGCCATAGAACTTAATGAACTTCTCGGCCTGAACCGGAGAAATCTCCTGCTGGCATGAAAAAAACAGCAAGGGCAGAAGAAGAAGTGACATATATTTTATATACCGCATCATAAGTTGGTTCATGTTAATTCAGATAAAACACCATTCCGGCAGATATGCTCAGCTGATGCAGCTTGAAATCACTGTCCACATGGTATATGAGCCATGTCATATCCTGGTTATTATACCGTTGCGATGCTTTATTGGCATCAAAAATACCATACTGGAACCTGGTTTCGGCAAAAAAGAATCCACTCTGCAGGGGAAACTTCATTCCTGCCCCTGCCAGTGCATACAAATTCATGCCAGGTCTTGAGGACTTGATATCTGTTTTGTCGAGAATCACATCCGGAATTGCACCATTTGTATAACTCCGGATTGCCGAGGCCGAGGCTGAAAGCAGATAGTCAGCCACAACCCCTAATCGGAAATAAAATTTATTTTTCCCTTGAGGATTCAAATAAAACAGGAAGGATACTGGCAATGCAAACCTGTTCTGAACCTCATCATAAATATAGCTGGTAAAAGAAAAGGGCGTTGCAGCATAGTTAAACCTGACCCTCTGGTACTGGATCTCCACTGAGGTCTCCACACTGCTTGATATGGGAAATGAAAAGGCTGCTCCGATATGGTATCCCGGAGTTGCCTGACCAAACTTTCCACCAGCAGTCAAGGGATCTGTAACACTGTAAGGTTCAATAAGCTGTGGCATGGACAGATTGGTCCCCAGAATAAATCCAGCAGCAGGGGTAGATGTATCTCCTGCAGAACGAGCTTTCTGTTTCTTGGCCTTCTTTTGCTGCTTTCTCTCCTCTTCCAACCTGGCTTGCTCCTCCTGCCTGGCCTTTGCTTCAAGTACTGCCTGTCTCTGCAGTTCAGCCTGCCGTGCCATCCGCTCATCCTTGTGCTTTTGTAACAACATGGTAAACTCAACAGGATCCGATGGTTTTGACTGGTAGTTTGGAAACTCATCCAGAAGTTTTCCCATCAGAACATCCGCCTCATCCGGTAAATAATCAAACAGATATGCAGTGATGACAAGCACATAGGCCTCCTGCTTTGCCTGACCCAATAAACCCGATTCGATACAAGCATTTAAAAGCTCGGGCACCAGTTCAACCATCCCCGCAGCATAAGCCTCTTTGGCATCTTCAAGTAACTGGTTACAACCCACCTGATCCTGTGAAAAAACATATGGAAACAAGAGCAGATGAGTTGCGAATACTAAAATCCATTTGCGCATATTCAGATTGATTTATTAATTCTTATCCGGACACGCCTTTATATAAGGAATCTCCCCTCCAAAGAATTGGTCCCATTCGGCTACGGTCAGGTTCCTTCCAACCAAAGAACAGAAATCCTTTGCCATCACTTCGGATGATGAAGGCCTGCCGATTAATCTTGGATAATCCACACTGCCGCTGTAAAAATAGCCACTGTTTCCGTTGAAACAGACCGAAAGCACGAACCCCTTGTTTTCGTCAAAGATCAGTGGCGGGTTTGTCCAGTCCGAACTATTCCACATGTATACCTTGCCATCGAGCGATGCTACTGCCAGGAATCTGCCATCGGGACTGTATGCGAGATCCGTGATACTTGCTTCAGGTCCCTTGAGTGAAGCCAGTTTCTGACGGCCGTTTCCTGAGAGCACCTGAAGAGAGCCATCCAGCAATCCCACAACCATTGTTTGGCTTACCGGGCTGTAGGCAATGGCCTTCACATGATTACGGCCGAATTCTCCGATCATTATCTTTTCTCCCGGTGTGTCCACATCCAACTCGAATAATTTGCCGTCCCTGGTCCCGAAAGCCACCTTCTGTCCGTTGTGTGAAGCAGCCAATGCCGAAGGCCTGGCTTCTGTGGTGGTAAGTTCCGAAGAGGTCCGGCTTTGATAATCCCATTTCAGGACCCGGTTTTCAATACCTGCCGATACAAAACTCCCCGAAGTACCCAGATTGCTGAGATAGAGAACGATTTTCCCTTCCTCACTGTTTTGATGCACAATTGTACCCTTGTTCTCCAGTTCCAGGAATAACAAACCTCCGCCACTGGTTCCCACGACTGCAATCTTTTCATCAGGACTTACAATAAGGCATTCGTTGCTCTGACCTGTGCTTTGCAAGGTGATTTGGGAAGCCCTGTTTGCAAAAGTGCCAGAAAGTATCTTGATGGATCCATCGCTGCTGGCTGCAATCATGCTCCCGGTTCTGCCCAACCATTGAATATCCTTAATTGAATTTCTCAGGTTCGGGTAGATGTTATAGGCAGGCGAGATTAGCTTTTTCATCGCTGCGTAGAGGCCTGCATATATATCGCTGTCATAGTTTTTTCCATTATACTGCGTATTGACCTGGAACGCTTGGTAAGCAAGAAGCCCCTGCAAATCGGGATCCTGATCCAGATCCATACTTTGTCTCGCCACACTTTTTGCCACGTTAACGGCTCTCTTCTCCATGGCCAGGTTGGCTGTCCGTGTTTCAGCCTCCGGTTGGGTGGCAGGTGTGACCTTCGGAACTGAGGTGGCTGTGCGCTGGGATGCTGAAGTCTGGGATCTTGATGTGCTTGCCCCTTTATTCCCGGAGGCCGGTCTTTCAGTGGTCCGGCTGGTCTTGGTTACCCTGGATTCATTAGAAGATGTTCGCTGATCAGGAAGATCTTCAATGCCTGTGTTGGTTTCCGACGCAGGTGTGGGATCACTCAATTCGGATGAATTTTCATTGGATAATGCATCCTGTCCATCTTGAACAATGGGTTGCACCTGAGGCTGCAGGACCCCGGGGTCATTGAGTTCCTGGGTTGCCATTTGATCAATGGCCGGATCTCCTGCTGAATTGGAACGCGTAGTTAAAAAAACCAATCCGAGAACCACCACCAGAACGCCCATGAAAATGGCTATGGCCCTGTTCAGGAATAACCTGCGCTTCTGTAGAATCACTTTTCTCTCCTCTTCCCACAAAACCTCTTCCTCACTGGTTTTCAGAAAAACCATGGCCCTTTCAAATGCAGGATGATACTGTATTCCCCAGGCGGGTGTTGGTTTCTGTGTTTCTCTCCAGTTAATGGCAATCTGCAACTCCGGATGAACCCACAATTCGGATCTTCCCTGCTGGTATCGCGCTGACGCTTCTGACAGCTTCAGGTACATCTTGATGGATTCATCCTCTTCATCCACCCATTTTTTCAGCCTGTCCCATATCCGTATCAGGGATTCGTGAGCAAGATCAATGAGTGTTTCGGAACTCAATGAAAGGCTTGAATTCGGTGAAAGAAATGCCCTCCCGGGCTGTCTGAAAGTTTCAACAACATCGGTCAGGTCTTCCAGGCTGCAATGGGCAATCCGGGAAATATTTCCCAGGGAAGCTTTACGACTGAACCCATTGTATTGATCACTTTTTGATGTAATGGATTTAAACAGCCGCTCGCAAATCAGTTTCTGGTTATCATCCAGCTCGTCAAATGCCTCTTCAAGGTGATTGCTTAAAGCAGATTGCACCGTTCCAACAGCTTGGTAATCACTTATGGTAATGGGCTGTTCTCTCTCTCCCTGGCGGGCCCAGTGATCCCACGTACGCATCAAAGCATGTTGCATCTGAGGCAGTGGAGTTTCCACATCATCCATGTCATCGAGCAGATATTCCACAAATCCAGGTTCAAACCTTGCTCCGATTTGCTGAACAGGTCCAATGATCGAAGATGACAAAGCTTCGCGTGTCATCTGGGGCAAAAGGTATTTACTCCTGTTCATCAACTCGGTGAGTGATCTGAAAGCCGAACTGGCTTCGATGAAATCGGAACGTATGGAAAGCATCACATAGATGCCGGGACGCTCCTGTTTGGTTGCCTTAACCAGCAGATCCACAAAGCGCCTCACATTGGGATCCTTCCCGTTCTGTTTTGCCTCAGGTCCGAACCTGAAAAGTTCCTCGAACTGATCAACCACCAAAAAATAATTGTGGCTGCCCAATCCCTTTTCTATGATCAGCTCCCCCAGGTCCTGTGACCCGGAAATAAAAGACTGAACATCAGATTCTTTAAGTTTCTTCGGAAAGACCTGCTGGAAACCCCGGACCAGGCTCTCCACAGGTTTCGGTCCCGGATGAATAGAGACCGGTACCCACTCCTGTTTTTCGTCAGTGATAAGCGCCGGAATAATTCCCGACTGGATCAGGGATGTTTTGCCACTGGCAGAAGCGCCCACCAAAGCAACAAAACGATTGTCCTGCAATAAATCCAGTAACTCCGAAGTAACCCCTTCTCTTCCAAAGAAATATTTATCCTCGGCACTTGTAAAAGGTCTGATTCCCGGGAAAGGGTTTATTTTTTGTATCCCTGTTTCTATAAAAGAGGGTTTACCCATATATAAATTCGTTAACTACAACAAAATCCACCTTAAACCAATCTCTCTTAAGTTTGGTTCAAGAATGCACAAAAAACGTGCAATAAACTCCTGTCATCAAACAGCAGTTCAATGAATTCCTCTCTTTCAATCAGGTACGCTTCCTGCGTTCCTTCAGTCCCAAGATAACGAATTTGCTCCAGAATTTCAGGCTGGTATGCTGCAATTATCGCAATCCCGTTCGAAAGCGGAGAAATACCAACTGCCGATTCTGACCTGGCAAGTACCACATAATCCCCCGCCGACATTTGTTCCTCGGAGAACGGTTGTAGTAATGAAACCAGCTTGAACAGGCTGTTTATTCCTACGTTCTTAAACAACTTCCAGACAGACAGATTTATTGTGGTATTTACATACCATCTGGCTGAATCTTCATGATCCGGAAAGCTATTGTCTGGAAAATCCAGCCGCTCCGTAACCATGTTGTACTGTCCGGGATCATTTTTACGTAATAATTGCGCTGCGGTTTCACGAATTTTGGGATTTGGGTGAAATCCCTGTGCAATGATTTGCTGCTCATCGAAATAGCGTTCTACATTTCCCATTCGTTCAAGTACGCAGATGCGGATAAAATCTCCCATCTGCATTCCGTCACGGTTCAGGATTTTCTTGAGCAGCAAATCGACGGGAATAAGATCAACTCTGTCAAGCGATTGAAGTTTATCGATCTTTTCCCTGACCAATATATCAGTAAAATAGGAAATAAGTACTGTTTTTAATGGGTCAACCAGCAAGAGATCCAGCATCTCGATGGCTATTTCCCTGTCCTCTGTCTGCTTATCCAACAGGTTCATTCTGATCCGGTGTACAGACCTCCTGTCATAGATCATTGCCAGCAACTTTAGAATCAACTCATTCACATCCCATATTTCATGATCCACGGCCATATCCAGATACCCTCCGGGATTCTCCATCCGGATGGAAACCTTTGCCGCCAGGTTCCAGGCACCTGTCTGGACCAGCTTTAAGATGGCTGATTGAATGATTGACTGCTGAAGATGGTTTGCACGAAAATGATTTTCATACAGCCCAAGTACAACTGAATTGAATACCTCCCTGTGGTGATAATTCAGTTTTTCTAACAGTTGCTGTGTAGCCCTGACCCCTCCGATGGCTGATAGCACGGAAATAATTCGTTGCTGGAGCTTAATATCAGAACCGGGCTTATGGAAAGCAGATTCAAGCTCTTCCAGGACCACCTCTCCCTGTCTAACCAGAGCAGACCATCCCAGGGCATACAATTGAGGATGCTCAAGGCTATCAATAAGACTTGTTGTAACCCTTCTTGAATCCATTTGTCCGGCCGTCGAAATGGCCACACTTCTTACATCCAGATCCTTGTCCTTCAGCAGAGAAACTACTTCCGGCAGATAGGTCCGGTCACGCTCACGGGCCACATGGTAAAGTGCTGCAAACACTTCATTCTTTTCCCCCGAATGGAATGCTTCACCGACGGCAGGATCGACCTCCGGGGAATGATCCTTAAAACGGTCGAGCCGTTCCTTTATGAAAGCAGCCTGCAACCCTAGTTTGCTTCTTAACTTTCTCTGAATCAGTTTCCTGATCCTCTCTTTGATGTCTGGTTCATGTTCATGGGAAAGCATCTGGCTGAGGGTAAGCTGCGGCAATCCGGGGGATGAACCCAAAAGGTGGTCCCAAACACGAATACGCACTCCGGGATGCGCATGATCAAGCATGTTGATCAATTCCTTATCAGGGGTGTAATGAAAAAGAAATGGATTGAATTCTATGGCTTCCACCGGAAAGGCTGTTTTGTTAAGGTCAATTTTTGACAGCTCTGGCAATCCCCTGTCCTGTTGGTCTCTGATCCTGTCTGATTCAAGGGAGATCCGTAGAATTTTCCTGTAACTTCTGTACAGGGAAAGTCCCACAAAAAACCATGCCATTACAAGGATAATAAGGATGTATGTCACATGGATAATCTCAATGAAACTGAAAAGCACAAAACAGGCCAGAAACAACCCGATGGTGAAAACCCCGATCTGACTAAGCACACCTTCAATACCGGATTTCACGTTTTGCTTTTCCCTTGGATCCAGCGATTGGTAGATCACATTCATGGAGGGTTCCTGCATGGAGTCGTGCCAGGTGCCAAAAATGAACCTGGCAAGGTAAACAAGAATGAAGAAGGTTGGAAACATACCTGATCCGGCCTTGGTTCCATACAGGTCGCCGATGATTACTGCCGCCAGGGAGACCACCAACAGTAAGACGGGTGACATGAGCATGGTTACTCCAATGCCATGCCGCTTTTTAATCCAGCCGAAAAGGAATCTTCGCATCAACCACCCTGCAGCAATCATTGTTCCGAAGAAGAACCCAAGGAAGGAGACCAGGCCCACGCCCCCTGCATATTGATCCGAAACCGACCACAGGAAAGAATAATGCAGTACAACTGATACCGCTACCCCAAGCACCACAAAAGCCGATATCAGTCCGGTGAACCGGTGTGAAAACAGCCTGATGGGACCTGTGCTGCTTACCCTTTTGCGGGAATAACCCTGGTTCTTTCCCATACCAGCAAGGACATACAGTTGCGCTCCGGCAGCCAGGACAAGACTTCCCATTCCAAGGGTTAGCACATGGTTGAGATGAACTCCTGCCCGGGCCAGAAATGGGATGGCCACATATGCAAGCACCATTCCACCCACCAGGGCAACCTCGATAACTCCCGATAACTGCTTCCCTTTACTTGGAGATAAAAATCCCCGTACAGTGATCCAGAAGCCCAGCAGGGTGATCAGGAACAGGGGACCCATGAGGACAAACACAACAAAATCGAAGTAAGATTTCCGAAGAACAGTTGATCCGATCAGCATTGCTGCTGTAATGAATACCACTGCGGCCAGGTTCAGTATCCCAAAGGACTTTACTTCCAGCTGTTTGCTGAAATAACTGTAGATGCTGGCAATCAATATCCCGGTTCCACCTGAAACCATCATGGCCAGGGGGATTTTGTCGGCTCCGAATGATTCCAGGAACATGGCATTACCGGCCAGTTGAAGTGTACCGGCAAATACCCCGGTACAACCCGCCTGAACCAGCAGTGCCAGTATCATGGGCCTGTTGCCGGTATCAATCTGTAACCATTTGCCTATTCCCGTCTTCATATAGCAATCCTGTTCCAACCCGTTACTCCGGGAGGATGAGATGCTACAATTAAGGGATAAAATGAATACCTTTTGAAACAATTAATGAACAGCGTGCGAACATTCTAAAGAATGGATTGTACTTAGACCTGGATGATGGGAATGAATCTAATTTGTTTAATCATTTAATCATTTTTATTAAACAAATGTCAAACGAAAGTGTTATGGTTAATGATCAATTCCATTTAACGAAGTGAAAAAGCTGAATTCACAAACGGAACCATCTTCTGACACTTTCCAGAAAAGAAAGGAATACAACCTTCTATTACTGAAAGGCCTGAGATCCAGGCTTGAAGCGGTGATCCCCGGAGGTCCGGAGCTTGCCAGGAACAAACATACCGAAAGAGGCAAGTTACTGGTCAGGGACAGAATCAACCTGCTCCTGGATCCAAATACGCCCTTTCTAGAGCTGAGCCCGCTGGCTGCAACAGGCCAGTACGATGATCAGTTCCCGTCGGCCGGATTGGTCACCGGGATCGGACTGGTGCAAGGAAAAGAGGTGGTAATTGTGGCCAATGACGCCACCGTGAAAGGAGGCACTTATATCAAAGAGACCATCAAGAAGCACCTGCGTGCCCAGGAGATTGCCCTTCAGAATCACCTGGCCTGCATCTACCTGGTGGATTCGGGAGGGGTATTCCTTCCAAACCAGGCGGAAGTTTTCCCCGATAAAAATGATTTCGGAAGGATCTTTTATAATCAGGCCAGGCTTTCTGCCGAAGGCATCCCCCAGGTTTCTGTTGTCATGGGTTCCTGCACAGCCGGAGGAGCCTATGTACCTGCCATGAGTGACGAAACCATCATTGTAAGGGAGCAGGGAACCATCTTTTTGGGAGGGCCTCCATTGGTTAAGGCAGCAACCGGGGAAGAAGTGACCGCAGAAGAACTGGGTGGAGCAGCAGTCCATACGGCGATCTCGGGTGTGGCAGACCACCTTGCAGAGAATGACAGGGATGCCCTTCGTATATGCAGGGATATTTTCGAGACCATCCAGACCCCGCACCGGCAGCATCTGGACAAGGCAGATGTGAAAGATCCCCTCTATCCCATGGAGGAACTTTACGGAGTGATTCCCCAATCCCACAGGGAGGCATTTGATGTTCGGGAGATTATTGCCAGACTGGTGGACGGAAGCGAATTTTCCGAGTTTAAGAAGGAGTACGGAACAACACTGGTGACCGGTTTTGCCAGGATCATGGGTTTCCCGGTTGGCATCATCGGGAACAACGGGATCCTGTTCTCGGAATCATCTCTGAAAGGAACCCATTTTGTTGACCTGTGCGACCACAGGGGCATTCCCATTGTATTTCTTCAGAATATTTCCGGATTTATGATAGGAAAGCAATATGAGCATGGAGGAATTGCCAAAGACGGGGCAAAAATGGTCAGCGCCGTGGCCAATTCAAGGGTACCCAGGTTTACTGTGATCATCGGGGGATCGTTCGGCGCCGGTAATTACGCCATGTCTGGCAGGGCCTATGACCCCAGGCTTCTGTTTATGTGGCCCAATGCAAAAATCTCCGTCATGGGAGGCGAACAGGCTGCAGATGTGCTTTCTTCCATCAAAAAGGACCAGGCAGAGGCCAGTGGCAAAACCCTCAGCAAAAAAGAAATTGAAGAGATACGCAGGCCCATTCTGAAAAAATATGAAGAAGAGGGATCAGCCTTTTACAGCACATCCCGGCTCTGGGATGACGGCATCATTGATCCTGTTGATACAAGGCGGATCCTGGCCCTTTCCATTTCCATGTCACTCAACAAACCGTTTGAACAACCCCGTTCGGGGGTATACAGGATGTAAAATGAACAATTACAGTACCATACAGACCTCTTCGGCCGGACCAGTGGGTACCATTACCCTGAACCGCCCCCGGGTACATCATGCCCTGAATATGACAATGATCAGGGAACTCACCGATGCACTCCATGAACTGGGAGGAGATGATCAGATCCGCATTGTCCTGCTCAGGTCCACAGGAGCCAATTTCTCTGCCGGAGCCGATATCAACTGGATGCGTGAAGGAACGAATCAATCCCGGGAACAATTGAAACAGGAGAGTATGGAGCTTGCCGGGCTTTTCAGGCTTATCACTGAAATCCTCATCCCTTGTGTCTGCGCCGTGCAGGGAAAAGTGATCGGGGGAGCCAACGGCCTTGTAGCAGCATCAGACCTGGTCATCGCTGAAAACACTGCCCGTTTCTCTTTTTCAGAGGTGAAGCTCGGATTGATCCCTGCCACCATTGTTCCATTCGTCATTTGCAAAGCTGGCAGGAGCCGGACGGCTGCATGGATGCTCTCCGGTGAACCCTTCAGTTCAGGCGAGGCACTGGCAGGAGGACTGGTACATTATACCTGTGCAGAGGGAGAACTGGAAAAAAGAACAGGACAGGTCATCAGCCAGTTGCTGAAGGGCGGACCAGAGGCTATGAAAGGAATCAAGAAGATGCTGAGGGAATTTTCTGCCCATGGAGGAGCCCAAACCATCCAGGAAGAGACCGCTGAACTGATAGCAAAGACAAGGATTTCTCCCGAGGGCCAGGAGGGGATGAACGCATTTTTAGAAAAACGGAAACCCGACTGGAATGTCAAGCAAGAACCTACATAAGATCCTCATTGCCAACAGGGGGGAAATCGCCCTTCGGATCATCCGGGCGGTACATGCACTGGATAAAAGAGCCGTGGTGGTGCATTCGGAGTATGACCGGGACCTGCCCTTCGTAACGGAAGCAGACGAAGCATATTCGCTGGGCAGCGGCGGACTCTCGGAGACCTATCTGGACCAGGCGAAGATCATTGGGATTGCGCTGGAAACAAAGGCAGATGCCATCCACCCGGGATACGGATTTCTTGCAGAAAATGCATCATTTGCCACCGCCTGCCAGCAGAATGGCATCTGCTTTATAGGCCCTTCCGCGGATGCCATCGCCATGATGGGGAATAAAGCAAGCGCAAGGGAAAAGGCAAAAGCACTGGGCTTGCCGGTGCTGGAAGCGATCACCGGGGATCTCCCTGAGCTGATCGCCGGAAGAGATACCTTTCACTACCCGGTACTGATCAAACCATCGGCCGGTGGCGGCGGCAAAGGGATGCGGATTGTTCACAGTGCTGAAGCGTTTGAACAGCAAGCCGGGGAAGCTTCACGGGAGGCCACCAGCTATTTCGGATCAGGCGAAATCTATGTAGAGAGATTCCTGGCCGGACCGAGGCACATCGAGGTTCAGGTTATTGCCGACGAGCACGGACAGGCATGCCATCTGTTTGAGCGCGAGTGTTCCCTTCAGCGCCGGTACCAGAAAATCATCGAGGAGGCACCCTCTTCTTCCATCACACCTGAATTGCGGGAGCGGATTACAGCTTCTGCCCTGCTGCTTGTGGATGGAATGGGATATACCAATGCCGGAACGGTTGAATTTCTTATGGATGCAGATCACTCCTTCTACTTTCTTGAGATGAATACCAGGATTCAGGTGGAACACCCGGTTACCGAGATGGTAACCGGGATTGACCTGGTCAGGGAACAGATTACCATTGCGGAAGGGCATCCCCTCTCCTTTTCTCAGGAAAAATTGCATATCAGCGGTCATGCCATGGAGGCCAGGATCTATGCTGAAGATCCTCAAAAAGATTTTATGCCTTCTGCGGGAAGGATAGAACGCTTTCAATATCCGGCTGGTGGTGAAACCAGGATCGATACCGGCTTTGCGGGAGGTAACCTTGTGGAACCCCACTACGATCCCATGATCGCCAAACTGATCGTCCATGGCCCCAACAGGGAGGATGCCAGAAAAAAGCTGATCCGAAGTCTGAAGGAGCTGCATATTACCGGGCTGACAACCAACCGGGATTTCCTGGTCGCCCTGGTGCGATCCACTGCATTTGCTGAGAACAGATTTCATACCAGGTTTATTGACCTGGAAATAAAATCCATCCTCGCGGAACAAGTGCAAAGTCGCCTTGAAAAATCCCATGAACTGCTCCTTTCAGCAGCCACCCTCATTGCCCTGCAGTCCGGACCAATTGAAACTGGCCACCCGGATTCCACATGGCATTCCATCGGACACTGGCGCGTCCTTCCTGAAATTTCACTCCTGGAGGAAGACCGAACCTACCCGATCAGATATGAACTCCTGAAGGGGAGAAAAAGAATGAAAATCAGGGTTGAAAACCGTGACCATGACGTGTGTCTGGAAGAGAAAAACGGCGACAATTACCGGATCAGGATCAACCATCATGTGCTACATGTTTGGGGGGTTACTGACCGTTCCGAGGTGCTCCTTGATATTGACGGACACCTCTACAATTTCAGGAGGACCGACATTCTGGATGAAAGGTATATGGGCTCCGGCAATAAAGACCTGGGAACAATGAGCAACCTGATCCAGGCACCCCTGAATGGACGTGTCGTGCAAATCAACAGCCAGGAGGGATATGAGGTAAAGGACGGAGAGCCCCTCCTGGTCATTGAGTCCATGAAAATGGAAAATAAAATATGTTCACCCCGCCACGCGGTCATTAAAAAGATCCATGTTTCTGTAGGTGATCAGGTACATACAAATCAATTATTAGTTACTTTAGATTCTTATGGTACATCCATTGATCAATGAACAACACCAGCGGCTCAGGGAAGAGGTAAGGACATTTGCAGAGGCAGAGATACAACCGCTTGCTGCCTTCCTTGATGAAAAATCAGAATTCTCCACCGATCTCACCAACAAGATGTTTGATATGGGCCTGCTCCGCATCAACCTGCCGGAAAAATACGGCGGGATGGGGCTTGACACACTTTCCTATATCATTGCAGTGGAGGAGCTGGCCAGGGTGGACGGCTCCCAGGCAGCAACAGTTGCTGCCCATAATTCCCTGGGGATCGCTCCGATTTATAAATACGGAACGGAAGCGCAGCGCCAGCAATTTCTTCCCAGGCTCACAAGCGGAAAAAGACTATGGGCTTTCGGCCTTACTGAAGCCAATGCCGGCTCAGACTCAAACAACACAGAAACCTTGGCCACGCTTGATGATGGAAAATGGACCATCAACGGACAAAAGATCTATATAACCAATGTCTCCTCGTCCATGGCCGGAGGCATCACTGTACAAGCCGTCACCGATAACAATGGCGATGGAAGGAAAGAGCTTTCGGTGATCCTTGTGGACAGGGATACCCCGGGCTATTCCACCGAAACCATCACATCCAAAATGATGTGGCGGGGGGCTGATACGGGAAGGGTCAACTTCAACAATGTGGTGGTGCCTGAAGAGAACATCCTTGGGGAACGGGGACAGGGATCCAAGATCATGCTTGGTACCCTGGACGGGGGAAGGCTCTCCATTGCTGCCATGGGACTGGGACTTGCCCAGGGTGCATTCGAAATGGCTATGAAATATGCAGGGGAACGTATCCAGTTTGGAAGGCCCATCCGTAGTTTCCAGGCCAACTCTTTCAAGTTGGCTGACATGGCCACCAAGATCGAACTGGCCCGGAACCTGCTGTACAATGCATGCTGGTTGAAAGACCAGAAAAAACCCTTTGGAAAGGAGGCTGCCATGGCCAAGCTCTATACCTCTGAAATTGCACGGGAGGTGGTCAATGAAGCCCTGCAAATTCATGGTGCCCACGGCCTCATGAAAGGGAATGACATTGAACGTTTCTACCGTGATCAGCGTATCCTGGAGATCGGAGAGGGCACCTCTGAGATTCTCCGCATGGTGATAGCCCGCCACCTGGGAATCAGATAAAAACCACCCCATATGGAAAGCCTGGAAAACAGAAAAAAAGACCACATCGAACTGGCACTGAAATCCCAGACCACTCCACCTCAAATGGATTCCAGGTTCCATTACGAACCCATGCTCAATCCACATCCGGCAGGTGGATTGCAAGCCTTTACCATTCTGGGAAAAGAGCACCGGGTCCCCATGTGGGTAAGCAGCATGACCGGCGGAACCAAACTGGCCGGAACCATCAACCGGAACCTGGCCAGGGCATGCCATGAATTCGGTATGGGTATGGGTCTGGGTTCGTGCCGCATCATCATGGATGATCCCACCTATTTTGAGGATTTCAACATGCGACCCATCATCGGTGATTCGCTCCCCCTCTGGGCCAACCTGGGTATCGCGCAGATTGAAGAACTGCTGGAAAGGAACAAAGTGGACAAGGCCATCGGATTGGTAGACCGGCTGAAGGCCGACGGACTGATCGTCCACGTAAATCCCATGCAGGAGTGGTTTCAGCCCGAAGGTGATATCCTGAAAAAGCCCCCTTTGGAAACCATCAAACGCTTCCTGGACCGCTTTTCCATGCCTGTGATAGTCAAGGAGGTCGGACAGGGTATGGGCCCTGAAAGTCTGCGGGCCCTTCTGCAACTGCCGCTGCAGGCCATTGAATTTGCAGCCTTCGGCGGTACCAACTTTTCAAAGGTTGAACTGCTCAGGGACGAGCAGGCAGGCCGGGCCCTCTTTGAGCCCCTTTCTCATGTTGGTGAGGATGCAGTGCAGATGGTAGATCATGTGAACCGGATTGTTGCAGAGGAGTCAACTGTCTGCAAGGAACTGATCATTTCAGGAGGTGTGAAGAACTTCCTGGATGGCTATTACCTGGTGCAAAAATCCTCACTTCCTGCCGTATATGGAATGGCCTCGGCATTCCTGGAACATGCCAGGGGAAGCTACGACCAACTCAGAGTGTTTGTTCAAGCACAGGTGAGGGGTCTGGAGATGGCCTATGCATACCTATCCATCAGAGAATAAAATGACAACTACGCACATCGTCAGTGGTTTCTCTAAAATGTCGCGGACCGGGAAACTGAAATGGCTGAAAGACCAGGCCAGTCTTTCAGAACAGGCCCTGCAGGTGATCCATGCACACCTTCACCCGGATCCCCCGGTACAGGAAATTTACGATGATATCAGTGAGAACACCATTTCCAACTTTATTCTTCCGCTGGGGATTGCTCCCAACTTCCTGATCAATGGTGACCTGATGTCCATCCCTATGGTCACCGAAGAAAGCTCGGTGGTGGCTGCGGCCTCCCATGCAGCCAAGTTCTGGGCCATGAACGGCGGGTTTCATTGTGAGGTTAAAAATGTGCTGAAAACGGGGCAGGTACATTTTTCCTGGTCAGGCAGTAAACAGGAACTTTTCAGCATATTTGAAAAAGGAAAGAAATCACTCCTGCAATCGGTATCGCCGTTGACCGTCAATATGGAAAAACGCGGCGGCGGAATCGAATCCATGGAGATCCGAAAGACCGGCGAATTGCTGCCGGAGTGTTACCAGCTTTTTGTGACCTTTCGCACCGCCAATGCCATGGGAGCCAACTTCATCAATTCAGTGCTGGAGACCCTCGCCTCGAAGTTCGTGAACCTGATGAAACCATCCGGTGGAAAAACCGAAATCATCATGGCGATCCTCTCCAACTACACACCGGAATGCCTTGTCTCCTGCAGGGTGGAAGCTGATCAGGGTGCCATGGAACAGCTCTCCAACGGAATGACAGGAGCAGCATTTGCCGCGAAATTTTCCCGGGCAGTGGAAATTGCAATCCAGGACCCCTACAGGGCCGTTACCCATAACAAGGGAATTTTTAACGGGATGGATGCAGTGATCGTAGCCACCGGAAACGATTACAGGGCAGTGGAGGCCTGTGGACATGCCTATGCATCCAGGGAAGGAAGGTACAGCAGCCTCTCAAGCGCCACCTGCTCCGGCGGCCGGTTCTCTCTTACCCTGGAAGTCCCCCTTTCTTTGGGAACCGTAGGTGGCCTTACGGTGACACACCCAATGGCCGCTGCATCCCTGGAAATTCTTGGGACCCCCTCTTCCGAAAAGCTGATGCAAATCGTAGCGGCAGCCGGACTGGCCAGCAATTTCAGTGCAGTGAGATCACTGATCACTACCGGAATTCAGAAAGGCCATATGAAAATGCACCTGGGCAATATCCTCAGGCAGCTGAATGCAAGCCCTGAGGAGATCGACCTGGTTAGAGAACATTTCAAACAAAGGACCGTTTCACATGCTGACATATCAGCATTCATCGAATCGATCCGGAACAAACCCAACCATCCATGAATTCATTCCATGCACACGGCAAGCTTCTGCTCAGTTCAGAATACATGGTCATGCATGGAGCCACTGCCCTGGCCATACCGCTGAATCTGGGCCAGACCCTGGACCTGATCCCCAGAGACAGGACCAGCTCTTTTCTCTGGAATGCCACAACTCCGGAAGGGCTCTGGTTTTCGGCCCGGATCAGCCCGGCCAGTTTATCGATCCTGGATACCACCGACCCTGAGATGGCCGGTCAGTTGGTCCATCTGCTCAGGGCATGCATCTCACTCCAGCCCGAATTCCAGGAGCAAATGTTTCGCTATGATGTAATCACAACCCTTGATTTCTCCCCCGATTACGGATTCGGAAGCAGTTCCACGCTCATTGCCCTGATGGCTGACTGGGCCGAGGTGAATCCGCTGGATCTCCATTTTGAGGTTTCCGACGGTTCGGGATACGATGTGGCCTGCGCCCTGGCAGAGGGCCCCATTCTCTATACCTTGCGCAATGGTTCACCCCGATACCAGCCAGCACCGTTCAACCCGGCTTTCAGGGACCAGATTTATTTTGCCTGGCTGGGTCATAAGCAGTCCACCGCTTCGCACCTGAAAGAGATTTCAGGAACCATCCGTCCTGATTATGAAACCATTCAGACATTCAGTCAGTTCTCACAGGAAATGCTCCATGCAGACACCCTGGATAAATTCAGGGAGATTATGGAAAAGCATGAAGCTGCTCTTTCGGGGATCCTGGGAGTGGAAAGGGTGGCCTCCCGGTTTGAAGGACTCCCCGGAAGCGTCAAATCCCTGGGCGCATGGGGCGGCGATTTTGTAATGATCGCCACCGATGCGGACCGGGAAATGGTGATGGAATACCTGGATAAAAAAGATATTAAAACAGTCTACGCTTACAATGAGCTTGTCTATGAAGGAGGTTGATCACAGTCAGGCCGCCGGGGTGGTGGAATGGTCCTGCCCATCCAACATTGCCATTGTGAAATACTGGGGGAAACGACCGGTTCAGATCCCCATGAACCCCTCCCTGAGCTTGACCCTTCAAAAGGCCCTGACCACCACCCGGGTAGAGTACACACATGATTCAAAGATCAATCAACCTGAAATCAGGTTCAGATTTGAGGGTAAGGAAGCTCCGGCCTTCGAACAAAGAATCACCACATTCCTCAGCAACCTCACATTCCGGTTGCCGATGCTGGCGCATACCAACCTGGTGATCCATTCATCCAACACCTTTCCACACTCTTCAGGCATTGCTTCAAGCGCCTCCGCTTTCGGGGCGCTGGCCATGTGCCTGGTGAATATGGAAGAATTCCTAAACGGGCCCGTTGAAAAAACTGAATTTTTAAAAAAGGCATCAACCATTGCCAGGCTGGGTTCTGGCAGTGCCTCCCGTTCCATTTATCCCGGTTTTGCACTCTGGGGAGCATCCGAAGACTGGCCCGGATCAAGCAATGAATATGCCATTCTGGTCTCCGGGTTTAACGAGACCTTCAAGGGGATCAGGGATTCCATCCTCATCGTGGAATCGGATCAAAAAAGGATTTCCAGCAGCAAGGGGCACAAAAGTATGGAAACCAACCCGTATGCCACGGTCCGTTTCCAGCAGGCACGAACCAACCTCGCGGTATTAGGACGGGTCCTTACGCAAGGGGACTGGAAGGGTTTTATCGATCTGATGGAAGAAGAGGCCCTGAGCCTGCATGCCATGATGCTCACCGGGAAACCCGGTTATCTTCTGATGCTGCCAGGAACCATCTCTATTCTGAACAGGGTGCGCCGGTTCAGGGAGGATACGGGGGCCAGGGTCGGATTCACACTGGATGCCGGGGCCAATGTGCACCTGCTCTATTCGGCAGATGATGAGCCGGCGGTGAGGGAATTTATCGAAATGGAATTACTACCATATTGTGAAAACAAGCAGGTTCTCCATGACAGGATGGGAGAGGGCCCGGTCAACCTTACATCATGAGCAGCCCGGTCACATACCCTTCCAAGATCATGCTCGTGGGAGAGTACGGAGTGGTCCTGGGCGGCAGTGCACTGACCATCCCCTTCAACCGGTTCAGCGCCACGGTTCGAAACATGGATAAGATTCCTGATGGAAAACATGAAGAGGCTGAGCGCTCGAAAAAATACCTGGGTGACCTGTACAAATACATTGCATCCCTTTCCCCCGATTCATTCCACGCCCGGCCCGATATGGAGCTTTTCGGCAAAGAACTTGATACATACTGGTTCGACATGGACATCCCCACCGGGTATGGTCTTGGAAGCTCCGGTGCTGTCAGCGCGGCGGTCTACGACCTTTTCTTTCCCGATGCCAGGAACATCTCGCTGAACAGTCAGAAGGAGGACCTTTCATCCATCGAATCCTTTTTTCATGGCAAAAGTTCCGGGGTAGATGCCCTTACCTGTCACGCCAGGACAGCCCTTCGTTTCTCGGATGACGGTTCCATTCAAAAGGTTGATTTCCAGCCCACCCAAATCACAGGCGACTACAGGTTTTTCCTGCTCGATTCGGGCGTACGCTTCGACACCGGTCCGCTCGTGGCATATTTCCTTGAGCGGATGAAAGACAACGGTTTTGCTTCTTCCATCAGAAACGAATACATGATCATCAACCAGAAATTGATCGAATCCTTACTGGGAATACGCGGGGCCGATCCCGCCCTTCTGGTCAGAGCCCTGTCCGATTACCAGTTTACCAACTTCCGTAAAATGATACCGGAAGAGGCCGTCGATCTCTGGATTGAGGGCCAGGTCTCCAATGAATACTATCTGAAGCTCAACGGATCGGGGGGCGGTTTCATGCTGGGAATCACCCATGAGAGTATGATGGAGTCGCTTGGGGAAAGATGGAGGGAACAGGTCATCTGGATCGATTGATGTGTAAAAACCCCGTCCGCAGATGCGAACGGGGTGGGAACCTTCCGGAAACAGCCGGTCCTATATTTGAGCAACCCTAGTTAAATACAATCTCCAGGTTGGCGATCTCCATGGGATTGAAAGGGGCGAGTAGTGCAATGTTGTCCACCAGCGGCAGGAAGCGGTCCGAGGGGGCATCACCACCCTGAATAAAACCACCTTTGTCAAAATAACCGGGCGCTTCGGTATTGGCCAGCCATGCTTCCAGAAGCGCTTCGCTGGAATTGGGCCATACGGTCATCACTTCGTTAAAAAGCACGTTGTGGATTGAATTCCTTTCCAGCAATACGGCCCGGTCGTCAGAATCCAAACTGCTCAGGGGAAGTCCCAGTTCAACCACTGCGATATCCTGTTCAACGGATCCGGAAGCCACAAAGGCCCAGTTGTACCCCACCTTTTCGCTAAGGAACTTGGCATTGGGATGGCTGGAGTTTCCAAATACATCCACCCGATCTCCTTTTTTACCCACAAACATTTTCATTCCGTCCATGGCAAATGGAGCAAGCAATGGTTCTACCTCGGGAAGACCGGAGATGGAAACGATCATGTAGCGGTCATAACCCCGGTCGCCGGCACCACTGTAGTCGATCCTGTACATGGCTTCGGTCCACCTGTTGTCATTGGAGCGGTCCAGGTTGTAAGGCTTAATAATGGTAATTCCTTTTTATTCAACAGGTGTGATGCCCGGCATCAGGGATTGACCGGTTACAAAACAGGCCATTACAAACCATTCGTACCGGATAATGATGTAACTTTGATGGGATATAGTTTCTGAATCCAGTGCATCTTCATGAAAATGGTTGGACATATTGGTACGTTCCTCATGGCATTGTTCATGTACCAATGTCTGCTGGCTGAAGATCCCGTCCGGGGTTATCTGGCATCTCCCGGTTTTATAAACCAGCCGGTGAAAAGCACTTTCTTCTTCTCCGGTAACTGGAGGAACGGCGTTCAGTTCTATGATTACAACCCTTCCGACAACAGGGGCCTTTATACCGTACATCCTTCAGACGCACGTCATCTTGGCTGGTCCGAGAATGTGAGCTTCCGGAATTTTGCTGTGCAAACCATGGTAGAAGCCGGAGTGAATGTAATCAACATGTCTTACTGGGGATTGCCGGGCAGTGACAACTGGGCTAACTGGTCACCCATGCAAACCTCTACTGCTTCGCATGACCAGCTGTTTGATGCGGCATTGGGAAAAGAGATCCTTATTGCACCCTATATAGAATCCTTTGCCAAAACCGACCATTTTGATGGCTTTTCCTTTGCGGATGATTTTCCAGGATCGGCTTCAAATCCGGCTCCGCTATTGGTAACAATGATTGAAGACCTGGTGAACCGGTACCTGGTTGGTCCGGCCAATGCCCAATGGCCCTCAAAATGGGCACAGGTTTACGATAAGAATGGCACCGAGCGATACCTAATCTCCATCATCCATGTGGCTTCAAACCAGTCCCCGGTTACCGATCAGGTATTTGCTGAAGGTTTTGACCTGGTAGCGGGAGCTGTTTTCGAGAGTACCGGCATTCATGTTGGTTTTGCATTGGATATTTTGCCCCCGGACAGTTATGCTCCCGGTCTTTTCAAAGCCACTCCTGCATCAACCGGGCCCTGGCTTTCACAGCAAAATTCGGTCCTTGCCATACAGTGTTTCATCCCCGAAATTTGGAAAGGAATAAGTGATGAAAACCTCCTGATCGCCTGGAAAAGAGAGTATCAAACTGCCTGGATAAACACAGGGATTCCGTTTATTCACGATCTCTCGTCAGGTTACGATGCACATGTTGTCTTTCCCACATCACCGGTCTATGGCAACAACCAGTTGTGGCTTGATCTGCAAACCCAGGCCATCAATGATTTTGGGAGCCAGGCATTCACATTTAATGCCTGGAATGGTTATACAGAGGGTTTGGCAGGTGTACCTACGTTGCAATATGGTGATCAGATATACAACTGGATATCTGAGCTTTTTTACATCCCGGAGGACAGCACTGGCTTAAACCATGACCCGGTATGGTTCAAAAAAGCTACTGAGGTTTTTCCAAATCCTGTAACAGGCATGGCTACCCTCAGATTGTTGAATCAAGGGGAACCGCTTCTCTCCTTTAAGTTGGTCAACATGCATGGCAAAGTGATAGAAACCTGGGAAGCCACACCAGGCAACGGTCCGATATACTCGGTGGAAATCAACATGATTGATTTACCTGCCGGATCCTATTACTTCATTGCTCATACCGACAAAACCACCTGTTTTGAAAAGATCCTCAGGGTGGAATAGTCACATCAACTCCGTAGCAATTTGATTGGGCGGTGTCCTCATAATTCGTATTTTCGGGCAAAATACATGCAGATGCGGCAATTGCATTTAAAGGTGCTTACCTTCCTGATCTGGCCAACCATGGTGGCCACCTCAGTAATCATTACGCCGGTTTTCCTTCTGGTGTGGATTTGTACCTTCTGGTGGGACAAAAGAAGGGTTGTCACACATTTCATGGGCACCTTCTGGGCCTGGCACTACCAGTCGCTTGTCCCTCAATGGAAACTGAGCCTGGAAGGCAGGGAAAAGATTCCCTGGAACCGAACCGTGGTCCTGGTGTCTAACCACCGGTCTCAGGTGGACATCCTGGCCCTGTATAAGCTTCGAAGACCCTTCAAATGGACCTCCAAAGCCGAAAACTTCAAACTCCCCTTTGTGGGCATGGTCCTTTCACTGACCAATTCCATCAAGATCCGCCGGGGATCCATCCGCTCAGGTTCAGCGTTTATATCACAGGCAGAAGCCGCATTAAAGAAAGGATCCTCCATCCTGCTGTTTCCCGAAGGGACCCGGGCCAAAACGAACACCATGCGGCCCTTTAAGGAAGGCGCTTTCCTGCTGGCCAAAAGAACCGGCAGCCCCATCATACCCATCGTTATTACCGGCTCTGAAAATACCTTCCCGCTGGGGTCATTGGTGTTGATCGGGAATGCAAGAATCCGTATCAGGGTGCTGGATGAAATTCCCGCCGAAACAGTGACAGGAATGGAGGTAAAAGCCCTCATGGAGCTGGTGCGAAAGCGCATGGAGGAAGAGCTTAAACAGCTTGAAATGTTGTAACATGGAAATTCCCAGAAAGATCCTCCGGCGGATGGGATTCCTTCGTGACCAGGAAGGAATCATGAACCGGTATTTGTCCGAAAAGGGCAACTGGGATGAACACCTGGATAATACCAAAGATTTTATTGCACAATCCTTTACAAAACAGGAGATTGAGTCGGTAGCCATTCTGGGTAGCGGATGGCTGCTGGATGTACCCATTGAAAAACTTATCACCCGGTTCAAACACATCTACCTGGTGGATATACGGCATCCCAGGCAGATCAGAAGAAAATTTGCAGCCTTTGATCATGTGGAACTGGTGGAGGCCGACCTGACCGGGGGAGCCATCGAACAGGTATGGGAGATCAGCAGAAAAAGTGATGGGCGAAGGGCAAAGGACCTTCCGGACATGCTTCATCTGAAACCACCCCTGACGGGAATCAGTTCTGATGCGTTTGTTTCCGTCAACCTGCTGAATCAACTGGATATTATCCTGACTGACTTTCTCCGTGTGCGGGGCTGGTTCAGGGATGAATCGCCTGATGCCTTCCGCTCCCTGCTTCAGTCATTCCATCTGGAATGGATCTTGCAAAGGCCTGGTTGCCTGGTGTCAGACATCTCAGAGCTTTGTACAGGCAAAGACGGAATTGAATCAACCACTCCCCTGCTCTATACCAGTTTGCCGGAAGGATTTCGTTTCCGCCGATGGAACTGGGTATTCGATACCCGGGGGACCTACCGGCACGGATTCCAAACCCGAATGGAGGTCAATGCCGTTGAGTGGGCCTGAATCTCCCTGTTTTCAACTGCTTTTTAAGATTTCTGTGTTGAAAACTGCATCATTGCGGGGCCGTACTTTTGGTTATATTTGTCACGTCCAAAAGGCACTACAGAGAGATTGATATGACGGCGAATTATTCAGAAGAAACCATCCGGACGCTAGACTGGAAAGAGCACATCAGGAAACGTCCGGGAATGTATATCGGAAAGCTGGGTGACGGCTCCTCCCCCGACGATGGTATCTACGTCCTGCTGAAGGAGGTGATCGATAACTCCGTCGACGAATATGCCATGGGATTCGGGAAGACCATTGACGTGACCATTAACGAACACAGGGTGACCATCCGCGACTTCGGCCGGGGTGTTCCGCTGGGTAAAGTGGTGGATGTGGCCTCAAAAATGAATACCGGGGCAAAATATGACTCGAAGGTCTTTAAAAAAACAGTAGGGCTGAACGGGGTGGGGATCAAAGCTGTGAATGCACTATCCTCCAGTTTCACCATCAACTCCTACAGGGAAGGAAAATTGAAGAGTGCGGAATTCAGCGAGGGAGAGATCATTAAAAACTATCCCCTCAAAAACTCAACGGAGAAGAACGGGACCATGATTACCTTTGAACCTGATCATACCATGTTCGGGAAATTCAATTTCATCGATGAATACATCGAAGCCATGCTTCGGAATTATACTTATCTCAATACCGGGCTGACCATCGTTTACAACGAACAAAAATTTATTTCAAAAAACGGTTTGCACGACCTGTTGGAAGAAAACATGAGCGGGGAAGGTCTTTATCCCATCATCCATCTGAAAAACGGTGATATTGAAGTGGCCATTACCCATGGCAACCAATATGGCGAGGAATATTTCAGCTTTGTAAACGGACAGCACACCACCCAGGGAGGGACCCACCAGGTAGCCTTCAAGGAAGCGCTTGTAAAAACCATCAGGGATTTCTACAAAAAGGATTTCGATGCTTCTGATATCCGTTCCTCCATCATTGCTGCCATCAGTATCAAAGTGGAAGAGCCTGTCTTTGAATCTCAGACCAAAACCAAACTGGGATCCAGGGACATTGGACCCGCCGGGCCTTCGGTGAGAAATTTTATTATGAATTTTCTCACCTCCAAAATGGATGATTACCTGCATAAACACGGAGAAACCGCACACATCCTCCTGAAGAAGATCCAGGAATCGGAAAAGGAGCGAAAGGCCATTTCAGGGATCCAGAAACTGGCCAGGGAGAGGGCCAAAAAGTCCAACCTGCACAACAAAAAACTGCGCGACTGCAGGGTACACTACAGCGGGAAAGATGATCGGAAAAATGAGTCCACCCTTTTTATTACTGAGGGCGATTCTGCTTCAGGGTCCATTACCAAATCGAGGGATGTGAATACCCAGGCCGTGTTCAGCCTCCGGGGCAAACCCCTCAACTCCTTCGGACTCACCAAGAAGGTGGTTTATGAAAATGAGGAGTTCAACCTGTTGCAGGCAGCCCTTGATATTGAGGACGGGCTGGATACATTGAGGTATAAGAACGTGGTCATTGCTACAGACGCCGATGTGGACGGCATGCACATCCGCTTACTCCTGCTAACCTTCTTCCTTCAGTTCTTTCCAAACCTGGTACGCAACGGTCACCTTTTTATATTGCAGACACCCCTTTTCAGGGTGAGAAATAAGAAAGAGACCATTTACTGCTATTCGGATAAGGAAAGATCCGATGCCATGGAGAAACTGGGAAAGAATCCGGAGATTACACGGTTCAAGGGGCTGGGGGAGATCTCCCCGGACGAGTTCAAACATTTCATTGGTCCGGACATCAGGTTGCAGCCCGTTCGCATGAAAAAGGATGATGACATCAAAGAGATCCTTGGCTTCTATATGGGCAAAAACACCCCCGAACGCCAGGACTTCATTATACAGAGGCTACGCGTGGAAGAAGATCCTGTGGAGGTAGCCTGATCCCGTAGAACATGATATCAGAATGACAGCATTTGACGATACTTCAATGGTGGGACAACCCGGGGAGGGACATTCCGGGGACGAGGTTAAAATAACGCACCTCAGCGGGATGTATGAGGATTATTTTATCGATTATGCATCCTATGTGATCCTTGAACGTGCCGTTCCCCATATCATCGATGGATTAAAACCGGTCCAGCGACGCATCCTGCATGCCATGAAACGCATGGATGACGGCCGGTTCAACAAAGTGGCCAATATCATCGGAAGTACCATGCAGTACCATCCCCACGGAGATGCTTCCATCGGGGATGCGCTTGTGCAGTTGGGACAGAAAGAGCTTGTTGTGGATACCCAGGGAAACTGGGGAAACATCTTTACAGGTGACGGCGCAGCAGCATCCCGTTACATTGAATCACGTCTCTCAGGTTTTGCCAACGATGTGATGTTTAATGCCAAGACCACCGAATGGAAGCTTTCCTACGACGGACGCAACAAGGAACCGGTTACCCTTCCTGTAAAATTCCCACTTCTCCTTGCCCTGGGAGCCGAAGGCATTGCTGTGGGGCTTTCATCCAAGATCCTGCCCCACAATTTCAATGAACTGATTGATGCCTCAGTCCAATACCTGCAGGGAAAGGAATTTGAACTCTTCCCCGATTTTCCCACCGGTGGCCTGGCCGAGGTAAGCCGGTACAATGACGGACTGCGTGGAGGAGCCATCCGGGTCAGGGCAAGAATCGAGAAGATGGATAACAAGACACTGGTGATCAAAGATCTTCCCTTTGGCAAAACAACCTCCACCTTGATTGAATCCATCATCAAAGCTACGGAGAAGGGGATGATCAAGATCAGGCGTATCGATGACAACACGGCCGAAAATGTGGAGATCCTCGTTCACCTGGGTTCCAATGTATCTTCTGACAAAACCATCGATGCGCTCTACGCTTTCACCGATTGTGAGATATCAATCTCGCCGAACTGCTGTGTGATTGATGACGATAAACCACGTTTTACAGGGGTGAGCGAGATCCTGAAGGTGAATGCCGATCACACCAAGGATCTGCTCAAACAGGAACTGGAGATCAGGCTCAATGAGCTGAACGAGGACTGGCATCTGTCATCACTGGAGAAGATCTTCATTGAAAACCGCATCTACCGCGATATTGAAGAGTGCGAAACCTGGGAGAGCGTGATCGAGACCATTGATCAAGGTCTGGATCCTTTCAAGAAGTTGCTTCTCCGGGAAGTGACCCGGGATGACATTATCAAACTGACCGAGATCAAGATCAAGCGTATCTCCAAATACGATAAGAAGCGGGCCGACGAGTACATCAGGTCCCTGGAGGAGGAGATGGAAGAGGTAAAAAACCATCTGGCCAATCTGGTCGCTTACACCATTGACTATTTCAAGCAGATCAAAAAGAAATTCGGTAAAGGGAGAGACAGGAAGACCGAGCTCCGGAACTTTGCCAGTATTGAAGCCACCAAGGTGATTGTTGCCAACCAGAAACTCTACATGAATGCCAAAGATGGTTTCATTGGTACGGGGCTCAGGAAGGATGAGTATATATGCGACTGTTCTGACATCGACGACATTATCGTCTTCCTGAAGGATGGAACCTATACGATCATCAGGGCAGCCGAAAAGCAGTTTGTGGGGAAGGACATCATTCATGCTGCTGTATTCAAGAAGAACGACAACAGGACCATCTATAATGTGGTTTATTTCGACGGAAATTCAGGAAATGTGATGATGAAGAGGGCTCCTGTAACGGGCATCACCAGGGACAAATTGTACAATATAGGGAAGGAACACCCGCATACTAAGATCCTCTACTTCAGTGCCAATCCAAACGGGGAAGCAGAAGTGATCAAAGTATTCCTCCGGCCCAGACCCAGGCTGAAAAATCCCATTTTTGAATACGATTTTTCCGAGCTGGCTATCAAGGGCCGCGGAGCCATGGGGAACATCCTGACCAAATTCTCGGTCCAGAAAATCATCATGAAAGAGAGGGGTGTTTCCACCCTGGGCGGAAGAAAGGTCTGGTTCGATGAGGATGTCCAGCGCCTGAATGTGGATGCCAGGGGGATCCTTCTGGGTGAATTCTCAGGGGAGGACAAAATCCTGGTGATCACAAAATCAGGAACTTTCAGGACCACCAATTTTGATCTGAGCAATCACTTTGAAGACGATATTCTGATCATTGAAAAATTCCGCGAAGGAAAGATCTGGTCAGCAGCTTATTTCGATGCCGAACAGAATTACTACTACCTGAAACGGTTCCACCTGGAGCCTGCAACCAAATCAATCCGCTTCATCGGAGACCATCCCGAATCCCGGCTGATCCGCATTACCGAAGTGGAATACCCCCGCCTTGAACTGAAATTTGGGGGAAAAAACCGGGACCGCCATCCTGAGATCATCGAGGTGGCTGAGTTTATCGGTGTAAAGAGCTACAAAGCCAGGGGAAAGCGGCTCTCCAATTATGAGGTAAAGGTCGTACAGGAGTTGGAACCTCTGGAAGTGCCCGGCACTCAGTCCTCAGTGCCCGGTGAAGTGCCTGGTACTCAGCCCTCAGTGCCCGGTCCACAGTCCATTGTACGAAGTGCGAAGAAAGAGACTAAGGAGAAAAAGGATCCTTCCAAAAAAAAGGTGAAAAAACCGGCAGAAAAGAAAAAACCGGCAGAAAAGGAGGAACCCGCTGAAAAGGAGGAACCGCCAAAGGAAAAACCGGCAAAGGAAGCCGGGAAAACTATGGCCGCCCCTAAGGAGACTCCAAAGAAAGAGGCTGTAAAAAAGAAGGCTCCCATCGCCAAACAGGTCCCCGATGATGTCCCTCTTGAGGTAGTGAATCCCAAAGAGGAGCAGAAAAAAGACGACAACGACGATAAAATAGAACCAAACGGCCAGTTCTCCCTGGAGTGGTAAAATGCACAAAAGAATTTTCCTTATCGGCTTTATGGGCTCCGGAAAATCAACCCTAGGTGCAAGGTTGGCCCGAAAGATCGGGTATGAATTTCTGGACATGGACCAACTGATCGAGGAGACCGCCGGAATGACCATCCCCGGAATTTTCAGTGAGCACGGTGAGTCCGTATTCAGGAAATGGGAGAACGATATCCTTCTTGAATTATGCCAGCGTGATAATGTGGTCATATCCACAGGAGGAGGAGCTCCCTGCCACGGAGATATGATGACGGTGATGAATGATCATGGGACCACAGTTTACATCAAACTCTCTCCGTCAGCACTGAAGGAGCGCCTTATACATTCAAGAACCGAAAGACCCCTGATCCGGGGAAAAACTGATTCTCAATTGCTGGAGTTTATTACCGGATTGCTGTATCAAAGGGAATTCTTTTATAATCAGGCCTCAGTAACCATTGAGGGAACAAACCTGGATATGGAGAAACTGGTGAATTGTTTGAAAGATATTTGATACCTTTATAACATGAACCACTATCTCCGGCTTCTGTTTGTCAGCTTTGTTCTGCTCCTTCTCATGGGGCTGAATGAAAGTCAATCGGTAGATTGTGGTTCTTCCCTGCCTGTAGCAGAGAACCTTTCACAACAGGTAGTTCATGCAGGAATCCTGCCTGCCCAAGAGTGTATCTCATCTGAACCGGTCTTGCCTGCAGTGAATTGTCTTCAAGTGTTGCAGTACCAGGTAAACGGGAAACAGAGGGAATCCACCCATTCACTCTCAGTCCGGACCAGGATCATCTGTTGCACCGGTGAGTTCATGGAGCACCGGCCCGACATTGCATGGAAAACAGGACAATTCCTTCATTTTCAGACTACCAAGGGCGATCCGTCCCAGTCCTGACATTTCACTTTCAACCCTTTATTGCCTCAGCATCACTGCAGGGGATATCATTTTCATTTTACAAAAAATTTTCATGATGAAAACCATAAAATATATCATTTTCAGTTTGGTCATCATCTCAATGACCATGGGTGGCTTCTCACTCACCATGGGCCAGGACAAGGTTCAATTTTCCGAAACGTTTAAAAGCAGCGAATTCATGGCTTATCTAAACGATGGAGACTCTTTTTTCGATCTGATCGATTTGAGTCAGATTCGTCCCGAAGATGCCCGGTTGGGGATCTGCACCGACTCAGATGCAGAAATACTCTGGAATTATCTCCATAGCACAACCTTTCAAAAAAAGATTCCGGAAAATCTCAGCTTTGCCTGGGGATGGAAGAGCGAGGAGGGAATGCGAACCCTCTATGCGCTCAGGGAATCGAAAAAGCAGAATGCCCCCGGGAAGAAGGATATTCAATCCGTTAGCTTGAAACAAAACGACCAGACAGGGAGCTACGATGTGCTGATTACTTTCTCTGAGGATGGGGCAAAAAGCTGGGCTGCCATGACCAGGGACAATGTAAACAGAAACATCGCCATTTTGGTAGAAGGGAAGGTGGTAACAGCTCCCAGAGTGATGCAGGAGATCAAAATGGGCAAATGCCTGATTTCCGGAAATATTGATAAAAAAGAGGCGTCAGAAATAAAAGTGATTCTGGAAGGCCAGTAATCGTACTTGGATCATGGAGGGCATCCCGGAGGGGTGCCCTTCTTAAAACAATCCGGAAAGGAGCTGTTCGTTTTCCAGGCCCGCAATATAATCGGTGACCCTGATGCCCGAAAGGCGCAGGCGGATGGTTTCCGGATCGTGGATGGTGCCTACCAGTACATCCTCAAGAGCACGGATGTCTTTGGCACCAAGGAAATCACCTTCGAAGCTCACTTCCTGGATGATTCCCTTGTCCACATTCATATGGAGGGCAATATGGCCGTTTTCAAACCGGAGTGCCTTGTTAAACTGGTACTTTGGAGAGTAACCGAAGTTCCATTCCCACGATGAGAACTTTGAACCTCTCAGCTGGTTGATCTCATCCAGATCCTTTTTGCTGTAGTTATATTTCATAGCTCCGTCCATGCTATCTAAGATAGTCTCATGGACCAGTTTCTGAAAATCCAGCACCCCAATTTTATCAACAAGATGGTCGGAAATGTTTGTAACCTCCGACCTGAAAGATTTCACAGCACGGTCGTGGAATTTGCCAGGCTTTACCTTCAGTGCCATGGAGAGCTCCTCCATCCTGGAAGAGAACAAAAGGGTTCCATGATGCAGAGCCCGGTGTTTAAAAACATGACTGGCAGTTCCTGAAATTTTTTGCTCGCCCAGCAGCAATTCATTTCGTTTTCCCAGGGTAATCGTCAGGCCGATCTTTTTCATGGCCTCAATAATGGGCAGGGTATGCTTCTTATAATCGACCAGTTCCCCCTCTTTCCCTGAGGTAATGAACGCAAAGTTGACGTTCCCCAGATCATGAAAGACTGTGCCGCCACCGGAAATTCTCCGCGCCACAACAATTCCTTTTTCAATGACATAGGGCAGATTGATCTCGGCCAGTGTATTCTGATGTTTGCCCACCACAACGGAGGGCTTATTCCGGTAAAGCAGAAAATAATCCTCTTCAGAAGCTTTAAGTAAAAATTCTTCAGAAGCCAGGTTAAAATAGGGATCGATATGTTCACTGATAATGCAGCGCATGGACTCAGGATCCGGCATTTGAGCCGGATCGAAGCGGACTCTTTGTGATCCACCAATGGGAAGGAAGCTTCTTTATAAGCAGGTTAAACAACTTGTATACAAGCCAGCCGCATCCCACACCCCACAAGGAGCCTGCCAGTACATCACCCGGATAATGAACACCCAGGTAAATGCGGCTGTATCCCACAAGCAGGGCCCAGGTGACCATCAATGCCGTGAACCACTTTTTTCTGATCCAGAATAAAAACAACCCTGCAATGCCAAAGGTATTTGCTGCATGGGAAGAGATAAACCCATACTGTCCACCACACTTGCTATTTACAAGATGAACCAGTCCTGACAGGGAAGGCTCATGACAGGGCCTTAGCCGCAGAAACACATTTTTGAACAGGTGGACCGATGTCTGATCGGTGAGGAGAACGGTTGCCGTGATGAAAAGGATCATGGGTACCATCTGCCATCCTTTCTGCCATCCCAGAAATCCCAAAAGAAGCAGGTAAAAAGGCCACCATGTGGTTTTACTGCTAACCCACCACATGATCCCGTCAAAAGTTTCGCTGTTCAGTCCGTTTATAAACAGAAACAGTCTGGTGTCCAGGTGAAGCAGCCATTCAATCATTCCCTCAGGAGGTAAGCATTTTCCAGATGATGTCATTCAGGGTAACCAGTCCCAGGTTGGCTACCGATGAGATGAAATGATACCTGATCCCGGGCAGATCCTGTTTGATTTCATTCACAAGTTCCTCATCCAGCAGATCCGATTTTGTGATAACCAGCAAGCGCTGTTTATCCAGCAACTCGGGATTATATTTCTGAAGTTCCGTCAGCAGCACCTGGTACTCTTCCCTGATATTCTTGCTGTCAGCCGGCACCATGAAGATCAGCATGGCATTTCTTTCGATGTGCCTCAAAAACCTGTGCCCAAGGCCCTTCCCTTCACTGGCTCCTTCAATGATCCCCGGAATATCGGCCATAACAAATGAACGGTCATCCCTGTATTTCACGATTCCCAGGTTGGGGACAAGGGTGGTAAATGGATAGTCGGCAATTTTGGGTTTGGCAGCCGAAATGGCCGAAAGCAATGTGGACTTTCCCGCATTGGGAAATCCCACAAGGCCCACATCAGCCAGCAGCTTCAGTTCCAGGATAAACCAACCTTCCTGTCCAGGTTCCCCCGGCTGTGCAAACCTGGGGGTCTGGAAAGTAGCCGACTTGAAATGATCATTGCCCTGTCCGCCACGGCCTCCGGCAATCAGAACTTTTTCCTCGCCGTGACCTGTGATCTCAAATAGTTCTTCGTTGGTCTCAACATCCCGTGCCACCGTACCCAGGGGGACCTCGATGTATGAATCCTGCCCGCTTGCCCCTGTTTTCAGTGAAGCCCCTCCGGATTCACCATGCGTAGCAAATACATGTCTCTTGTATTTCAGGTGAAGCAAGGTCCATAGCTGTTCATTCCCTTTCAGGATGATATGACCTCCCCTGCCACCATCACCTCCGTCCGGGCCGCCTTTGCTGGTCAGCTTATCCCGCCGGAGATGTGCAGATCCGCTTCCGCCATTTCCTGAGCGGCAGAAGACCTTTACATAGTCTACGAAGTTTGCATTGGACATAGGCTCAACTTAAATTGGGCCTTACTGATTTATTGACTCAATCGCTTCTACGATGCGTTCAAAGATCTGATCAACGGTTCCTTCACCATTTACAGGTATGTGCTTGCGCATTTTATCATAGTAGTAGGCTACAGGAAGCGTCTGCCTGTTGTATACATCAATCCGGTTGTTGATGGTCTCCTGGTTGTCATCACTGCGGCCGGTCTCCTCCCCCCTCTTTAAAAGCCTCTTTACCAACTCCTCACGGGGTACTGTTAAAGCAATCATGGTGGAAATCCGCTCATCAAAATCGGTCAGTGCCTTACGTAAATCCCTTGCCTGTTCAACAGTCCGGGGAAATCCGTCAAAAATAAATCCGGGCCCGTCCTCGTGCTCCGTCAGCTTATTCCTGATCATTCCGATGACGATCTCATCAGATACAAGCTCCCCCTTATCCATAATCGCCTTGGCCCTTTTACCCAGTTCGGTCTGATCTTCAACTTCCTTTCGGAGCAGATCTCCGGTAGATATATGCACCAGGTTATACTTCTCGATAATCTTGCAGGCCTGGGTCCCTTTACCTGCTCCCGGAGGTCCGAACAATACAATATTCAACATACTTTTTTTGATTTTTTTAGACGTGATCAAAAGTAATAAAGATTCTCTGCATTAGTCTACCAACTGGTAGATTTCCTTAAAATTTCTACCATAGCCATCATAGTCCAACCCATACCCAACAATGAAATCGTTGGGTATTTCCATCCCTACATAATCCAGTTTCACATCCTTTAAAGTTGCATTGGGTTTATGCAATAAAGTGGCCACCCTGATCTCTTTGGGTTGAAAACCGTTCAACTGTCTGATAATGGTCTCAAGGGTAACACCTGTATCGACAATATCTTCAAGCACCACCACACACCGGTCGTTCAGGTCCAGGTTGATTCCGATCAGTTGTTTGACCGTTCCTGTAGATTGCGTCCCACTGTAGGATGCAAGCTTCAGGAAAGTAATCTGGCAGGGAAAGTGAAGCTGTTTGTAGAGATCGCTTGCAAACATAAAGGCCCCGTTGAGAATACCCAGGAAAACGGGATCCTTTTCAGCCAGGTCCCTGTTCATCTGGTCAGCAATCCGCGTAACTTCACTTTGTATCTGTACTTCGCTGATAAACAGTCCGAACCTTTTGTTGTGAACCTTGACAATATGCTCCATCAGTGATATTTTCCATTAAAATACTCAATGATACCGTAGAATAAAAATATTTGTAATTTCATTGGCTGATATTTAACCTTTAAGCACATCAAGCCTATGAATCCCAAGGTCAGTATTATTATGGGAAGTACATCAGACCTTCCCATCATGGAGAAAGCGGCAAAATTGCTGGATGAATTTGAAATCCCTTTCGAAATCAACGCCCTGTCAGCGCACCGGACTCCCGATGAAGCTGCTGCGTTTGGGAAAAATGCAGCCGGTAGAGGGATCAGGGTAATTATCGCGGGAGCAGGTGGCGCAGCGCACCTGCCTGGTGTCATCGCAGCACTCACACCACTGCCTGTGATCGGAGTCCCCATCAAAGCATCCATCTCAATCGATGGATGGGATTCCATCCTGAGTATCCTGCAGATGCCTCCGGGTATCCCGGTTGCAACGGTGGGACTGGACGGAGCGATGAATGCAGGAATCCTGGCTGCTCAGATCCTGGCCACGGGGGATCCTGGAGTCATGGAGAAAATGAAGAAATTCAAGTCCAACCTGGCTGAAAAAATTGTGAAGGCCAATGAGGAACTCAAGGAGGTGAAATACAAATTCAAAACCAATTGATCATCACATGAACTTTCCACGAAAGTGGACATGGACCAGACCGGGATTTTTGATCCCGGTCTTTTTTTTGTCCTTTTACCAGGGTTCAGGTCAGATGCTATGGCAGGAATCATCTGTAATGGCCACAGGCAATTGCTTTGCTTCCCGGTGCTGTATGACAAATGGAATGTATAACCAGGCCGGATTGGGCTGGATCGATGGCCCCTCCCTGTCTATCCATCACGCCCGCCCTTTCCTTGTTGGAGAGTTAGGTATTTCGGGGATCTCTTTCCAACTCCCGGTCCACCGGGGTGGTTTCGGAACCACCATTTCTACCATCGGGATTACCGGCATGCGGCAATTTGCTGCATGGACCGGTTTCGGTCTTGTGCTTCATCCCGGTATCACTGCAGGAGCAGGTCTCTATTTCCAGGATTATTTTGCTGTTGATATAGGACATCACATTGGCGCCGGGTGTGCGCTTGGCATTCAGATGAAAATCCGTGATGGACTTATCCTGGGAGCCCACATCAGCCACCCCGTGTCATGGTTACAAGGAAAATCTGCCTCAACCCTTCTCCCGATGATCATATCCACCGGAATGTCCTACACCTTCTTTAAAACTGCCACCTACCACACAGATCTTCATTTCGGGCAAACAGGCAGGATACAATGGTCCCACGGCCTGGAGGTTTATTTCACAAAAGCCATCCGATTGCTCCTGGGAATATGCAATGCCCCGACTACCCTTTCAGGTGGGATCTCAACGGAATATAGTCACTGGAAGATCACCATGGCGGCGGCATGCTGCTTTGATACCGGGACCACTCCCTCATGCTCACTGGCCTATGCGTGGTAAAATGAAACAGATGGCTGTGCTTATCCTGTCCCTGTTTGCTATTCCGGACTGCCAGGTTGTGATTGCCCAGGAGGAGATTTCAATGGCTGATCAAACCGAGCAGATTCTGGACAGGGATGAACTGGCTGACATTCCGGCCGCTGCATTTGAAGAGCTTCAGGACCTGGAGAACCATCCCCTGAACCTGAACACTGCCTCATTTGATGATATGGAAGAGGCCGGAATCTTTACATCCTTCCAGGCCCGAATGATCATTGAATACCGGGAAAGGTTCGGAGCACTTATTTCCGTTTACGAACTCGCTTCAGTAAAGGGATTCCGCCCCGCCAGGATCAAAGAGATTGCTCCTTATTTCACCCTTGAATCCAGCCACAGCTACAACAAACAAACGAGCAGTACAAATACAATGCTGGTATTTGCCGGAAGGGCTTATCCGGATGCCGCCGGGTATAAATATGATGAACGGGGCTTAAATCCACCTCGATACACCGGTTCCCCATGGAAAACCAGTCTCCGGATGACAGTTGGAAACAGTAAAAGAATCACGATGGGAGTGGCTTTTGAAAAAGATCCGGGGGAAAACGGATTCCGTGGGATCCGGCCTGAGTACCTCACCGGATATGTCCGGTATCGCGGAAACCGGATCCTTGAACAGTGCATCCTTGGCAGCTACCGGCTTCAACATGGATTGGGCCTTGTTCAGGGTGCAGATCAGTTCACATCCCCCGGATCAGCTTATACAAGACCTCTGAAATTTTCATCCCTGAAACCCTATGCCGGACTGAGTGAATCTGGTTCCCACCAGGGCATGGCCATCCTGCTGAACCTGAGCCCGGTGAAACTATCCTTCTGGACTTCCCTGAAAACCACAGATCTGGCCACAGATGATATACCCATAACCCCGGGAAACATGGACTGGGAGTCCCTTATGCTGGAATCAGGGCTGCACCGCACCCATTCAGAAAATAACGGCCGGGACATGGGCTATTTGGGCAATGCGGGAATCCAGGCAGGTTTCAATTATAAAACGCTTTTTGTGGGAGCCCAGTTTTCCACGGCAGTAAGCGGGCTTACCGGCAAAGGGAAAGATAGCCTGCATCTGTCCGGCTCTCCCTGCCTGTACAATGCCATGAGCATATACTGGAAGTGGCAGCCTGGCAAGTTTGAGACCTTCGGTGAATATTCCCCTGGCCGCATGGCGACAGGGGCTGTGTTGGCCGGTGTCAGGGTTCAGCTCAATGACTTTCTGAAGGGCGGATTGCTGGCCCACTATTACGGAGCGGCGCACAGGGAGACCTTCTCGTCAGCCTATGCCTCCGGGAGTCACATAAGCAATGAAAAAGGGCTGATGCTGCATGTACAAGCTGAACCCGCCCGCTTCTTCGTGGCAGATATGTCGGCTGAACTGTTCTGGTATCCTTCCCCACGATACCTGTGCCGTGTTGGCTCATCCGGTTTCAGGTTCAACCTTACCCTCCGGGGCAGCGGACAGGCGCATCTTTCGTGGAGGATCCGGATGTCCAAAAAGATCTGGCAGACAACACCCGGGAGCGAATCCCCCGGATTCCGCTCTCTGGTCAGTCACACCCTCTCCAGGCTGGACGGCAGGCTGGTTTTTCAACCCACAGCAAAATTCCAATGGCAAACAAGGCTCGTGACAACTTTTGAACAAGAAGGAAAATCAATCCATGCTTATGCCGCAATTTTACAGGCCCGTATACATCTTCTGAAAAATATAAATTTCGCCATGCAGTTTGTAGATTTTGATGTTCCTTCCTGGGATCACAGAATCTATCTGTATGAACCAGGGCTATACCACCACTTTAATTTCCCGGTATATTACGGAAACGGCCAAAAAATCAGCCTGCTATTTGCGATAAAAGCAGTCAAACGGATCACCCTGGAGGCCAAATTCTCAAGAATTGTCTACCCGGACAGGAGTCAAATAGGTTCGGGGAATGATCTGCTGGAGGGAAACCGGAAAATTGAGATTGGAATACAGATGCGCTTGAAGCTTTAATCAAACTTCATATTCATGATGTGGATTTGCAGGTTTACTTTGCCTCGAAAATCATTCTCCAAAAGCTGGTAGCAAATATCAAACGGTATGCCCTTGTTGACTTTTTCAAATTCCGGCCCCTGGTGAAAAGCGATAGCCGGAAACACCTTGAAGGGATTCTCTTCCTGGATCAGGGTTAGTTTCAGGTGTTCGCCATTGGCCCCCACCACCCTTCCATAACCGTTGTCTACCACATTTTCGGAAAGGAAAACCGGAATGTTGTTTTCCGGGCCAAAGGGCTGGAACTGCTTAAGAATCCGGAAGAACTTATCGTTGATCTCTTTCAGTTGTAATTCTGTATCTATCTCAACCACAGGAATTAGCTGCTCGGGATCAATGGTCTCCATGACAATGCTTTCAAACCTTTCGGTGAACTTCTCCACATTTTTGATTTTCATGGTGAGACCGGCTGCATACTTGTGCCCACCGAAATTTTCAAGCAGGTCACTGCACGATTCAACGGCCTGGTAGAGGTCGAATCCGTTTACCGACCTGGCTGAACCTGTAGCAAGACCGTTTGACCTTGTAAGAATCACCGTGGGTTTGTAGTAAAATTCGAGTAGCCTGGAAGCGACAATTCCAATAACCCCCTTATGCCAATCAGGATTATAAAGTACAGTGGAACTCTTTACCTGGAGATGCGCATTGCTTCGGATCATCTCCAGGGCCTGCCTGGTAATTTCAGTATCAATGCTTCTGCGGTCCAGGTTGAAGTTGTTGATCTTTTTGCTGATGATACCGGCTTCTCCGCTTTTTTCACTGACCAGCAAATCCACCGATTTTCGTCCCGACTCCATTCTACCGGCTGCATTGATCCTTGGACCGATCTTAAACACAATATCTTCAATGTCAATCTCTTTGGACTCAATCCCGGCCACTTCACAAATGGCCTTCATCCCGGTGGATGGGCTTTTATTCAGTTTCTTTAATCCGTGGTAAGCCAGGATGCGGTTCTCCCCTGTAATGGGAACGATATCTGAAGCAATACTAACCACCACAAGATCAAGATATTCATAGAGCAGCTCCTCTGATATTCCGTTTCTCATTGCAAATGCCTGAACCAGTTTTAACCCCACGCCGCAACCGGATAACTCTTTGTAAGGATAGTTACAGCCATCCTGCTTGGCATCGAGCACTGCCACTGCATCGGGGATCTGATCCCCCGGGTTGTGGTGATCGCAAATAATAAATTCAATCCCTCTCTCCCTGGCATATTTCACCTTATCAACCGCCTTGATTCCGCAATCCAGCGCAATGACCAGTGAAAAGCCCTGATGGGCAGCGTAATCTATGCCTTTGAGTGAAATACCATATCCCTCATCATACCTGTCCGGAATATAATAATCGATGGATTTGAAATGGTCTTTGAAGAAGGAGTATACAAGGGCTACAGCAGTGGTCCCATCCACATCATAATCACCATAGATCAATACGTTTTCTCCCGATTGTATGGCTTCCTGGATCCGCTCGATGGCAACATCCATATTCTTCATCAGGAAAGGATCGTGAAGGTTTGCCAGGTCGGGCCGGAAAAAATCCCTTGCTTCCTCAAAACTTTTAATCCCGCGTTGTATGAGTAATCGAGCCAGGGGCTTATCAATGGCGAGCTCCCTGGACAATTTGGCAACCAATACTTCGTCACCCTGTGATTTTATTACCCAGTTTTTCTCCATGATCCATAGCAGTTCAGCAGGTAGTCTCCACCCCTCTGTCTGCAAAATTAACATAATCTTTTTTATACCTTTGTGCCCAGAAAAATAAATCCAGAAATGCATCATCCCGAACGCAGCGAACAGGAACAAATAAGGCGAAATTCCCTGGAGGAGATCAGAAAACTTGGCTACAATCCATATCCTCCGGAAACCTTTGAGATCAGCCACAAAGCTTCAGAAGTGAAGGCACAGTTTGAAAAGGACGAAAATTCGCTGAAAGACATCACTATGGCCGGGCGGATCATGAGCCGGCGGATCATGGGTAGTGCTTCCTTTGCCGAGATCCAGGACAGCACTGGTAGAATACAGATATACCTGAGAAGGGATGACCTTTGTCCCGGGGAAGATAAAACCTACTATAACACGGTTTTCAAGAAATTGCTGGATATCGGTGATATCATCGGGATCCGGGGTTTTGCATTCCGTACCCAGGTGGGAGAACTTTCTGTTCATGTGAATGAGATGTTTCTGCTGAGCAAATCCATCAGACCCCTGCCTATCGTGAAGGAGGCAGATGGCAAGGTGTACGATGCGGTGACCGATCCCGAATTCAGGTACAGGCAGCGCTATGTGGACCTGATCGTCAACCCGGAGTCCAGGGAACTGTTCCAGAACCGGACCCGCATTTACAATTCCCTGCGCCAGTTATTCAATGAGCGGGGCTACCTGGAGGTGGAAACCCCGGTCCTTCAGCCCATCCCGGGAGGAGCAGCAGCCCGTCCGTTTATCACCCACCACAATACGCTGGAAATCCCCCTCTATCTGCGCATCGCCAATGAGCTTTACCTGAAGCGCCTGATCGTGGGCGGTTATGATGGCGTATACGAGTTTTCCAAGGACTTCCGCAACGAAGGAATGGACCGCACTCACAACCCGGAATTTACGGTGATGGAGATCTATGTGGCTTATAAGGACTACAAATGGATGATGGATTTCACCGAGGAGATGATCGAGAAGGTGGCCATGGACCTGCATGGAACAACCAAAGTGACGTTGGGAAACCAGGAGATCGATTTCAGGCGCCCTTTTAAAAGGATCACCATGCTTGATGCCATCAAGGAGAGTACCGGGTACGATATCGCAGGCATGGATGAAGCCCGGTTAAGGGATGTGGCCGACTGCCTGGGGGTGGAGGTCGATGATTCCATGGGCAAGGGCAAGATCATCGATGAGATCTTTGGCGAAAAGGCTGAACCTCACATGATTCAGCCCACCTTCCTGATGGATTACCCTGTTGAGATGTCTCCCCTTTGTAAAAAGCACCGGGATAACCCTGAACTGACGGAACGATTTGAACTGATCGTTAACGGCAAGGAACTCTGCAATGCCTATACCGAGCTAAATGACCCCATCGACCAGCTCTCCCGTTTCCAGGAACAACTCAAACTCTCCGAAAAGGGAGATGACGAGGCCATGTTCATCGATTTGGACTTTGTCCGCGCCCTTGAATATGGCATGCCCCCCACATCCGGAATGGGCATGGGCATGGACCGGCTCGTTATGCTCATGACCAACCAGACCAGCATCCAGGAGGTACTCTTCTTCCCGCAAATGCGACCAGAGGCCGCATCCAGTGCTCAGTCCTTAGTGCCCAGTCCTCAGGAGGAATCGGAAGAGTTGAGCGATGAAGAAGTGGTGATGAATCTTCTCAAAGCCAACTCACCCATCGACCTCAATGAATTAAAAGACCAGACCGGGCTCAGCAACAAGAAGTGGGACAAGGCCATCAAAGGGCTCACCAAAAACAAACTCGCCAGGGTTGAAAAAACCGATGCCGGCTTGTTTGTTTCGCTGGCATAGAGTACAGAGTATTCCGATAAATGATCTATGGGACCTCAATCTATTGGTTGGGACTTCTGTTTGTCACTGGGTTGTCACTCTTAAAGCAACATTCTTGATTCTCACCAGGAAAGGTTATAACTTGTTCATTATTAACCCCAAAACCTTACCCAATGAAAAAACTAGCTCTAATTGTTGTCACTGCTTTGCTCCTTTTTACAGGATGTTCTACTCTGCAAGAGAAGGACGATATCGAAGGTGTATGGAGAATGGTCTCTGCACATTGGTTCAATGACACCATCAATCTTATGTTTCCCCAGGACATAGAAGGTGGCCAGATAAAGAGCTGGCAAGATGGATATGTCATACTTGCAGGCACAGTGAAGATAGGTGGTATTGAAGGGCCAAGTTATATGGCTGCAAGCTATACACTTGATGGAAATAAATATCAAGAAGTAATCATCTATCATGACTATACCATACCTGAAGGAACAACACTTAATCTGATTTTAGAGATTCACGATGACACACTGATCCAAAAATTTCCGGCAGATGAAAATTGGAACCTTGGCGAGAAATTTATGTATGAGAAATATGTCAGGGTAGAATAAAGAATAAACTCAGCATAGAGCAGTTCATTCGTAATGAACAGGTCGCGGGTTCGAATCCCGTGGAAGGCTCAGGCCTCAGCCAACCCGCCGGGGCTTCTTTTTTGTCACTGGGTTGTACACAGTATTCAACATATATGTGCTTGTTTATCAAAAAGTTCTTGACATTTGGGTTTTGAGGATATAAATTGTGATTCTCACCAAACTCAAATAGTTATGAAAAGAATTATTCCATTTATCATTGTTAGCTCTGTTGCTTTTATCTTTTCTCTGAGCCTAACTGCCCAAACAACACAAAAACATCTCAACCAGGTTGAATTGCATAAACAACTATATGGAAAATGGGAGTATGAGATAGGAAAAGATACTATTTATTCCTATGAAGCTACTGAATATGGAAAAGGTGCATATTGGGAATATAACATAAGCACAGGAGAAGAAATATTAATGGAAGGTATCGCGGTCGGCGGGTACAGTGCAAAATATGATAAGTTTATTTATACCTCCATTGATAAAGGAAAGGATGCACAAAACATTTCAAGTTGGTTTACAACTCCAAATAAACTTAATCACATGAACTTAGAGTTTATTTCTAATCCGGAAAATGCCCCATGGAGAATTGAAACTGAGATAGTTGATTCCGATACATATGTTGAAAAGGTATTTGTCAATAATGAATATGTCGAAACGAAAATTTGGACAAGAATTAAACAGTAGAGATAAATCCCTTATTCCTTCGATAAGTCGTTTTTGTCCCTTAAATTAATCCAAAGATTGGGGCATGAAAGTACATCTCAGGAAAAGGCAAATGAGGCTAAAGAAGGGCACCTCAAAACCCCGCTATTCCTTGTATTTAGACATCTATTATCGCAAAGGAAAACGCAAAAGGGAGTTCTTGGGCATCTACCTTGAGCCCCATGATGACAAGACTTTTAGGAATGAGAAGTTGAAATTGGCCGAGAATATCAAAGCCAAAAGGATGATTGTTTATTTCACTCCAAAACCATACCAGCGTTTCATTCCAAAAGTATACCACTTTGATGCAAGGTTAACATCTCACCGTAACTGAGACTTGTCACTGTTGTGACTTCCTCCCATTTCTATGTGTCTCTTAATCAAATAATTCTTGACTTGTGTAAGTAAAGGTTATAACTTAGCCGGGGCTAATCTTAAAAACTTTCTGTTATGAAAAAAATTTCAATTGTAATATTCCTTGCAATCGTGATCACCTTATCTTGTGTCGGACCAAGTACTGAAAATCAGTCTGACGCAACCAGTGACGATCAAATTGAGATGCTGACAAAACACAAGCAGGTTGCGGCAACTTATCATGATCTTAAAGCTGAGGATGTTGACTCAATACTTACGGAAGATTTTGTTGGTAGAGGTGAGTTGGGTCATACATGGGACCGTGAAAGTCACAAGAAATACCTGGCTGGTGACAATTACAAAGTAGATTCTATTTACCATCAAGTCGCAGAAGGTAAATGGGTTGCCACAATGTTTTCAAGAACGATGGATTACAATGGTGAAAGGATTTCATTACCTATGATGCACTTTAAAAGGTTTGAAGGCAATAAGATTGCTGAATTGTGGGAATATTATGACTTTAATATGCCAGATCCTGAGCAAGAATAAACTGGATCTACCTGGTCTGAGTCCCGAGTTGGTTGGTGAATGGATCAAAGACTAACTCATTTCTTTGACTAAATATCAAGCCTCAATCATCCGGTTACTCACAGCTTTCAGCTGTTCGTGAGCTCGTCATCACTTCATTCTTCCGTAAGCCTTCGGTCTGGTACACCCCCAACCAATTTCTGACATTGGCTTAGCGGGAATGGTATTATTCGGTTTCCTTAAGCTGATAGCCAGGCAGGAGTTCCTCAAGCTGTTGGATGGAGTGATCCGGTATCCGGGTGAGCACATCCTTGAGCCAGGCATAGGGCTCCACATTGTTGATTTTGCATGTTCCCAGGAAGGAATAGATCATCGCAGCGTTTTTGGCTGCTTCATGCGACCCGGCAAACATATAATTTTTTCTGCCCAGGGCCACTACTCTGATACTGTTCTCAATTGCGTTATTATCGATTTCCCACCGGCCATCTTCAGTATACCGGGTCAACCGCTTCCATAATTTCAGGGAATAAGTGATCGCTTCACCGATGGCACTTTTAGGAAGCACCTGGGTTAACTGGTCCCTCATCCAGGTTTCCAGTTCGTTGAGTATAGGCACAGATGCTTTCTGGCGAAGTTCTTTCCTTTGCTCAAAGGTCAGTTCCTGTTCGCGAGCTTCACGTTCTACATCATATAGCTCCTGGATCTTCTTCAATGCATACCCTGCACGTTTAAGATCATTATCCTTACTTTTTTCAAATTTACGCCTCCCATGCGCAAGGCAAGCCAGCAAAGTCACCCCTTCCCGTTTTTCAAATTCATTATATGCAGCTTACCCATCTGTTTGAAGCGCCCCCCGGAACTCTTCAAGAAACTTCAGGGGGCCCTCTCTTCCCCTGCCTTTCCGGTAATCAAAACAGACCAGTTTATCCAGGGGAGAGTAGTAGTCCCAATAGTATCCCTTATGGGTGGCCCCTGGTTTGTCCTTGGTCAGTACCGGGATCGGTGTTTCATCGGCCATCAGGTAATTGCTCTGCTTTACTATTTCTATCAGCTTTTCATACAGCGGCTCCAACAAACGGCAAGTGGCCGAAAACCATCCACTGATCGTAGACTCAGCAATGGTAATATCTGCACGTTTGAACATTTGCACCTGGCGGTAGAAAGGCAGATGATCCTGGAACTTACTGATCAGAAGGTGTGCAAGCAAGCCCGGTCCTGCATTACCCCTCGGGATTGGTAGTGAGGGCAGGGTCCCGATAACGATACCCTTATCTTCAGGCAATGCATACTTGGGGCGATTATATTCTATCACATAGAACTTACCGGGTTCATATTCCAGGATACTGGTGGTCTCTACACCTATTCTCTTTGCTCCGGTAATATCTTCAGCCGGCTCTATCTCGATTACTTCCCTGTGAAGATGGGAGGGTAGTGGTAGACGAACAGGAATCTCTTTTTTCTTCTTGGATTTATTGCGAGTATATGCCACATCTTCTGTTTCCTGCTGCTCTGTATCCTCTCTCTGCTCTATATCCAGGCCCAACGATAACTGCCCGGGATCATCCGGAATGAACCTTTCGCTCTTACTCCCGAAGATCATCCGCTTGAGCTGGGCTAACTCCTGTTTGAGGTACAAAAATTCTGCGTTTTGAGCCATCAAAGCATCGTACTCCTGGTGGGTTAAAAACACCCCTTTTTCACTACGTATACCTGGCCCGTTTTGCATGATCCAAAGATCGGAACAAATCGGCTGTAACCCTAATAAATACAGGACTTTTTATTAAGAAACGGATACTAAATTGTTCGTAAAATATCGCCTTCTTTGTTTGGATTTCTCAATGGAAATACCCTCGATCATCAGCATCAATCCGGGCCAGCTCATCTGGCAGGAAACCGCATCGCCGATGAAACTGGGAAGCTCAAAAGTACCCATCTCCAAACGCTTGTAGTAAAGAATAAATCCACCCTGTTCCCACCGCAACAGCTTGACCTTATTCTTCCGTCGATTTACAAAAATGAATACCTCGCCCGAGATGGGGTTCCGATCAAGCTGACCCTGCACAATGCCACTCAGACCATCAAACGATTTTCTCATATCTGTTGGTTCACGATACAGGTAATAATGGAAAGAGGAGGTCAGTGAAAACATCTTCCTCTATATGGCTTTGATCAATGCTTTGATCCTGGAAATACTTACTGATTTATCCAGTGTGACCTGAACCCCGTTGGGATATTGGATACGAACACTTCCATTGGGTTCATTCACTGGTGGTAAAACCGGTGGACTTACCTCTACCGGAAGGAATCCCTTCTCCACAGGACGGTGGACTTCTATATATTTTCTCCGCCAATAATAAAAAATGTGCTCGGGAACCTTGCGCTGGCGATAAAACTCACGGGCGCTGATATTGCTTTCCTCATACTTCCGGATAAGTGAGAACATATCCCGCTGGCGCTCCTCTTTTTCTGATTGGGTCATTCGATTCTTTTCCCCCAAAGATACCGGACCCCTTTATCCTGCGGAAGATGTACCAGGCCGAAGGCTTACCTTCGTTTAGCGCCCCATTGAACTAAAACCGCCAATAATAAGAGAATTGCTATTCTATCCACAGATTCGTATTTTTGAGAAAAAGGTATACTATGCAGACAATTAGGCTACGTGTTAATGAAAAAGTATACAAGAATCTAATTCGACTGCTAAGCAAATTCAGCAAAGAGGAGATTCAAGTAATTGAGGAAAACGATACGTTTTTATCAATACAGCAGTATCTTGAGAAAGAACTAGGTAGCGTTGAAGATGGTAGTGCGAAGTATTTAAGTATTGATGAACTAGACAATAACTTAGACGCAACTATCGACAAATATGAAGCTTAGAATACTTGCATCATTCGGGGACAAACTGAATGATCAAGTCGAGTATATTGCAAAAGACAAACCTGTCGCTGCTAGAAAATTCAAAAGCGAAGTAATCAAGCGAATTAAGGGTATTCCTAAAATGCCCTATGCAAATAGGAAATCCATTTTCTTCGACCGGGAGGACATTCGTGACCTCGTATTCAAAGGTTATGTTATTGTATATAAAATCAATATAGAAAATCAAACCATAGATGTATTCGGATTTACGAAATATGAAAATGATCCGTTTGAAAAGTAATTACTGGCGGTAATATATAGGGGCTCCATTTGCAATGTCATGCTTTTCGATTCAAAAAGCCCGCCATTAGCAAACGTTAGTATACCCGGACCGTTCAGCAACAATTGAAATGGACCTATCGAACTAAATGGAAGCTTTGATGTCTTTTTTGTAACTTTGAAGAAACAGCCAGGCTATGACAATGATGGAGTTGAAAAGTATTTTGGTTCACAGGATATCTGAGATCAATGATGTCCGATTCCTTGAGGCTATTAAAACCATTCTTGATGAAAAGGCTGAGGACTCAATCCTTGAGCTTACTGACGACCAAAAGAAAGAGATTGCAGAATCAAAAAAGCAGATTCAGGAAGGCCTTTTCATTAAGGAGAGTGTTTTAGATAGTGAGATTCAAGGATGGCTAAACGCAAAATAATCTGGTCGCATAAAGCAAAGATCAAACATTTAGAGATCCTTGATTTTTATTATCGTAGGAATCAAAGCAAATTCTATTCCCAAAAGATTTATCGTGAGATAAAAAAAGTTTAGGCCTGTTAAAGAAGCAACCTAGACTTGGTCTCAAGACTGATGATGCCTCAGTTAGGGCATTGATAGTAGGTGACTTCATTGTATTCTATGAATATACCAAGACTGAGATAATTGTCCATACTATTTGGGACTGCAATCAAAATCCTAATGATTTAAGGATCAAGTAATCAACTGTTGCTAACATTGCGTCATGGCATACCAAGTGATTGATAATCTGATTCATTAAATTCAAAACAAATCCAATGAATCCGAAAGTATTTTTCATTCTAAGCATTGTATTTTTAACTAACGTTCAAAATGCTGTAAGTCATTATTGGCCTTTTACTTTCATTTAAAAAGGATTGGACTAGCTATATCATCATGGATTAAGATAATTCACAGGAGATGATGGGCTACCACAAGAAGAACTAGCTGGATCTGCCCAGCAACCTCTTTTATCAAGCTCTGCTTTCAAGATTTTTAAATAATTATGTGCCAATAAGAGTAAATCGACAGGCTGGCCGGACGATGCAAAGCTTTGCTGTTTTTGCAGTCCGGCCATGAAGGTCATCTGATATGTTAATTATTGTAAATAATTCATAATAAATGTATTATACAATATTTGTCAGTTTATTATTGCGTATCTTACAAAATAAGTCTTTTGTAGTTCATTATTACTAATTCATCATTATGGAAAATATAACTAATAAACCGAAAAAAAATGGCGTTGCCGTTACCTCAAAATCCAATACCTCAAAATCTAAAAAAACGAAAAAGATAATTTCAGAGGAGGATATTCGCAATAGAGCTTTTGAGATTTATCTTGATAATAGAAATTCTCCTTCTTCGGAACAGGATCATTGGCTCCATGCTGAAAGTGAGCTGAGAGTACATAACAACTAGGCCTATCAGAAATTTATTGAATTCTATTTCAAGCCTCAATCAATCGATTGGGGCTTTTTTTTGTACCTTAACTTGGTAAATATTCATTTGGCAGAATCACCAAACCTTCAATACAATGAAAAAGCTATTGCTCTTTTCCATCATTGCTTTCCAGATGCTTACTGCGATTGGTCAGGAAAGCCACTCTTTTACATTCATGCCCTATTTCAGGGGAGGATTTCTGGCCATAAAGCCCACGCGTGCAGATGCAAATATATATACCATTACCAGTGATGATGTCACCTATCAGGGAGCTGTACTAGGTGGAGGTTGTGAATTCATGTATGATTTTAACAAAGTAAGTCCAGGGATAGATTTGGGATACAGCTCGGTCTTTAAGAATTCATATGAGGGTTATGATGGAACCAGGACCGGGAAGAATACCATGAATGAGTTTTATGTATTCGGTTTCGTCGACCTGACCATAGCCCGGAACCTGGATGTTAAATTCGGTGCTGGCGGGCACTATACCTTCGTCGAATGGGAGCTTGTCGAAAACTATGGGACTGTTTACAACAGCGAGGGATCAGAGAACAACTTTTATATGGGTTTTCTGGCCGCTATTGAAAAGAACATTCCCCTTAGTGATCAGGGCGAAATATCAATCGCAGTAAAAGTAAATCCATTATTTTCTTCAACGGAATATGACTGGGGTTTTTTAATGCCACTTACCCTCAATCTGGGCTACAGGTTTAAAATGTAACTCTGGAATCCTGCCTGATCCTGAATTGATATTACTGCTCCGGGAGATGATGGGCTACCAAAAGAAAAACAAGCTGGAGATCGGAACGGCAAATGTTGAAGATAAGAGTTTTTGGCTCAGTAAAGGTCTGGCTGACATATGATATGAAGCCCGGGATTCTCATTCCCGGTTTACCTTTCATTTTACTTTTAACCATTGCTATCGTATATAGGGTAGATTGATACTGTTGCACTTGGATACATTCGATATCATCAGAGATTGCAAAAGGGGTGACGGTAAAGCGTTTGGAACCTTGGTCGATCTGCATGCAGACATGGCCTTCAGAGTGGCTCTCAGAATCATGAATGATGAGATGGAAGCAGAAGACATTGTACAGGAAGCTTACATTTCTGCCTGGAAAAACATGAAAGACTTCGATGCTGCACGGTCTTTCTCCAGTTGGCTCTACCGAATTGTTGTCCACAAATGTTATGATGCACTGAGGTCACGTAAAAGGACCAGATCTGCAGATATAAATGACAACTACTGGAAAGAATTATCGGATACTGCCGATAATCCGGAAGTGTCTTTAGATAACAAAGAGACAGCCCAACTTATAAAAATGCTATCGGAATCGCTGAGTCCCAAACAGAAACTTGTATTTGTCCTGATCGATTTGGAAGGACTAACTCATGATGAAGTAGAAGAAATAACGGGCATGAGGAAAGTGACAGTGAAAAGCAATTTGAATCATGCAAGGCGGAATCTTTGTAAAAAATTACAAATAGTTATGCCATGACGAAAAAGCCGGAGAAATACAAAAAGATACTGGAAGTCTTGATCCGCAGTGACATAAGAATTGACCGGAAGGAGCAATTGAAGGCTCAGATCTTACAGAAGATTGAAACCGCTCATTACAGAAATACCCACACATACAGTCTTCTGAATACACTGTTTGGTTGGGCGGAGGTGTGGTGGATCAGGTGGAGCGTTTCAGCATTGACTATCATCCTGATTGGCTCGTTCCTTATTCAGCAAATTGGATTAAACCAGCGTATCAGCATCCTTGAAAAACAGCTGTATCAATTTGAAACGGTGGGAACCAGCGATCCTGCTTACTGGAATGCCGGACACAAGCTATTCATGAAGTTGTACTCCGACTCTCCACTGGACAGTATCACCGTATCCAAATCAGATCTTAATACACTTATGGTCGACTATGGCAAACTAATCGAAGCCTATAAAGCACTCAATCCTGAATTTGATGTGGACCAGTTTCTAAAAGAGAACAACATCAGACGACAAACATTAAATCTTTAGCAGATGAAAGTGAATAAACACCTGGTATTTGTATGTATTTCGCTTGGATTTCTCTTCGGATGTGATGAGTATAAGACCTATGTAATTAATACCGTACATAGGGACGGTTCCGTACTCAGAACCGTAATCGTGAAAAATAATCATGCAACATTTGAGCCTGGGGCATACCGGGTTCCGCTGGACAGCACCTGGACAATTGAATATTCCACAGAAATTTCAGAAAACCAGGATACAACCTGGATCCTTAGAGGAGAAAAACTATTTAATAACGTAAATGGGATAAACGCTGAATATGAGGCAGATTCCGGCGCCAACCACACCATGATTCGCTTTGCTGCCTTTAAAAAGAAATACAGATGGTTCAACACGGTGTACAGGTTCAGCGAAACTGTGAAAGGCATCCTGGATGTTGACAATCCCATTGGGAATTACTTATCCGCGGATGAATTAAAATACTTCTATCTACCCGAATCTGTCCTCGATACATTGGAATCGGGAGCGGATAGTCTGTATTACCGGGCACTGGCTGACAGCCTCGAAACGAAATCTGAGGAGTGGTTAATAGCATGCCTGATAAAACAATGGACCCTCAATGCGCATTCACTTCTCAAGGACAGACCCGGATACACCTATTCCCTGGAATACCTGGAATCTATCGAGCCGGATTTGGTGAAATTTGCCATCGAGGATGAATCGGGGGATGATTTTTTCCCCGACTCCCTGCTGGCTGTTTTGCTTGGAGAAAAGTATGTTCAGGACTATGTCCATGAGTTAGATAGTGCCATAACAATGCTTGACACAGTGTTTAACAGGTACCTGAATGCAAAGCCATATGAGGTTGAAATCAGGATGCCGGGAAAAGTCATTGGTTCAAATGGATACCTGGTTACTGGAGATGAAATTGAGAACACCCGTGGAATTCTTTGGTCTGTTTCGGGCGATTACTTCCTGTCAGAAGACTACACCATGTGGGTGGAGTCCAGGATTCCCAACAATTATGCCCGGATCATTTCGGCTCTGTTTCTTGCTTTTGCAGCTTTCGGACTGGTATGGTTTCGGCGAAAGAAATACTGAAAGAGTTTTCTTGAAAACAATTTCGGATTTCAAAAATTCAACCAATCCTTTTCCCGAGGAAGCCCATAAAGGAAACAATACCAACAACCAATATCCCAATGGCAGCTGCGATCACAATACTTCTATAATCTACCGAGCGCTTTATTATAATGCCGGTAAAAGCCCATACTACCGAAAGACCGATAAAAGGATTGTTGATTCTCATTATTGTTAGTGAAACAATCAACGTGCCTATGGCAATCATTACAATGGTCCATGCCTGTTGCGAAATGCCAATTCCTCCCCAGCCGGTATCCACAAGTAAGGCCGTTACATTGGCTATTGTGGCAATGCAGATCCATCCCAGGTATACGCCAAATGCTGCTTTCAACACTCCCATTGGCAAATCCTTAAGCTGAAGATTTATCAAAATAAGAGAAACCAGTAAGCCAATCATTATCAACAATGATAATGGGAGTTTCTGGTAATGCCACGCTACGATCCATAACCCATTAAACACACAGGTTATAATAAATAACCAGCCTATTTTAATAGCAATTTCTTTTGACGCAGGTAAGAATTGCACTACGCAATAAGCAGCAAGCAACAGATATATGATGCCCCATATGGAGAATGTTATACCCGAAGGAACAAAAAGGTTGGGATAGCTATCTGATAGTTGCCCTGTTGTTTTCCCATTTATTGGCAGCGAATTGGCCAGGTAGTTCATATAAACCATTGCCGCGAAGAAAAGAAGTGATATATAACGAAGCATAGACCAGAGGCTTTGATTTGTAATAAAGCTACTAAAATTATCATTAGAGCCTTTTTTAGCGGGACCTATTTGTATCTTTATGATCTGATTAAAAATTCCAAACCGATGAGAAGACTGTTCTGTAGAAACACCCTGATGATAATACTGATCCTTATCATTCATGGTGAAGTAATAAAAAGCCAATCCATCAACGATGAAAAAAGTCTTCCTTCCATCAAGGCAATTCATTCAAGCGATGACTTTGGCAACCTGATCTGGTCGGACGAATGTGAAATGGCGGGCGCAATCGATACAACCAAATGGTTTCATCAGTCTAAATTACCCAATGGAAGCAGCTGGTTCAATAATGAAATTCAACATTATACCGATCGTGTAGAAAATTCTTTCAATGATACCGGTTACATGCATATCGTAGCCAAAAAAGAAGAATTTACTGATCAGGGGGTTACGAAACAATATACCTCCGCCCGGCTGAATTCAAAATTTGCTTTTACTTATGGGAAAGTTGAAATCAGGGCCATCCTGCCTGCAGGAGCTGGTACCTGGCCGGCGATGTGGACCCTGGGAAAAAATGTAACGGAAAACGGAGGTTACTGGTTTACCCAGGGATTTGGCACCACTGGATGGCCGGCATGTGGTGAAATAGATATGATGGAACACTGGGGCTCAAACCAGGATTATGTTTCAAGCGCGATGCATACTCCATCAAGTTATGGTAATACCATTAATAAGGGCGGTCAGAATGTTACAAACGCATCAACGGAATTTCATGTCTATGTTCTGGAATGGACCCCGGAAAAGATGGTGTTCAGTATCGATTCAATCATTCACTATACCTATAATCCAACTGTAAAAGATGCAAGTACATGGCCCTTTGACAAGGACCAATACCTGTTGCTAAACATTGCTATTTTGCCGGCTATCGAAACTGAGTTTGTTGAAAGCTCTATGATAATAGACTATGTGAGAATATACGAATATGTCACTCCATCATCTTTCCCGGAGACAGAATACAGACAGTTGATATTCTATCCAAATCCATTTGAAGATATCTTTACCCTTGAAGTTGATCAACCATTCTCTTCGATTGTGGAGGTTCATACATTAAATGGACAGTTGATTTATTGTAATAAATTGATCGGCAAATCGCAGCAAATAGATTTTTCTTATCTCGACAAAGGGGTCTATTTCATCACCATCAGGTCTGAGAATTTTGTGAGGACGGAAAAAATGATAAAACTATAGGGCTGATTCAGATGCCTTTGATGAGTCTGTCCATGTATTCCACAATTCTATAAAAGTCATCCTCACGTTTCAGGGAAATTCTGTTTTCTTTCAGAAAAGTACTGATCTGATATTCATATTCGGGTAAAACACTAATAAGGTCTTTTTTGCGCTCGATTTCCCGAGCAGCCGAGTTCTCAGGTTTCACAAACAGGTGTTTTACCTGTTTCATTTTGAGAGCTTTGGTTCCACCTCCTCCTCCATAATTGACCACATACTCATCCTTTTCCAATTTTATCCGCCTCTGGCACAGAGCAGAAATAAAATCACCCTCGTACAAAATTTCAAAATATCCGGTGGCTACTATATCCTTCACCAGCAGAAAAACCTCATATTGGAACTTCCGATCTTCAATTTGTACGTATTCAATCGCCTCGGGCCAGGTAATGATTGCGGTATCCTGGTTTATTAATAACTCCATCCTGTCCTCGAAAATATCATACCTGAATTTCAGGTTCCGGATAAGCGTTCCATCAAGGGCTTTCATGATTCCTTCCTTGAATTCCTCTTCCATGTATGGGGATCCTATAAAATTGGGTAAGGGATTGTCATAATGCATTTTTGTAACGCCATCAATGATACCTACATGACGGGGTTCAAGGTTTCTGGTATTTAAAACCGTGGCACCGGCTCTGGGGGAATACTCAATCTGTGCTCTTACGCACATAAGGCAAAAAAAGGAAATGATCACTCCGGTAAAGTATATCTTCTCCATACTGCAAAATAATAAATTTTAGTTTTAGCTTAAGATCCCTGAAGGGATTACCACAACAGGAATTTTTGGCAGGGGGCATCCCGGAAAACACAAGCAGGAGATAATTGGCTACCGTCACTCAGAAAAATTGTTTCCGGTAAACGTTATAAGCCCGGGAAGCCCTTGAAGGCAGGTGTTTACCCTACTCTGTAATCCTTGTGATCGCTTTCAGTTCAATCTTTCTGAACTCAACTTCCGAACCCTCTGCCTGTAATGCGATCTGTCCTTTTTCGGCTGTACAGTTGAAACCATAGTTCACTAAAACGCCGTTTACCCATACCTTAATTTCGTTTCCAACCGCTTCAATAAGCATGGTATTCCATTCACCAACTGGCTTCTCAGAATCGTCTGTCAGGTTTTTAATATTCCGGCCTTTCCCTTCGGTAATGCCCCAGTTTTCTTCCGGTCCGCGTCGGGATTCCATTTCGGGCACAGTAATGTCTTCAACAATACACCAGAAATCACCGGCATTGTTATGTTCCATCTGCACCTCCATGGACTTTGGGAACATCCCATAAAGTGCCCGGGGCGTACTTGCATGGATCAATACACCACAATTTCCGGGTGCTCCTGCAAAACGGTATTCAATGAGCAAACTGTAATTCTGAAACTCATCGTTGGTAATTAAATGTCCTCCGGGTGTTCCCAGGCTTACCAGCATACCATCCCGCACGATGAAAGGATTGAGGGTGTCAGGATTTGAATCCATGGCAGGAACATCCACATGCCATCCGGATAAATCTGATCCGTTGAAAAGGCTTTGCGGTTTTTGTTCTGAATTTTTGCAGGCGTAAAATGATATTGCAATCAAAAGGATAATTGTTCTCGATTTCATGAAAGTAAACTTAAAGTGAACTGATAAAAGTTAATACACAAGTGCAATTTACGTATTTCTATGATTATGGAATAAAATGCAATCGAATAAAGTATTTCTCTAACTTAGGCCTAGCTTATTCCATACTACGAGCCATGAAAACCCTCATCATCTACCTGAGGACCCTGAAAAGGAACAAGCTTTTCTCTGTCATCTCCATCGGGGGATTCTCCCTGAGCCTGGCGGTGGTCCTGCTGCTGCTTGCTTTTATCAGTTCCGAGAACCAGTATGACCGGTCCATCCCGGAACTGGACCAGATCTACAGGGTAATCAGCCTGGAGAACTCCGCGTATGTGCCTGAACAGGCCAGGGACAAGCTCCTTTCCGATTATCCCCAGATCATGGCAGCTACCAACGTGAATATTGGCAACGATCCGGTACTCTGGGAGGAAGAGAACAGCGATATAAGGATCATCCATACCGATTCCGGGTTTTTTAAGGTGTTTTCATTGCCGGTGATTGCAGGCCGGCGGGAAGGTCTCTTTGCTGATCCCCACCAGGCAGTATTGACAGAAAGTTGTGCTAAAAGAATCTTTGGGGAGGAAAATCCCATCGGCCAGGTGTTGAATGTGGCTCACCGTGAAGATGTGGAAGTGGTGTCGATCGTAGGTGATCTGCCTGAAAAAAGTTCCCTGCACGGCGAAATGTTCTGCAGTGCCGAACTGAGGATCAGGTACAGTCGATCCGGTTATAACGAAAAGGAGGCCTACCTGTATAACCTTTACCTGAAACTACATGAAGGCAGCATTACGGAGGGACTGGATACTGCACTTACCCGGTTGATCCATCCTTTCATGGATTGGATGGAAATTAACTACCAGTTGCAGTCCTTCGGGGAGGTCTATTTTGACATTTCCACCCCCTACGACAACCTCTCCCATGCCAACGTGAAACTAATCAGGCTTTTGGGCTGGCTTTCGCTGGTCATCCTCTTCCTGGCCGTCTTCAATTACATCAACCTGACCATCGCTCAGAGCACCGGGCGACTGCATGAGCTGGGAGTGAAACAGGTATTCGGGGCCGACCGCAGCTTCCTGATCAGGCAGTTCATTACTGAAGCGTTCGTTCAGGTACTCTTTGCATTGCTCCTGGGCTTTTTCATTGCCATCCTGCTGAATCCTGTTGTCAGTGGCATCCTGGACAAGGAAATCCGAATCATGATTATCATGAAAGACCCGCTGACCCTGCTGCTGGTTTTTGGAGGACTGTTGCTGATCGCCATGGGTTCAGGATTCTACCCGGCTCTGGCCATTCTAAGGCTTCAGCCCAAACAGATGCTGCTCAACCAGGTGATGACCATCCGCAGGTCCTTTGATATCCGCAGGCTGCTGACCATTGTGCAGTTTACCGCCATGGTAGCCCTGATTATCTCGCTGATCACCCTGGTCAAACAGGTACGCTATGTGCAGGACAAGGACATGGGTTACGATACCGAATTGCTGGTGCGAATCCCGGTTCATTACAGGATCAAAGACAGGGTACCGGCCCTCCAGGAGGAGATTTCCAAATTGGCTGTTGTAAAAAATGTATGCGCCTCGCATGGAACGCCGGGTGCCATCTGGAACTATTCCAGCGATGACGATATCAGCGTCTCTCATATCTCTTCCAACCACAGGTTTGTAGAGACATTCGGGCTCAACCTGCTTTATGGCCGCAACTTCTTCGAGGCTGAATCGACCATGGTCTCCCTGATCAATGAGACCATGATGAAGGATCAGGGTGGATGGGACTCGGTGGAGAACCGTAACTATTTCGGCAGCACCGTAGTGGGTGTTGTTAAGGATTTCCATTATAAGGACCTGTACAGTCCCATTGAAAACCTGCAAATCCGCAACGAGCCCGATGTCTCCCACCTGTGCGTTCGTTTCTACCCGGGAGATATTTCCGAGGCCATCAGACAGGTTCAGGGAGTATTTCGGCAAACTGCCCCGGGTTTTGCCTTTTCCTATGAGTTCTACGATGAATGGCTGGAAGCCAAGTACAAACAGGAGGAGAAAAGGGCTGGCTCCATCCGGTTGCTCTCCATCATCGCGGTACTTCTCTCCTGTATGGGTCTGTTCGGTATGGCGGAATTCAGCACACGGGCACGTACGCGAGAGATCGGGATCAGGAAGGTGAACGGTGCCGGTGTGGGTCAAATTATGGGACTGCTGAACCTTGGATTTTTAAAATGGGTGGGCCCCGGTATCCTGGCAGGGATCCCTATTGGATGGTACTTCATGCAAAAGTGGTTGTCAGGATTCGCTTACCGGACCGGCCTGGACTGGTGGATTTTTGCACTTGCTGCAATTGCCTCGCTGGCAGTGGCCATTCTGACCGTCAGCTGGCAAACCTGGCGCACGGCAAAGAAGAATCCGGTGGAATCGCTGCGTTACGAATAACCAAACCATTCATCATGAAATATTTTTCAGGTCTTATCATAGCAATCATTCTGGCTGCACCATCCTGCCAGAACAAGCCAACAGAAACTTCCGGCCAAGAACTGGAGGAAATGGCTCTCAAGATATGCCAGGACAATATCATTATTGATTCCCATATTGATTGGCCGGAAAGGATGTATAACGACCCTGCTGACATCTCCCTTGAAAATGAAGACCGCGATTTTGATCTCGTCAGGGCCCAAAGGGGCGGATTGAATGCTGTCATGTCCGTTGTATATATCCCTGCCGGTCTGGATATTGATCAGGGCCGTGTCATGTTTGACTCGCTCTATGGGTTAATCACGGATTATCCCGATACATATCCCGGCAAATTCGCACTTGCCGGAACGCCTGGTGAAATCACCAATAATTTTCGAAACGGTCTGTTTTCACTGCCATTGTGTTTGGAAAATGGCACACCTATCGGGAACGATCTGGGTTATATTCGACAACTGAAGGAAAAAGGGATCGCCTATATTACTTTATGCCATTCCAAGTCCAACCAGATTTGTGATTCGAATTATGATTCGAACAGACCCTGGAATGGTTTAAGTCCATTTGGTGTTGAAGTAATCAAGGAGATGAATCAACAGGGCATCATGATTGATATCTCACACTCAACAGACAGCGTGGTTTTCCAGGCACTAAGAATCTCAAAAAAACCTATTGTTGCGACACATTCCTCCTGCCGGTCCTTTACTCCGGGCTATGAAAGGAATTTGTCTGACACCCTGATCAAGGCAATTGCCAGTAAAAACGGCGTTGTAATGATCGCCTTTGGTTCCATGTTCCTGGATTCGGTCTGCTCGGCCAATATCGAAAATCTTAGGATTTGGTTTGATTCCACCGGAACAGCCATCACTTCACCTGAAGGAATGGAATTCATTCAAACCTATGGGGAAACCCATCAAATGCTGGCAAAAGCAGAGCAGGTTGTGGATCATATAGATCATGTGGTGAAGATTGCAGGGATAGATTACGTGGGACTGGGGTCAGATTTTGATGGTATCGGGCCCTCTCAGCCCACAGGCCTGCCCGACGTTTCAAGTTATCCCGTCCTGGTAACCGAATTGCTGAAGCGTGGTTACTCTGAAAAAGAGATCGAAAAAATCCTGGCCAGGAATTTCCTCAGGGTTTGGAATGAAGTACTGGAATGATCCCGGGGGTACCCATTGGTTAAAACCGATAGGTAAGAACAATACCCGAATGATTTGGGGTATAATAAAATCCCGTCCTTAGATCGTTGAGCTTTATTTTATATTCGTTTGTCTTTCTTTTGCCAATTCCATTAAAAATAAGACCATTGATCACCGTAACCACTCCTGCTCCAATAATCGCATAACTGGCGCCAACAATTGCATCGTCAGACTTTCCCTTATCAGCATAAGTGCTTGCATAAATGCGAAGCCCTGCGCCCACTGCCACTGCTCCGGCCCCGGAAAAAATCAATATTTTACCCGTCTTTTGCCAGGATTGATATTGTTCAATTTTTACTTTGCAGATTGTTGAATCGGCTTGCGAATAAACAGAGGAACAAATGCCTGAAATGATGCATACAGCAATTAAAATCCCAAGGGTTTTCATGGTTGGATGTTTCAGTTTTTAGTTGACTGATATTGCTTTATTAAAATAATTTCTACCAATTGTGTATGTTACTGATTAAAAATGAATATTTTAAGAACAATAAATTTAGATTATAATCAACAGAAAGGCAAATAATTGTTAAACCACATTATCCTGAATTTACGTATGAAAAATTATATGTCTGCCGTTCTATCTGGGCTTCTGCTTTTTGTCTTTTCCCTGACTTTAAGTGCACAGTTGATCCCTTCAAAGATATTCAGCAACGGAATGGTCCTTCAGCGCGAAGTTGCTCTTCCCGTATGGGGAAAGGCTGTTGCCGGAGCAGAAGTTGTTGTAACCGTGAATGATTCAATAAGATCAACTACTGCGGACCCTGACGGGGATTGGAAGGTTGAACTTCCATCTATGCAGCCCGGAGGGCCATTCCAGATGGTTGTTGTTTCAAACGGACAGACCCTGACCTACTCCGATGTGTATATAGGCGACGTCTGGCTGGCCTCAGGGCAATCGAATATGGAGATGACTCTAAGTCAAAGTGATGGCGGAGCCGCAGAAATATCCGGCTCAAATGACCAGATGCTCCGCCAGTTTAAGGTTCCCAAAACCTTGGGTGAAGAACCGGCAGAAGCGCTCCCTTCGGGCAGTGAATGGAGACCTGCAACTTCGGCCTATGTTGGAAATTTTACTGCTGCCGGCTATTATTTTGCCAAAGCATTACGTACCGAAATTGGAGTCCCCATCGGCATCATCAATACCTCATATGGGGGCAGCAGGATTGAAGCCTGGATGAGCGAGGAGATGCTTGGATATGATGAAACCGATATTGTTCTGGCCGGAGGAACCTACTACGAAAGACAGCCCACTGTGGCTTATAACACAATGCTTCATCCCCTGACCGGATTTCCGGTGAAAGGTTTTATCTGGTACCAGGGTGAATCCAATGCCGATACCATGGAGGATGCTCTGGAATATGGCAGCCTTTTTAAAACCATGATAAACAGCTGGCGCGAAAGCTGGGGAATGGGGGATTTGCCTTTTATCTGGGTGCAGCTGCCCAATTACGGAGAGGTGTTTGAGACACCTCAGCCATGGGATGCCTGGCCTCAGCTCAGAGCGAATCAGAGCCGTGCCTTGTCCTTGCCCAACACAGGCGAAGCGGTCACCATCGATGTGGGGGATGTGGATATCCACCCGACCAACAAAAAGCCCGTTGGCGACAGGCTGGCACTCATTGCCCGGCATCTGGTTTACGGCCAGGACCTGGTCTATTCAGGCCCCCGGTATAAAAGTCATACCCTGACGGACGGCGGGAAGGTAAAAATCCTTTTCGATCATACCGGAAGCGGATTGGTTACCAGTGATGCCGATATCGCAGTAAAAGGCTTTGTACTTGCAGATGGAACAGGAACCTTAAGCTGGGCAGATGCAATCATCAGCGGTGATACAGTGATCGTTTGGAATGATGCTGTTCCTGATCCTTCAATGGTCAGGTATGCCTGGGAATACAACCCGGCAACCAGCAATCTTTACAACAACGAGGAGTTGCCCGCGGCCCCTTTCAAAATCAATGTCACCCATCCGGGATTTAAAATCTCATATTTTAATACCACTGCCACCACCATTGAACGCGGACAATTTGCGGTTCTCTCCTGGGAGGTGTTTGGAGCCTCGGTGGTTTCCCTGAACGAACAGCCGGTTGATCCGAAACCAACCATTTCCATCCGAACCGATGCGGGGGGAGCAGCTCCTCCGGGCACTGAAATTACCCTGATTGCAGACGCCGAACCACCCAAGGACGGGAGCATTACCAAGGTTGAATTTTTTATTGATGGCGTGTTGCTTGCTACCCTGACCGATGCCCCCTATGAAACATCCTGGACCACTCCCGCAGAGACCGGAACCTATACAATTACCGGAATAGTCACCGACAACCAGGGTTATGCTGTTGCTTCAGCACCTCTGGATTTTTCTGTATCCAATCTGAAACTGGTGATTTATGAAGCGGAGGATGCCAGCGCAACAGGCACATCATCGGTGAAAACCAGTTCACAGGCCAGTGGTGGAAAATACCGCGATTTTGCGAGCAATGACTGGGTGTTGACTTTTGATCATGTGGAGGTAACTGAAACGGGTGTTTACCCACTCACCATACGATACCTGCTGAACTATGAATCACCAAAGGGTCAGATCCTGATTGTAAATGGAACCAGCCTGGGAGAAATTACATTCACGGCACCCAACACAAGCACCTGGATGAGTTACCATACGGACATAACCCTGAATCAGGGGATGAACACCATTGAAATTGACGATTCCTGGGGCTGGATGAGCTTCGATTATATTGCCATCTCTGTTGAAGATGACGCAACGGCATTGAAAGCACCGGGCGAAACAATGGATCTGAACGGGTATGAAATGGCAGGTGAGCATCAGGTAACGTTCAATACCCGTAGCCTGATGAAGGGCATATTCCTGGCAAGACTGACCATCAATTCCGAAACGGTTTGCCGGAAAATAATATCCTGTTTTTAACCAATATTCCATGAATCATGCGACTTACAAGAACAATCTCAGGGGGGCTTCTGCTTTTTGGTTTTGGCCTGCTTCATGCCCAGGCTGGTCCTGGCAACAGCGAATCCGTATACCGTTTGAAGCCGGAAGATCCGGAAGCATATTTTTTTACTCCCGAAAATTATCATTTCAGAGCCGACGGTACCATGGATGTATCAGATGCCCTTCAGGAGGCGATCAACCAGGTTAAAACAGAAAAGAACTTTGGGATATTATTTATACCCGAAGGCAAATATCGCATTAGCAGAACCATCTATATTCCCGGTGCGGTTCGCCTGATCGGATATGGCAAAAACCGTCCGGAAATTATTCTTGGAAAAAACTCACCCGGATATCAGGAGGAAGTTGAATCGGATCAAGGTTTGGCCAACTATATGTTTTGGTTTACCGGTCGCATGGTTACCGAAGGTTCTGAACCGGGGGATGCAGGGGCCGGAACGTTTTACAGTGCCATATCGAATATCAATTTTACGATTGAGGATGGTAATCCAAATGCCGTGGCCCTGCGAACACATTTTGCCCAACATGGATTTGTAAGTCATTCGGTGATTCATATTGGCAATGGCAAGGCCGGTCTGTTCGATGTGGGCAACGAAATGGAAAACGTGAGGTTTTTTGGAGGTGATTATGGCATATATACGAACAGAACCTCTCCCGGCTGGCCCATGATGATGGTAGATACCTATTTTGAAGGACAACGGAAGGCAGCGATCCGGACAAACGAAGGGGGCCTGACCATCGTTCATATGCATGTGAAAGATGTACCTGTAGCTGTGGAGATGGTTGAACAGAGGGCGGACAGACTCTTTTTGGAAAACTGTCTCTTCGAAAATGTGTGGCGGGCCGGAGTGGTAATCAGCGTAGAAGAAAACGCAATGAGCCAGGTGAACCTGCTCAATATTGACTGCAAAAAAGTCCCGGTTTTGGCTGCATTCCTCCAAAGTGGCAAATCAGTTGATGTGCAGGATAAGATCTACAGGGTCAGGGAATTCACCTGTGGATTGGTGATGGAAGATATGGTCTCAGATTCAGAGTTTAAGACCATCATTGATATTGAACCCCTTCAAAGATTACCTGTGCAACCGGAGAGGGAAATCCCATCATTGCCGGATATGGAGACATGGGTGAATATCAAAGAACTGGGAGCAAAAGGGGATGGTGAAACCGATGACACAAAGGTTTTTCAGGAAGCCATAGCTGAATATAAGCACATCTATGTTCCCCAGGGCTGGTATCGCCTTACAGAAACTTTAAAAATGGAACCCGGAACCAAACTCATAGGTTTGCATCCTTTTGCCACCCAGTTTGTACTGAATGAAAGCGAACCCGGGTTCAGTGGTTTTGGAAGCCCGAAACCCCTGGTGGAATCTTCCATCGGCGGTGAGGACATGATCAATGGCATCGGCATCAATACAGGCGGGTATAATTATCGCGCGGTTGGCTGTAAATGGATGGCAGGGGAGAAATCCATGTTGAACGATATTAAATTTGTAGGCGGCCATGGCACCATGCGAAGACCGGTTCAAAGTCCCGGTGAGAGAACAGGATTCTCAGGGAGGAACGGCGGAAGACGGGAAAGGGAGATAAGTTCTCCTGCAAACCCTGTGTATGCCCGGGGCAAGGATCTCGCCTGGGATAACCAGTATTGGAGCCTCTGGGTCACCAACAACGGGGGAGGTACGCTAAAGGATATCTGGACAGCGAATACCTATGCGGCCAATGGGCTCTATATTAGCAACACAAACACACGGGGCCGTATCTATGCCATGTCACTGGAACACCATGTGCGGAATGAGGCAAGGTTTGCCCATGTTTCAAACTGGAGGATGTATGCATTTCAATTTGAAGAAGAAGGCGTAGAGGGGAATGATTGCCTGATGGTTGATATTTCCAATTCTGCCAATTTGATGTTTGCAAACCAGTGGATGTACCGGACCATCAGGGTTTCAACACCTCAGCCCATTGGCGTAAGGATTTCCAACGGCAGGAATATAGAATTCAGGAATCTTCATAATTACACCCAGAAGCTACAGGTTGTTGAATTTCCGGTATATGAAATGAATAAGAACATCCCTGTTTATCCCTGGGATTTTGCCAAACTGACCATTTCAGGAAACGAACCCTGGGCCAGCCATGTGACTGGCGAAACATGGAAACCAGCGAAGATAGCCTCAGGTTTTGTTTTTGGGACCGGATTGACCGCTGACAGCATAGGCAATGTCTATTTTTGCGAGCATGAACGCAAACGCATATACAAATGGTCGGCGGAAGAGAATCAAATCAGCCTGCTGGCAGATTACCCCTGGAAACCTTTCACCCTCGCGACAGATACAAAAGACAATCTTCTGGTTATTTTCAGGTATGATCCCCAGCCAGGCTACCTGGTAGGTGGAGAGCAGGAAACGGTTCCCCGTCTGCCTGATGATAATCCCATGTACAGCGGATGGGGCAATGGAGGATGGGCTGCACGGGCCTATTCCATCAATCCGGAAGATCCTGATCATACATTCAGCCCTTTGAAAAAAGTGTCCACGGGTGAAATCATCCGTGTACAGAAGTCCATCTATCCTTCCAGCAGGTGGAGATCGGATTTCGACCAGACAGTAGTTTATACTCCAGAATATTGTTTTGTTGCCCCTGACGGAGTTACCGTGATCCCCGAAACATATGACCTGGGAAGGTCAGCCGCCCTGTCAGAAGCTATTCCCGGGCAACCATTCTATGTCTCAAAAGAAATTAACAAAACCACGGTTCAACTGGATGTAGCTGCCGACGGCAAAGTATCAAACATGGAAGAAATAGTACCACGGGGCGAGTATAGCACGGCTGTAGATGCCCATGGCCAATTGTACATCGCCGACGGGCAGATTTTCGTCTACGATAAAAACCATCAGGAAATTAAAAGGATTCAGCTTGAGGAACGACCCATTTCCATTGCTTTTGGAGGCAAAGACAAGAAGACCCTTTTTGTTACCACGCGTAGCTCCCTTTATGGAATAAGGACAGAATAGCTGCCCGGAATTAAATCATTTCCTATTTTTGAGAATGAAACAAAAAGTTTCAAGAATAGTATTTGGCATCCTGCCGGGTGTTTACCTGGTGGCTGCATTTCTTTATATCATCATTGTCACAAAGCCCGTCTTCTATTTTCACCATGTGCAAGCTCCTTTCGTATTTGATGCCGAATATCTGAGGGGATTCTTTGCCTATCCGGGAGGGATTTCTGAGTTGGTTGCCAACTTCTTCATGCAGTCATTTCATTATAAAATTGTTGGTCCGGTCATTTTTATGGGAATTGTACTCGCCAATATGTGGCTGATTCACCGGCTTATGAATTCAATTCATAGCCATGAGGCGAATGTTGTGTGGGCTATGGCCCCCCTTGGCTTTGCTGTTGTGCTGACCAACAATTACAACTTTCCTTTCTCTGTAATAATCTCGATGGTGCTGGTCCTGATTTTGCTGCTGTTGCTGGCAAAAAAGGGGATCAGCCCAACAAGAAAATTTATTTGCTATACGGCCGGAGCTCTGACCATTTACTATGTCTCCGGCAGTGGGTTCATGTTGCTTTTTTCAATCATGTCCTTCTTCCTGTCTGTAAAACTGAAAGATTGGAGAAGCCTGATTGTTGCCATATTTATTGCTGGATTTGCCTTCTTCTTACCCCGGTGGGCAGCCGGCTCGGTATTCCCGATTCCCGTGGATCAGAAGTACCTCAGTTTTTTTCAAACCAGGGTCTATTTCATGGCCTATGAACCATCCGTTATATTTTACCTCTATCTGGGATCTGTTCTGGTGCTCCCCGGAATTGCGCTGATCATGTCCGGAATTCAAAACAACAGGATAAGACTGGATCAGGGTGGTCCGTTGAAAATATTTACGGCTTTTGCTTATTTAACAGTCATAGCCCTGTCCATATCCGGTCATTTCATTTCATACCGTGGCGATGCCAGGAAAATTGTGGCGAGCGATTATTACTGCTATATCAACAATGCAGGCAAATCGGCCCGGGCAGCCAAAAGCCTGAAAAACTACAACTTTGCTGCCAATCTCAATTACAACCTGGCCATAGGCAAAGCAGGTTTGCTGACAGATGACTTTTTCAAATTCTTTCAGATTACCGGAACCGATGCTTTACAACCTGATGTGGAATTCGCATCGGAAATGGCATTTATAGCGACTGATTTCTACTACGACCTGGGCTACATCAGTGAGGCAAGGCACTGGGCCTATGAATCCCTGGTCTTTTACCCGTACAGCCCCAGGGCCCTCCAGATGCTTGTAAAGATCCACCTGGTTACACATGAATACAGGGCTGCTGAACGCTGCCTTAACATATTAAACAAAACGCTGATCGACAGAAAATTTACGTCCAAATACAGACGATACATGGCAGATACCGCCCTGATCAGCATTCATGAAGAGATCATGAAAAAAAGAAGCTTTGTCCCTGAGGAAAAAGAACTGAGCCCGTTCATTCAACAAAGGCTTCAGGAATTGCTGGAAGCCAATCACGAAAACAAACGTGCTTATGAATATCTGATGATCTATTACCTGCTGGATTCACAACTGGACGAATTCATGGAGTTGTATAAAGATGCAGGCAACTATTTCGACAAACCTGTGGCTATATTTGAAGAGGCTGTTTTGTTGTGTGGTGAAAAGAATCATATTCCTGTAAAATCGCAATACAACATCACACCTGAAACCACAGCCCGTTATAACGATTTTAACAGGATTCTGCAGCAGCATGAGGGAAATAAGAAATTAGCCCGGAATTTTCTTTATTGGGAAATGGGTGACAGTTATCTGTACTATAACCATTTTCTTTACCCGCGCATTGTAAAACCCGAGATTGTAACAGAAGAGAATGGAGAACCAACCATATAGCCGGAATGGTGGATCAGGGATCCTCCCGCCAATCACAATCCTGTTGTGCCTGGCTGGTTTTGTCTTGGCAGTGCTTTCAGGTTGTTCCGGCAAAACCGGGATTGCCCGTGAAACCAACACCCTTCCGGCTATTTTTCCGGAATATTACGACCTGACCATACCACCCAACATAGCTCCTCTCAATTTCATTATCAAAGAACCCGGCTCAAAGTACAGGGTCGAGCTGTGGGCCGGTGAGGGTGAGCACATGGCGATCCGGCAGAGATCCCCGACCGTTCAAATCCCTGTAAGCGCCTGGCAAAAAATGCTGTCAGACAATGCGGGGAAAACCCTGACAATTGGTATCTGGGCCCGGGAAGGCAAAGCGTGGCGCCGATACAAGCGTATCGAGCACAGAATATCCACCGATTCCATTGATTCATATCTTGCATACAGGCTGGTTCATGCTGTATACCTCAAGTGGTACGACATGGGGATTTACCAGCGCAATCTTTCCAATTTTGATGAGGACCCTGTCATTGAAAACGCTTCAACAGATCATGGATGTATGAACTGTCATTCATTCTCAAACAATGATCCTTCAAAGATGCTCATCCACTTTCGTATTCTCCATTCAGGTACCATGATATGGAATGAGGGCAAACTTTCAAAAATAGATACGCGTACAGACCATACCATGTCTGCAGGGATATATCCGGCCTGGCATCCAAACGGAACCCACATTGCATTTTCCACCGGACAAATCAGTCCGCATCTGACTACCCGATCCGGTAAAGTGGTTGATGTGGCTGACAGGGCATCAGACATCATGGTGTATAATGTTGAAACCAATACAGTGACCACCTCCCTGAAGATATCAACTGAAAGGCGTGAAAATATGCCGGTATGGTCCCCGGACGGAAAGTACCTCTATTATATTAGCGCCCCTGAAGCCATCAGGGGCGATGACGAGAGCCTGCTGCATTCCAAATACAGCTTAATGCGCATTGCGTACAATACGAAACGAAATTCCTGGGGCGAAAGTGAAATGGTTTTGAATGCCGATTCAACAGGCATGAGCATTTCCATGCCTGCCATCTCTCCTGATGGAAAATATCTTGTGTGCTCCATGTCCGATTATGGCTATTTCACAATTTTCCACAAAAAAAGCGATCTCTATTCTGTTGACCTGGAAACGAAAAATTACAAGAAACTTGAATTAAACAGCGAAAGCGCCGAAAGCTATTCTTCATGGTCAACCAATGGCCGGTGGCTGGTATTCAGCAGCAAACGCATAGACGATGTATTTACCCGGACACACATTGCTTATTTTGATAATAATGGAGTTGCTCATACTCCCTTTGTGTTGCCTCAGAAGGACCCGGCAATGTACGATATGGTACTGGCAAACTATAACCTGCCAAAACTTATAACTGGCAGGATTGACCTCAAACCAAACGAAATCCGGGACATGTTGTCCACTGATCCCCAAAAGGTAAAATTTACCTATTGATGAAATACTTTTAACGCTTAATACTTCTAACACAGATGAACCAGACCAAAAAAAATACAATAATGATCTCTCTGCTTATCCTGTCACTTCTGACCTATGCACAATCAGGGGCAATCAGGATCAATCAGTTGGGATATTATCCGGAAGCCAACAAAATCGCACTGGTGGTCAATGCCAACGCGGCCTCCTTTGAGATCGTGAATTCGGCTGACAATGCTGTGGAGTTTTCGGGACAAATGACTCCCCCGAAGTACTGGGAAGATGCGGGAGACAGCATCAGACTTTGTGATTTTTCTGAACTGATCAAACCGGGAACCTATAAAATCCGTATTCCGGGTTTTGGAGAATCTTATCCATTCGAAATCTCGGGAACAGTATGGCGAAAAGCTGCATATGCTTCCCTGAAATCCTATTATTACCAGCGTTGTTCATACGAACTTACAGAGCCCTTTGCCGGAGTTTGGGCCAGGAAAGCCGGACACCCTGATACGACCTGTATTTTGCATTCTTCAACCGGAAAGACCGGAACCATATCCTCTCCGGGAGGCTGGTATGATGCAGGTGACTATGGAAAATATGTGGTAAATGCGGGCATTTCTGTTGCTTCGTTGCTCAGTTTCTATGAGAATTTCAACGACTTTTTTGCCGACAGCTCCATTCTTATTCCGGAATCGGGCAATGGAAAAAGTGATTTGCTGGATGAGGTAAAGTACGAACTGGACTGGCTCAAGACCATGCAGGATGAAGATGGTGGTGTGTTTTTCAAACTGACCACATTGTCCTTTACAGGATTTATCATGCCTGAAAATGCCACCGGGGATCGTTATGCCATCGGTAAATCAACTGCTTCGGCACTTGACTTTGCAGCCATGATGGCCATGGCAGGGAGGATCTATGCGGACTATGATTCTGCATATGCAGCCGATTGTATCGAACAAGCAAAGCGTGCCTGGGCCTGGGCAAAAGCCAATCCGGCCATCTATTTCAAAAATCCTTCCGATGTACATACCGGCGAATATGGTGATGGAAATGTCTCCGATGAATTCATTTGGGCGGCAGCAGAATTGTACATTACCACCCAGGAAGCTGAATATAAATCCTACCTGGAAAGCAAGAGCAGTTACCTGAATTATCAGGGAGCTCCCGGTTGGCCGAATGTACAGCCACTGGCATCACTTTCCCTGGCAACCCGCGCAAATGGGTTGTCAGGATCACTGCTTACTTCCATAAGAAATTCTGTGATCTCAACATCAGACGGATGGTTGAATGAGATCGCGTCAAATCCGTGCCATATACCCACCTTTGGCTACTACTGGGGATCGAACAGCGGAATAGCCAATATGGGCGTGGGCCTGTTGTATGCGAATATCCTTACCGGCGATCCCAAATATATCAGAGGCGCCGCCGAGTGTGCTGATTATATCCTGGGCAAAAATGCTACGGGTTTTTCATTTGAATCCTCATACGGTTACAGGACCCCCATGCATTTTCATCACAGGCCTTCGGGATCCGATGGCATTATCCAACCGGTGCCGGGTTTCATCTCGGGAGGACCCAATAAGAACCAGGAGGATGGCCAGAATTATCCGTTCGACAATCCGGCCAGGTCTTATGTGGATGTGGAAGGCAGTTATGCCTCCAATGAAATCTGCATCAACTGGAACTCACCCTTTACAGTACTGTTGGCCGGGATTGATGCCGTATTGGGCGATCAGTCAGAAGTGGAATTCCAGGTACAGACCAGTGTAAACAATCCCCCGGTTATTGTCATCAGTTCTCCAAATTTCGGGACCAGCATCGGCTCCGATGAACCCTTCATTTTGAAAGGTTCGGCAACAGATCCGGACGGGATCTCGAAAGTGGAACTCTATTTCGACACCAGGTATATGGCAACAATTCCCTCCGATGTGTTTGAATGGTCACCGGATTCTCTCTCTTTTGGCATGCATACCCTGACAATCCTGGCCTACGATAATTCCGGCCTGACCACTGGCATATCCAAAGCGTTTGAATATTTCCGGGTTTTTAAAGTCCCGGGTAAAATTGAAGCTGAAGAGTATTCAAAGATGTCCGGAATTGAAACCGCTCCAACCAACGATACCGGAGGGGGCCTTCAGGTGACCTCCATCCTTTCAGGGGACAGTTTCGACTATACCGTAAATGTTCAGGAACCGGGAGATTACCGGGTTGAATTCAGGATATCCAGCAGCTCAGGAGGCGGAAGGTTTGAACTACGGAAAATGGCCATCGTCCCAATCTCCTCCATGCAAATAGAGACCACCGGGGGAGATCAGAACTGGATTACCATATCAGATACCATCAACCTTTCTGCAGGGCGGCAGTCGCTTAAGGTGTATGCGGTAGAAGGGGGTTGGAACATCAACTGGATCAATTTTGTAAAGGTCAATGAAACGTCCGTTTTTTCTCCCGCCTCAGCAGAATCCGCTTGTTTTTTGACCGTGGCTCCCAATCCGGTTCATGGAGTCTTCATGGTACAGTACAAAGTTGCCGAACTCTCGCCTGTTGAATTTATATTGTACGATTCAAGTGGAAAAATGATCGAAAAGCGCAGAACAGAAATGGCTGGGTCAACAAAAGGTGAATTTCACTGGACATTTGGGAATCATACCGGACCGGGTCTCTATGATCTGATCATACGGCAATCCGGAAAAATAGTGGCGTCATTCAAACTGCTGAGGCAGGAGTAAGTTGTTTCCTATACTGCCTTGCTGCCCACAAAAACACAGTACTGGCGGCTGGTTCTCAGTAAAAAGATGTTCAGTCTGGTATGAATTGTATAGTACAGCTTCATGATCAGATCCTCCACAAAATGTATTTTCTGCATATCGCGGAGCCATCTCCTGTAGCTGCGAAAACCGCGAATGATCTCCGGAGTGATGTCCCTGGTGCTTTCCATTTTAAAATTCTTCAGCTGAAACTCAGTTTCATAGCTGCTCACGGGCCAGTGATGATATGACATCTTATTTCTCCAGGATCCGTTTCGTGAATTGCTTTTTTTATTTCTGGCCAGAATATCAGCAATCACAAATGCCCCGCCAGGTTTTAACACACGATTTACCTGGCTCAGGAAGGCAGGCTTATCCGGATAGTGAAAAGCACTTTCAATATTGATAACAACATCCACAGAATTGTCCTCCACCGTTGAAAGAGCATGGGCATCATCCACCTGGAAAATGATTCTTTCCAACCCTTTCTTTTCAGCTTCATCCTTCGCAATGTCGATATTCCCCTGGTTCAGATCAATCCCTTTGATTTCTCCGGGACCGAATTTCTCGAGGATATAAATGGTCTGCACACCGTTCCCACAACCTACTTCAAGCATCGCTTTCCCGCCCACCTCAGGCAGTAGTGCCAGGCAGTAATCGGTCAGGTTTGCCTGTGCATCCAGGAAGCTGTCGCTCTCTGATCCATAATAGGGATAATGCAACATGGTATACTCATTGTTAAGTCTTAACAACGCCTTGTTCATTGAACTGTAATAACCACCGGTGGAGACACCCGAATTGACGTGTGAAAATATCCTCGAAAAGAAACCCATAGCTTTCATCGCTCGTTTGTTGTATCTATTGGCTGACAAGATAGGGATAAAAACAGCACCAGGGGGAATAAAGCATGGATCAGTCGTGATGATAGAATTCGCCCGTCTGCTCATCGGCCGGCACCGTTGCTCCCGTTGAAAGGCTTACACTTTCTGCCTCATTGAAGACGCTGGATTCAGCACCCTTCCTTGCAAAACGGAACACCTTCCTTGGATTCAGATCTACTTTTCCGGAAATAAATTCAGGCCGGTTGTAGTTGTACATGTAATCCTTATAGAAATCAGGATGCCTTTGCGGCAGAACGAATGGTTTGCCGGCAATGCCATTTTCATCAATATGGCTGAACCAGACCTCGGAAAATATTCTGTCGTCACGTTTGCTTACAAACATCAGCCAGGAACCATTCGCCGACCAGCTGGGATAACTCTCGGTAAATTCTGAATTTATCCCTGGCAGGCTGATCTCCCCGGTTTTGGTGTTATAAAAATAGACATCGGCTTCAATGTTGTAAATGGAAAAATATCCATAATCAAGGCCAATGAATGAGACCAGATCTTTTGTCGGGGATTCCCTCGGAAAACTAATGCTTTTACCGAAATCCTTTGCGTTGATGAGTGTATCAGAAGTACCAAATTTTCGGGTTTCCTTATCGAAACTGATGCTCATCAGGTTGTACAAAATACCATCATAGGGCAGCTCATCATTATAGTAATCAGCACAGATATAAAACAATTTCCGGCCATCCTTCGACCAGACTGGAATGTTTTCAAGTTTGTCAGAAGCCAGTTCTAAGGGTCTGGTAATGGTATTGGCCTTCACATCGTAAAGCACGATATCCGAATATTTATCGATGACCTGAACATTTTTTCCAATGCGGGAATGGAATCCCTGGTTGATTTTATTGGTAGAAAAAGCGATCAGATCACCATCCGGGTGCCACGATGGATAAACCCCGGAACTACGCGTATGATCACTTTTTGTTTCAACAAACCGGGTGCCATCCTTGCCTGATACCAGTGTGCCTCCGTAAGGCCCGCGCATATGGAACATCATCTGTTCCGGGTCGCCTGAATTGAATGAATGACAATTCATACAGTTTTCATCCGTCAGGGAGTTGACCATAATGGGGATTTCTTTGAAACTTTCCAGGGAGCGCTGATAAATTCCCATGGTTTTCCAGATGATATGTGCCGGGGGTATTTTTCTGAATGCAATGAATGGATCAATCTCCTCGTTGGAAATTTCATTTCTCGCAGGGGCAAGCTTTACCCAATGATTTCCTTCCGATTTTTTGCAGACTGAAATGGTCAAACTGCCCCCCCTGTCTTCTTCCAGCAATTTTTTCCATGCTTTCAAGGGGATCTCTATGTTTCCGGTTCTGCTCCTGACAATAATGCGCCTGTTTTTGCTGTTTGCTATCTCAGCAGCGAAGTCATCACCCTGATTCTTAATCTGGAAATTCAGTGGTGCGATGTTCGGTGGTATTATGATCGACGTATAGTCAGGGTAAATCTCCAGTGATTCGCCGGTCTGCTCAAGATTCCCCGGAAACGGATGACAAGCCACAAGCAGGAGAAGCAATAGCAGCGCAAGTGAAACTCTGAATAATTTGATCTTTCTCATCTCCTATTTTGTTGAAGCATGGGGACTGGTGAACAGAAGATAATACCAGTAGGTATTTCTGTATACTGATGCATTCAGCATTTTCTCAGCCTTTCCTCCACTGCCTGACATCAATGTAGTTAAGCCCCTAAATTCTTCCAGGGTTTTCTGATTTGTTGAATAACCTTCAAGCAATTGTAAGTCTGCTTTTGGACTTGTGGCATAAATCAGCATTGCCTCTTCAACGGCTTTGGGAAGCTTCTTATAGCCGAATAGTTCGAATTTTGAAAGATAAGGAACCACCTTGCCAACCTCGTGTTGCAGAAGATAACTGGCCATCAGAAACTCAAAAGCCATTTTGTTATCCGGGTTGCAGTTGTAGAAATCCAGGAGTTTCCTGGTGGGATTGGTGGTGGAGCAAAAGAAATCGACCTTGGGATTATTGCTGATGAATAACTGAATCCTGCTGTCCTCGCTTGCGGTATTATTTTCAATCATTTCACAGACCTGATCGCACCATTCCTTATAAAGCCTGGATCGGGAAAGGATCCGTAAATATTTACGCGCAGCTTCATTGTTCCCCACAGCGATGTATGAAATGACCAAGTGCTTCAAAACGATGGGATGACGCATTAATCCCATCTGTGCTTCTGTTGCCCAGTGTCTTGTTTCATTGACAAATCCCAGGTCAAAGTTAAAATCACTGATATGGACCGCCACAGGGCAGGAGATATCTCCTTCCAGAAATATCCCTTTCTCCCCCCACGGCTGAGGATAATAGAATAATTTTTCCAATAATTGTCCGGTATGGTAAAGTGCCCGGTTGAATTCAAACTCCTCCAGGTTACTGACGCTATGCTGCTGGCTTGTAAGCTCAATTACTCTCTTATAATCTTTATTAAACCCGGCCTGCATTATTTTGTAGCCATCTCTGTCACGTTCATTGATACTGGCTTTTGAGGAAAAAACCAGAACAACGATGACCAAAATGATGCCTGTTCCGGAAAACAACAAGGTCCTTTTCATGGTAAATTTTGAAAAAAGAAATCGCAGCCCGATAAAAATCATCAGAAGCATCAGCGGAGAGAACAGACTGAAATAAAAAACTGGCGATAAGTCATTCAACTCTGAAACTATAAATGAGCCCAGGTAAGCATATTTGATTGTATAGGCGAAATTAAACGGTAAATACAAGATGGGGATGATCAGCAAAGGAAGGGCCGAAAGCAATTCCCGGTATTTCCTTGACAGAACACACTGAATGATGATGGCCTGGAATAGAACCAACAGGCCCGCCACACCTGCACAGAAGTAAATTACCGCGCCGCTTGCAAAATTGTAACCAGCCCTGAAAACAAGTTTCCCGGGAGAATAAAGTCCCTGGACCGCTGAAAACAAAAAGCCTGTTGTGATGCTTAGAATCAGACCGGCCGGAAAGGTGTAATGTGCGAAGAGTAAAATGAAGGGAACCAGGGCTGCCAGTAAGAAAGTAAAATAAACTGGATTTTCTTTCATCTGCCTGAATATCAGCTGAAGCGATAAGAAAACGGTAAACACAAGCAGGGCCGCACCCATGCTTCCCCGGAAATGTTGGGTCAATGATTCCAGGAACAAGTCTCCCAGTAGTTCGGACAATCCTCCGGGGAATTGTATGGAATCTTTAAAAGACAAGGGGATGGTCTGCTGCCAGTAATAGATCAGTGAACTATCAACCTCCTTGAGATAATAGAACAGATATGACAGGATCAGAAATAATCCGGAATAACCTGCAATTTTTATGAAACGCTCTTTATTCATCAGAATATGGAAAACCAGAGAAAAATAAGGAAATATTCAGAAATAAAAATACTTTATTTTTGCAGTGCATCAATTCCGGCAGATCCATGATTAAAAATTTTTTAAAGGACAAATTCCTCATTACCAAGATAAGAAACAGGTTTACTCCTTCAGTACAGATCGCACAGAGAAAACTGTTCCTTGATTACCAGGGCCTTGCAAAAAAGGGGGCCTTGCCCCCTGTGGCGGATACTGGATTCCGGGTCTTCTCCCAGTTTGAAGAGGATGGAAAATTGCTTTTCATTTTCTCAGTGATCGGGATGAAAAGCAAAATCTTCGTGGAGATAGGCTCCGATGACGGGGTCAACAGCAATTCTGCCAACCTCTATTTCAATTTTGGCTGGCATGGGCTCTTTATTGACGGGAATCCCGGCAGCATCAAAAGGGGACGGAAATTTTTCAGCAAATACCCACATCCATGGTTCTATAAACCGGAGTTTGTGTGTGCAAAAGTAACCCGGGAAAACATCAACCAGTTGATTAAGGATGCCGGAATTGAAGGAGAGATTGATTTGCTATCGGTGGATATTGACGGCAACGACTACTGGATATGGGATGCCCTGGAGGTCATCGATCCCAGGGTGGTGATCATCGAGACCCACAATGAATTCGGACTGAACAACATTGTGGTTCCTTACGATCCGGACTATTTCTATCCCGGAAAGCATCCCATTTATCATGGGGCATCCCCTGTGGCCATGACCAGGCTTGCCAAACGGAAAGGTTACAGGCTGGTAGGAGCCAATGAGCTTGGATTTAATTTTATATTCATCAAACAGGGTGTTGCAGATGATCAGATTCCTGAGGTATCGGTGGAGTCTGTGCTGCAGCACCCCTCGGTTGAAGAGGGATATAAAAAGTTTGAACCCATCAAAGAATGGGATTACCTGAAAGGAATCTGAGCATTTATACTTTTTTCCTTTTACCTTTGTCCTTCGTTGCCACTTTAGCTCAGCTGGTAGAGCAGTTCATTCGTAATGAACAGGTCGCGGGTTCGAGTCCCGTGAGTGGCTCTAATCAAACTGCCAATGCCTGCTGATGAATACGCTTAAATTTTTCCTGAAGGCCGGTATAACAGGCCTTTTTGTATGGACGATCCTTACCGGTTGTGCCCATGAGAGTCCCTGCCGGATTGAGGGTGAATTGAAAACCTGGCATACGGTTACCATTTCATTTTCGGGTCCGGCCATGAGCGAACAGGATGATCCCAATCCGTTTCTAAACTACCGGCTCAACGTCCTTTTCAGGTCTGAAACAGATTCTTTCCTGGTACCTGGCTATTATGCAGCAGATGGAAAAGCTTCGGAAACCGGTGCAAGGAAGGGAAATATCTGGCAGGTAAGGTTCAAGCCTGACAGGCCCGGGGATTGGACCTTTGAGGCTTCCTTCAGATATGGGCACAATGTGGCTGTGGATGATGATGAATTTGCAGGAGAACCCGTTGGTTTCGACGGAATGAAAGGGGAATTCACGGTGGCTCCTTCCGATAAAACAGGCCGGGATTTCAGAGCCCACGGAAGGTTGGAGTATGTGGGGGACCGGTACCTGCGTTTTGCAGGATCGGGGGACTATTTTATCAAAGGGGGGGCTGACAGCCCGGAGAATTTCCTGGCCTATCATGAATTTGACGGCACCAGGTTCAGCGGTAACAGTAAACAGCGGGCAGGAGAAGACAGCCCCAATACCGGCATGCACCGCTATACAGCCCATGTGAAGGACTGGAACCAGGGGGATCCGGTCTGGCAGGGAGAGAAAGGAAAAGGAATTATAGGCGCTTTGAATTATCTGGCTTCGGAAGGCATGAATTCTGTCTATTTTCTGACCATGAACGTATTGGGTGACGGGGATGATGTTTGGCCATGGACCATCCGGGACGAAAGATACCGGTATGACTGCTCCAAACTGGATCAATGGGAGGTGATATTCGACCACATGGAACAACTGGGTATCATGATGCATGTGGTGTTGCAGGAAACAGAGAATGAATGCATGCTGGATGCAGGAAGACTTGATGTGCAGAGAAAACTATACCTGCGTGAATTGATCGCCAGGTTCTCCCATCACCTGGCCATCACATGGAACATCGGGGAAGAGAATGGCCCTGATCACTGGACACCGGTGGGACAGACTGTGGATCAACGAAAAGAGATGATGTCCTACATTAGAACAACCAACCCTTACAACAGTTTCATAGTAGTACATACCCATTCGGCAGACCCGGTGCATTCAGACCTGATCACTCCCTTTCTTGGGTTTAAGGATATGGACGGACCTTCATTGCAGCTTTATCGTTCATCCATCGTCCACGAATTTACCCGCAAATGGATTGATCAATCCGCCAGTGCAGGGAGACAGTGGGTGGTCTGTTTCGACGAACTGGGACAAGCCTGGAAGGGTGTGATGCCGGATCTGGATGATCCCGGTCACGACACGGTCCGCAGTGAGGCCCTGTGGGGCAATCTGATGGCTGGAGGAGCGGGCGTGGAGTGGTATTTCGGTTACCATTATGATCATGCCGACCTGAATTGTGAGGATTGGCGGAGCCGGGAGAAGATGTGGAAACAGACCGATCATGCCCTCACCTTTTTCAGGGACTACCTTCCTTTTCAGCAAATGGAAGGCCATGATGAACTGGTGAACAGCGGGTATTGTTTTGCCAACCCGGGAAAAGTGTATGCCATCTATCTTCCCAAAGGAGAGGGGGTCTCCCTCGATCTTTCGAAGCAGCAAGGGATATTTGGCCTGTTATGGTACGATCCCCTGAACGGCGGGAAGTTGCTCTCTGGAGAACAGTCACAAATCACCGGCGGTTCCAGGGTAGATCTGGGCAGATCCCCTGAACCCCGGCGAGACTGGGTATGCCTGGTCAGAAAGCTGGATTAGCACTAAAACGGGCTGCCGGTGATGGTTACATCAATGTCGATGCTGATGGTCACCTCAATGCCCTGGTGGGAACTGGTTCCTGTCATCCCCAGATCAAAATCTTCTACATCAGAAAGAATGGCAGAAACATCATCATAGAAACCGCCAAGATCATCCAAAGTTACAGTGGAACCCACTGCAATATCCCAATCCTCCGGAAGCGTGTGCGATGCATTGATAACACCATTTGACATGGTAAAGGTGCTTCCACTAAGGAAAGCTACGCCATCAATGGGCGTCCCATTTTTGGTCACACTCACTACTTCGGCAACAATCCCGTCTACTCCCACGTTAACGATGTTGTCTTTGTATTTTATCACATCGGGATCGTCTATGGCCATTGTGGTGGAGGCATTGAAAGGATACGCTTCCAGGGCTCCTTTGGACATGTCTTCAGCTACAGCTATATCCAGGGTTCCCGTTAAAGTGCTTTCAACATCCACATTGAAAAGATCACAAGAGGCCAGCCCCAGAGGGAATAGCATGAACAGCGTAAATTTCATCATTTGTTTCATGGCTCAGATTTTTATGATTTTTTTAAATATAATCCTTAGAAGGTTCTTGGTCAAGCCTTACAGGCAATGATTCCGGTGGTTTTTTACCAAATCACAGATAATGGTGACCGGATTTACTTCGGATCATTTTTAATTATATCATAAATTTTGGACCATTGGTGGAATTTTCACTTTTTTAACATCCGCGTAGCCTCAAAGTCCGCCCAGCTGCAAAGGGCCTCACCTTCAGCCTGATCCAATCTGGCCCCCCGGTGGATCAGCAAATAGCTTTTCAGTGGCATGGTTCCCGATTCAACCACTTCACAAATATCAGAGAGCGATCCGACCTGTTTGGACTTCTCAAGGGTTCCGAATTCGCTGAAATTGAGTTTATCCCTGCCCTTCGAAATATGCTTCGCAAGATACCAGGATACGGGAGAGATCCTGCTATACCAGGGGTATTCCGTTTGATTTGAATGACAATCATAACAGGACCCGATAATAATGGCTGAGATGGTGTCGGGGACCGAAAGAACCTGTACAAGGTCATCAACACTGGAAGCTCCAGCGTTCTTCTCAGGTTGAAAGAACTGAAGTATGATGAGTATGCCGGATAAAAGAAGTCCGGCCGTTTTAACCCACTTCTGCATCAATTCCCCTCCATAAGGGTGGCCGATTCCTTCGCGGTCCAATCACAGATCAGCGCTTTCTGGGAGTCTGATAAAGCATTTTCGGGCTTGGATTTCAGATATTTCTTAGGCGGCATCTTTCCCTCCTCAACAAACGCACAAATATCTTCCAGTCTGGAAATTTTTTTGGAAACCTTGAAATCGTCCCACTTGTCAAAATTCAGGACGATCTGTGCTTTCTTGTTGGAACCATCATTGGAATGACAATCGTAACAGGATGTCTTCAGAACACCTGATACATCTTCGGGGATAGGCAAGGCCGGAGCTGATTTGATCCCAAATGCCTGAAAAACAAGGAATAAAACACCTGTGATAAGCAGGAATACAATGGATTTTTTCATCTGGAGCAGTTTTAGATTAAAACGATTGAGAAGTAAGTTAGTGAATTCCCTTGAATAACCGAAGGTTCTGCAAATTGCCCGGTTCCGCAGCAAAAAGCATAATACTCTAAATGTTAGCCATTTACTTGACTTGGACAGGAAATTATTATAACTTACTGTACAAACCAATCATGCAATTCAATGAAAAAACTAATTCCCGTATTTTTTGTAGTTATGATCCTGGCCACAGGTTGCCCCCAACCTGAGCCGGAAGTCCACCAGGTTGAAATCGGCTTGTTCACCCCCTATGCAATCTTTCCGGAGTTTTTAAACGGGAAAGTAAAAGAAGTGATTGAAAAGAATTACCTGGGCATCGAAAAAGACGGGAAGATTATAAAAGGAGAACGGCTGACCAAAGAAGCCAGGGATAGCATCAATTGGACAGATGATTTCAGAATCAGCTTTGACGAAAACGGCACCTTGCTGGAATGCGTCAAGTTCGATGAAAATGATGAGATCATCGATAAGCAGACTCTGACCGTGGAGAATGGACAAATGCTGAAGGGCATATATACAAAAAATGATACCCTGCGAAGCTATTCAATCCTTTCATACGATGGTGCCGGGCAACTTGTGAAAGTGGAACAATACAGGATGCCGGCCGATACGATGATATGGAGTGTTCAATTCATTACAGACGAACTGGGAAAAGTCAGGGAGTGGCAGTTCATGGATCCAAAGGAGAATCCCACCTCAAAGTATATATTCACCGTGGATCAGGATGACCGAAGGACCGGGTATAAATTTTACAACCGGGAGGGTGAATTGGCTTTCGAGGAAAGATTTACATACAACGACAAGGGTTTTATGGAAAAACAGGTGTTGATCAACAAAGAGGGTGAAGAAACCGTGTTGGAAAATGAGTTTGAGTATGATAAGATGAATAACTGGGTGAAAGTCACAGGATATTGGGAACCTTACCCGGTTGTAGCCGAAAGAACAATCACCTATTTTCCGGAATAGTATCATCTGTTTGTTGATAATATTCCTCATTTTAACATTTCAGTGAAAGCCTGAATGTAATGGGTACCTTAAAATGGCTTATATTTATGTAAGCTATTCAACCCTATATAAATTCCAAATATGGCCCAGACCAAACCAACTGTGCTTTATGTGGATGATCTTCCAATGAACCTGAAGCTGTTCGAGGCTACCTTCAGGAACGATTATGACATCATCCTGACCGAATCACCCAGAGAGGTTTTAAAAATCCTGGAGGAAAAGGACGTCCAGGTGCTGGTATCGGACCAGCGGATGCCTGAAATGATCGGGACCGAACTGCTGGAGATCGTTGCCGAGAAATTCCCGGACATCAGGCGATACCTGCTTACGGCCTATACCGATACAGAAACCGTCATCGACGCGGTCAATGTGGGGCGCGTTCACGGGTATATCAAGAAACCCATGAATGCTGATGAAGTCAGGCATTCCATCAGCACTTCGATGGAAACTTATTACCTGCGAAAAAAGAACCGGGAGATCCTCAAGGAACTTGAAAAAGCCAATGCTGAACTGCTCAATACGGATGGATTGAAATCTGAGATTATCAACTACATCAGCAGTGAAATAAGCCGTCCCCTGAACAGGATCATGGGGACCCTGGACCTGTTGAAAACCAAAATTGAAGGGGATGAACTCACCGAGGTTGTCAATATTCTGGATCATTCGGTAATCAAGCTGGAGCAGTTCTCCATGCTGGCCAAGCAGATATCCGTTCTGAAATCACCCGGATTCAAATTGAAAAAAAACAAAGTGTCACTGAATCAAGTGATTCAGTTTGGGTCCATTGAAACCAGGGAGGAGCTGAAAGAACAGGAAATCAGTCTGAATAAAGAGTTGGCATCTCATCCACACGAAGCTGATGGGGATTCCGGGTTGCTCGTGAGCTGTTTTGTAAGCCTGATCCGGTTTGCCAGGGAACACACCGAAATCAAGGGTGAGATCAGGGTGGAAATCGAAGAAGATATGGAAGGATTGGCCTGCTCGGTGGAGGACCAGGGTGTGAATTATACGGATACGCTTTATGATCTGCTTTCCGGTCAGTTTTCGGGGAAAGATATTCCCCTGAACCTTGCCCTCGGAATTGGTTTGGCTGTATCTCAGATGATCATGGAAGCACATGGCGGACGCCTGCTTTTCGAAAAAAGCGGGGAAAGCCGGGGAAAACTGAAAATGGTTTTTCCCCATGAATGAGACCATGCTCAATTCCCTGATGAGGCTGTTTGCCATCATGGTAAACATCAACAGGGGAACTTTGCATATACTTGCCCGGAATTTTGTGGAATCATTCCTGACCCAGCAATTCAGTCAAAAACTGGCTCACAGGTACTTGATCATCTTTGATGAGTATGTCAGGGAGTATGAAATCTCCGTGAAAGAGTCCAGAGGGAAAAAGATTTCATCACTGTCAGTGAAAATCCTGGGAATCTGCGACCAGATTGTTGAAGAACTGCACATTACACACCGTTTCAAGATCCTTCTGAGCCTGATTGGGTTTACAAAATATTTTTCGGAAGCCTCGATTCTGGGATCCGGTTTCTCCAACACCATTTCAGATACGGTACGCACCATCGCAGATGGCCTGCTGATCACTGACGAAGAGTTTGCAAACTGCTCAGCCTTCATCAAGGATAAGTTCTACAATGTCCCCAATAAAGAGAGCTTGCTCATTGTAGATGATGATAAAGATTTCTTGGAGGAAGAGATCCGGCACCTTTACAAAGAAAACTTATCCGGGCAGATTTTAGTACTAAGAATCGAGAGGGCCGATATTTACCTGTTTCAATATGTGGGGAAATCAAGATTGGAAATGGGTGGAAAATATCTGTTCCCCAGGCATGTCTATTTCTTCACAAAGGGAGGGTCCATCAGGGGTGAAGGAATCTTACCCATTTACTATTCAGACATTGTATCCGCTTATATCATCCATTCCAGCCAACCATCGATTCATTTCTATGCCAAAGAAATTGTGTACCATTTCAAGAACTCCGTCAACGGCATCCAGAAATTTAGTTTCCAGGGCAGATCGGGCCAACTGGTGGGGATCATCGGGGGAAGCGGCGCCGGCAAATCCACGCTCCTGAAGGTCCTGAACGGCAGCCTGAAACCCGACGAGGGAGGAATCTATATCAATGGCAACAATCTGCAAACCAAATCGGGCCAGTTGGAGGGAATCATCGGATATATTCCCCAGGATGATCTGTTGATTGAGGAACTGACCGTATACCAGAATCTTTACTTCAGTGCCAAATTATGCCTGGATGGTTTGTCCGACACAGAAATCGATCAATCTGTGAACAGCATGCTTCAGGATCTTGACCTTTTTGAAGCCGCAGACCTCAAGGTTGGGTCACCACTGAACAAGTACATCAGCGGTGGACAGCGCAAAAGACTCAATATTGCACTTGAACTGATCAGGGAGCCTCACATATTGTTTGTGGATGAACCTACTTCCGGACTCTCTTCTTCCGATTCTGAGAATGTGATTGCCCTGCTGAAAGACCAGGCTCTTAAAGGCAAATTGGTCATGTCAACCATACATCAGCCTTCGCCGGAGCTGTTTAAACAGTTCGACCACCTGATTGTACTCGATCGCGGGGGTTACCCGGTTTACACAGGAAACCCCCTGGACGGGATCACCTATTTCAAAAAACTGGCCGGTAGGGCCGATGCTCTGGAAGCAGAATGCGGAACATGTGGTATCAGCAACCCGGATGAGATCCTGAATGTGTTAGAATCCAGAAATGTGGATGAATATGGAGCATTCACATCCCGGCGCAGAACTTCCCCGGCAGAATGGTATGCACAGTATCAGGAAAAGATCGAGTCAAATCTGGAATTCAGCTCCATAAAGAGTTCTCTTCCATCCAATGAATTCAGGGTTCCCGATGCCTTGCATCAGTTCCTGATCTATTTCAAGCGAAACCTCTTATCAAAACTTGCCGACAGGCAATTCATGGCCATCTCCCTGCTGGTGGCACCACTTCTGGCCATCATTCTTGGATTCTTTTCAAAGTATGTGGCAGGTGATGAATCTGATCCCCACAGGTACATTTTCAGTCAGAATGAAAACCTGCCAGCCTACCTGTTCATGATTGTTGTGGTAGCGCTGTTCCTGGGGCTTATTATCGCCGCCGAAGAGATCATCAAAGACCGCCGGATCCAGGAGAGAGAATCTTTTCTGAATCTGAGCAGGACCTCCTATCTGCTGTCAAAGATCTCCCTGATGTTCCTCTTCTCAGCCATCCAAATGATTCTTTTTGTAGCCATTGGGAACCTGATCATGGAGATCAGGGGCATGACGCTGGCCTACTGGCTCATCCTCTTTTCAACAGCTTGTTTTGCCAATTTGCTGGGAATGAATATTTCGGACGGACTGAAATCCGTGGTTGCCATTTATGTTATTGTTCCTTTCCTGCTGGTGCCCCAGATTCTGCTTGCCGGAGTAATCGTCAAATTTGATAAGCTACACTATATTTTTGTATCCCAGCCTGTTGTCCCACTTGCCGGGGATATGATGGTCAGCCGCTGGGCCTATGAAGCACTGGCTGTTCACCAGTTCAGGGCCAATGGCTACCAGAGCGAGCTCTTCGATCTGGAGTTGCTGGAGAGCAATGTCATTTATGACATGCAGTTTCTGGTACCTGCCATTGAGCAGGAGGTGGAAGCCACCTTGAAGCTATTGAGGAATCAGGGTCATAAAGACCTCCAAAAAAAACTTGGTACAATTAAAAACGCTCTATCCTCCATTTTCCTGACCGAACCATACCCCGAAATTGACCGGATCAACCCTGAGTCCTTCACTGAAACAGACGCGAACCATATCCTTATGTGGTTGCAAAAATACCAGTCCGCACTACGGAAATATCACGACAGGCTTTCCTATGAAAAAGATAAGTTGACCGACTCCTTGAAAAATGAAGCCGGAGGACTGGACGCTTACATGGATCTGAAGAATTCTCAGTACAATGAACAACTGGCACAGCTGGTGCTGAACCGTGCTGATCTTCATAAGCTGATTAAAAGAAAGGATATTTTGGTCAGAAAAATGGATCCTGTCTATATGTATCCGCTGAAAAAGAATGGCCAGGCTCATTTCTTTGCCTCTGTCAAGCAGCTAGGGAACAAATACATCTCCACGTTTGTTTTCAATATACTGGTCATCTGGATCATGTCTCTGGGACTATACTTCCTGTTAAGGTACAGTGTATTGAGAAAAACACTTGATTTTTTCTCCGGACTGAGAAGAATAGAATAGAACTTAGGAAGGTTTGGTTTTTTATTATAATTTGCATGTCTCTTTATGAATGTAATACCTGGATTTATGAAACGAATGCTATATATTGGAATCGTTGCCTGTGTTCTGATTGCAGTAATGATTTCCCAAGGATGTCAGTCGGGCAAAAAGGGGAACCCTGCCCCCATTATCGATCTGGAAACGGACGGGCCGGAAAGTGGCCTGGTATCATTTAAACAGATCTATCATCTCTATCCATCCCCTGCTGAAATGCTCAGCATTTTAGATATGAGTGAAATGGCCTTTGATGAAAACCTCCTGCAACCTGTGAGTCAGGCAGGTAAATACCTGGACACGAAATCAAAGTCGCTTATGCTCGGCGTATACATGACAGACCTGGCTTACACAGCACTTTTCGGCCGTCATGAACTAACCCTTGATTACCTGGATGTGGTCCGGTCCCTCTCTGAGGAAATCAATATTGAAGAAGCTGTGGATGATGCCATGATTGAAAAGGCAAAAAACAACGTGGAATTCCTGGACTCACTCTACAGCATCTCCAATGATGCCTTTATGAACATTCTTTCATTCTGCGAGAGAAATGAAAGATCCAATACCGTTGTGATGCTTTCTGCAGGCGCCTTTTCTGAGAGCCTTTACCTGGCTGTAAACCTGATTGATGATTATGAAACTGCGGATCAAATGATCCAACATCTTGCAGATCAAAAGTATAACATTGATAATTTCATGGCTTTCGCCGAAAGCTTGAAAGAGGATGATCCCAACGTAACATCTACCATTGAAGAAATGAAGAGGATCAAAAGCATTTACGATGGAATTGAACCGGGAACCGGAAAAGTCTCTGTAACAAGCACTGCGGGTTCAGGTGAAAATCAACCCAAAAAGCTGGTCATCGGAAGCTCCGGTGCGGACAGCCAACCCAGCCTGACGAAGAAACAGTTTGAAGATTTGAGGGATGCAATCATTGAATTACGCACGAAAATAATTGAAGGTTAAATCAATCAGACATATGATGCAACGATCAAGATACTTACAGTTGATTCCTGCTTTGCTCATGCTCCTTTCCGTCCAGGCGCTGGCGCAGGACTGTGACAACCACCACATCGAAGGAGATTGCCGCTTCGACCTGCAGAAGGGTTTTAAAATTTACAGTCAGTCCCATTCCGCCACCATGAGTCCGCTGGACACATTGGAAATCAATGCTGTGTTTTACGGGCAAAAGGACTATATCCTCTCTTTCTGCACGGCCAAAAAAATGTATCCCATTCATTTTGTACTGATTGACCAGCAGACCAATCAGGTTTTGTATGACAATGAAGAAGACAAATACCTGGAATCTCTTGGCCTGGGATTTGATGTAACCAAATCGCTGATCATCAAGGTGGATGTCCTTGCCAGAGAGTCATCCGAGGAGGAGATCAAAAATAATCTTGGCTGCCTGGGGCTGCTGATTCAATATAAAAACTACCCGAATAAAAAGGTAAACCTGCAACTGTAATCCTGAAATGAAAATTATCACCCTGTTTATTGTCGCTCTGTTCGCTCTGACAAGTTGCCTGAATATTGAGGAAGAACCCCTCCTCTCGATTGCTCCTGATGCGGA
>Ga0315535_1000021_pt1 | contig 86596 bp, 96 predicted proteins | sample SalMarSW160220MG_2_FD_203092 | JGI IMG/M metagenome (GOLD analysis project Ga0315535, IMG submission 203092) | Salt marsh sediment microbial communities from the Plum Island Ecosystem LTER, Massachusetts, United States - Salt Marsh Sediment SW1602-20 ... | reverse complement strand
TTGAAGGGAAAGCGTTGACTGAAGAAAAACTTGGATTCACCCGAAAATTCCTCATCGGAGGCAACCTTGGACTTCTCGCATGGGTGTTTCTTGCTTTCTTAAGTGTTCTCCTTTACAATCAAATAGCCGGCTGGATTTACTTGCTTCTATTAGCTTTCCTCATCTACGTGGTTTTGCGCCGAATCAGCTGCAGCAACTGCTACAAATGCAAAATCTGCACTATCGGCTTTGGGAGATTAGCGGGAGCATTTTTCGGAAAAAGTTACATAAAAAAAGAAAGTGTAGGTAACAAGCTTGCCTTTATCATATTCATTTATGCTCTATTATTTCCATTACCTCTTGTGACTTTGATTTTGTCTCTCTCCAACACGTTTTCTTTCACAGGAGTTTTGGTAATGATTTGCCTTTTACTGGTCACTGCATACAGTTTTCTCTCCTCGTCTAACAGTTCAACAAAACCTGTCAAGACATGATTTGGGAGAACTTTTAAACACTGGAACTCCAAAAGTTACAAGCATCGACGGTCAAAATGAAAAAACTCTCTTTAAAGCAACCTCCAATCAGATTTCTGGCAATAATCGGTTTAGTGCTCATCATATCGATGCCCATAATTCTATCCCGCCCAGCGGCAGCACAGACTACACAATACTACGAAAAATCATTCGCTTGGGACTACGACGGCAACCACTGGACATGGAACCTAAGCATTCCTGTCGATCTTTACGCCGCTTACAGGGCAGTACCAGATTCCACACGAACACGCAACGGACCCGCAGGCTACGGATTTATGACAACCACCGCTGATTATTACATGCGTGTTTTAGCCCAGAAATTAAACGAAACAACTACACAGCTAGAATACAACTCATATGACCAAGTCAGTTTCGTCTTAGCTTTTGTTCAAAGCTTGCCCTACACATCTGACAAAGTAACAACAGGTTCCGACGAATACCCTCGATTTCCCATTGAAACTTTAGTGGATGATGGCGGAGACTGCGAAGACACATCCATTCTCTTTGCAACGTTAACGCTCATAATGGGCTATGGCACTGTTTACCTAAACCCACCCAACCATTACGCCGTCGGCATATTAGGAGAAAGCCTTAAGGGAACCTACTGGACGTACCCTGAAGGCTCCAACAACACATACTATTACTGTGAAACGACCGGGGATGGCTTTAAGATTGGGCAGATACCAAGCGAATTCCAAGGTCAAAGCGCATACATCTACAGCATTGATGAGAGCAAACAGTTTGTGCCAAATGTTATAATAAATCCAAATAATGAACCTTCACCAACCAACGGTCGAAGCGTCTCTACCGTACCAACACCAACAGTTAACCCTAACCCAAACGAAACAACCTCCCCCAACGTCACACAACCAACAATCCAGCCCGTTTTACGTCTATCAGTTAACTTAATTTCCGAAAATCTCCCCCTGTTCATACTTTTAGCATTTGCAGTAGTTACATCGATTGCGCTTGCCGTTTGGTCCGTTAGACGACCAAAACAAAACCCAATTCTACTAAAAACGGACCCTTCAAGCAAAGAAACTTCCACTCAAACGGCAACCTCGAATTCTGAGGGAAGCAAATTCTGCGTATTTTGTGGAGCACACAACAAAAAATACGCTGTTTTTTGCCAGCAATGTGGGAAGAAAACAGGTTAACAAACCCAACCACACAACGCCTTAACTTAAAGCCTCAAGGATTTTAGAGGCAAATAAATCGATTTTAGATCTAACATAAACCACAATCGCTGCTTCTAGCACAATAACAATTGTAAGAAAAACCGCTAGTTCCCACGCCAAATTAATGAAGGCTTTTCCCGCCAAAACATTTACATTTCCACCCTCAGTAACCAGCCAACTCCAAACACTCTGAACATTTGTCGACATAAAAGCGGTAAGATCGATAACCATCCATATACATAACCCCACAAGAATAGCTGCCAACACGCAGCCGATTAGAGTGATATTTTTCCAATCCGAAGATAATTTGGATATGCAATTAACTTTGGTTCCATTGTCAGTTGGCTCTAAATCTATCTCGATAGTTTTCTTTGCGGTCTTGGGTGAGATTCCCCACAGGGACCCTTGCTTAACGATGATCTGCCTAAGAGATTTCTCAGAAAGAAATCTACAATTTTCCTCAGACAGAGCTATCCTTATTTTATCGTATGCTTCTTGGGCTTCTAAGTTAACCATTTGCTCAAGCAACAGGACACCCTAAACCAATTAGTTATTTGATGTTATTTTGGTTTTTCATTGCTCTTAAAAAGTCGCTTCTGATAATTCGATTTAGGCTTAAAACCCCTGATAGGTTGACGACTCATATTACGTTGCCGCTCAAGATTCTTGATTCGTGCATAGAGCTTTGACACCTTGGTTTTCGAAGGTACCTTAGAACGCGGAACATGAACCGGCACAGGCGTAAAGGGCTGTGTGATCTCCAGGTTTTTTCTTCTAATTTTTTTGCGGGCTACTTCTCTGACTTTATGAAAAACAACGACCCCTTCTTTCAAGTTTACTTCCTGCACTTCCCAACCCGCATCTAGCCAAGCTTTTGCATGCGCACTCGAAGAAACGTTACTCCACCACAAGGAATCACGATAAGCGCTCATTGGAAGGTTGCTTCCGATTAGTCCATCGATGCGTGCAAAGGACAGCTTCACGACGTTTGTGAAAGCACCTCTAAACTTTAGGTGTCTTTCAAGCCCAGCATACTTCGAGACAGTTCTCGGCGACACAATCCGTTTAGCGCAGTGCAAACAAAGCATCACATTTGGATCGCCAGTAGCAATGTCGGGTGTCATGCAGTCTCGACAAAACATTTTCCTGCAACGTTGACACTGCCGCATATACGTTGTCCGCATGACTCTGCCGCAGATGCCGCATTCATCCTTCAACGCAAACACCCAACTGAAACATGCCTTAACTTACCATGCGGTTTCTAAGAATATTAAGTTTAATCTTTGCTTTACCCAACGATTTGTTGCTAACCAAACAGCACTGCGCTTAGAAATATCACCGCCTCCTACTAGCCAATTCCTCTCCCAAAACCAATCTTCAAAAAAATAATACCCGGAAAATCTTCAACAACTACAACCAAACCGCAACTGAATAAAAACCTAAACCCAAAAACCAAACTTAAAACAAACCAAAAAAAACTGCAACACAATAGCATTCCACAACAACCAAAACAAAAAAACAACAAAAAAGAAAGAAGTAAAAAACTAGCGACCCACAAACAAACCTTCTGCTAGCCCTTCACAACAGCCAACGGAACCAATCTAGCAACCTTAGTTGCAATCCCCACCTTATCGCTAACATCAGCAACGACATCCACATTCTTATAAGCAGAATCAGCCTCCTCAGCCAACACCGAAGCACTCGCTGCACGAACCACAATGCCACGTTTCTCCAAACCAGCCTTTATGTCGCCTCCCCAATATTGCCTCTTAGCCGATGAACGACTCATCATTCTCCCAGCGCCATGAGCCGTTGAACCAAAAGTCAAATCCATAGCTTTCTGAGAACCAACCAAAACCCAAGAACTCGTACCCATGCTGCCCGGAATCAAAACTGGTTGCCCCTCACTACGGTAATCACCTGGAACATCAGGATGCCCAGCAGGAAAAGCTCGGGTCGCTCCTTTGCGGTGAACCCAAACCTTCTTAGTTACACCATCAATGTCATGCTCTTCGGTCTTGGCAATGTTATGCGCCACATCATAAACAAGCTTTAAACCAAATTTTTCCGAGTCTTCACCATAAACTTGCTGAAAGCTCTGACGCACCCAATGCATAATCGCCTGCCGGTTACAAAACGCGTAATTCACAGCACACGCCATAGCCTCAATGTAATCTTTAGCTTCACCACTACTGCCAGGTGCACACGCTAACTCACGATCAGGCAGAGATATCTTGTATTTCTGAACAGCATGCTCCATAACCCGCAAATAATCTGAGCAGACTTGATGTCCATACCCTCTGGAACCACAATGAATCATAACCATAACTTGCCCCTCCTCCTCAATTCCAAAGGCTTTCGCAGTTTTCGCATTAAGAATCTTGTCAACTTTTTGAATTTCCAAAAAATGGTTCCCTGAACCCAGCGTGCCAATTTGAGTTAAGCCTCTCTTTTTTGCAATGTTTGAGACTTTATCAGGGTTGGCATTTGTCATGTGCCCGCTCTCTTCACAATGTTCGTCATCACCCTGCCAGCCTAGACCACGATCTATAAGCCACTGTACACCCTCACAAACCATGGTTTCCAAATCATGAGAAGAGATAGTGAAGTCTTTTCTTCGACTTCCTAATCCAGAAGGAACATTCCGAAAAATTGTTTCCGCCAACGCCGACAATTTGGGGCGAATATCTTTTTCAACCAAGTTTGTCGACAAAAGACGAACTCCACAGTTTATGTCATATCCAACTCCACCGGGACTGATCACTCCATTTTCGTAATCAGTTGCTGCTACACCACCGATTGGAAACCCATAACCCTCATGACCATCAGGCAATGTCACAGCATACTTGTATATCCCCGGAAGCTGCGCCACGTTAGAACATTGCCAAAGTGTTCGATCCGTCTGCATCTTCTCAAGCAACGCCTGGTTCGCAAAAATCATGCCAGGAACTTTCATCTGTGACTTGTACTTTGGAATCTCCCACATGTAATCGTTAACTCTCTCTAACGGAATCCGCTCAGGCGTAGCACGGCGATCATTTTCACCCAAAACTTTTCACCGACCCAAACAGAAGATGGACAGACTATAAAATGTTTACAAAAATTCTCCATTTTCACTCAACCAGTTAACAACACTAACAATTTAACAAAGCAATATTCATCAATAGCTGGTCCAACGCCAAAAACAGTTCAAAACAAACATCAAGACACACTCTACTAACGAACCCCTGCTGCTATCTAAGCACATTTTTATGTTCCCGATGTATTTTTTAGTAACATGAAAGGCTGGACAGGTACTTTTTTAAAAATAGATCTAACTAACAACAAATCAATCATCGAACAATACCAAGAAAGCTTAGCTTCAAATTTTTTAGGTGGCAGAGGGTTCGCAGCAAAAATCCTCTGGGACAGACTCAAAGCCGGAACAGACCCATTATCTCCCGAAAACCTGCTGATTTTCGCCACAGGACCTTTAACAGGTATAGGGTTGCCCAACAGCGGAAAACTCGTAATAGCCTCAAAAAGCCCCCTCACAGGCGGCTACGGCGACGGAAACACAGGTTCATGGGCAGCATTGAACATACGCAAAGCAGGTTATGACGCACTCATAATCGAAGGCAAAGCACACACTCCAGTAATTATCCACATAAAAGACAAAACCTGTGAATTCTTAGATGCAAAAGATCTGTGGGGAAAAAACTCCTTTGAAACAGAAGAAAAACTCAGAAAGAAATACTCCAATTTAGCTGGAATAGTCTCGATAGGTCAAGCAGGAGAAAACCTTGTCCGATTTGCAACAGTGGTTTCTCAAGAAGGTCGAGCAGGAGGTCGCCCCGGAATGGGCACAGTCATGGGAAGCAAAAACCTCAAAGCACTCGTAGTCGAAGGCACACAGCCAATCACCCTTGCATATCCACAAGAAATGAAACAACTAGCAATTGACGGCTACAAAGAAATCCTAACTAAACCGAACTACTCTTTCTGGAAACGCCAAGGCACCATGAACACAGTCGACTGGTGTCAAGAAAACAGTTGCCTTCCCACTCGTAACTTCAAAGAAGGAGTATTCGACAAAGCAGAAGACATAAACGGCTTCACTATGGAAAAAATTAAAGTCTCCAACCGCGGATGCCCCCAATGCAACATGACCTGCGGCAACATCGTCAAAGACAGCGAAGGCAAAGACTCAGAGTTAGATTACGAGAACGTAGTCATGCTTGGCTCCAACATCGGCTTAGGCAACCTGAAACAAATCGCCACCTTAAACCGAATGGCAGACGAATACGGCTTTGACACAATCTCATTAGGAAGCATAATAGCATTCGCAATGGAATCCTCACAAAAAGGAGTAATCTCTGAAAAAATCGACTGGGGCGATTTTGAAGCAATTAAAGCCTTGATTACTGACATCGCATACAAACGAGGTTTAGGGGCAGTTTTAGCTGAAGGTGTACGTACCGCAGCCAAAACTTTCGGAGGAGACTCAAACAATTGGGCTATGCACGTTAAGGGCTTAGAAGTCAGCGCATACGATTGCCACACTGCCCCCGGCATGGCATTAGCTTATGGAACAAGCTCAATTGGAGCCCACCACAAAGACGCTTGGATAATAACCTGGGAAATCCAAACAGGAAAAGACAGCTACAACCAAGCAAAAGCAGAATACCTGATCAAAAACCAGCTTATCCGCGGCGGAGCTTTTGAAGCATTTACCGTCTGCCGTTTTCCATACACCCCACTAGGACTCCAACTTGAATGGTACCAAAAATACCTGAAAGCGTCAACAGGGCAAGACTTCTCGATAGAAAGAATAAATCAAATTAGCGACCGCATACTTACTTTAATTCGCGCATACTGGATACGCGAATACGGCAACAGATGGAACCGAGACCTAGATGTTCCGCCCCCACGATGGTTTAATGACCCATTAACTGAAGGAAACCAAAAAGGCTCCAAACTTGACTTAGACAAATACCAAACAATGCTAAGCAACTATTACTCCATAAAAGGATGGGATGAAAATGGGGTTCCTAAAAAATCAACCCTCAAAAAACTAGGCTTGCAAAATGAAGCTATCCAGCTAGAAAAGCATGTAAAAATGAAAGAATAAGTTTAATACGACCTAGCAAAGTACACAGTTTCTTTAGCTTTATCTCCACAAACGATGCAACTCGATGCAGGCTCCTCAACTTTAAAGGGCCGCACTCGGATAGTAGCACCTGTTTGATCCTTCACTTTAGCTTCACACTCAGCGCTGCCGCACCAAGCTGCCTTCAAGAAACCCCCCTTCTCCAAAAGCACCTTTTTGAATTCATCATACGAATCTACAGGGGTAATTTTTTCTTTCAGAAATGCTCTGGCTTTAGCAAGCATATTGTCTTGTATTTCCTGCAATAACCCCGCAACCTTAGAGGAAATATCTGCTTCTTTAACAGGACTTTTCTGGTAAGTATCACGTCTAACAATTACAACCTGCCCTTGTTTGAGATCACGAGGTCCAAGCTCAATCCTGATCGGAACGCCCTTGAGTTCCCATTGATTAAACTTCCAACCAGGAGTATACTCATTGCGATCATCCAAAATCACGCTTAAACCATCAGCTCTTAAAGTTTGAGCAATTTCTTTTGTCTTAGCGGCAATTGCTTCTGCCTCTACCCCCTTGAAGGGAATAGGAACGATGACAACCTGGACAGGGGCGACTTTAGGCGGCATTATCAACCCCTTGTCGTCGCCGTGAACCATAATCATAGCTCCAATAAGCCTTGTCGTAATCCCCCAACTCGTTTGCCAAACAAAATGGTCCTGCTTATCTTCACCAACGAATTTCACATCAAAAACCTTTGCAAAATGTTGACCCAAATTATGGCTAGTCCCCATCTGCAAAGCTTTACCATCCGGCATCATAGATTCAAGAGCCGTCGTATATAGAGCACCAGCGAACTTTTCACTATCACTTTTAGTGCCAATTATAACAGGGATTGCCAAATAATTCTCAACAACCTCCTTATACATATTAAGAGCCCACATGACTTCAGCTTCAGCTTCTTCACTTGCAGCATGCGCGGTGTGACCTTCCTGCCAGAGGAACTCTCTTGTGCGCAAAAACAGTTTAGTAGCTTTAGTTTCCCATCGCACAATATTACACCACTGGTTGATCTTAAGAGGCAAATCACGCCAACTTCGAATCCACTTGCTAAACATAGCATACATTATAGTTTCGCTGGTAGGACGAACCGCCAATCTCTCCTCTAGGGGAGTGTCTCCGCCCTGAGTAATCCATGCCACTTCTGGAGTAAAGCCTTCAAAATGCTCAGCCTCTTTTTTGAGGAACGCTTCAGGGATAAACATCGGGAAATAGGTGTTGCGGTGTCCAGTAGCTTTGATTTTTTGGTTTACAACTTCTTGAATTTTCTCCCAAACGGCATATGCATCTGGGCGAATAATCATACATCCTTTGACAGGGGCGTAATCTGCAAGTTCAGCTTTTAGGATAACTTCAACATACCACTCACTAAAATCCTGATTTTTCTTGACGGTAACTCCTATATCAGACATGTAAATCTCTTCTTTCCAGGTTTATGCGGGCTGAATATAAAACAGTAACGGACTTATTTTGAGAAAAGCCGTTTAATAGCTGCAATTTTTCATTCTGACTAAGTAAATGAGAAATATTCCCTTATAATCTAACATGTTTAATATTAGGCATTTGGAAACTACGGACTATCCCAACTTGAGCACAGCAGATATAAGGAGGTCTTACAATATTCACGGAACAGAAGGTCAAGTTATGACAGAAAGAAATGCACTATCATTGGTTACATGCACCAGCTGCGGTAAACCAATTCCGCCAGGTAGCGAATCTACAAAGTTCCTCTGCCCCAGCTGCGGTGAAATTCAAATTAAACGCGACGGCAAATGCCGCAAATTCGGACGCATATACAAATGCCCCAAATGCGGCTTCCAAGGACCATAAAAGGTGAAAAAACAATGGGCCATATCCTTGTAACTTACAAGGTCTTTCCCGAAGACATAGTAGAAAACTTTGAACCCCTTAAAGCACAAATCAAAGCCATTCTACCACAAGATAGTCAAATCGAAGGATGGGGCGAAGAACCAATTGCCTTCGGACTCATAGCACTCCTTGTTCAAATTCAATTTCCAGAAGACAAACATGGCCTAGTCGACGAATTCGAAACATCACTCGCAAAAATACAAGGTGTAAGCCAAGCACAAGCCTTCCAAGTACGCCGAACAAGCCGCTAAACCATCAAATTCTACACAACAACCCCTAATCATTTTCTAAAAAGCCCCTGAAAGATCGAAAAGCCATGCTTTAAAGTTTATATACAATAAACTTCTTTTTCAAACACACCCTTCAACCATTTAAATCACAATTATTTGGAGAAGTTAATTATGAGTGAAGTACAACTACGCGTCGGAGACGCACGACAAAGAGACGTGGGCAGAGGAATCGCCCGCATTGATCAGCGTACCATGCAAAAACTTGGAATAAGCGCTGGGGACGTAATTGAGATCGTAAACAAGCGCACTACAAGCGCCATAGCCTGGCCAGCATACAGCGAAGACCAAAACCGTGACATAATCCGCATAGACGGATTCACCCGAAAAAACTGCGGCGTAGCAATAAACGAATATGTAGTTGTTAGACCAGCCAAAGTTAAAACTGCCCTTTCATTAACATTAGCGCCAGTAGATATGCGTCTAAACGTAGATGAAGACTTTACAAACTTTGTTAAAAACCGTCTAATGGAACGCACTTTGGTCGAAGGCGACACAACATTAGTTATGATGCTAGGGCATGCTATACCTTTCACAGTCTCAAAAACCCGTCCTCACGGCATCATAAAAGTCACAACCGAAACACGTTTAACCATATTAAACGAACCCGCTCCAGAAGGCAAAGGTTTGCCCCGCACAACCTACGAAGACATAGGAGGCTTACACGAAGAAATCCAACGTGTCCGAGAAATGGTTGAATTGCCACTACGCCACCCCGAACTATTCCAAAGATTAGGCATTGAACCGCCAAAAGGCGTCCTACTCCACGGTCCACCCGGCTGCGGCAAAACCCTACTTGCCCGCGCAGTAGCTAACGAATCCGAAGCAAACTTTTACTCAATTAACGGCCCTGAAATCATGAGCAAATTCTACGGTGAATCCGAAGCACGCCTCCGCGAAATATTCCAACAAGCCCAACAAAACGCACCAAGCATAATTTTTGTAGACGAACTTGACGCTATTGCACCCAAACGTGAAGAAGTCACAGGCGAAGTTGAAAGACGTGTAGTTGCTCAATTATTAGCTTTAATGGACGGTCTTTCAGGCAGAGGAAACGTCATAGTTATAGGCGCAACCAACCGACCAGGAGCCCTCGACCCAGCACTACGTAGACCAGGACGATTTGACCGCGAAATCGAAATCAGCGTACCCGATAAGAAAGGACGCTATGAAGTCCTGCAAATTCATACACGTGGAATGCCCCTTGCCGAAGACGTCGATTTGCAAAAACTCTCTGCTATGACACACGGATATACCGGTGCAGACCTTTCCGCGCTTGGTCGAGAAACCGCGATGAAGGCTCTGCGAAGATACCTGCCACAAATTAACTTAGAAGAAGAACGAATTCCACCTGCAGTGCTTGAAAAGATGGAAGTAACCATGGAAGATTTCTCAGGCGCCTACAAAGAAGTAACACCGACCGCAATGCGTGAAGTCTACATCGAAGTATCAACTGTCCATTGGGACGATGCAGGCGGACTTGACGATGTCAAACAACACCTCAAAGAAGCAGTTGAATGGCCAATTAAAAATCCCGAGATGTTCACTCGTCTAGGGATAAGAGCGCCAAAAGGCATACTTCTTTACGGTCCTCCGGGCTGTGGAAAAACCCTGCTCGCACGTGCCGTGGCAACAGAAAGCGAGGCAAACTTCATCTCCATTAAAGGTCCAGAAGTCTTCAGCAAATGGGTTGGAGAATCAGAAAAAGCAATACGCGAAGTATTTCGCAAAGCTAGAATGGCAGCTCCAGCCGTCGTATTTCTAGATGAAATTGATTCACTAACTCCGCGACGCGGAATGGGTATGTCAGATAGCGGCGTTTCTGAACGAGTCATCAGCCAATTGTTAACTGAAATGGACGGCATTACTTCGTTACAGGACATAGTTGTCGTAGCCGCTACCAACCGCCCAGATATGGTTGACTCAGCAGTTCTAAGACCAGGACGATTTGACCGACTAATCTACGTCCCTGAACCCGACGAAAAGAGCCGCTTACAAATCTTAAAAATATACACCAAAGAAATGCCAATCACCCAAGATGTCGACCTAAACCAACTAGCAACGATGACTAAATACTACTCAGGCGCTGACCTAGAATCACTATGCCGCGAAGCAGCAATGCACTCACTACGTCGAGACGTAACCACTCGCGAAGTAACCATGAAGGACTTCCAAGATGCACTGAAAGAAATGGGACCATCAACATCTCCGGACATCGAGAAATGGTACAAGAGCTTTATGCAGCAAATCCGACAAGTACAAAAGCCAGCAACCCCAGTTTCATAGAAGGATACAAATAATGCCACAACTAAAGACTTGGAAAACCCGACCAGCCTACTATGTGCTAATAGAAATTCTAAGCAAAAAAGGCGACATGACAGACGATGAATTATTTGGACAACTAAAAAGCGAATATGAAGATTTAGGCTTCAAAGACTTCAACGATTTGCTTCTAAAACTGGAAGTAAGTGGAAAAATTCGCACATCCTCTATGGCAAGGGGCAAACGACGAATCGAACTATCTTAATAAATAGTTTAGCCATCTTTTCCTCGCTAGCTACCCTCACTGGACTGAATCCAGTTTTCCAATTAATCAAAATGTCTTCTGCGAATAAGATATTTTAGTAAACCTCTTAAGACGGTTTCTTGCCTATCATATTTTGTGAATCGTTTTGGGCGTAAACTTCAAAGACCTCATTCCAAAAACTCAAATAAAACTTGAAGACCTCTCGGGCAAAATCATAGCAATAGACGCATACAACGCAATCTACCAATTCCTCAGTATCATTCGTCAACCCGATGGTACTCCACTTAAAGACAGCACAGGCAAAATCACAAGCCACATAAGTGGGCTCTTCTACCGCACAATCAACCTAATCGAAATGGCAATTAAACCCATCTACGTTTTTGACGGCACATCTCCCGCATTAAAGGCAGCCGAGATTGAACGCCGAAAGCAAGTAAAAGTTGAAGCAGTTGCCAGCTACGCCAAAGCTGCAGCAACTGGCGACAAAGAAAAAATGCGAATGTACGCTCAAGTGGCAACAAGCATGAAAGATTACATGTTAAATGACAGCAAAACAATCTTAGATTTAATGGGATTGCCTTGGATTCAAGCCCCCGGCGAAGGAGAAGCCCAAGCAGCCCACATGAACAGAAAAGGCGATGCGGATTACTGTGCAAGCCAAGACTACGATAGTCTCCTATTTGGAGCAAATAAACTGCTCAGAAACGTCACAATCTCCGGTAGACGAAGACGCGGAAAAGCAATAATTGAAGTACAGCCTGAAATTGTAGAGTTGCAAAAGACACTTGCCCAATGCCAAATAACCTATGAACAGCTAATTGATGTCGGAATCTTAATCGGGACGGACTTCAATCCAGATGGTGTAAAAGGGATAGGGCCAAAAAAAGCTCTGAAACTCATAAAACGATACAGCACCTTAGATAAGGCGCTTCCACACATAGAAAAAGTGACCTTTGCAGACAAAATACCTGAAATTCGAGAAATATTTCTCCATCCAAAAGTAACCGACGATTACAAAATAGAATGGAAAGAACCCAACGAACAAAGCTTACTTGACTTTCTCTGCGGCCAAAAAGACTTTGGTGAAGAACGAATCAAAAAAGCTATAGAGCGGATGACTGCCAGCAGCAAAAAGCAGAAGGGGAAAGTTTCGCTGGAAAAATGGTTTTAGTTATATTAATCAAATTACCTTTTGGGCATACGCAGCTTTTAATGATGTAGGGATAGTAGAATTACGAAATTATTTTACAGTAACTGACTTCGCCAAGTTTCTGGGCATGTCGGGATCGAGGTTTTTCTCTAAGGACATGTAGTATGCTAAGAGCTGAAGCGGTACTGCAAATGGAATTGGAGAAAGCACACCTGGAATACCTTTTGGTACTTCAAGATAGTCATCAGCTAAGTCTTTAATTTCTTGGTCTCCTTCTTCGATGATAGCAATGATTTGGGCTCCTCGAGCCTTCATCTCCATTATGTTCCCAATTACTATTCTATGGGCGTCGTCTTTAGGGCAGACAAAGACAACAGGGAACCCGTTCTCGATTAGACTAATTGGGCCATGTTTGCTCTCGCCAGCCGGAAATGCAATTGAGGGAATATACGCTATTTCCATGAGTTTTAGTCTGCCTTCAAACGCAGTTGCTGTGCTTATGCCTCTCCCTAAGTAAAAGAAAACTTTTGAATCACAGTATTTCTTAGCCAGTAGCTTAGCTTTCTCTTCCTGGGTCTGTACTATGGTGTTAACCACTTCAGGCAGGTTTTGCAGTTTCTCTTCTAAACAGTCGATTTCATCTTGAGAAATCTTGCCACGTTTCTTGGCTAGTTTAAGTGCCAATTGTGCTAAGACAGAAAGTTGAGAAGTGAAGGTTTTAGTGGCTGCAACACCGATTTCTGGACCAGCCTGTGTGCCAATATATACCCGGGAAATTCGTGTTAAAGTGGATCCGATGACGTTAGTTAAGCCTAGAACTGTTGCTGCTCGCTGTTGAGCGCAGGTAACTGCCGCTAAAGTGTCTGCAGTTTCACCTGATTGGCTTACTGCAAGGATAGTGCTATCGATGTTTACAGATTTACCGTGTTGTTCGACAAATTCTGAGCCGTAAACTGGGTAAGTTGGAAGAAAAGCCAGCTTGGAAAACATGTAGGATGCTGCTAAACAGGCATGATAGCTCGTTCCGCAGGCAACCAAAAAAACCTCGTTTGCCCGATCAAGAAAAGTAGATAGCAAATCCAAATAGTGGTCTTGTATACGTAAAGTGTTACGCAAGGTTTCGGTTTGCTCATGGATTTCTTTAATCATAAAATGTGGATAACCCTGTTTGACCGCCATTTCAGCAGTCCATTCAATGGTTGTCGGTTCACGTGTGATGGAACTGCTGTCTGAGATTTTGCGGATTTCGTAACCCTCGGCTTTTAAAATGACGAGTTCACCGTTGTTAATCATGACGGCTTTGTTAGTTATTGGCAAAAAAGCTGGGATGTCACTGGCGCAGAAAACGCCTTTACCGTTAATTCCTAAAACTAATGGGCTCTCATTGCGCGCACAAATAATCTTGTCCGGTTCTCTTGTGGAAATGATTGCAAAAGCGTACGAACCTTCGATACGTTTAAGGCTTTCTAAAACCGCTTGAGTGAAGCTCAGTTTGGGGTTTTGTTTCAGAGTTTCCTCAATTAAGTGAGGCATAACTTCTGTATCTGTTTTTGAAACAAATGTATGACCTACGTTTTGCAGTTCAGTTCTGAGTTCAAGGAAGTTTTCAATTATTCCGTTGTGGACAACCACGATTTCGCCGGTGCAGTCGACGTGAGGGTGAGAGTTGATTTTGAGGGGTGCTCCATGAGTTGCCCATCTTGTGTGCCCGATTCCTACATTGCCGGGTAAATCATCAAGGTCAACGATTTTGTGGACTTCGTCAATTTTACCTTGGTCTTTTTTCATGAATATTTTTCCACATGAGATTGTTGCGATTCCTACGGAGTCGTATCCTCTGTATTCGAGGCGTTTAAGTGATGAGTGTATTAGGGGGGCAGCGTTACCTTCCTTTAAAATGCAACCGAATATTCCACACATTTTCAGACCTTCTTTTAGACATGTTTGACAACTATGGATAGATAAGTTTGTTATAAAGCATTTTAACATAAGAGTAACACTACTAAAACTTTTTTTCTAGGTGTTCAGTTTTTTTTGCCATAAAAACAATAATGTTGCGTCTTTTGAGCATGGAGTTTTGGAACCATTATAACTAAATTTTTTATAGTGCTTTTATCGTTACTGCATACCGGTTACAATGGACAAAAAGAAGTTGCTTTTGCGGGACAATGGTAACGACCAAGAAGCAAAAGAAATCAATATCCTGGAAGATTCCCAAAAACTAAAATCAATGCTAGGCAAGCTGAGCTGGAAAATCTTAACCCTTCTCTCAGAGAAAGAAATGTACCCTCTTGAAATCGCTAAGCAACTAGGCCTTCACGAGCAAAAAGTTTACTATCATATCAGGAAACTAGCTAAATCAGGTGCCATAGCAGTTACAAAAGAAGAAAAAAAGAAAGGTGCAACCGCAAAATACTACAAAACCACTTCATCTGCGTTTGGAATAGAGTTTCCAGAAGGCTATAGAGTAATCCGAAACCTATGCTTATTAGGCACAGAAGAAAAATTGCAAGCGTTTTTCAAAGAATTTCTTGATGATGGGGTTTTTGACGGGAAAATCGTTGTTGGCAGCCCGCAACCGCATGGGCCCTTCAAAACCAGCGCTCGCGATGGTCACTATGCTGCACATTTAGCATTCTTTTTAGGGCAGTTCTTGAAAATTCCAACAGAGTTCGCCGTGAAATTAGATGTTGATATGAAGGTAGAAAAAGAAGAGAAAAATAACCTCATACTTGTGGGCGGTCCAGGAACAAACCTACTAACCCAGGAAATTAACGAATATTTGCCTATCAAGTTTATTATGCAATCAAACGACCAAGGCTTCTTACTTGGAGGTTTATCTTCAAAAAAAACTATGCAGGTTTACACTTCCGATATGACTGGTTTAATCGCCAAAATTGAAAATCCCTGGGATAGAACCAAGAGGATAATTGTTTTAGCAGGCAACAAAGCTGTGGGTACAAAAGCATGTGTCATTGCTTTGACAAATTTTTGGAGAACTACACTTCAGAAATATCTCAGCGAAGACACGTTTGCGGTAGTAATTCAAGGTTTTGATTTAGATGGGGATGGCAAGGTTGATTCTATTGAGGTTCGCGAGTAAATGACTAGTAAAGCAAGAGAACTCATTTTGGGGCATGGGCATGAAAATATACTATCTATTCACCCAACAACATTGATGATAACAAAAGATGAGCATCTATCCAAAACTGGGGATTGCATTGTGACGGTTGCTGCCGACAAGCCGCTAAACAAGTTAGGTTCAAAATTTAAAAGTGAGTTGCGAAAATTAAACGCTAAACTTACAATCGTAATCGAGGCAGACAACTTAACCGAGAAAATCACTGCATGTGGTTCCCCAAACCTGATTTTAACTCACCCAACAGACATGGTTATTCGCAAAAGTGACTACATCTGCAACCGAACAATTGCAATAAAGGCTGACAAAGCATCAAAAGATTTACCAAGAATTTTTGTAGAAAAACTAAAAGATCCAACACAAAAAATCAAAATTACCCTGATTGTTGAATCCTAGAGGATTTTTACGTCCAAAACTACCTGTGACTCAAATGGCGCAGTTTCACGGATTCTTTTTGCGTAAAGAATCTCTCCCACTTTTCGCCCGTTTTTCTCAACCAATTCGGTAAAGCGTTCTTTGAGATTATCTATCGAGTCAGGTGAACGAATGAAACCATAAAAATGCACTACTCCCCCCTCTTTTTTTATTGCTTTGCAGGCTGCTTCAGCAAAGGTTATTGCGGTTTCAGGCAGATTCATTATGACGCGATCGGCTACACCTTCAAGTTTAATTCGGGCAATATCCCTTGCATCCCCTAAAATTGGCAAAACTCGGGTATCAACGTTGTTAACTCTAACATTGGCTTTAAGCAATTCTACAGCCTCCGGATTAATGTCAACAGCATAAACTTTCGCCCTTGGGTTTCTCTTACCAATTAATACCGAAAATGGACCTACACCTGCGAACAAATCCACTATAACTTCACCTGATTGAACAAGCGATGCCACACGGTCATGCTCATGGGACAGTCTAGGGGAAAAGTATGCTTTGGCAATATCAACATAGTATTGGCAGCCAAATTCTCTGTGGATGGTTTGAGTTTTGCTTTCTCCTGCGATGAAAGAATAGTGGCGAATGCGGTAGGTTCCGCTAATATCACCTTCCTTTGCAAGTACCGTTCGGATTTTTTTATTAGTTTTTAGGATAGCATCTCCAATGAATGCTCGGTATGGTGTAAGTTCATGTGGGATGTCGATGACTACGATATCACCAATTGTGTCAAATGATTTAGGAACTTTTAAGCGTAAGTTCGAAGGTAACTTGTATTTGAGAGCTTGCAAGAGATTTTCGGGAGCTCGTTTTTTCTCTGCAAAAACATTCTTTATCAATTCTAATTCGGGTATTTGCTTTTTAAGCTTTGATAATTCGGTTTCTAGTAACTCTCTGGATAGAGGAATACACAAATTTTGTTCATCCCTCTGGATTGAGAACGTTTTGTCCAAAGCCCTCAGCTTGTTAGCCAGTGCAATAGCCTTTTCCCCTTGGTTTTTTGGGACTTTTATGCAAGTAATTTGTTCAGACCTGCTGCTCAACTGTTTTTCTCAATCCTGAAGAGGTTATCTGTTTTTTTAACCATAAATTTGACATTTAATATTTTTTCAATAAGCCATACGTTGGATTCAATATGCTCAGAGATGGTTCTCGAGAGAATCACCGAATTGCCTGATGCTAGAGCCATATACAGAATGAGCATGTCAGCCAAGTGAATGTCAATAGTAGGTTGCGATAAAATTTCAGTGAAAAGCTTTTTGGCGGCTTCTTTGCCGACATCCTCGGCTATTTTCTGTCGTTCGCCGATAGCGTCAGAGCCAACGATTGCACCTGTGTCGGTTTGAGCCCAAAGCGCAATTGAACTTCCTTTTTGAATGAGGTTTGAATGATCATTTTCGACTTGAATTTCGGTTGTGTACCCTCTTTCAAAGAGGTAATCTCGTGCTGCCTTAGCTTGCCTCGATGCCACTTGCCTTTCGGCTAAAAAAGTGCAAATAGAAATACCCTTTATGCTCTTAACCTCGCCAAACCTATCTAGTATGATTGGTCTTAAGTTGTTGTTAGGTTCGACGGTCATTGTTGCTTCACCTGCCCCTTTGGGGTAATAACCATATTTTTGAACATTAATTTCGGCTCTGACCCCCATCAAATTAAGTGTTGGCAAAAGAACGTTTCTTAGGTAATTGATTGTTGGGGCATGAATAGTGTCTGTTCCGCCCTTTGCCACATGCAAATGCACTGGTTTGTTAGCAAACAAGCAGATCGGCAAAACAGCCATCAGCAACATAGGGATGCTTCCTGCGGTTTCAATCACAGCATCGAACTCACCACCATTAATCTTGTTTGGTACAAACCAAAGTTCTCTTGAACCCAATGTTGCCCCCTCTACTTTGGCAGTGCAGATTCTAGCTGCTGTTAATACTGTTTCAAGGTGTTGATGCTTTAAACCAGGTTGGGGGCGACTCTGTCGGATGTTGAATATATGAAGAGGTTGCAGTTTGATGGCTGACAACGCAATAGATAAACGTAAAATTGTACCGCTTCCGCTTTTTTTGCTTCCATCGATTTCAATCATTCAGTTTTTTCACTTTGGGTAGTTTGCAAACAATTTAATAAGCCTCATCGATTATTTAGGGGTTTGAGGGAGTTTACATGAGCAGTGACAGAGAAAAATTAACTCAACTGTTGCAAAAAGTAGACACAGTTACCTCAGAATTGAACAAGATTTCAGCCGAACTACGGACAATTTCTGCGTCATTGAAATCACTTGCAGTTGGCCAATTAACGCAACCTACTGGTCACATCAATACATCAATAATTCCTCCCGCATCTGTTGTTCCACCTGACACATCAAGGCAGAGGTCTATAGATGACATCCGTATGTCTTTTCCTGAGGAACTTGAGTCTAGATTAAGTTTTGACGAAAAAGACGACTACATTATAATTAAGCCCAAGATGTTCTTAGGCTCAGAGAACTTTGCCAAGATAGCCTCCGCAGTTCGAGGCATGGGCGGAGAATACATCAGCGCTGGGAAAGACTCTCATTTTAGGGTGCCCAAGAAAAAAACCTGATTTTTCTTATCTGATTTGGAAATCGAAAAAATCACCACTATAATTCTCGTGGCGTACTTCAACGTTTTCAACTTTGGCATTGTTGGGACCATGGCGGCAGTACTCAACAGCATTCTTTACAGTTGATTCTTCTCCCTCAAAAACCGCTTCCACCCTACCATCAGCCAAATTGCGTACCCACCCCTTTACTTCTAAGATTTCAGCACGAAGTTTAGTATTTTGTCTAAAGAAAACACCTTGAACTCTGCCACTTATCAGAACGTGAACTCTTACTTTTGATCTCATAGATTTCGATGATAAATTAACTGTTGAATTTAAAAACTTAGGTTACAAAACTTAACTACGGTTCTATTTTTTCGCCAACAGTGTATAAAAATAGGCTCGCCGAGGGTGATCCTAACCACTTGAATTTGTTTACTAAATCTTTGACCACATCTTCGTAATTGCTTGACTTATCTAAGCTATCGAGGTATTTTTGAAATGAGCCAAACCGCTTCTCTATCGCAACAAAATTTTGTGCATTTTGGATTATTGCCTTTATTTTACCTCTGTTTCTGACGATTCCTTGATCCCTCATGAGGATTTCAACATCTGAAGAAGTAAAAGTTGCCACTTTGCTAATGTCAAAATTTTCAAAAGCCCTTCTAATAGTTGACCATTTTTTATCTATAACTTGCCAGTTTAAGCCTGCTTGAAATATTACTCGAGACATATTCTCAAAATAACATTCATCACTTGAAGGACGTTTTTCTCGATACCACCATTCAGGCATTTGCCAATGCTCATCTTGCAATAAATCAACCCGCTATAATCAAGGTTTAGTTTATAATTTAAGCCGTTGTGATTGACACAATACAGCAACAAAACATTCTCCCTCTGCGATTCACTTTCAATTATCTCTCTAGTGCTCTAAAATGTCGTTTGAGGATTTGTTTTAATAGAATTTCTAATAAAAACTAACTTGTGGCGAACATGTTTAAGGGAAACTGTGGAAAACTGATGGTTTACGCTTCAAATAGTCTTCCAAGCAAAAAACGATTAGATTCAGTTAAATATGCTGCTAAAACGACAGCAAAACGGTTGAATTTGGATTTTGAAATGGTCCACTTTGACAAAGCAGCCTCACCCATCTATGTTTACTACGAAGAAAACGACGACAAAGAGCCAATACCGCTCTATTGTGATGAAGGAAAAATATCAAACTTAGATGAAATCAGCTGTGCATTGAGAAAAATGATGTTTGTCCTTTCTTTCCACCCAAAGCTCTCTGTGCTAAGAGAAATTAGAAGCCAACTAATCAAACTTTCTTGAACCTGATTGACTGGTTCTCCAAAACTACCTCGTAGACTTGGTTTACGTCAAAACTTATCTCTAAACTGTCGTATTCATGCTCAGTTAAGAACAAGATAATCTTAGGAGTTGCCATTTGATTTTTTTGAGGTAGAAATGGCATTTGCGTCTGAAGTGCCTGCATTATATCTTGAGCCATCTTGGCTTCATCTGATTGTGGTCGGAGTATGTAGGGGTTTACTTCCCTTTCTTCAAGTAACTCTATTCTCTTTCCAAGGTTGCCGTCTAAGTCACGGGTAGATTCGATTTTGTTGACTCTAACGCGGAACAAACATTTCACACTCTCCTTATGGATAGTGAATCTCAGATTTAAATTGTTTACACAGACTGCAGGGAAATTTGCTTTCCAATGTACATATCTAGAGACGTAAGATTTTGGCGACTCCGCTTTAACCCTGACATTCTTAAAAGATTAAAAACGAGGTGCACTGCCAATCTGACTCGTTAATTGGGGTGTTTGAAATAACCGTTTCGCAATTCCCTAAGAATTTACTCGTGAAGGATCGGTTTTTTCTTCTTTTTTAATTTCGGCAATTCTTTTGTCGAGAAGTTTCAGTCTATTCCGCATGGTTTTTATCGCTTCATAGATGTGTTTGCGTTCATACTCTAACTGTTTGAAGTTACATTCAGAACCGATTTTTTCTTCGAGGAATGCTGACAACGGTGACGGTATGTTGGGCGCAGACCAATTTTCCAATTCGATGTTTAGGACATCTCGAGCGAATTCTCGGAAAAGGTTCCCGATGTTGTTTGAGATTTCTGTTTGCTTCAAGATTGCTTTTCTTAGGATTTGTTCTCCTGATTCGGTGATTTGGTAAACTCTTAGACGCCGATTCTTTTGGGTTTGCCATTGACCTTTAATGTAGCCTGAATTTTCTAGATTGCGAAGGATGGGGTAGACGCCGCCTGCAGTAGGTTGCCAGAAACCTTTGGTTCGGCTATTGATTTCTTTCATGATTTCGTAACCGTGGGAAGGTTTCTTGTTGATGAGAATTAGTACTCCCATTCGGATAATGCCTTTTTTGGCTTCTTTCATCCAACTTGCAGTTGTCTTATCCTCGATTTCAGTTGTCATTGGCTTTCAATTAGGTATTTGTTCTAGGGAATACTTATATTTTGCCGCTATATATTGCACTGAATAATATTACAAAGTGATCTTACCCATGGACAACGGAAAAATAATTGAAGTACAAAACCTGACCAAGATGTTTGGAAAGTTCACTGCTGTAGAAGACATATCATTCAGCGTTAAGAAAGGCGAAATATTTGGCTTGCTAGGACCCAACGGGGCAGGCAAAAGCACAACTCTTCGTATGCTCTCTACGCTCTCACGACCTACAAAGGGAACAGCTACAATCGGAGGATACGACACAGTTAAACATGATATGGAAGTACGCAAACTAATCGGCATCGTTTCAGAAAAAATGATTATTTACAATCGTTTAACAGCAAAAGAGAACCTCTGGTTCTTTGGTAGCCTCTTCAACATACCAAAAGACACATTAAACAAAAGAATCGATGAATTACTTGAACTTGTCCAGTTAACAAAATGGAAAAACGCACAAGTTGGCACGTTCTCAACCGGTATGCGCCAAAGAATGAACGTTGTCCGTGCACTGCTTAACATGCCTAAAGTTTTGTTTCTTGATGAACCTACCTTAGGCTTAGACCCTCAATCATCAGTAGAAATAAGGGATTTCATCAAAAAGCTCAATCAAGAACAAGGAACGACAGTTATCATAACTACACATATGATGGTTGACGCTGACTTGTTATGCGATCGCATAGCTATCGTTGACCACGGAAAAATTATAGCTCTTGACACATCAACTAACCTCAAAAAAATAATTTCAGGAGCAGATACCATGATTGTTAAACTAGAAATAGCAAACCTAACCCCCGGTATGTTGACCGATATAAAAGCCCTCAAATGCGCAGATGCGGTCACCCAAGAAAACTCCAGACAGCTACACCTTATCGTTCACGGCGAAGAAGCCTTCGACAACATAATCGATGCAGTAAGAAAAAGAAACGGAAAAATAACTTCCATGGAAAACCTGCAACCCTCACTTGAAGACGTATTTCTACACATAACCGGTCATGAAGTCAGAGACAGCGCAGACCAAAAAATCAAGCAGGAACATGGCCCACGATTTGGTGCATCACCAAGGAGGGTAAGGTAATAGATATGACAGCAAAAAAAATTCTACAACACAGTTATAGGATCGCAAAAAAAGACTTAACAGAACTGTTTCGCAACAGGCTCGGTTTAGTGCTTTTAATCGTCATGCCCTTGTTCATGATGGTTATGGTTGGTTTTATTTACCCATCGAATGGCACGATTACTGATTTGAAAATTGGGTTGGTTAATGAGGATTCGCCTTTTAACAGTTCAACTGTTCCAAGTCAAGCTTTCCTGATGGGCTTAACGCAAATCAACGATCAAACTCACATGCTGGTAATTACTAATGTGTCAAGTCAGGCTGACCTTAAAGATATGGTTCAACGAGGAGAACTCGAAGGGGGTATCTTAATTCCTAGCAATTTCTCCCAGAGTCTGCTAACTGGACAGCAAGGTACACTCGTCATAGTTAGTGATGAATCTAACCCGCAAATCTCCGCGACAATACAAGCCGCACTAACTGGTGTATTTAACGCAATGAGCCAACAGCTTGCGATTAACAATGTTTTACCCTTGAATGCAACAAATTCTCTTGCTGTTGTCCAACCTTACAGTGTTCAGACTCAAGGTGTCGTTTCAGGTCACCCAAGCTACTTTGACTTCATTGCACCAGGCATAATGGCTATGACGGTTATGATGAGTGTAATGACTGGTTTGCCAGTTGCGATTTCGCAGGAAAAAGAAATCGGCACAATGGATGGCATGATGGTTGCACCAGTGAATCGCTTGTCTATTTTGCTGGGTAAAACTATGGCTCAAACTGGCCGCGGCCTAATCCAAGGAGTAATAATCTTGGCTCTAGCCATTGGAATTTTTGGGGTCGCCATACAAGGTAATATCTTGCTGGTGTTTGCTTTGCTTTTGCTTGGTGTGTTTAGCTTTGTAGGGTTAGGCATAGTGATAACGTCCTTCACAAAAGACCAAGAAACCGCACAGATGCTCATGATGACTTTGATGTTTCCGATGATGTTCCTTAGCGGAGTGTTTTTCCCAATACAGCAGATGCCATGGTATATGCAGGACATAAGCAAAGTTTTGCCTTTAACATATGCTTCAGATGCCTTACGGAAAGTCATGGTTTTAGGAGCTGGAATACCGCAAATTTCAACAGAACTTATCATACTGATCGTGTTCGGCATAGTAATGATAGCCATTGCACTACCGGTATTCCGAAGAATGATGACTCGATAGGAGAACAAACATGAGCACTCTTTGTTCCAAATGCCCTTTCTTTCAATTCGCCCCTCTCCTTAGAAGAAAGAACGCACGCAAGCGTTGTCGCATCGAACCACAAAGACAGCTTCGTATCTACAAATGCAAAGATTTCCCTAAAAAAGAAAAATGGTTCTTTTAATCTGAGAGATAGCACATTTTTTCTTCCTTTTTCTCCCTTACCTGAATCCCTTATTTCTAAATTAATAATTTGTTTTTATTCCACTCTAGTTTACTTGGTATTGGTTATAGAATATGAGTAAACCTGACAAATTTGCCGGGCGATTCGAATTTCTGGAACACACTGCAGATGTCTACGTTCGTGCACACGGAAGAAACATTGAGGAAGCGTACGAAAACGCTGCCTTATCGATGTTTGAAACGATGACTGATACCGATAAGATCGCTCAGTTACAAGAAGAAACTATTGAAGTTGAAGCCGAAGACCACTACGCTCTGCTTTATAATTGGCTTGAAACTTTACTTGTAAAGTTTGAAACCGAAAACATGCTCTACTCAAAATTCCAAATAACCAGATGGAAGGAAACTTCTGAAACCTTCAAAATAGAAGCAAAAATTTGGGGCGAAAAATTCAACTCCGAAAAACACCCTCAGAGGGTCGCCGTTAAAGCAGTAACATACCATCGCATGTTTATAATCCGAGAGATCGATAGGGTGATTTTGGAGTTTATCCTAGATATTTAAGCAAACTTTAGTCTTTTTAGTTCTGATAGCAGTCTTTCAACCATGGGTTCTGGAGGTTGATCAAGCGTTTTTGTTTCCAGTTCTATGAGGGGAACTTTCATTTCCTTGTAGTAAGCTATTAATGGGCTTGTTTGTTCTTGGTAAATTTCTAGTCGTTTCTTTATCGTTTCCGGATTGTCATCTGTTCTTTGATATAACGAGCCCCCACATTTATCGCAGACACCTTCAACTTTGGATTTTAGATATTTCACGTTGTATACAGTTCCGCAGCTTTTGCACACTCTACGCGCGGATAAGCGTTCGATAATTATCCAGTCAGGAACATTTAGCTGCATTATTACATCAATTTTTGTTATGCTGTTAAGTTTTTTTGCTTGGTCGAGTGTGCGTGGGTAACCGTCGAGAATAAAGCCTCTTCCTTTAGAAATTTTTGCTAAATGAGCTTTTAGAACTTCAACAACGACTTCGTCAGGAACTAGAGCTCCTTTTTCCATGTAGCTTTTAACTTTGGTGCTTAGATCCGATTTTTCTTTAACTAATTCGCGGAAAATATCTCCCATTGAAATAACGTCAACACCGAGTTTTGCTTGAAGTCTTGAGGCGTATGTTCCTTTTCCTGCACCGGGCGCGCCGAATATGATTGCTTTCAACATGTGAAGTTTCTCCTTTTAGTCTTTGATTAAAATAACTATGCGTAATTAAGTTTTGTTGTCTGATCATTGTTCACGGAAACATTTATGGCGTGATAAAACTACACAAACTTGATTTGAGGGAAAGTTGTGCACACTAAAAAAATAGGTAACAAGTTGTTCATGGTTGAACTGGGCACTGGTGGGTTTGAAAACTTAATCTGCAGCTACATAATTGCGGGTGAAAAACCTTTCTTGGTCGAATCAGGACCAACATCTTCTGTACCCCGATTGCTCTCTGGGTTGAAAGAGTTAAAAATTGACTTTGAAGATATCCATTATGTAGCTCTGACCCATGTTCATTTAGACCATGGAGGCGGCGCAGGTACTCTGTTAAAATCTCTGCCAAACGCCAAAGTTATAGTTCATCCCAGAGGATTACCACACCTTGTTGACCCCGAACGCCTTTGGGCCTCTTCTCAAATAGTTCTCGGATTCATAAGCGATATCTTCGGCAAACCAGAATCCATCCCTAAGAAAAGGTTGATTCCAATGACAGAGGGTTTCTTCGATTTAGGGTATGGTGGTAAATTAAATGTGACTGAAACAATCGGTCATGCTTCGCATAACCTAAGTTTTCTTGAATCGTTTAATGATGGAATATTTCCAGGAGATGCCGCTGGAACATATCTTCCTGAGTTTGATGTTATTGTTCCAACAACTCCTCCACCTTTTCATCTTGAAGTAGCGTTAAGCTCTTTGGATAAGTTAATAAGTCTAAAACCGAAAGCGCTTTACTTTAGTCACTTCGGCAAAGCTTCTGATGCAGTTCAACGTCTTAGAGACTATAAGGTTCAGCTTCAACTATGGGCAAACATAGCCGAGGACGGTGTTAAAAAGAATCAGAGTTTAGAGCAAATTCGTGACAGAATAATCCGAGAAGATAAAGTAATGAATAGAATCGTTGATTTTGTAAAAAATCATCGTATCTACTCAAAAACAATGCTGGAAAATTGTGTCTTAGGTTTTATCGAATACGCCAAGCAGAAATGGGAAAACCCGAAGGGTACTGCCTGAAGTATTTTAAGTAATGTTTTGATTTGTCCTTCTTAATAAAAAAATGGCAGTTTACTCTTCTGTCTGTAATTTCTTCAAAGAGGTTACAGTATCCAAATATCTAATGTTAATCGGGACTGTTGTATTTTAGTGACTGGTGCGTAGGTTTAATGTTAGGAACCTTTATTTTTTGGCTTAGCAAGTGTTCTGGTTACAGGGAACTGAACTTTGCCGCAAGTTAAAGTAACGAATAGGGCAAATGATATTGAGTATGCTATACGAGACGTTATAGTTCACACGCAGGAACTTATCAAAAGCGGCAAAAAAATCTATTACCTAAATATCGGCGATCCAGCAGCATTCGATTTCACAACCCCTCAATATGTAAAGGATGCACTTTGTAAAGCAATTGAATGTGACGACAATTATTATTCATCTAGCGAAGGTATACCTGAACTTCGAGAAGCAATAGTATGCAAAGAAAAAAGAGTCAACAACGTAGACGTCACCTCTGACAATGTGTTGATTACCCAAGGTATTTCGGAGGCTATCCAGATGGTTTTGGCTGCGCTGGTAGACAAAGGGGCTGAGATTCTTTTTCCGGGACCTACCTATCCACCATATATTTCCTATACTAGATTCTTCGATGGAACGCCAATCTCCTACGAAACTATCGAGGCAGAAGGGTGGCAGCCAAACATCGATGACTTACGCAGCAAAATTTCAACTAAAACACGGGCGATCGTCATAACCAATCCAAACAATCCCACAGGCTCAGTTTACACTCGAAAAATGCTAAAGGAAATGCTTGATATCGCAGGCGAAAATAATCTACCTGTTATCTCCGATGAAATCTACGATCAACTAACTTTCGAGAAAGAATTCGTTAGTACAGCGAATCTCTCCAAAGATGTGCCAGTCATTGGGCTCAACGGGTTCTCCAAAGTCTACCAGATGACAGGCTGGAGACTTGGCTACGTGTACTTTAAAGGTGAAGGCAAAGTATTAGACGACCTCAAGTTGGGCGTTGAAAAGCAATGCCGCATCCGTCTATGTGCCAACACTCCTGTCCAAATCGCCGGAGCCGCTGCACTTAATGGTTCCCAAGACTTTGTCAAAGATATCGTAGAACGACTAAAAGAACGACGAGACTATGCGTTTAAACGCTTAAACGAAATCCAAGGTATAACAGCAACAAAACCAGAAGGAGCATTCTACATCTTTCCTAAGATCCACGAAGTAGGCAAAAGGTGGAAAACTGACATGGAATTTGTTGTAGAACTTCTCAAAGAAACCGGTGTATTAATAGTGAATGGCTCGGGATTTGACCCGTTATACGGTAAAGATCATGCAAGAATAGTATTTCTACCGCCTTGCGAAGAGCTCGAAGGAGCATTCAATAGTCTAGAGCAATTCATGAACAAGAAAAATAAAATGGGTCGCGGCCATGTAGGTCATGGTTAAAAAAATTCTAGACTTTTATGCCGTTTTTGGGATCTTCGATTTCTTTCTGAAACTCATGCATCAGTTTCTTTGAGATGGGTCCGGGTTTGCCGTTGCCAATTTGGCGTTTGTTAACTTCACGAATGGGCACCATTTCCATGGCTGTGCCGGTGAAAAAGGCTTCATCAGCAGTAAAAAGCATGAATGGTGTCAGGTTTGTAATGGTGAGTTTAATCCCAAGCTTCGCGCAAATTTCTGCCACAACCTCAGCGGTTATGCCTGCTAATGCACCTGTTGATGTTGGCGGGGTGAAGACCTCACCGTTCTTAACGATGAAAACATTTTCTCCTACACCCTCTGCGATGTAGCCATTGCTTTCCAAGCACATAGCTTCGTCAACACCGCATGCGTTGGCTTCCATCTTTGCCAAGACGCTGTTTAAGTAATTAAGCGATTTTATCTCGTGGGTGGTTGCGTCCACGGGATTGCGTCGAACCCAGCTGAAAACGGTCGTTATTCCTGTTTCTTTGGCGTTTCCTGCTCGGATTTGAATTGTGTCAGTTATTATTATGATTGTTGGTTTTGGGCATTTGCGAGGGTCTAATCCGAGGTCGCCGATTCCTCTTGAAACCACTAATCGGATATAACTGTCTTTCATCTTGTTTTTGCGTAGTGTTTCAACTACGGCTTTCATCATTTCTTCTTTGGAGATTTGGATGTTTAGAACTATGGCGTGTGCTGAACGATACAGACGGTCAATATGCTCTTTAAGTTTGAAGACTACACCGTTGTATTCTCGGATGCCTTCAAACACACCGTCTCCGTAAAGAAACCCGTGGTCGTAGACGGAGATTTTAGCCTGGGATTTAGGATAATATTCTCCATCGATGTAGACTTTTAGTTCCTTACTCATAGGTTTCACTTCTATTTGGTTGTTTCATATTGTTAGGTTGTTTGATAAGGATTACGTAAGTGATACGTATAGTTCGTTTATCAGCCGTGGAATTGCGGGCGTTTGGACAAATACATTGGTAGGGGCAGAGGCTTGTAGGGTTTGCTGGCAATCTTTGCTGTTATCTTGCCAACTATCTCTTCGGAAGTCATCTTCTCTTGTTTGCCTTTTTGTTCTCGATCACGAACTGATAACATACCCGATTCAACCTCTTTTTCGCCCACAACAACTATGTAAGGAACCCATTCCTGTTCCGCTTCACGGATTTTCTTCTGCAGCGTCGAGGCACTATCGTCGATGTCTACCCGAATGCTGTGTTGGGCGATTTTTTGTGCCAGCTGCTCCACGTTATGGAGGAATTTGTCGGATATAGGGATGAACCTAACTTGGGTGGGTGAAAGCCAAAGTGGAAGCATCGGTGCTTTGCCCGTCATCTGTTCTCGATAAGCTTTCTCTAGGAGTGCGTATATGTCTCTTTCGATGGCACCGCTTGGGCTGCAGTGCAGAATGAGTGGATATTGTTTCTCGCCTTTTTCATCTACGAAAGTAATTTCATAGCGTTTGGCGTTTTCGACGTCTATTTGATCGGTGCTAAGTGCTGCGGCTTTATCTTGGTTATCGATGAAGTTCAAGTCCCATTTGAGGGCGAAGTAGAAAAACCGTTCATTCCACACTTCAGCCAAGATTGGTTTTCCGAACTTTTGGGATAATTCAGTTATGAAGTCTTTATGTTCTACGTAGAAATCTTTAGTGAAGCGCATAGCAATCTCATAGTCGTCCTTTACTAAGCCAATATTTTCTAAAACATCGATGCAGAGATTGAAACGTATCATGAACTCCTTTTTAGCTTGTTCAAGGTCGGTGCAAAAGGCGTGGCAATCAGGCATTGTGAATGCTCTTAGCCGTTTTAAACCGACAACTTCACCACTTTTTTCGCGGCGAAAACTGTAGCGCGTAAGCTCGTAGAGTTTGACAGGCATCTGTTTGTAGCTGAACTGGGCATCATGCGCCATAAGGAACTGTCCAAAGCATGCTGCGAACCTTAGGAAGAGATCTTTATCTTCGGATTTGAGCACATATTGGCGTGCAGGAAAACGGTTAAGGTAGCTGGATAAACTCGGGTGGTTGAAATCGTACATTAATGGGGTTTCAACTTCCATGCCGCCATAATTTGCAACACGCGCAGAAACGTATTGTTCCAGAAGCGACTTTATCATGCGCCCTTTAGGGTACCATCGGATGTTGCCAGGGTCGCTGCCTGGCTCATAATCTGCGATTTCTAGCCGTTTCATTAATGTAACGTGGGGTGGCATTTGGGTGACGGCACGGGTCTTTTTAATTTCGTATTGTGAGAATTTTTGCAGGTTTGTGTTTTCTTTGAATTTGAATTTTTCAATCGGGACTAGAGACCCATCGGTTTGTAAAATATGCCAATAGGATTTCATCGTGTCTTCAGCTTTGAGTGCTGCTGAGACTGATTCTCCTTGTTTCTTGCTTTCGCATGGGGCAGGCGTCCCTGATTGACTTGCCATTTCGGACGCATAGCTTCGTGCTTGCTCAGCCAATGGATGTCCCTTGATTGATATAGTGAACTGTTTATTCCAGCCAAATGGGGCACTATAGGTTTCTATACCTTTGTCTTTAGCGTAGGTTTCCATGGCTTTGATTGTTTTCAAGGCATCTGAAGGCTGGGAAAGGTTACTGCTTAAATGTGCAAAGGGATAGATGAGAATTCTGTTTACTTTGAGTTTACCTAAAAAAGCTCTGACATCGTTTATGGCTTTCTGCGCCACGTCTGAGTTATCGCCTTCTTCGATAGCAGTAAAGAGCACGACCACTTCTTCGATGCGCTTCTCAAGCTTTTCGGCTTCTTCAGCTATATCTATTTCTTTTTCAATAGGTTTGAAAACTATAAAGTTCGAATGTAACTGCAAAATCCGCATAAAGATGCCTCTCTAACCATAGCGCCATTTATCTAGAGTTTTGTCTTTCTTTGTCTTCTTTTTGAATTCCTTATAGTGCTCTTTGCAGAGGAAAGCACGTTTATCTTTGCCAGCATTCATCCCTGCAGCTTTAACTTTGTCAGACGATATGGAACGGATAGCTTCTTTACCACAGACACTACACTTTTCGCCTTTTTCGATTCGACCCAACCAATCACGCCTCATTATACGCCAATTTAAATGTAGATACGTTGCTATTGCTTAAGTTCCTTTTCATAAAGAACTTGCGCTCTCCGGTAAATCTCTTCTTTGTTGCCAAAATAAGTGGACCCGATTCCCTCTACAATGCACGATGCTGCAGCTGAACCTACAGTTGCGCACCAGAGCGATTCTTTTTGACGGATGTATTCGGTTAAGAAGCCCCCAATGAAAACGTCTCCTGCTCCTGTTGGGTCGACCAGGACCTGTGACGGGCACGCTGCGATATTGTATCGTGCTCCCCCGACAGAGAGAACCGAGCCTTTTATGCCGTTTGTGATTATCACGGTTTCTACTCCAACATCGTGAACTGCCCTTATTGCTGCTTTAAGTTCTGATTCTCCTGTCAAGGCGAAAATTTCTTTTTGTGACGACTTATAAATATTGACCAAGCTAAAGACTCGGTTGTCAACTGCCGCATTTTCTGTTACGTTCCCTGCTTCATCAAAAGATCTGAGTAATCCTTGAGGATCGATTGACAAAATGTCCGCGCACTCCTTGAGTCGCTCAACCAATTCGTAGCTAGTTTCGTTGGCGATAGGCGCAATATGTACCGCTTTGGCGTGGAAATTGTTGGGCACATCTTCAACAGTTATAGGCGGTCCTTTGCTTTTCAGTATGAGCTTTCGCTCGGCGAGGTCTTTACCGTAGGCAAGTTCAAAACAAGTTGTTGGTTTATCTGCAAGTCTTGATATATTTGCAATGTCAATTCCTTCTTCTTTCATCCACCAGAGATAAGCTTGCGGAAAATTGCCGCCGACTTTTGACATAACAGCTGCGGTTGAATCTAGAACCTCGGCAGCAAAAGATGTGTAGGTTGCGGCACCACCTAAAACCGTGAACGGTTTAGTCCTGCTTGGCAACATTATAATATCAACTGAGAGGTGTCCAACCGCTCCAATGTCAAAGGTTTGAGCTGCCATTTTTTATCTACTCTGAATATCAAGTTAGTCCTATATAGAATTAGCTTATCACAAGAAGCAATAGTCAAAGTAAGACCCAAATCAGCTTGAAAAAAACTCATTTATATTTTTCATTATTGTGAGAGTTGACTCCGCTCTGAAGTTTTTCGTTAAGGTGATTTTTAGGTCAAATTGGGCTTTTATCTGTTTTTATGTTTAGAAGTAGCTTTTGCTTATATACACTTTTGTTCCATTGCTTAATCATGGTGTCCTTCAACAAAACTTTGTCACCCAAGAATTCAGATGTTATAGTAGTTGGGGGTGGACCAGTCGGTTCATACGCAGCCTTACATCTCGCAAAGGAGGGTATTAAAACAACAGTTTATGAAGAGCATCCACAGGTAGGGTTACCTTCACACTGTGCAGGGCACATCAGTATTAGAAGCTTAAGAAAACTGGGTCTCTATCCGCTTCCATTAGACATTGAGGAAAACACTTTTTGTTCTGCTAATTTCTACTCTCCTCAAGGTACCAAGTTTTCGCTTGATCTCTCATGCCCCGTAACGGTTGTGTTAAACAGAGCACGTTTTGACCAGTACCTGGCAGAACAAGCAAAAGAGGCTGGGGTAAGTTATGTTTTGAATGCCCGAGTTAAATCTCTTTTAGTGTCCAGTGGCTTTGTAAAGGGCGTTTGCGTCAAGCACGGCGATAGCAGAGAAGAGAATGTTTCTTCAGAAGTTGTTATAGACGCAGAGGGTATTTCTTCAAGGCTTATAAGGCAAGTAGGTTTGAGAGCTTTAAAACCCAGCGGATTAGTATATGCAGTTGAAGCCGAAATCGAAAACGTTTCGGATTTTGATCTTCATGCAGTTGAAGTTTATTTTGGTAAAGGTTATGCTCCTGGCTTTTACGGTTGGCTAATTCCACGGCGCGATGGCTCAGCGAAACTAGGGTTAGCAACCAACACCGGCAACCCACGTGAATACCTCAGACGGCTTATGGCAAAACATCCAGTAGCATCCAAACAATTGGCGAAAGCGAGAATCTCCAAAATAGGCTACCACGCTATTACATTAGGAGGACCAATTCCAAAAGTTTTTTCAGACGGCTTTCTCGCGGTAGGCGATTGCGCTTCACAAGTCAAGCCGACGACAGGAGGCGGGGTAATCTTTGGGTTAGCAGCTGCCAAAGAATCTGCTGAGATTGCATGTAAAGCCCTTCATCGAGGCGATGTCTCTTCCAAAATTCTCCAAGCTTACCAACAACGATGCAATAAGTTTTATGATTTTGATTTCCGAGTTATGCTCCTACTCAGAAGGTTTTTGGATTCACTGTCCGACGCGAAATTTGATGAGATGATTCGAGTCTGCCAAAAGTTAGGAGTTAATAGGGCTTTGCGGGATGTTGATGAAATTGATTTTCAAGGCAAAATGGTGCTGAATGTTCTTCGAAAACCTTCGATGGTTGCAGCTTTTCTATATTTTGGATGGCTCTACTTGTCCACAAACCCTTAAAATCTTCTTTACCAACCTATAGCTGGAAATGTCCAATGAGCGAGTTTGAATACAAGCAAGTTCTAGTCTTTCGAACTGATTTGCAGATGAGTAAAGGCAAAATTGCAGCCCAGGCGGGTCACGCTGCTGTTTCAGCTGCACAAGATGCTTACCAGCGCCATAAGAAGTGGTGGGAGGCTTGGATTTTTGAGGGGCAAAAGAAAGTCGCTGTCAAGGTTGAAGGTGAAAAAGAGTTAGGTGAACTCGAACAGGTTGCTGATGATTTAGGTTTGCCACACGCGCTCATTGTTGACAGAGGTTTAACTGAGGTTCCAGAGGGAACAATAACTTGTCTTGGGATAGGGCCTGCCCCTTCTAGGATGATTGACCGATTAACGGGTAACTTGAAGTTGTTGTAGGCGACTTTATTGTCTGTTCCTGAAATCGATAGACTGCTTGGAATTGAGGTTTATGGTACCAAAATGCCTGGTGTGGGAGGTTTAATTCGCGAATCCGTTGAGGATTTTGTGGTTGAAGAGATTCTTGTAGATGGATCCAAAGCAAGTATAAGCGGTAAAGTTCCCAGTAAGGTCTTGAGTTCCATTGCTAAAAGGCAACGTTTCTTGCTTTGTGTTTTGGTTAAACGTAATTGGGACACATTCCTCGCTATTAAGAACGCTGCTAAAGCATTGTGTATTGATCAGGAAAGAGTTCAGTTTGCTGGAATAAAGGACGCTAAGGCAGTTACGGCTCAATATGTCACGCTTGAGACCGTTTCAAGGGAAGATGCCGCTAAAGTTGAGGTCAAAGACATAACTATTAAACCCGTGGGTTATGTTCGTGAACCCATGTCCCTTTTTTACCTTTTAGGCAACGTTTTTACGATAACTATCAAAAATATATGCCACACAAAAGAAATTATCCAGGAACGCATTGATCAAATAGTAAAAGAACTTGAGGAAATAGGTGGTATCCCCAATTTTTATGGGCACCAACGCTTCGGGGCTACTCGCCCTATTACCCACAAAGTAGGTAAAGCCTTATCTGACGGTAACTTTGAAGAGGCAGCGATGCTTTTTTTGGCAAACCCCAGTAAATATGAACATCTCAACTCACAGCAAGCACGACAGGAACTTGAGTCGACTCTCAATTTCAAAAAGGCTTTGGAGAATTTTCCAAAGCAATTACGTTTTGAACGTTTAATGCTTCGCCACCTTGCCCAAAGCCCCGATGATTTTTTGGGTGCTTTCCAGCGGTTGCCGCTTAAATTGCAAGCACTTTTTGTTCAGGCACATCAATCCTATTTGTTCAACCGATTCTTGAGTGAGAGAATTAAAGGTGGTTTGCCTCTGAGTGAAGCTCTGGTTGGCGATTTTGTTGTTGGAGTTGAACGTTCAGGTCTGCCTCTTACGATTGTTCCAAAGATTGTTACCGCTGAATTCCTGATTGATTGTAACAAGAAAGTTAAAGAAGGAAAACTGCGTGTTGCGTTGCCGATTTTTGGTGCTAAACAAAAACTTTCGCAGGGAGTTATGGGTCAGGTTGAACGTTCAGTTCTAGCTGCCGAAGGAATTGAAGATGAACCGTTGAGGCTCAATAAACTGTCAAAAGTTGGCGGCAAAGGTGGATTACGATGCGTTCTCTCCCCAGTTCGCGACTTCAAGTTAACGAACGTTTCGGACGATTTTACTCAAGCATGTTTTATGTTAAACAGAGGTAGCTACGCTACGATCGTTTTAAGAGAACTAATGAAACCTTCAGACCTAATTAAATCGGGCTTCTAGAGGTATCGTTATGCTCATAAGCAAGTTACTGATTCATTGATATTGGGAGCTGCTTTTTGTGGAGAACCAAACACCGTCACGGCAATGTATAATCCCTATCCATAAACCAAGCTTCAAAGAATACGGTTTTTTCTTCATATCAGGTATTTTGGTTAGTATTCCTTTCACGCTTTTCTTTTCACAATTTTACCCTTTTTTTCCTTCGGCTTTGGCGATTATTGTTTTGGCTCCTTTCATTGAAGAGTTAGCGAAGGTTTTTCCGCTTTTTTATAGGCATGGCGAAACTGAACGTTCTTACGTTATCTTGGGAGTGCTGATTGGCTTGGGTTTTGGCATTTCAGAATTTGTTTTGTATGTTTTCTTCCAAGGAGTACCCTTCTTTGTCAGGATTCCAGGCGTTATTTTTCATGCTTCAAGCGCCGCTATAACTGCTTATGGTATCGCAAAAAAGAACCCCTGGCCCTACTATTTGATTTCTGTGTCGCTTCATGTGGCTAATAATTTGTTTGCGTATTTGCCAGATATGTTCGGGGTTTTTGTGGGACTGCTAATTCTAATTACCGTTTACTTGTTAGCTTCACGTTATTATAATTTGGCTTCGAAGGATAAGATGGTTGTTTAAGTGGCCTTATCCGTCTGCATTAAATCTCTTAGCCTGTTTACTCCGTCGATTTCTTTAATAAATTCGGCAACGCTTCTGGGCACGAGCTCTATCCAGCTTTCGTCTTTAATCATTCTTTCTCTGACTATTGTTGAATCATATGCTTTGCGGTCGAACAACGGAATATTCTTAACAAGATAACCTGCTTCCATGAAGAGCCTTCGTGTTAGTGGTTCATTTGAGTACAAGACGTTAAATTTGGGTGTGTAACCTTCAACTGCGCTGACCCAGAGCATGTGAAGATGAACGTCAGGTACAGGAACAATCCATAATTTGGAATTATCAACTTTTGCCTCTAACAATGCTTTGCGAATCATAAACAGTCTCTCACCTGCAGTGAAGGGATTGTCACTGTTATGGCTGTATTGAGCGCTGCCTATAACGATAACTAGTTCATCGACTTCTTTTAAAACGTGTTCTATGGCGTCTAAGTGTCCAATATGGAAGGGCTGGAACCGCCCAACGTAAAGTCCTCGATTAACCATTCTTCCTCGCTTTCTGGTTAGGTTAGCCTCCATTTATCATTTGCGTAAATAAGATTTCAAGACAGATTTTTAAGGACAAACTCAACGGGGAAAACCTCAAGATATCCATCGTTTGTGGCAATCTTCTTTTGGGATGTATAACCCTTTTTTTCTCGTTTTAAAAAATCGAGTTTAGTTTCTAAACCGCCGCCGTAACCGCCCAAGGAAAAGTCTGACTTTACTACCCGATGGCATGGGACAATTGGAACAAAAGGGTTAGCAGCCATAACATTGCCTACAGCTCTTGGACTGCCGCCAACAGCTTTAGCAATTGCTCCATACGAAGAGACGTAACCAACAGAAATTGCGGATGTAACCTTTAGCACTTTTCTAGTGTAAGCAGGCAAATTGTGTGTGATTAAAGAAATTTTGTTGTTTATTTCTTTGCCATCGTAGATTTTTCTTAGAATGGCAAACGCGCTTTTAGCGAAGTTGGATGGTTCATGCAGAACTTGAACCGGTACATTGAAAGGTATATTGCTTAGCGTATTGCTAAGTGTTGATTCTTGGGTTCTACCAAAAGATGTGGCTACGATTTCTTGTTGAATGCAGGCTATTGCAAACCAAGTATTATCTACGTTTTGGACGTAAACCTCTAACATTTTTGTGCTTCAACTTAGCTGACAGCATACTTAATGTTAAAAGTTACCTCGTTATAACCTTGACCCGCGAGAACAATCAATATAGCACCAATTATTTTTTTTTACTTAATCCAAACAGATCTGCGCTCAAATGCCTTTTTGGGGTTAAACATTACATAACTGATCAGTTTACCGCCTTTTAGCACTTTACATGTTTCCTTTCACTCATTTTGAGTTACTTCGATATCCTATAATGGTTATAAGTAACCTTAATAGATTGTTTTGTGTATAACAAACCGAAAAGGCGAAAAAAACATGGAAAAAATCGGACCACAACTTCCGCATTTACCTCAAATTCCACAAATTCCAATGATGCCACAGCAAGAACAACAGCAACAAACACAAAGTCAAGGCGCCCAGCAGGGATATGCCTGGGTTCCAGGTGCAACCACCGTTGGTCTCATTTTCCAAGGTGGTGTAATCTTAGCTGCTGAAAAACGCGTAACATATGGATACTTTGTTATGAGTAAAGGTGGCAAGAAAGTTTTTAAGATAACAGACCAAATCGGCGTTGCGTGTGCAGGTTTAGTCGGAGACATGCAGATTCTTGCCAAAGAAATGGAGGCCCAAGCTAACCTCTATAGTATGGATGTTGGCAGAAAAATCAGTGTTCGGTCATCGGCAAAACTGTTGGCCAATGTTCTTTTTAATCGTCGATATGCACCTCTTATTACTCAGACAATTGTTGGTGGTCTAGACCAAGAAGGTGCCTCCCTTTACGTGCTAGATGTTTTGGGTTCTCTTATTCCGGATAAATATGCAGCGGTGGGTTCAGGAACAGAAATTGCGATTGGAGTAATTGAGGAGGGCTATAAAGAAAACCTTACACTTAAGGAAGCCAAAGAACTTATTACGCGCTCTATAAAATCTGCTATAAGCAGAGACGCAACCAGCGGAGACGGTGTAGATTTTCTTATTATAACCGAAGACGGCGTAACTGAAGACTCTATGAAATTCTAAATAATTTATCTCCTCCGCTTTTTTCATTAATATTTAGTATAGATTAGCTTGTTTAAGGCGAAAAATAAATTGACGTTTGAATTAACTCAGGATGAAGGGACCTTTCTAGTTCGCTTAGCACGCAACACTGTAACACGTTATCTTGGAGACGGTAAAAAACTTCAACCGCCAAAAAATACTCCGGAAAAGCTTTTCGAACGTTGTGGTGTGTTTGTAACCATAAACACAATAAGGGGTCGCGAAAAAACTCTTCGTGGTTGCATAGGATATCCTTACCCAACCAGTACTCTTGTGGAGGCAGTAATGGACTCAGCCATAAACGCTGCAACTGAAGATCCTAGGTTTGAGTCAATGTCATTTAACGAGTTAGGCAATGTTGTTTTTGAAGTCAGTGTTCTCACTCCACCTGAACGTATTATGGCTTCTAGCCCTAAAGACTATTTGAGTAAAATCAAGGTGGGTGAGGATGGACTAATAATTGAACAAGGTTACCATAAAGGTTTGCTATTGCCTCAGGTGCCTGTAGAATGGGGTTGGTGCGAGGAAGAATTTTTGTGTCAATGCTGTATGAAAGCTGGTTTGCCGCCAGATAGTTGGTTAACAAAAGATTCCAAAGTCTACAAATTTTCTGCTATTATTTTTGAGGAAGAAACTCCTAACGGTAAAATCATTCGATTGAATCTTAAAGAGTAATTATCTCTGAAATGATTCCACGATAGAAACTGCTTTATCTAGACCTTTAAACCTGCTGGAAAACTTGCTTAAAACTGTCACGTTGCTAGTGTATACGTCAATTTCTTCTTCAATTTTCTCTATTGCTTTTTCTAGAGCTTTTTGATTTTTTGCGGTGATTGAGCATTTCATATCTTGAAGTTTAGCTGCATTGCCTAATTGTTCAGGTTGGGTTGGGATGCAGATTGTTGGTTTGCCATATTTGATGGTTTCAAAGCATGTTGCATGGCCGCCACTGAAAATAACATATTTAGCGTTTTTCATTGCGTTCTGTCGCTCTTCAGGTGAGAGCCATGAGTGTAGCTCGCAATTGCCTTTTTCCGTTTTTATCTTCTTTCCGGGTGTTCCGAGGCTTATTATGCATTTTGTTTTGAATTTTTTTAGAACCGGCAACAGGTTTTTGATGAGTTTGGCTCTTGTTCCTATTGGACCGCTTATTGCTGCATAGATGTGTTCTTGTTTTCCCTTAACGGGGGTTGTGTCAATGAAGGCTCCTGTATATTCAGATTTTTCGCTCAAATCCATGCTGTTTAAGTTGCCTATACTATACTCAGAAATAGTGTAAGGCGGAGGGTTATCGGGAATTATTATTCTTAGCGATTGTTTTACATATCTTTCGACGATCCGTTCGCCCGGACTGAGAAAAGCTGAAAATCCGTAGCTTGGTCTAATCATGTTAGCAATATAAACTGCAGGAATCTTCCATCGTGAAGCTAAACGAAGTGCGTTTATGTCGCCATCAGCGATAATTATGTCCGGGGCAATGTCGTGCAATTTTTTTCGCATGTCGTAGTAACGGTGAATGGTTTCCATTGCGTTGGAGTTTTTTACTTCAAAAGTGTTCTTTTCCGTGTCATACAGTGGAAGGGGAAACAGGAGGTTGATTAAAGAAGCTGAAGTTATGATTCCATGTGCGTTTTCGTACCATGAGACTGGAGTGCACCTGTACACGTTCTTAAACTCTTTTTGTAGCAATTCGAACGCTTTGCTGCCTGAGAAAAAAAACAAGTCATGCCCCTTCCTTTCCAGCAGTTTTCCTAACGGAATGATTCGGGATACATGTCCTAAGCCTAGTTCGGAGCAGCTGAGCAGCAGTCTCATAGAGTACAGTTAGGACTATGATTTATTTTAAGCATCTCTTAAGGTGCCAAAAAAGGAATCAATTTAAAGCGTTGACAATAAGATTACACAGTATGTTCATTCCTAGAAGGATTTTGGAGGATAAGCTCAAACAATTCCTTATTGACGATGTTGGGCAGGGCGATGTTACAGCCGCTGCTGTAATCCCTTCCAATTTAGTTGTTAGAGCAGAAATTGTAGCAAAGGAAAATGGAGTTGTTGCAGGAGTTGAAGAAGCTGTAGTGCTTGCAGAATATTTAGGGTTGAAAGCTAAGGCGAAAATTCCTGATGGAGAAGAAGTCAAAAACACCCAAGTTATACTGGAGATTTCTGGTGATGCTCAAGCTATCCTATGTGTAGAGCGTACCATGCTAAATCTTCTTTCAAGAATGAGTGGTATTGCAACCAAAACAAAGATGCTGAGGGAAAAATTGATGAAAGCAAATAGCAGAGCCAGAATTGCCTCTACTCGTAAATCTGCGCCCGGGCTTCTTTATTTTGATAAGAGGGCGGTTATAGTTGGTGGTGGTGATCCGCACAGGTTACACCTGGATGATTTGATTTTGATTAAAGATAATCATTTGGCAATCGTAGGTGATATTGAAGAAGCCATTAAGAAAGCCAAAACCAATGCGTCTTTTAGTAAGAAAATTGAAGTTGAAGTCACTAGCTTAGGAGATGCTTTAAAAGCTGCAGAAGCAGGCGCTGATATTGTGATGCTGGATAACTTTTCCGCCAAACAAGCTAAAAAGGCTTGTGAGACGTTAAGAGAGTCTGGGTTTTGCAACTTAATCCTTGAAGTGAGCGGCGGAATAAATGGTGAAAACCTGTTGGAATACGCTGAATCTCAAGTTGACATCATTAGCTTAGGTGAGTTAACCCATAACGTTAAAGCGTTGGATTTGAGCCTAGAAATCATAAAGAAAAATTAGCATTTAGGTGGCTAGCCTAAAACCGTTATTAACCATGCTTCTACGACGGCACCAATGGCAAGCAACCCAGCGCAGGATCCAATAAATAAAGCAGTCCATTTTAATTCGAGCCATCTCTTCTGTGTTAACCTGCGAAATAGCCAGATGCTCTCTGCCATTGCGATTGAATAAGCGACAAACTCTATCCAAAAAATAGGTGTTGCAACTAGACTTATTAAACCAACATACGCTGGGTAGCCTTGAGTTGCTGCTATGGCGCCAAGTGCAACTCCTGTATTAAAAAGAATGAACATTCCTAAGGCAGCTCCAGCTATTGGAATAAACATAAGTAAGCAGATGGAAAAGTTGTTTATGAAAATGTATTGGGTTAATGTGTTGTTGGCTCGGTTCTCGCTTAGCGTTGCGTTTAGACTTTGGCTAATTGTGTAAGCGTCAGAAGAACTCAGAGGAATCGCGCTTCCTATTACCGTAACTAAAACAGCTACTAAAAAGACAAATGTTATTGAGTATATTCTCTTTCTCCTTTGTGACGCATTTTTCCAAAAAGACAAATTTAGCTTCATGCAAACACCTATCATTAAATTTTTGGCTTTATTCTAATTGCTCGGTATCCTCTTGCGCCAGGGTTTAAGGTTTCTATCAATTTAACCTTTGTTAAAACGTTTTTGGTGTCCGCGCCAAAGCCTCTGATATCGTGTTCGCCTTCTATGAGTGAACGCAAATAGACTTTGTTGTTTAAAACTGTTGGTTGACATTTTAGAGGTAACCTTAAAAGCAGGGTCTTTTTTTCATTTGCGACCTCTTGGCAGGCAAATAAAATTGCTTCTGCTCCGGCTGTTAATTCTGCAATGCGTACGGGCACGCTTTCTTTTCCGATGGCCAGCATGTCAATGCCGTAGAGGCGTTTAATTTCACTTGCAACTTTTCGAAGCCTTGGGAGGATTTTGAGGATGTTTTGTCTTCCGATTCTTGAAGCGCGTAGGTTTAAAAGTTCAACTGGAGTAGCTCTTCTATAGAGACTCCGCCAAGAGATATATCTAGATGAATCACGTCTGCTTTTATCGTTTCTAATAGACTTCGGCAAAGTTCTGCTTCGTGCACAATCAGGTCAAATCCCTGTTCAACTGGTCTAAAAATCGGTTCAGCTAACCTAGACGCGGGTTCTCTATATGGTGGTTCGACTAGAACTGAGACTAAAGTAACATGCGTGACTGCGTTAAACTGTTCGTCAAGAATTGCAGCTGCTGAATCTGCTGAAATTATCCTCAAAGTGCAACCCCTCAAATAGAAGAGGTCTCAAAGATTTAGCTTTGCTCTTCGGATTTTATTTTTGATTTTAGACCTAAAGCTAACAGGTACATTTCGGAGCTTTTTGCTCGACTTGCTAGCGGCTTAACCAGCTTCACTTCTTCGAAGTTCTCCTTCATAGTTTGGGTGAAGTCTTTTAGTAGGTTACCTTCGAAGACTTTTACAAAGAATTTTCCGTTGGGTTTTAGTATTTTTAGTGCTATTTCCATGGCTTTAGTTGCGAGGTCAATTTGTCTTGCGTGGTCTACATCCCATACACCTGTGATGTTCGGTGCGGCGTCGCAGAGTATTACGTCTGGTTTTCGAGGTAGAAAAGACAAGATTTGTTCTACTATCCCCGGCTCAGTGAAGTCAGCGATGATTGTTCGGATGTATTCTTGCGTGAAAGGATCAATCGGTTTTAAGTCTACGCCTAAAACAAAGCCGTTTTTCCCCGTCATCTTCCTTGCTGCTTGAATCCATCCGCCCGGGGCAGCGCCTAAATCGACGACTATATCGCGCAGTTTGATGAAGCCATATTTTTCGTTAGCTTGTACCAGTTTGTAAGTGGATCGGCTTCGATAATTTTGTTCTTTGGCTTTCTTATAGTAATACTCTTTTTTTCTTTCACGTATCCAAGCTTTCGGCAACGGGTTCATCCTCTGTTAAACTATGTGCTGAAGTGCTTGGAGGTTGTTGGGCATTTTCATTTCCCAAGTTTAGGATCCAATCAGTTAGTCTTGGGCAGCTTTTGGGGGAAATGGCGGTTGTTGGGTCGCATCTTGCGTTGTCAGGACATAGTAAGCATGGGCAGTCGATGATTGTTTCTATTGATGCTGGTAGCCTTTTAGGGTATAGTCGGTATGTCCATCGGCCTTCTTGGAGTTCTTTTTCTCTTCTTATGAGACCTTTTTCTTCTAGTTTAATGGAGACTCGGCTTCCTTCGCGGCTGCTTGCGCCGAGTTCTCGCCATAAATCTGATTGGAGGACACCTTGGTAGCCAGTGCTTACCACGTAGTGGAGTGCTTTCTGTTCAAGGTCGTTACGCTTTGGCATGTTAATATCAATTCCAGGATAGTACAGTATTATAAGCGTTGAGTTCAAATAAAAATATGTATCCCCAAAGAAGTGTAGATTGATATGCGATACGATAGAAAACTAGCTCTGAGCGGTTTCTGCTTGGGCATTGAATCTTCAGCAGATGATTTTGGGGTCGGTATAGCCACCTTTAATGGAGAAATTTTAGCTAACAAATCAGACGGTTACATTCCAGCTGAGGGTGGGATTCATCCTCGAGAAGCAGCTAGGCACCATGGTGAAGTGGCGGATAAAGTGGTAAATGAGGCTCTTCAAGAAGCGGGAATTAAACCTGCTGAGCTTTCATGTGTTGCTTTCTCTCAAGGACCAGGTTTAGGACCGAGTTTACGTACGGGGGCAACCGTTGCACGTGTCATTTCGTCATACCTTGGAATTCCGTTAGTTGGAGTTAATCATTCGGTTGCTCACATTGAAATAGGTAAACTTCAAACAGGCGTTCAGGATCCTGTCACCTTGTATGTTTCGGGAGGTAATACTATGGTGACTGCTTTTGAATCAGGGCGGTATCGTGTTTTTGGTGAAACGCTTGACATAGCATTGGGTAACTGCCTTGATGTTTTTGCGCGTGAAGCTGGGCTTAAGCATAAGAAGGGGTTGCCCCTTGGTGCCGCTATTGAGCAGTTGGCCCTTGAGGGTGAAAAGTTTGTTTCTTTGCCGTATGTAGTTAAGGGTATGGATTTGTCGCTTAGTGGTTTATTGACCGCTGCGACGGCCCTGTTGCAGAAGGGTGAGTGTCGGTTGGAGGATTTGTGTTACAGTTTGCAGGAGCATGCTTTTTCGATGGTGACTGAAGTTACTGAGCGTGCGTTGGCGCATACGGAGAAGCGAGAGGTTTTGCTTACAGGGGGTGTTGCAGCCAACAAACGTTTGCAGGCTATGCTTAACATTATTTCTGAGGAACACGATGCTAAATTTAGCGTAGTACCCCTTCAGTTCGCAACAGATAACGGTGCTATGATTGCTTGGACTGGTGTTTTAGCGTTCAGGCACGGGTTAGTTGTTCCTATTGATGAGAGCTACGTTAAGTTGCGTTGGCGAGTAGACAAGGTGGATGTACCGTGGATACAGTAGATAAGGTTAACCAAACTGTGCTTCTTAAGAAAGGTGCTGAAGCCAGTCTGTTTTTTACAGTGTGGAATGGACGAAAAGCGATAATGAAAGTACGCGTGCCTAAAAGTTACCGCCCCCTTGCTTTGGATGAACAAATTCGGATTTATCGAACCATCCACGAACCGCAGCTGATGCATGAAGCTAAAGCAGCTGGCGTTTCAACTCCGCTTATCTACATGGTTAGTGTGCCTCACTCCACGATTATTATGGAGTACATTGAAGGTGAACAGATAAAACATCTGCTTAAAGCTGCTGGCAAACATGAACGACATGAACTCTGTAGGAGAATCGGTATTTCCGTTGCACAACTTCATAGGTATGGTTTAATCCACGGTGACCTTACAACCTCAAATATGATACTTAGTCCTGAAGGCAAAGTCGTTTTCCTCGATTTCGGGTTGGGTGAAAAAAACTCAGAGTTGGAAACTCAAGGGGTAGATTTGCATTTGCTTAAACGTGCTCTTCAAAGTACTCATTTTCAATTCTGGGAAGAGTGTTTCCAGAGTGTTTTATGTGGTTATAGATCGGTTTTAGGTCTAGAGATGGCGGAAAAGGTTTATGAGAAAATCAGGCAAATAGAGAGGCGTGGCCGCTATGTCGAAGAACGTAAACAATGACTTCAACTTAAAAGGCAGAGTAGTTTTCTTTGCAACAAGTAACATCCATAAATTCCAGGAAGCTCGGAGCATTCTTGGTAGCTACGGTATCGCAGTAGGCATGCTTAAGCTGAAGGGCGATGAAATTCAAAGTGAGAGCCTAAAGGAAATTGCCAAGAGAAGTGTGCAGAACGCCCACAAATGTAGCGGCTTGCCGATCTTTGTGGAAGATGCTGGTTTGTTTATTGAGGTTTTGAAGGGTTTTCCAGGACCTTATGCTGCTTACGTTTATCAAACCATAGACAACCGTGGGATTTTAAGACTTTTAGAAAATCAGAAAAATCGCAAAGCTCAATTTCAATCCGTAATAGCTTACTGCGATGAAAGCAACCAAGACAAGCCCAAATTTTTCTATGGAGAATCAAATGGTATTATAACTGAGAGAGAGCGGGTAGAGCAGGGCAAGTCGGGTTTCGGTTTTGATCCCATCTTCCAACCTAATAGTAGTTTGAAGACATTTGCGGAAATGGCCATTGAAGAAAAGAATTGTTACTCGCATCGAGCGATGGCTGTTCATAAGTTTGCGGAATGGTACAAAACTCAATAACTCTTTTCTCTGTTTTTCTGGGTCTTCTTTTTTTGCACATTGCCTATATGAGCAATTTATTTCTGTTACAGCTAACAAAGTGTTATATTGTTAGGGTTGCATAAGCAGAATAGGCGAAAGGAACCATAAATGAATCAGTATCATCGTCAAAACAGGTACATTTATGAAGGTTTAATCACCGCGCTTGCTGTAGGCGGCGTCTTTATCATTTTAGGCTTAATCGTCGTTTCAACTCCTGGCATTGTGGAGAAAACTGACGCGTTATTTAGCGATATTACTTGGTTATCTTATCCGTTTGGAAGCTCTACGGTAATGGTTCCTGCACCTGCCAATCCAGCAGCCCACATTGAACTTTTTACTGCAGCTATGAGCTTCATTTTAGCTGTTGCGATACTCCAAATAATCATCCTTCCTGTGCGGTTGGTTTTGCGTTCTCCAATTAGACGGGTTGCGGAGACTTTGGGCAATCTGATTTTTTGGGTCGGCGCTGCAGTTGTTGCTAACGTTTTGCTACTAGATGGAACAGTTGCGGGCTGGTTCCAATTCTGGTCTTGGTTAATCGTGCTTTCAGGAGTTGGATTGGTTGCAAGGTTCTTTGTGTTATTTGCGGCAAGGTCAAAGCGCAAGCGTTGATAAAACCGTTTCTTTTCCATCGGTTGGGGATTACTTTTAAATATTGGTGAAGTGTGGTTTAGGTGCACAAATAGGTGGAACGATGCCAAAGCAAGAAAAAGGAAAATCCCACTCCATTCGTCCAGTCAGCAGGCGCCCTCCAAGCTGGTGTAAATATCAGCCTGAAGAGGTAGAAGCATTCATCATAAAATTATCTAAAGAAGGGCACTCAACCAGCATTATAGGTACTATCCTTCGTGATCAATACGCTATACCATTGGTTAAGCCAATCACGGGGAGAAGTATAACCGATACACTCAAAGCTTCAGGTTTAGCTCCAAGTATGCCCGAAGATCTGTCCAACCTCATGAAGAAAGCACAAGGATTAGCAGTTCACATGGACAAAAACAAGAAAGATTTGCACAACAAACGCAATATGCAAAAAATTGAGGCACATATCCACAAGCTAAGCCGCTACTACAAACGAGAAGGCGTAATTGATAAGAAATTCAAATACGCAGCAAAAATAGCTTCTGTAACCTAAACCATTCTTTTTCACTAATTCTTAATTTGTTTTTAATGCACCAGATTTAAATCTAATCAGCTCATTCTTTGCCAAAGAAGTGAACTGCATGACTCAGCAATCATCAATCGATAGCTTTTTAGCTCAGGCCAATGTAGCTGCAAAAGCAATCCAAGAAGTAGCCCAAAAGGATGGGTTCATCAGTGTATTCTCTCATCTTGATGCGGATGGAGTTGCTGCAGCTGGCGTAATTGGGAAAGCGTTATTTCGGCTTGGTGCACGTTACCGCATACGGGTTATGCAGTGGGTTGATGACAAAATCGTTACTGAAGTCTCCGGCGGAAAACCTGACTTGGTTATTTTATGCGATTTTGGAAGTGGATATCTCGATTTGTTGACGAAGATTTCGAATAGCAAAATCGTAATCTTAGATCACCATCAAATTACCGGCGACTCATTAAACCCTAATATCGTGCAGCTCAACCCTCACAATTTTGGCATTGATGGTGCGACTGAAGTTAGTGGTTCAGGTGTAACATACTTTGCGGCAAAAGCTCTAAACCCTGAAAATGTGGACTTAGCGCCGATTGCTTTGGTGGGTGCTCTTGGGGACATGCAAGACAAGTATGAGCAGCGTAGCCTCAAGGGCTTAAATGAGATAATTGTCAATGATGCAGTCGATGCTGGTTTACTCAGAGTAGAGAAGGATCTGACTTTTTTTGGTAGGGAAACACGCGCAATTCATAGGACTTTGGCGACCACAACCAGTCCTTTTATCCCGGGTTTAAGTGGTGAAGAAGACAAAGCTTTGGCTTTTGTTGTAAATTTGAATATCCCGCTCAAGCAAGGTGAAAAGTTTCGGGCTTTAGTTGATTTAAATGATGATGAACGTAAACGTCTATGTTCGGCGCTGGCTGATCATCTTTTGTCGAAGGGGTTGCATGTAGAAGTCGATAATCTCATCGGTTGCATCTATGTTTTAACTGAGGAAGCGCCAAACACCGCTCTGCGTGATGGCAGAGAATTTTCAGTTTTACTCAACTCGACTGGCCGCATGGATCGACCTAGTTTGGGCATTGCGATTTGCATGGGTGACCGCAAAGCAGCTTTAGAAGAATCCAGCAAAATATTGGAAGATTACCGCAAAAACATTAACAAGTATCTAAGCTGGGTTAGTGAAAAACCGGATCGCATGCGAGAATTTGAAAATACTTACGTGATCTACGGCGAGAACTTCATCAACGAAAAAATAATTGGCACCGTTTCTTCAATTATTGTTTCCACGCTTGCCAACAACGAGAAACCGCTTTTAGCTTTTGCTAACATTGAAGAAGAGAACGCGGCTAAATTCTCCGCTCGAACGACGGAAGCGGCCTTGCGCAGAGGTGTCAATTTGGGTGTTGTTATGCGGTTGGCTTCGGAAGCTAATGGTGGCAATGGTGGTGGACATAACATAGCTGCAGGTGCGCAAGTACCCTTGGATAAGATTGAGGCTTTCGTGAGAACGGCAGACGAATTAGTTGGTCGACAGTTGAAGGGTGAGGCGCTTGCAGGCGACTCTAATACTTGAATACAAGGATGAGCGGACTGCTGAAGCAGTTGCTAAAGCAGTTTCGCCTGACAACTTCAAAGCCCCTGTTGGATTGCAAGTTAATACTACACGGAAGAGCAATAAAGTCGTAACCGAAATTGGGTGGGAAGGTAATCTCGCTACGTTCACTGCAACTATCGACGATCTTCTGTTTAGTGTGTCAATTGCGGAAAAAGCGTTGTTTGTAGTGGATAAATTCTAATTTTAGCTTCATCTAGGAAGGGGCTATTTTTGAGAGGTTGTATGGTTTTTCAGTGTTTAGCTATGTTTGTAGGTTAGGGAGAGTGCTCCTCCAATTATGCCGAAGCCTGCGCCGACAAAGTAGCCGCCCATACCTATGAAGCTGATTGCAGAAAACACCACAATGACTATTCCCCAAAGTAAATGTTCCCGTGGGTGCATCCTAAGAACAAGTGAACTGAAAACGACGATTACTCCGCAGACAAAACTTACAATTGAAACGGCCGTAAAAAAGCCGGTAGAGCTCGCGTAGTTGCCCATAAAGTCGTGGTAGCCGTTCATCATTCCGCTCCAGTAGTCGCCAAAACCACCCCAAGATGGTGCATTAGAACCAAACCACACTAAATTCACTAGGCTAAAAGCAAAAATAATTAATCCACCGACAAGGGAAATCACAAATGCTACTGTAACACCTTGTTTTTCACTCATAGTTTTTCACCTCACAAGAACCTTTTCGGGTCAGTGTCAATGTCAACGATTGTTGGCTTATCTGATTTGAGAGCTTTATCAACTGCCTCGTTTAGTTCTGTTGGATCTGTGACTTTGATGCCTAAACCCCCTGCGTGTTCAGCGAAAGCTGCGAAGCTGAAATCGTGGAGTTCAGTTTGCCAGCCCTCGTAGCCCTCGACCTTTTGTTCCTGCATAATCATACCCAGATGTTTGTTGTTGATGACAAAAACTTTTACGTTTAGACCATATTTTAAGGCTGTCAAGAAGTCGCCTAGAACCATCGTTAAGCCGCCATCGCCAGTTAAGCAAATGATTTGTCGATCAGGATAAGCTATGGCAGCTGCCAAAGCACCTGGAAAACCAAAACCCATCGTTGCCAAACCACCGGTCATAACCATTTTTTGGGTTTTCTTCATTAAGAAATTGCGGCCAAACCACCAGCAGTTCTCACCGACGTCGAGCGAAATAACTGCATTGTCGGCAAGTTTGTCAGTTAATACTTTCATTATGTATGGTGCTCTGATGGGTTTGGCGTTGGCGTCGGCTTCTTTTTCAAGTTGGTTTAGCCATGTCCGTTTTAGTCGGGTTATCTCTGCCAAGTAATTCATGTTCTCTTTCTGTGTAACTTTTTCTGTTACTTTGGGAATCAGTACTGCACTGTTCCCAAGTAAACTAACCTCAACGGGGTATCTTCTAGCAATCATTAATGGGTTTATATCAATCTGTACGGTTCGTTTTTGAGGAATTAGTGACAAATCTGAGAATGAGGATCCAATGGCTATGAGTAAATCTGCTTTTGTCATTAATTCCCCAGCGGCTGTTGAACCGATGCCGCCGTGGCACCCCACATAGAGATCTTCACGTTCATCCACCACCCCTTTTGCTCGGAATGTTCCTATAATCGGCGCCGCAATCTTTGTTGCTAACTTGAGTAGTTTGGTTCCTTGCCCTCTGCATCCAAACCCAGCTAAAATCACAGGTCTTTGTGCTTGATCAATGACTTTTGCTGCTTTTTCAATTACTTGATCCTCTTGACCGTAAGCCAAATTTGGCATTCTTCCTTCAAAGGGCAGTAATTCTGCTTCGTAGGGTAACTTTTGGACATCATTAGGAATCCCAATGTGGGCTACACCCTGATCGAGCAAGGCAGTTTTAATTGCTAGAGTTGCAAGCGTAGTGGTTTGGCTTTCTGTCATCAGAGTTTTGTTGAAAACAGTTAGTGGATCAAAGAAGGCTTGTTGATCAATTTCTTGAATGGCACCTTGCCCCATCTTTCTTCGGGGAACCATGCCTGTTAAAGCTAAAACTGGTGCGTGATCTAATTGTGCATCGTATAGTCCAGTTACGAGGTTGGTTGCGCCAGGTCCAGAAATACCTATACAAACTGCCACATGTCCTGTCAATTTGCCATAGGCGGAAGCCATGAATGCTGCGGTTTCTTCATGCCGAACCTGGAAATAGTTGACTTTACCGTTGGTTTTGCGTATGGCGTCCACGATACCTAATGTTGATGTGCCGGGTATGCCGAATACGTATTTTACGCCCCAAGCTGCAATTTGGTTAATTAGTACATCTGAAACTGTGCTTTCGTTTTTCTTTTTCTCTGTAGAAACTTGCTGCTCTTGTTTTTCTGCCAGAAGAATAAATGCAGATTTAGGTGCTCCACAAACAGGGCAAACCCATTTTTTTGGTAAATCAGAAAATTTGACTTTTTCTTTTGCATCATCATAAACCCAATTGCAGACTGTACAACGGTATTTTGCCATTACAACGCCTCAAAAACACTTTAAAGTTAAACGGATTCGACCTTATCAGTTTATTGGAATTTCAGAATCAGCGAACAATAAATAAACTGCCTAGCCAATATTGAACTCTGAAGAGTTGTTTAGTTATGGAGAATTGGGATGTAATAATCGTCGGTGCTGGCTCCGCAGGCTTATCTGCCGGTATTTATGCGGTGCGAAGTGGCCTTAAGACTTTGATTTTGGATGAAAAATTTGCTGGTGGTACAATTTCCGATGCTTCAAAGGTTGTTAATTATCCCGGTTTTGTGGAGATAAGCGGGAGCGAACTAGCTGAAAAACTGACTTATCATGCTAAAACGGTTGGTGCAACTATCCATGACATAGAGCCTGTCAGTGAATTGGACCTTGCAGGTGAGTTAAAGGTTGTTAAAACAGCAAGTGCCGCATATTACGCTAAAGCTGTCATATATTCTACGGGTTCTCACTACAAGGAGCTTGGAGTAAAGGGTGAGTCAGAATTCAAAGGTAAAGGTGTAAGTTATTGTGGGGTGTGCGATGGTCCATTTTTTAAGGGTAAAAAAGTTCTTGTGGTGGGTGGCGGAAACACTGCTTGTATTACAACACTTTATCTTTCTGGTTTAGCGTCGCAGGTTTATGTAGTTCATAGACGGGAGGCTTTTCGAGCTGAAGAAAGTTTAGTTTCTGATATTTCGTCGAAGAGCAACGTTAGTATCATGTGGAATACGGAAGTTCAAATAATTAAGGGTGATAAACAAGTTAGAACGGTGACTTTAATCGATAACGTGACTAAACAAACAAAGGATTTGGATGTTGACGCAGTTTTTGTTCAGATAGGGGAAGCACCCAACAGTCAAATTGCTTCTGCGAGCGGGATAGAGGTTGATCAGCATGGTTATGTTAAAGTTAATGCGCGTCAAGAAACGAATCTACCTGGTGTATTTGCTGCAGGTGATGTTACCGACCAGCCGATAAAGCAAGTTGGTACCGCTGTAGGTCAAGGTATAACTGCTGCTCTTGAGACTTATAGCTTTATTAGACGACCGTATTACCGAAAGTAGAGAGAAACGATTATATCAAGCTAAACCTCTTTTGATGGCTTAAAACCCTTGAGCTTTATGCTAAAGCTTTGAGGTAACAGCGGAAACGCGTGAAAAGGGGTTTACCTATGAGTGAAAAATGTCTCGCTGTAGTTGAAATCGATCAAGACTTATGTAGCCGATGTTATGTCTGCAAATCAATCTGTCCATATGAAGCAATAAAAGCGGATTCAACTGGTAAAGTGGAAGTTAACAGTCAGGATTGCCAGGTTTGTGGTATCTGTTACAGTTCTTGTCCATCTTCTGCGATAAAAATGCAATATTATACTTACGATAATCTTTCTGAATACCTAAAAAAAGCGCAAGAAAAGGCCAAAAATGTCAGCACTCTAGTGTTGATGTGTCGTGGAAACTCTCCTTCTACCTGTGAGGTCCAGGATATACTTAAAGAGCAAGGGTTAAAAGTTGACGACCATATTGCTTTGCGGTTGCCTTGCGCTGGTCGTGTGCCGACTGATTTTATTTTTGAAGCCTTAAACTCTGGGATAAACAACATTGTTTCAGTTCAATGTGAAGATCCTTTCTGTCGATATAAAGAAGGCACAAAAATCAACACTCGCAGACTTGTTTTGGCACGTAATGTTCTCAAACAATTAGGTTTTGATGAGGATGCAGTTAGGATAGTAAAGTTCTCTAGAAAAGCAGTTTACGATGTGCTTGAGTGTGTTGGCTGTGACAAATGTATTTTCATTTGTCCATATGATGCGCTAGAGTTTGAGCCATTTGCAACTCCAAAAGTTAATGAAGAAAAATGTGTTGGTTGTGGCGCTTGTCAATTGGTTTGTCCACATCATGCCATACAGGTCAAAGGGTTCGAATTCGAAAACGTTCTAAAACGGTATGGCACTTCTGCTGGGCAACTGAAAGCACAAAGCAAAGGACCAGCTGTTTTGGCGTTTGTTTGTCAATGGTCAGAGTTTTCAGCTTTGGATGACCCAAACAAAGTCTTTGAAGGAAAGAATGTGTTGGCGCTGGAGGTTCCTTGCTTTAAATCTCTTGATCCTGTGCATGTGGTTAATGCGTTGAATAGTGGGTTTGATGGTGTAATGGCTGTTGTTTGTTCATCCCAAGACTGTAAGCTGCAGGAAGGCAGAGATACGGCAGAACGCAACTTAGGCGTAATGCTTAACGTACTAAAAAAGAAAGGTCTGCTTGACCGATTTGAACTATACGAAGAATCACCAAGATGCGCCGGCGAATTCCAATCTAAGTTGGATGCTTTTTACAATAAAATTTCAGCTTTACCAAAACGTGAGGCAAATGTGGAGGACGTGAAATGTACAACATTGTAAGTAAGACTGAGCTTGTTCCAAAGATTAAACTCTTTGAAGTTGAAGCTCCAGACATTGCGGCAAAAGCACAACCTGGGCAATTCGTTATCGTAATCCATGGAAAAGTTGGCGAACGAATTCCATTAACAATCTGCGGTTATGATGCAAAGAAAGGTACTGTTTCATTTGCTTTTCATGAAGTTGGTAAGTCAACTAAAGGTCTTGGCTGTCTCAACGAAGGCGACTCTATCGACAATGTAACAGGACCGCTTGGTAATCCTTCCGAGATTAAGAAATTCGGTAAAGTTCTGTGTGTTGGAGGAAGTGTAATGATTGCCCCCCTATTGTTGCAAGCTAAAGCAATGAAGGAATCGGGTAACAATGTTACCACAGTTATTGGTGCTAGAAGTGAAGAATTCATTATGATGGAAGAAGAAGCTAAACGCTATAGTGATACAGTCATTATTGCGACTGACAATGGTTCCACAGGCTTCAAAGGGTTAGATTTTCTAAAAGATCTGCTGAAGAAAGAAAAGTTTGATCGCTGCGTTGTTATGGGTCCAGTTGTCTTGATGAAGGATGTTAGTGAATTAACAAGGCCTTACGACATTCCAACGATTGTAACCTTAACGCCGATAATGATTGACGGAATGGGCATGTGCGGTGTTTGCCGTGTTACAGTCGATGGAGAAATGAAGTTTGGTTGCGTGGATGGCCCAGAATTTGATGGTCACAAGACTAACTTTGATGAGTTAATTTTGCGTCAAAGAACTATGCTTCCCGAAGAACGTTTGAGTTCATTATTGTGGGAAATGAGTGGAGGATGTAAGTGTGGCAGAAACAAAGCCTAAACCTAAGTTAAATAAGAAAGCAGTTGAGATGGCAAAACAAGAGCCTAAAGCTCGCGCTAAAAACTTTAGCGAAGTTGCTTTGGGTTACCCTGAAGAAGACGCCCAAGAAGAAGCAAGTAGATGTTTGCAGTGTCCAAAACCGCAGTGTGTCTCAGGTTGCCCAGTGGAGGTTCCTATTCCAGCATTCATTAAGTGCATCCGAGAAAAGAAGTATGCTGAAGGTATTGCCACTATCAAATCTAAGAATGCGTTGCCTGCTGTTTGTGGTAGGGTTTGTCCTCAAGAAGAGCAGTGTCAGAAGAAATGTGTCATCGGTAAGATGGGTGAACCTGTAAGCATTGGTCGTTTGGAACGTTTTCTTGCAGATTGGGAACGGAAAAATGGCTCTCAACTGCCTCCGAAAGCTCCGCCGACTGGCAAAAAGGTTGCAATTGTCGGTGCTGGTCCAGCCGGCTTAACAGCTGCAGCTGACCTAGTTAAGTTGGGTCATCAAGTTACAATGTTTGAAGCTCTCCATGTTGCAGGTGGAGTGCTTATGTATGGTATTCCCGAGTTTCGTTTACCTAAAGCTATTGTTCAAAATGAAGTGGATTATGTCAAAAGTCTAGGCGTTGATTTGCGTCTTGGAAACCTGGTAGGTAGAATCCACACGATCCCTGAACTTATGAAAGAAGGCGGTTACGAGGCAGTTTTCATTGGTAGCGGTGCAGGTTTACCCCAGTTCACTGGCAGCCCGGGAGAAAACCTTGGCGGCATCTATTCCGCTAACGAGTTCCTTATCCGAGTTAACCTCATGAAAGCTTTCCAATTTCCAGATTCCGATACGCCGATACGTATTGGAAAACATGTGGTTGTCATCGGTGGAGGAAACGTAGCCATGGACTGCGCTAGAAGCAGCATGCGTCTTGGTTCTGATGTGTGCTTACTCTACAGACGTTCACGTGATGAGTTACCTGCACGACAAGAAGAAATCGAGAATGCCGAGGAAGAAGGCTTAGTTTGCAAGTTTTTGGCTTCGCCCCTCGAGTTTTATGGTGACGAAAAAGGGTGGGTAAAAGCTATGAAATGCATTGCAATGGAATTGTGCGAGCCTGATGCTAAAGGTAGAAGAGGCGTTAAGAAGATACCTGGCTCGGAATTTACTATGGATGTTGACACAGTAATAATAGCAATTGGGCAAACTCCTAACCCCATAATCCAACGCACAACAGGTGGTTTGCAAAGTGACCCAAGACACGGAACCATCTGCGTCGATGATGTCGGTAAAACCAGCTTAGACGGCGTTTATGCGGGCGGAGATGTCGCAACAGGCGCAGCAACGGTTATCAGTGCCATGGGTGCTGGCAAACGTGCAGCCAAAGCAATGCATGAATACCTCACCAATAAAAAATAATGCCTTTCTTTATTGCTAAAATTTTTGTTTTCTGTTTGCATAGTGTAATATGGCTTCAAATCTTAATTTTCCATTTATGAGAAAAATTAAGGGTTCAAGTAGCTACATTAAAAATCAGGTTAGAAAGAACCTTGCAAGGGCAATTTCTTGTTTTCTTTTGTTTGATTTTGCTCTATTTGTTTTAGTGTTTAGGGTGTTTTCTACTTTTCAGGTCGGTGTTTTTGAGGAAGGCTTGTTTTTTGTTTTGTTTGTTCCTTTGGCGCTTTTCTATTTTTATTTGCATAAGTACCGCATTTATCGCGGTGGCTGGCAAGGAGAGAAACAGGTTAGTGATCTTCTGATGCGTAATCTTAGTGATGATTTCTACTTGCTTGACGGTTTATACCTTAAGAGTGGTGGCGGGGACATTGATCATGTGGTTTTGGCGCCTGGCGGTGTTTTTGTTTTGGAGACCAAGAATTGGAGTGGAACCATTGTTTGTAACGGGGACGAGTGGCAAAGGCCAGGTCGACGTAACTTTTCTTCAAACCCCAGCCGTCAGGTTAAATGGAATGTTGCAAGGATTCGAAGTGTAATAGATTCTTCACCAAGCCTTAAGCGATTGGGTGTTTGGGTGGACGGAATCGTTGTTTTAACTAATTTGCATGCTAAACTTCGTTTAGTTGAGCCTTCGGTTACTGTTCTTAAACTTGAAGTTTTGCCTAGCTACATAAAAAGCCATGGGCGATTAAGAAAATATAGTTGTGAGCAGTTGGAATCTGTCGGGGCAGAAATCGTTAAGCACGGAGTTTTGCGGGTTTAGGTTCTGGTGGCGTGATTCTGAGCCAAGCCCCCCGTTTAACCAGAGCAAAAGAAGTTACTCCAGTGATAAAAAGGCTAACTATGACAAAAGAGTTTGGTAAAGCTCGCGCACTGTTTTGGATTGTTGAGAGAAGAATGGAGATTGAGCAGTAGAATGCAAAGCAACCGGTGATTATTTGGGTTATGTGAAGTGGCCTTCTTATTTGGAAGGCTTTGGTTTTTGTCCAGTTTAGCATCTTCTCTATGCGTTTAGAGACGTCGGGTAAGTCATCTAGCAGCAAGGCTAAGCCTCCTAAGAAGAATACGCGTCCAGCGTTGACTGCAACGCTGCTTGAATCGATGAAGAACATGTTTACTACTGAAAAAGGTGTGTACACAGCGACAAATGCTGAAGATGAAGCTAGCACGAAGAATCCGTAGACATAATGGTGGAATAAGAAGCGTCCTGTGTGTAGTGCTCTGCCGATTGCGGCGCCTGGGAAGATGTTGATTATTCCAGCTGCGAGTGCTATCCAAAACAGGTTGCCGTCGAGGAGAAATGGTGCATATGGTTTCCAATAGGGATAAGCCATGTAGTAGCCGTATATGATGCCAGCAACGCATGCTATTGAAATGAGTGAGTTGAAGATTAATGCAATGCTGAATGTTTTCTTTAAGATTACCCAAACTTTACCCATAATCTAAACCTTGGATAAGCCCTTGTTCTTAAATCTTATAAAGAAACGTGTACTATCATGTTTTTATAAGTTACCAATAAAAAGGAGAAAAAAGCCTTGAAGTTTGATATTAAGTATAAACCGTCTTATAGTATGTTAGTGGCTAGCCTTGATCAAGGTGAAGTGCTGACTGCTGAGTCTGGCGCCTTGACCTATATGACTCCTAACATTGAGGTGCATACTCGCAAGCGTGAGAAGAGCCTTTTGGGGAGTTTGGGGTTACGTATAATTGGGGGGCAATCGTTTTGGGTTAACGATTACACTGCTGTTAATGGTTCAGGTGAGGCAGCTTTTGGTGCTGCGCCCGTGGGTGACATTAAGCAACTCGATGTTGCACCCGGGAGTGGTTATGTGATACAGAAATCTGCGTACATTGCTTCTACTCAAGGGATCGATTTGGATGTTAAATGGGAAGGATTCACTAAGGGTCTTTTTGGGCAAGGTTTGTTTATGCTTAAAGCGACAGGTAGCGGGCAGATGTTTATCAACACTTTTGGTGCCATTGATACTCATACTTTGCGTCCTGGGCAGACTTTGGTCGTGGACAATTTCCATCTGGTAGGTTTTAGTGAATCTTGCAGCTACAAAGTTACTCGGTTAGGCGGGTTAAAGGAAACTTTGCTTAGCGGTGAAGGGTTAGTTACTCAGATTACGGGTCCTGGAGAGGTGCATCTTCAGACTAAGAATCTGCAGGAATTTACTTCGTGGCTGTGGACTTTGCTTGAACCTAAAGTTCGTAGTTCGAGGGCTCGTTAAGAAAAATCTTTATTTTCCCTTTTTTACTTCAACAGTAATTGGTGCATGGATTGGCAAACGTTGGGTTAGGTAGTCTTGTTGGTTTTCTTGTAACCGTTATTTTAGGTTTTAGCTACCCTGGGTTGGGGCATTTGTTGGGTGCCCTTATAGGGGGTATTGTAGCGGGATTTATTGCTAGAGGATTAATCGGTGGTGCGACTGCGGGTTTGTTATCTGGGATATTTAGTACTGTTTTGTTTGCAGTTCTTGAGTTTTTTAATATAATTTTGTTTGAAACAATTAGGCATGGTTTGCTGGGTTTTGTTTTCGGTGGTTTAGCTGGAATTGTGATTGCAGTTGTTCTTGCAGTCGTTGTTTTAGTATTTTCTGTGATCGGTGGTTTTATCGGTGGAGCAATAACGCGTTAAGTTGTTATCTGTCTATTATGAAGGTTTTTTCGTGTGTTGCTTTTCCGGGTATCTGGTCTAAAACCATCTTTTCTTGAGGTTTGTTGTTGAGGACAATTGGGTTTAGTTGTTTTGCTAGTTCAAGTGCGGAGGTTAGTTTGCTGTTTTTTTCTGCATATATCTCCAGTAGGGCGCCGTCTTTGCGGACTGTGTCTCCTAACTTTGCATGAAGAATTACGCCTGCGCCTTTTTCTTTGGGTGCTCCTGCTTGTCGCGCGATTCGTACTATGTCGTTTGTGCTGATCCAAAGGACTCTGCCTGCTCGCTCTGAATGCACGACTGCTGATTCGGGTCCAATTGGTAGCTCTTCTGGTTTAATGGTTGATTTTCCGCCTTGTGCTGCGATGATTTGACGCATTTTTTTCTCTGCTTTGCCTGAATCAATCATTTCTTGTGCTAAAACGCGTCCATTGTCTACTCCGACCATTTCAAAGAGTATTCCTGCGAGGCTGACTGCTTTTTCTCGCAAATCAGGTGGACCTTCTCCCATGAGTGTTGTTAGGGCTTCTTTGGCTTCTAAGGCTGGTCCTATATTGAATCCTAATGGTTGCTCGCCAAATGTTATTGCACATTGAATGTTAAGGCCTAAGCGTTTTCCTAAGTCAACGAAGTCTGAAGCTAGTGTGTAGGCTTCGGTGATGGTTTTTATTTTTGCTCCCATGCCTGTTGGTATGTCTATTACTACGTGTGAGGCGCCGATGGCTTTTTTCTTGCTTAGAATTGACGGTAGAAGCATTGGGTCAATGCCTAGTGGGTATTCGACTTGGATGAATAGGTCGTCTGCTGGTGCAAGCTCCAAGGAGCCTCCCCAGACTAGGCATCCGTTGGTTTTTGTTACTACGGTTTTGATTTCATCTATGGAGAGGTTGACTGGGCAGAGTGTTTCTACGCGATCAGCTGTTCCGGCTGGCGAGGTGATTGCTCTTGAGGAGGTTTTCGGAATTGTGAATCCGGCTGCAGCGACTATGGGTACTACAAGCATTGATGTTTTGTCGCCGGGGATGCCGCCAACGCTGTGTTTGTCAAGGATTGGTGTTTTAGCAAAATCGAGTGTTTTTCCTGTTTTTATCATGGCTCTTGATAGGGCTTCGGTTTCGGCTGTGCTTAATCCGTGGATGCTAAGTGAAGTGAGAAATGCTGATATTTCAACGGTGCTTAGGTGGCGTTCAACTACGTCTTGCACTATAGCGAAGATGTCTTTTTCTCGCAGGCGTTCTCCGCGAAGTTTGGCTCGGATGTTGAAAAGTGATTCTGGTAATGGAGCTAGCTGGACATTTACTGTGTCAGCTTCCTTTACGCCTAGTGCGGTAACTGTTTCTCTGTAGAGTCCGATGCGGTTTTTTGGGAAAAGTTCAGCTATATTGGCGATGGCGATTAGTTCTTTGTTGCCGTAGGTTATTCTTATTCTGTCTGAGCTGTGAACGCCCAGTTGGTTGGCGCTGTGTTCGCTTAAGAGGGCGATTCTGATGCCGCCAGTTGTTATCATTAGGACTTCGACACTTAGCTCCATTGGAATACCTAATAGGTGATTGTTTTAGGAATAGTTAAAGATTTTAAGGAAAACAAAGTGACACTAGCAAGCGAGGACATTGCTTTGAAGTATCTTGATTTTGTGAATACGAATTACACGCCCAAAGAAAACGAATTAGTCTGTGTTTTCCATGTGGAGCCTGAAGGAATTAGCCTCAAAGAAGCAGCGGGCGGCGTTGCAGCGGAAAGTTCTATTGGTACATGGACCGAACTTACTACAGAGCAACCTTATATGGAGCGTCTTGCTGCTCACGTTTTTAGCGTAAAAGGCAACATCATCAAGATCGCTTATCCGATTGAGCTTTTTGAGCCTTCTAACATGCCAAATATCCTCAGTAGTGTAGCGGGGAATGTTTTTGGGCTTAAAGCATTAAAAAATCTGCGTTTGATTGACATTCAAATGCCAAAAAATCTCTTGGACAGTTTTAAGGGTCCTGCTTTTGGCATTGAAGGTATCCGTAAGCTTCTCAAAGTGCCCTGTCGCCCGCTTGTGGGCACTATTGTTAAGCCTAAACTCGGGTTAAACACGAAGGACCATGCCAAAGTTGCCTACGAGGCTTGGTTGGGCGGTTGCGATGTGGTGAAGGATGATGAGAATCTAAGTAGCCAAAGTTTTAACCCGTTTGAGGCTCGGTTAACGGCGACGCTTGAGAGTCGTGATAAAGCTCAAGCGGCGACGGGTGAACGCAAAGTCTACATGGTTAACATCACAGCCGAAACCGATGTTATGCTTAAACGTGCAGAATCAGTTATTTCTCAAGGCGGCGAATACATTATGGTTGATATACTCACGGTTGGATGGTCTGCGCTTCAAACTCTTCGCGACCAAAATTTCAAATTAGTTATTCATGCTCATCGTGCTGGGCATGCGGCTTTCACCAAAAATCCCTTGCATGGAATTGCCATGAAACCAATTGCCACAGTGGCGAGAATTATTGGTGTGGACCAACTTCATGTTGGAACTGTTGTGGGCAAAATGTCTGAGACTAAAATGGAGGTCATAGATAATATTGCTGCCTGCAAGTCTGAGTTATGCGGCTTGAAGACTGTTATGCCTGTTGCTTCTGGCGGTTTGTATCCGGGTCTTGTTCCTGACCTTTTAAAAATTTTTGGTAACGACGTGATTTTGCAAGCCGGTGGTGGCATTCATGGTCACCCTGACGGTACGGTTAGCGGCGCTAAAGCCATGCGGCAAGCAGTAGACGCTACATTGGACGGTAAACCACTAGAAGAATATGCTAAGAACCATCCAGAGCTGGCCTCAGCTTTAAAGCAATGGAAAACATAACGCTAAATTGTTAAGTTGGCGGGCCCGCTGGGATTTGAACCCAGGATTCTCGGCTCCGGAGGCCGATGCCTTAATCCGTGCTAGACTACGAGCCCACAGTTGCTACAAACATGCTTGTGGATTTAAAGCTAACTTATTCTTGGATTAGTTCCTCGTCAATCCACCAAGCTTTTTTCTTTCCAGATTTTTCTCCTGCATAGTATTCGACGATGGGTTTGCCGATTTGTTTTTTGCTTATTTTCTGGATTTTTCTTAGTCTATTTAGGATGAGCCATCGGTTGGTTTTGACGTACTGTGCTATTTCGGGGGTGGTTGCAGATTTGTAGTGGAGAAGGTACTCCATTATTTTGTGGTCTAACTCGTCGATGCAGTATTGGTGGGGGTTGATTTTGCCGTGTTGAAAGGTTAGGATTTCTAGGTCTGCGAGGTATTTTCTTATTTGGCCAAATTCCTGTTCGATTTTGTTCATGCGTTCTTCTAGGGCTAAGAGTTTGTCGGCTTTGGGGGTTTTCTGTAGTTTTTCGGATATGGCTTCTCTTATGAAGTGGCTGCGGTCTCCTTCTGGAATGCGCAGAGCCATTTCTAGGTAGACATCTTCGGGTAGTTTAACGGTGACGACTCGGTTTTCAGTCATGTTGGCGCCTCAGCATAGTCTGATATGCTTGTTTTATTATTTCATGGTTTCTCTGCTACTATGGTGTCTAAGACTCAAGTTGCCGCGGATTTTTTGTAACATTTTTTCTGCTGTTTTAAAGCAATACTGATTTATTAGAGATGGATGCAAAATACAATCACGGTGACTTGTGTGATTGATTGGTCGCGAAAAGAGTTACTTATTTTGGCTTTTGACCATCGTTCGTCTTTTCTTGCAAAAATGTTCGGCATAAAAGGTCGTCAACCCACCGTTGATGAGAAGCGGCAGATCGAAGACTACAAGAAAATAATTTTTGAAGGCTTCCGATTGGCCACCAAACATAAGGTTCCTAAAGAAATTGCAGGTTTGCTTGTGGATGAAGAATTTGGTGCTGATATTTTGCGGCAGGCAAAGAAGGATGCTTTAATGTTTGCAATGCCCGTTGAGAAATCTGGTCAGAATGAATTTGACTTTGATTACGGAGAAGATTTTGCGAAGCACATTGAGGAGTTTGATCCCACTTTTGTGAAGGTTCTGGTTCGTTACAATCCTGATGATGACGTAGCCATGAATAAGAGGCAACTTGAGAGATTAAAGAGACTTAGCGATTATTTGGTTAAAAATGATAGGACTTTTCTTTTTGAGCTCATTGTTCCAGCTTCGGAGGCTCAACTGGCTGAGCTTGGCGGTTCAAAGGAAAAATATGATGTGGAGTTGCGTCCTAAATTGATGGTTGATAGTCTTAAAGAGATCCAGGATGCAGGTGTAGAACCAGTGATTTGGAAACTTGAAGGCGTTGACAAACCTGAATCTGCTAAGGCTGTTGTTGCTCAGGCTCAGAGTGGGGGGCGAAAGGTCGGTGTCATCACTTTGGGGCGTGGTGAGTCTAAGGAAAAAGTGAAGGAATGGCTCAAAGTTGGCGCTAAGATCCCTGGTATTATTGGGTTTGCTGTTGGGCGAACAATTTTTTGGGATCCGTTGGCTGACTTCAAGGCAGGTAAAATCGATCGGAAACAAGCAGTTGAGGCGATTGCTCAGAATTATGGTGAGTTTACGGAGTTATGGTTAAATGAATCTAAACTTAAGGTGAATCGACAATGACCTCTCTTAGATCTTTATCGCCGTCTTTAACTCGAATTACCATCGCTGGAGCTGTCGGTGCTGCTCTTCACATAGGAAAAGGTGATCCTGACAAAGTTGACCAAACCGCGTTGGATTTTTCGAGGGCAATATTGAACCAGACTGAAGTTGATGGAGCAGTGATTTGCTGTGAAGGACCAAAGGATAATGCGCCAGCCTTTAGTTATGCAGAGAAAGTTGGCACTGGTAATGGGCCTCAAGTTGAATTCGTAGTTGATCAGGTTGATGGAACAACTGCCACATCCAAGGGCAAAAAAGACGCCATTAGTGCTTTGGCTTGTGCTCCTCGCGGTTGCTTAAAAGTGCTTCCTGACGATGGCTACTACTTCAAAGTTGCAACAAACGGAATTGCCCGGGGTAAAATTAATCTGGAAATGTCTGTTGAAGAAATAGTTAAGACTGTAGCTAAGCTGAAGAATTTGCCGTTGTCGAACTTTACTGTTATCATGTTAGAACGAGAACGGCACGCTACTTTGCTTTCGAAGCTTCGGAAGATGGGTGTTAGAATTATTCTTATAACCGATGGCGACATTGCTGGTTCTATTGTTACGTGTTTGCCTGATTCAGGTGTTGATTTGCTTATCGGTGCAGGTGCTGGTGCGGAGGCAACTATAGCGGCGACAGCGGTGAAGTGTCTTGGTGGAACTATGCTGGTTAAGGTTTGGAAAGACAAAAAAGATGACGCGCACCGGATGGAGCGGCTTAAAGCTGCGGGTGTTGATGTTGAGAAAACCTACACTGAAAACGAGTTAGCAAAGGGCAATGAAATGATCTTTGCTGCTTCAGGCGTAACTAAAGGTGAGATGCTTGATGGTGTTCGCTTTACTTCTGGAGGGGCAACTGTTCAGTCTATTTGTACTAGACTTCCCAGCGGAACCCTGGAGTGGTCATCTACCCATCTGAAGTTCAAGGGGCATCCGATCTACAGCCAAATAACCTAATCCCCTTTTTGGGCATTTTTGTTTTTAAAATTTTGAAGAGAAAGAAATTTTTGTAGTTTTAGATGTGAGTGTGCGCGTGTTGGTCTTCGGGTGGGATGGGTTGACCTGAAAGTTCTGCTAAGGTAAGGTAGCGTTGTTCAACCATGTCGTGGAGTTGGTTGCGTAGGTCTTCTCCTGAGGTGTTTCTTTTTTTGAGGATGTTGATTTTTTTGGTTAGTTCTGTGTCGCCGATTCCTCTAAACCAGGCTTCGAAGTCGTTGCGTTGTGTGTGGAATTGGATTGAGGTTTGGTCGACTTTGATTATTTTGTTTGCGAAGTCTCGTAGGCTGTGGGCGTGGATGTTTAGGGGTTTGTCGATGCTTTCATAAAAGTTGAAGGCTTTATCGTGTGGCATGTAAGCGAGGATTGTTTGGGCTTTTTCTTTGGTGATTTTTTGTATGCCGAGGACGGTTTTTCCTTTTTCTGTTATGACGTACAGTCCTTTTTCGGGTACGCTTACGTTGCCCATTCTGATGAGTCCTAACAGGTGCATCATTACTGGGTTGAATTCTCTTTTGGTTTGTTTGGCGATTTCCATGGCTTTTTGTGGTTTGTTGCTTAAGAGCATGGTTTCCAGTACTTCGATTTTGATTGGTGATAAACTCATAGTGTTTTGAGCACCTACCTCAGTGGTATGTAGAACGGTCTAATCAAACTTTTCCTTAGAGGTTTGGGTTTTTGAAGTTGTTGCCTTTTTTTTGTTTGAGCAAAGTTTTAGTATTGTGTTTGCGATGCTAAATTGATAATGGTGACGTTTGGGACATGAAGATCGCTGTTTTTGTTTATGAGTATCCGCCGAAGATTGTGGGTGGGTTGGGTACTTATGGTGCTGAGATAACTAGGAAATTTGTCTTGAGTGATAATGATGTGACTGTTTTTACGATGAATGATGATGCGGGTTCTTTGCCGACTCGTGAGATTTGGCGTGGTATAGAGATTCATCGGCCTTTGCATATTGATGTTTCTGATTCGTTGCCTGATGTGATTGCTGAGGACATTCGGAAATGGGGCAGAGGCATTATTTTGTTTGGGAAGTTGATGGTTTATAATTATCTTTCAGCGGCTAAGCTTGTTAATGAGCTCATTAAGCGTGAGGGAATGAAGTATGATGTTGTTGTGGCTCATGATTGGCTTTCCGCTATGGGTGGAATTACAGTTAAGCGTGAATCTGGGTTACCATTGGCTTTTCATGTTCATTCTACTGAGAAGGGTAGGACTTTGGGTAATGGTTCTAGTGTTGTGAGTAACATTGAGTTGCGTGCCGGAAAGATGGCGGATTTGGTTGTTACTGTTTCTTATGCTATGAAAGATGAGTTGGTTGGGCTTGGTTTTCCTAAGGAGAAAATTCAAGTTAGTTACAATGGTGTTGATCCGCAGAAATACAATCCAGCTAACATTTCTAAAGAGAGTATTCAGAAGATCCGTGCCAAATACGGAATTAAGGCTGATGAGTTGATGATTCTGTTTTTAGGCAGGTTAGTTGGGGTTAAAGGTATTGATAAGTTGATTATGGCTATGCCCCATGTTCTGTCCAAGATTCCTAAAGCTAGGCTAGTTATTGTCGGTGTTGGTGATCTGCAGGAATATTTGACTAATTTGACTCGAACAATTCGGTTAGATGAGTATGTGAAGTTCTGCTTTGACTTCATACCTGAAGAAGAACGTATTGCGCACTATGCTGCATGCGATATTGCTGTATTTCCTAGCTATTACGAGCCCTTTGGCATTGTTGCTTTAGAAGCGATGGCGATGGAGAAAACTGTCGTTGTTGGCGCTGCGGGTGTTAGTGGTATGCGGGAGATTGTGATTTGCTGTGGTGAAGAGCAATGCGGGTTCCATATTGATCCTAATAATCCTTCCGATATAGCTTGGGGCGTAATCAGCGCTTTGGAGGATCCTGAGTTACGTAAACAGTTGGGCAAGAACGGGCGGAAACGTGTTTTAGCAGAGTTTACATGGAACAAGATTGCTAAGAGAACCATCGAATTGTACGAATCCATAGCGAAACGGTGACAATTTGTCTTTTGGCTCTGATATAAAGTGCAGAGTAGCAAGAGAGGCAGCTACTCTTCTTTATTTTGGGGCAGAAAAAGAATATAAACAAGCAAAGCAAAAAGCAGCTCAGACTTTTGGCAATCATTTTTTGCCGTCTAACCTTGAAGTAGCTTTGGAACTGGATAAGATTGCCGAGGAACATGAAGGTTCGCAGAGAAAAAAGCGTTTAGTGCAGATGCGTAGGGAAGCATTGGATGTCATGGAGCATTTGGCGACGTTTTATCCTGTTTTGATTGGGAGCGCTTGGAGGGGAACCATAAAGCAGGGAAGTGACATCGACATAGCAGTTTACGCTGATGAGCCTTTAGAAGTCTTGGAGCTTCTTAAGGCGTCAGGTGTTGGCGTTTTGAAGTCTGCTTGGAGTTCTGTGAATAAGTGTGGCGAGACCTTGTCGTCTTTTCATATTCACGCTCAGACTCAAGATAGGCACGGGCTTGAAATAGTAGTTCGCAGGTGTGAGGAAAAAGGCAAAAAACGTAGATGTGAAACTTTCGGTGATGAAATAAAAGGATTAAGCATCAACGAGCTACAAAAAATCCTCAAAATCAATCCAACTCAGCGTTTTCTTCCAGAATAATTTTGTTTTTGGTCACAAAAATTCTTAAACCCCGAAATATTTTATGGTAATTGATCGACGATGGCCTTAGACAAGAAAGACCTCAAGAAGATGTTTCCAAACCTCTATCAAGAACTAAACAGCAGTGAAAACAAAGTGTCCATTGATGCGGTTAGGAAAGATCCTCAGCAAGCTGAAGCAGAAGTCTGCGGGTGCGACGAATGTGAAGACATCGGTGTCGAAGAGCAAGCTTCTTCTAGCTTAGAGATGCCTGATAAGCTTCGTCATTTTAACCCGCAAGCTGTGGATTTTATTCGTCGCTGCGACACTGAAGTGCAGGCTGAGGAGATAATTAGTTACTTGGAGAAGCGGGGCGAAATCACTAAAGAATATGCCAAAGAGTTGCGTTGTCAGCTTAAGCGTGATGGCGTTAGAAGTTTTGGTTCCAAAAAAGAAGAATACCACTATTTTAAGGAAGGTGGGTTGTGTTAGGTTTATTTTCTTACAGAGGGTCATTGCTTCCACCCAGCTTTGGATCTTTGAATGCTAACTTCCGAAAGAAATACCCGTTAAGTCTTTATTGTTAAAATCTTTGTAACAACTGATGATAAAATTTAAGTGCACCCAACAGAATATCAACCGAATTGTTGTTTGGTTTAGGTTTTTCTAAAGAAAAAGATTGTAGAGAAAATATATGCCTCTAACGGTGTCAGTAATCGGGTTTTGCTTCCTTCAAAGGTTCACGTATCTCTTCAAATTTTCTGCTAACTTCTTCTGATTTAAAACTAAACTCTGATTGATTATTACGTTGTTCTGCCAAATCACACACAGCTCCTAACTTTAGTATAATGCAGTTACGTCGTATTGAAATAAAAAATGTCTTAACAGATAATTGTCTAAACTACAGCTGCCGAGCATCCCCTTGTTATTGATTATCGTGCTATGAATTCACTATCAGTTTTAGGACGTTGGCTGTTTTTTTCTTATCAAGAGCCGCTATGGAAAAAACCAAATATGACAAATATGCATTTACCTGAATGAGAAAATTCGAGCATGAAAAAACCCCTTCTATTTCTATTTATCATGATTGCAGTTGCCAGCATGGTTACTTGCTGCTTTGAGGCGGCGGATGCTTGGAGTAATGGTGGTTATTCGAATGACTCTGTGCATCCTGTTTATGGCACGCATGATTGGGTAGCTCAGCATGCTTTGGATTGGTTGCCTGCAGACGAGAAGCAGTATTTAGTTGACAATTTGGCAGCGTACCTTTATGGGACGGAGCTTCCAGATAACAATAATGCTTCAGTTATAGGTCATACAGGTGATACAACAAAACACCACTTACTTTAGGTCCACTGGAGTTCTTCAAGATGATGCCGCCGCAGTCAGAGCTGAGGAAGAATACCAAAATGCGTTGGGTCGCCTAAACGTTGGAAATTTTTCAGGCGCTGCAATAACTGCGGGAATAATGAGCCATTATATCGCAGACATGGCTGTTTTTGCTCATGTAATGGGTGCAAGTACTGATTGGGGTGCGGAAACAGGCAACAACCATTCAAATTATGAAAGCTACGTTGGGACCAGGACAAATGCTTATTCTGATACCTACAATTCCTACTTGCAATTTGATGCATTATTGTCGACAGTTTCTGCTTATGATGCGGCGAAAAACCTTGCTTATGACACGACCTTTGATGACGGTGGAATCTACACTTGCGTTTGGATGGATAATAATTATGATACTTCTAATCCTAATTCTGCTTATTGGGTTAGAGCTGGACAATCCCTTAACCTCGCTGTAAATGCAGTTGCAGATGTCTTGCATACTCTCTATATCAGCTCAAACGTTCAGCCAACATCTACTCTACTCCCCAGCCAGTCTCCTCTACGTTCACCTACAGCAACACCGTATTCTATCCAGAACCCAACACCTACATCTACAATTCCAGAGTTTCCACCAACCACGATACTGTTCCTAATGGCGGCGTTATTTCTAGTATTAACTTCTGGTTTGATTGCCAATGGCAAGCGGAAGTCCTGATCTTGAAGGTAAGCCGACCGCAATTCTGGTTGCGATGACAGAAATGCAAGTTAGGAAGATGTGGGGCAGAAGACCGAAGATGTAAAAGCTTGCGAGGCCTCAAAAAATTTATTCCCGTAGAGAAAAGATGGGCTGCTTGGTTTACGCTAATGCTCAGATAACAAATATATATTAAATAAATGTTGAATCGGCTTTCTCTATGCCCACTAATCCTCGGAAGGTCTTATATGCAGGTGTGCCAGGAGCTTTTGGCTTTTTGTCGGCTTTTCTTTGGGTGCCGGGCTCGGATTTTTGGAAGGTTACACATGACTCATCAAGAAGATAGGGGTGATTTTGATTAAAATTATTTTGTGAGTGTGTCGATACAACTACAAGCGGTCAAAGGACGTTGTATGGTTTTTTTGGAGGTCGGTTGGTTTTTTAGTTTTTCTGTTAGAGAGTTTAGTCGAAGCTTGAAATCTTCGGGTGATTCAATGTTGCTAAAACCTGCCATAAAGATCGCCGCATTTAATTTTATGAGCCTGCTCCTGTTTAAAAATGCCAGTTGCCTGCTGTTTGGTGGCGAGTCTCTTTTCCAGAGTTAGGATCCTTTTCTGCTGCGCCAGCAAAATGCTCATGAAGAAGGGTTCAAAAAGTATCGGGTTGGTCTCTTTGCCTTCGGCTGAAGAGTAGCCCCGGCACATATCCATCATCTGCTCGAAAGCTTCACGGTCATCTTTACGAAGAGCTCTAACAAAGCCACTCCACCGGCTGATTTCCGATTCTAAAGCCATTCTGTAGATCTCAACAGTTTTGCCCATCTTTTAAGCATCGCAGCTTTTGATGTGAGTGATATGAGACTGAACGAAATCGTGTTCCGCGAGGGTTTTATGCAGCAGATCTTGGATGGCTGCGTTTAGGTTACCGTTATAGTAGGGTTTCACGATTTTTTCTGCAAACTCAGAGAGCAGCGAAGCTGGAACACTATGAAAAGTCAAATCTAACAGTAGATCGTTCTCGGTTGCTAATATTTGAGTTTTCTTTTTCATGACAATCACTTGGGCTCATGCCTATCACTAAAACAAAATAAAAAGCGCAAGGAAAAACTACCTGCCTCAACAGCAGAGGGTTTTGTGAAAGTGAAAAATAATCCCTATCTTAATACTGGTGGATAGGGCAGGTAAACCCAAACTTCAACGACGTTATCGGCGCTTTGAAGTCTCAAACTGCAGGTGGCGTAAAGAAAAATTAAATGATTGATTGCCTATTTTTTGGGCATGCAAGATGTCGATTACATTGAGTGGGTGCCGATGGGGAAGCTCGTTAAGGGCTTAGTGGTAATGTTCATTTTATTAGAAATTTTTATGACTTTTACGATTTTGTTCTTTTCCGGGCTATCGGCTGATAGTGTTGTTCCGGTTGCGATAAGCTGGGGTGTTTTAGCCTTCATTGGTTTTGTGATTTGGAATTATCGCGGTCTACGAATCCAAATAAGGGCAGATCGCCTCACAGTTGTTTATGGTATCTTCAACAAGAAATCCTTCCAGTTAGACGAGGTTACTTATTGCCGAAGAACCAAAGCTAACTTGGGACGATATTTTGGGATAGGCATCCGATACGGATCCGATGGTTCAATAGCGTACACAACATCTTTTGGAGATGCTGTTGAGGTTGCGCCTAAAACTGGGAAAGTGTTTGTTTTCTCCTCTCACAATCCAGACCGAATATGTGAAGTAATTCAAAAACAATTAGATAGGTAGAAGTTGGATGATTAGTCATCGTAAGACTAAAAGAAGTGACTGGACAACATCGCTGATCGTCATAGGGATCTACGTTGCGGTCATTTCAGTTACCGCCTTTATCCTGCTAATCACGTATTGGTATCTTTGGATTGCAATAGTGGTAGGCGGATTATTTGCACTTGTTTTGTGGCATAAGAAATCCACTGTGTATCACTGCCCAATTTGCGGCAACGAATTTGAAATATCATTCCTCACTGATCTCTTTAGTCCACATGGTGTGACTAAAAACGGTGGAGGTTGGGTCTACCTGAAATGCCCTAAATGTGGCAATTGGACAAAAATGGAAATACTTGTAAAGACAAACCTTGATGAAACTAATTGAGACAAGAATGGAAACTGGAAGAAAACATAGCCGCACAGTTTGTGGGAAAGCAGCTGTTGTATTAATTCATGTTATTTTCAAATGATCGCATATCCCGATAGCTTCTTCGGAGTTATCCTCTTTGGTGAGTAAGGCTAATTAGTTTTCTCTGGTCATAAAAGAAGTATGGTTGATGTATTTGCTGCTGACCTTATTGCGCCATGTGGAATGAATTGTGGAGTCTGCAAAGCATATCTTGCCTATTCGCGGGGCGTCCCTTATGAGAAAGGCAAAGTATCGCATTGCTCAGGTTGCTTAGTGCGTGACAAAAACTGTGCATTCGTTAAAAGAGACTGCGATAAACTAAGAAAAAAGCAACTCCGTTTCTGCTATGAATGCGCAGACATGCCCTGCAAACAGTTAGCCAAATTGGATGAGCACTACCAGGCACATTATGGAATGAGTATGGTTGAAAACCAAAAAATGATCCAAGAAAAGGGCATGGATGAGTTTCTTAAGTGGCAGTCTGAAAAGTATCGGTGCCCAAGCTGTGGTGATGTAATTTCGGTGCATGACGGAAAATGCTATGCTTGTGGCTATCAAGCTGAAAAACTACAAGGTTCCGATCCTAAGAGGCGGTGGGTTCCCAACCGATAATTGTGGGATAGAGGAAAATTGGCAATAGATAAAGAGGGCGGATCATGAAGACCTATTTTTTGACAATAAAGGGAAATACCCTATTAGTAATTAGAGCGAAATTTTGGGTTGTGCTAAAAATTATATACATCTTCCCAAATATTGGATCAGGAGTTTAATGTCGAGTCGCACTAATGCCAATAAATGTTCTCGATGTGGCGGTCCAATACTTAAGGGTGCACAAGGAGGATTCTTTTGTTGCGTGTGTGGACTTGAAAACCGAGCGTTCAATAACAAAGGTTACGGCAACAGAGATTCAATCGATACAAGAATGTTTTATAGCCCACGCACGGCTTCAAATTCAAGAAAAAGATATCGGACAACCCGATAGCTGAATTAGCAAAAAAATAGTGCAATTAGTAGAAGCAATTAAGACCAATGGCACTAAAGCAGCTGATTCTGGGTAGTAACTCTAATTAGAGGAGAAAATGATCACGCTCTCGAGTATGAGCTTGTCTTCATAACTTCTTCTCTCACCGAGTTGATTTGAGCCTCTTTTTGGAAAAACGTATGCGCAAAGCTTGTCTTATGTATTTAACCCTTCAAAAGTATTCAAAAAGTGGAAAAAACAAGAATAATCACTATTTTATAACAAGATTTCTCCTTTACACGAATGAAGTCAACTAACATCTTGCCGAGGTTAAATGACTTTATCACAAAGAGATCCTGGGAAGCTTTCTTATTCGCTAGAATTCGTGGGGTTCTTAGAGACTTCAGCTTGTTGGCTATCAATTCCGCGCCATATGATCCTGTAGCCTAGCATCGTCAACACATTAGCCGAGTCGTCTACGCCTTGCTTTTCGATGATTCTTGCCGCCTCCTTAAGGAGTAGTTTTCCCGATTGACCAATGGCTACTTTGATTTTATCTCCGATTTGCAAAAGTTTTTCCTTGCTCACCAAAATATCCGCCAGGGCAACATAGCCGGAAGGCGGGCTGGCAGCTAAGAAGGCTCTTGCCGCTTCTGCAGAAACGCCGATTCTAGCTGCGAATTCCCTAAAATCCACAACTGGTTCAGTAAATTTAATAGACAAAGCCTCCAGAAGCTTAATCTCCTTAGATTTGACGTCTTCGAACTGTGTTTGTAGATACCGCAGAATCGGAGCTAACGAAATTTTGTTGCGGTAATAATTCAAGTCAAGCTGAGGCCGTTTGTCCAAAGCAGAAAGTTTTTCACATGCCAAAGCTTCATTGACCAAAAGCAGCATTTTGACCTCCACCTGCTTTAGCTTCTCTATCTTTCGCCGCAAATAGTCTTCTGTCCAGAACCCAACAATTTCCAAGTAGATTTTGATACCGGCTTTTTCAAGAGAGAAATCAGGTATGATCACATGTTTATCGGCAATTACTGGTTCAGGTTCCCTCTTCAACGTCCAGCCAGTGGTTAAGGCTTGAAACTTGGAGGCGAAATCCTCTTCGATTGCGCTGTCATAAGTCAGAGTTGGCAAACGCTGTTTCTTTAGCAATGAGGAGTGCTTTTGGCTTTCAAGTTTGAAGTCGCAGATTTCGTTTGTAAATCTCCAAATAATCTTTGCCTTAACAGTCCATTCGGAGTTAGCTACGATAATCGGCAACAGCTTAGCTATGCCCACTCCATACCTTCGAGTCAACTTAAACAGGCTACCTGGACCATCTATTTTCACCCACAAACCATTATCTTTGTAAACTTCATAGATCAAACCGAACTTCTTTATTGCATGGAAGAGGTCTTGCCAGTTGCCAGACGCCGTGAAACTTAGCTCTGTTGCATCAAAAAGCAGTGTCTGAGTTAAACCCAAATTGTACTCGCCCAACAACTCCGATACTGAAGGTGCCGCAAAATTTTCAAGAACTAATTCCCTATCTAGGTCTGAGTAAAAATCCTCCTCAACATCCTCCACTGAGAGATCCATCTCAGAAGCAACGGTCTCCAGAATTTTTCGCCGGTTCTCAGAAGTGGTAGGCAAGCCACACTGTTGGGTGGCTTCAAATATTTTTCTTCTCAAATCAACTGGGTTAATTTTGCATTTGCTGACAAAGGTGCTTTTTCGGTCAAGCAACAAAGACAAAGCCCTAACAAAGCGGTACTCGTAGCCTTTGTCCTCAAGCTCAGTGACCAAAGATTTTAGAACTTTTTTCTTTTCTCCAATATGCGACTTGTATGCTTCTATGAGAAAATTGGCCGCCTCAATGTTTTCGCTGGAGGGTTTGGCGTAGCGTGGAAAAATCTCGCCCTTCCTCTTCGACACGGAAAGCAACGTGTTTGGAAGCACTTATGTTGCGCCTCGTATTTTTTGGTGGCGTCTATGACTTGTGCCCACTTCCATGGTTTCTTTAGAAATTATTTCAATTAGGCGAGCTAATTTGTCTTCTTTTTTCCTTAGCAGTCGTCCGAGTCTTTGGATGTATTCTCTGTTGCTGCCCGTTCCACCCAGAATTAAGCCTACTGAAGCGTCGGGCACATCCACGCCCTCGTCTAGAACCTGGGAGGTAACAACGACGGGGTATTTGCCGTTTTCAAAGTTTGAGAGTATTTCTCGGCGTTCTTCTCTTGGCGTTTGATGGGTTATGGCTGGAATTAGGAAACGCTGACTAATCCTGTAGACTAAATCGTTGTGCAGAGTAAAGATCAGGATTTTCTCTTTTCGGTAAGCTTCAAGCTGCTGGGCTAGTACGGTTAGTTTAGCTTCCGAGTTCACTGCAACTTTCACCGCTCGATTTCTTGCGAGTAGTGCTTCGCGTGCTTTTGGGTCTCTGCCAGTAGTCATTATGAATTTTTGGAAGTCGGCGGCGCTTCTTAACGTAATTTTTCGTTGTTGAAGAAAGCTTCTGAAAATGTTCATTTGAGATTCGTATGTTTGCTGCTCTTGGGCGGTTAGTTCAACTGATATTTTCTCGTAGGTGTATGGTGATAGGTGTTCTCCTGTGAGTTCTTCGATGGCGATTGAGTAGACGGTGTCGCCTATGAGTTGTGAGAGTAAAAAGTGTCTTTGATCGCTTCTTTCGTAGGTTGCTGTTAGGCCCATGCGGTATGGTGCAGTGTACATTTCGGCTATCTGTATGTAGCCTGTGGAGGCTAAATGGTGTACTTCGTCGAGGACTATTAGCATGAACTTGTTGCCCAGGTGTTCTGCGTGTATGTAGGCTGAATCGTAAGTTGTAACAGTTACCATCCGTAGAGTGTTTTCGCCTCCGCCTACGGCACCCGCTTCCAAGTTGAGGCATTCTTTGACGCGTTTTTTCCACTGATCAATCAGGTCCAAAGTAGGAACCACAATGAGCGTTTGAACTTTCAGCTGTTGAATTGCTTTTAGAGCGATGAAGGTTTTTCCAGCTGCGGTGGGCAATACTAGAACTCCCCTGTTGCGGGCTTTGCACCAATTGTTCAAAGCTTCGTTCTGGTAATCCCTTAACGCAACATTACTCTTGATTTGTTCCAGGGGAGGCAGAATCGTAACAGAATCTTCAACTTGTAGTTTGCTTTCAGCTAAGTATTCTAAAACGTCTCGGTAATGGTGTGCTTTAATTCTGTAGCAGCCCACTCTTGGGTCCCATTTTCCGTATGGAGTTCCCGCTTCGCCTTTCAAAAGAAGGGTGCCTTTGTCAAACCACAAACGAAGCATAACATTGAATCAATTCTAAACCAATTAAACCTGTCTTAAAAACAGTCAACCTTTTTAGCAGCACATTTATTATAATGCGCTATAGTACCTTATAGGCGATACATAATGAAGGATGAGGATGTCACGACAATACAGCTTAAGAAATCAGTGGTTAAGGAGCTGAAAGATATAAGAAAGTACCCAAGAGAAACATACAACGAAACTATTTCTGACTTGATAAAAGTTGCCAAAGAGTCCAGGAAAACAAGGCAGTATGACGAGTTTCTGCATAAGATTCAGCAGGCGAAAATGAAAGAATTATGGGATAACGAGGAAGATGAGGCTTGGGAAAATGCCTGAGCCCGGTGACGTTGTACTTGCAAGCGTACAATTTACGGACACTGCTGAAGTTAAAGTTAGGCCCGCGGTGGTTCTGTTTGAAGAATTAGGAAACATCGTTGTGGCAGGTGTAACCAGTAATCTTAAGATGAAAGGAATACCTCTAACCAAGAGCGAAGGCGCTGTAAAAAATAGCGTAATAAAACTAAATTATATCTTCACAATCTCAAAGGAAATGATTACCAAAGTGCTGTTCCCTTTAAGCGTCGAAAAGAAGCAGTTGATTTTTGATGAATTAGCCAACCGGCTTAGGGCACTCGAAACCCGCTGAACCGATGGTGTTTGGTGTCAGGAAAGGAATTAGACTCATTTATCATGAAATTGCCACGCTTTTGTTTGATATCTATTGAATTGGTCTGGTAGGATCTCTCGCGAATAGAAGCAATAGCGGAACCGCGACAATTCCCATGACACCAAAAACTGTCATAAGCAAATGGAAGTTGTTATTGTACAAATTGAGTAAAAGTCCACCAATGATTACTGCCAAAATTCCACCAGTATTCTCTAGCGAATTGCTAATCGACATCATAGACCCTCTGAACTCTGGAACTTGCTCTAGCGCCAAACTTTGAAGACCAACTATGATCATAGCCATGGTTGTTCCTCCAATGAACCCTAAAATCACTGAAAGAGCCATAAGCGGCATAAAAGTTATGAGGATAGCCGAAATGCCGTTGACGAGGATTGCTGTAATTGTGAGCGTTTTTCTTCCAATCATGTTAATTAATTTTCCTCCGACTATTCCACCGATGATACCTCCTGCAGTGCCGATAGACAAGATAGCCCCGCCAATGGCTGGAGATACGTTAAAAGTCAGTCTGAAGAAAGAAACCATGTAGAGAGGAAGGATGCCGAGAAACGCCACAAGTGTTATGCTCGTAACGCATGCAAGGGGTGATTTGCATACGATTTTTTTGAGAGCTTGCCGGTACGATGGTTTATTTAGAGACTGCAGGTGAGGCTGGTTTGAGGGAACAACCAGACTAATTCCAGGTTCCAATCATGATATGATTCAGGGAGTACTTGTCGGATCAAAATTTGGGGGCAAAGATGAAAAAAGGAAAGAAGATTTATTGAATCGCATTAAAGAGGTCGGAAATGAATATAGAGTAAAAGCTTTTCAATACATTATTGATAGCGAGAAAAAAGATGTGCTTTTTGAAAAGGTAAGTGAATAGGAGCGACGTTTATGTTAGATAGAAAAGTTGTAGAAGAATTCCTCCTCGAAGAGATTGAAGATAAAAGCGTTCCTCGAAGAATCAATAAACAAGAATTGGTGGAGGCTTTTTGTCAATTCGCCGAGGAAGACTATTGTGAATGGTTAAAAGACAATTTCAACTCCTTTTTTAATCATGGAAATCCAGATTGGAATTGGATTGAGAAATTCCTAAAAGAGAAAAATATCAAGAAATAAGATCTCATTCTTCAAAATAAGTAATTAGCTTCAGCGCTCATTTAAGCACGCATGACTCAAACTGGATATTGGAAAATTAAGCTGTCAGCAAGTCGTTGATGGGCAAAACATTCTCTACCATTATACGCAAGGCCTTATGCGAGAAGACTCCGAATTTTCCGGGGAGTTGATAAAGCATTTACTTATTGACCTTCCAATTTGGATTCCAACCAATTTCTACACAATGCTTCCGATAATTCTACCGTATGTCGTTAGAGATAATTCCTGCAGAATTAAAACATCGAATGACCATTATGAGTGGGGATCAGCGAATTCAAGAGGCTTTTTGCGCGATGATAATACTTTGCTGAAAGGCATAGTTAGAAGTTTTCCTATTAGAAGCGCGAACATTCCAGCGTATAACGGCAAAAAACTTGGAACAGGATTTGTGGCGAGTCATATTTGGGGAAAGATTACTGTCGAGGACAACAGCTTAATTTCTTCGAGACATCACATGCTCAACTCATTTGTTCCTAATATTGTGTGGTTGCCTCTCCAAATATCAAAACTCACTGACCGAGAAGGTTCTTAGGCACAAAGACTTCTTCAAGCAATATCTTGCCAAATTTACAAGAAAATTAGTTTGCCGAAGGAATTGCTGAAAATATGGGACCTTTTACCTTGTCCGAGCAAGATTCCGAAAATCAGAGTGAACTTGGATAGAATGAATTACTTTGATGTTTCAAAGGATTGGCTTGAGAAGAGGTCTAAGGGGTTGCTCTTTGAGATTGACACAATCTTTTCTCTTAATGAATGCAATAATATTACAAAACTGGAAAAAATAAAATCGAGCCGTTATCTTCCAAGTTTAAGACAAATTCCTACGAAACAGAGAACTGAATTATATGAATTGCTTTCATTATACAAGAGTTTCTTGGTCAAATGAAGCTCGGTATGTAAGGACGCAAGACCATTTTAGCTAAAGATTAATTACGGTTTCGACGGGAATATGGGCAGTCATTTAGCTCTTGTAGTTAACAGATGGATACTTAAACAATAATTTACCAAAGTAAATACAAGCTATCAATACGTTATCTTGTTTTGTCTGCTGTAAGACTCCTACTGATTTTGATTGCAGAAGAGACTGGATTGAACTTGGAGTTAAGTCATTATTGATAAGTTCTTACATAATTTTTCCTTAAATTCTTCTTCCGCTAGCTGTAGTGAGCATAGCTTTTGAGTCTTCTATTTGCGGAATGCTGCTCTTTTTTCTTTGGGTGTGAACCGATTGAAACTTTTTGCCTGAGGCCGGGATTAGTAATGCTGATGTGACACGCGTTAGTAATCAACTTCTAAGTTTGAAAGAAGAAAAAATTGCCATTTTCGGAAAAAATTCGATTTTTTCTTCTTTTAAAAGAAGAAGACAGAGATGTGTGCAAGTTATTGCCTTATTCTTTCAGTTAAGAGCTGGCTGGCCGTAATGTTGACAGAAAAAGAACGGGCTTCTCCATAGGAATTTAGTTGTTTTTCTTGATCTAAGCGGCTGGGGTGAGTAATCTAAGAATTACCTGGGTTTTGGCCTTGCAACTCCAAAGTATGGTATATTTCTGTCCTTTGGAATGTAGTTGTCGCCTAGAAACCTTAGCGCTTCTTGATTCCCTTATCCACTTCTCAGTCAGGTGTTAGTTTTGGCAAAAATTGTGGATAGTTCTTGAGGAAACGTTTAGCCTCTTCGACGATTCCAGTGTCTTCAGAATAATCGAGTTTTTCTGATGTGCCATCCTCAGCCACAACCTTTTTTCTGATTCTTGCGGCACAAACCAAAACTTCACCCAACTTTACTCTTGTCGCATAAATAATTTCCGGCGTAGGATTATGCCATCCTGTTTGAGCCGCCAACTTGTAAGTTAAGTGTTCTGCTTCTGAGGGGCTAATTCCCGCTTCAACCGCAATCTCATCCACCGTTGGCATACGTAATAGCAGAGGCTTCAAACGCTCAATAGTTCGGATGATTCTGCCAGCGTCAACATCAAAGAGGTATCTGTGACCAGGCAGCATGTACCAGCTTGCTCTGGATTCAGGTGTTTGAGTTATGAAAGAAGCATCGTATAATCGTGAAGGCCTTTTCCACTATGCCTCAGATTTTGGAAGCTTTGGTTTTGCCTTTTCATTCTCTAATAGCGTATATGGCAGAACATCCATGGCAATTTAGGCACTTAAACAAATACACTTATAAGTGTGTATGTACATATATGTTAATGTGAATAAGCGGCTTCTAAAGGGATAAAACATGACAAACAAAAAAATCAATAACAAAACATGGTTGCTCGCTTATGACAACAACATGTAACCAGCAAAAAACAAGTGACTAAAATGGGCCGCATCAACATAGACATGCCAGACGAAATAGAAAAACAGCTCAGAATAAAAACCGTAGAACGATTCGGAGGCAAAAAAGGCGACTTATCCAAAGCTGTACAAGAAGCGGTCAAAACATGGATCAACAAAAAACAATAAAGCCGCCTCTCCACAAATACAAATAACTACATTATAAGAAGCCTAGGTAAAAGGTCAGGGCAGACAGCTAGCCTGGAACACCTCACATGAGGATTATGGGCAATCTAGCTGCAAAACCCTTTTCAGAATGTTCTCCAAACTTAAGGCGAATTTACTTTCAACACCTTTGTTTTTCAACCTCAAACAAACTTCCAAGATTTATGGAATATACTCTCAATGCGTCTCTTAGTTTGTTCTTCAGACAAATAATCCGACAGATACATCTTGATAAGTTCTCTTAAAACATGGAGAATTAATTATTTCTATTCTGGTCTAATACAGAACAATCTTATTAGCCTATTAGTTTTAAAATCATCAGATTGGAGTTGAAGAACAAAAATCAAAGCTTAAGCTCTCTTGCTCGTTGCTCTATATCTTGCATCGTTTCCGATTGTTCCCCTCGATTCTTGAAAGTAATTTAACAGCGCACGCTTGAAGCTTAAATATCCCTCAGCATTACCCTGTTAATGGAGAATATTTCTATGGGCAGTTTTTATGTGTCTTTACCTGCAAATTGGGAAGAATTTGTAAAAGGTTTAGCTTACGACCATAACATTGACGTTAGTAAGGTCGTTGGTGGATTGTGCGACTGGGTTTTTTCTAGCCCTGAATACAAGAGGCAGTTTGAAGTTTGGTTGGGTACGGTTTATCCGCCGAAAGGTCAAGCTGAAGATAGAGCAAGAGCTAAAGGAGAACAAGCAAGCATGCGCGAAGAGGATCGACAAGATCAAGCTGAAGAAGAAGTCCATGAGGACCGAGACTACAGTGAAGACAGAGAACGAAAGCTTTAAAGTGGGCAGTCTAAATTAACGCGTTTTAAATGTCTCCTCTTACCTATTGAAGTCTGAAATGGACGAATTATAGTATTTCTTGCGAATGTAGTTTTTTCCCTTCTTAGAAAAAAGGGTTGCAACTTTCGTTTTAAACCTTAAATTGCGCCATGAGAATGATAATACTGGAGCTTTTTCTGTGACTAAAGTTGTTAAAGATGTTTTTTCAAAAGGTTTCTTAGAAGTACATGAGAACGATACACTTTCTTCTTGTCTATCACTTTTTAAAAAAGAGACGCCGCCTGTTCTAGCGGTCCTTGATGATAAAGGCAACTACAAAGGGGTTATTTCTCGCAAATCGATAATACGCTCCAGTCTCGCTGCTTCAGAAACCAAAGTAAAGACTTTGATGCGCCAAGCACCTGCTGTTACCCTAAAGGATCCTCTCAGCAAGGTCGCTAAGTTAATGATTGAGAGCGAGATTAGGCAACTTCCAGTTTACAGTGAAGTGAAGCTCTTAGGTTTCGTCACCGATGAGGACGTTATCCATGGAGCTGTAAATGAGCGATGGGGTCATACTCGTGTTGAAGAGGTAATGACTAGGAAACCGTTTGTCATCGAAGAAGACGAATCGATAGGGGCGGTGTTGAGCCTTTTTAGAGGCGAGGGAATTTCTCATGTGCCAATAGTTAGCGACGGAAAACTCGTGGGAATTGTGAGTATTTACGATATTATTGAGAATATCTTTCAACCAAGAAATGTTCAAAGGGTTGGCTTTGGAGGGGGTGAGAAAGTTCCTGTTTTAAGTATTTCGTCGAAAGGCATAATGGTGAAACCAGTGGTGACAGTTTTACCTGAAACCCAATTGCGAGATGCTGAAGAGCAAATGCACAACTTCAACATTTCCTCGTTGATAATCGTCAGCAAAAGCAGACCCGTCGGCATCATTACTAAGCGGGACTTCCTTGAACCTTTAGCTCAAATGGAGCTGCCGAAGCAAAAGCTCACTGTCCAGTTTTCAGTTAAAGACGTGGAAATTGATGAAAATCAACGAGGCTTCATTATGAGCCACTTTGAGTCTTTCTCACACAGATACGGAGAAAAATTAGAGGCTGGCACGCTATTTGTCTACATGAAGAGGCATGGCACAAACTTCAAGGGCGACCAGTTGATTCACTGTCGACTGCAATTCAGAACAAAGAAAGGTGCTTTTTTCAGTTCGGGTGAAGGCTATGGTGTGGAAGAGACGTTTAGGATTGCTTTGGATAGGCTTGAGGGCCAAATTGTGAAAAGCACCGAATTATCTCATGACCGTGAATTTGCAAAGGAATATTTGAGGCAAAGATTTCCGTTGACTTAACCGCGCAGAAGGTAAAGCAAACCGGGAAAAACTGATAATATTTTACTTGAATTAGGAAGGACTCTCGATGCATACCTGAAGAGTTTTTTCCCCTTCGAATATTAGAACAAAACCTACAGTGTGATCAACTGTTATGTTGCGTCGCCTTGGACGAGGTTCGAGGTGTGCGGAAATCATCCGATAAAGTATGTATCAAAAGATTGCGTGTAGGAAATGTGTGCATAGACCGCTTGACAAACCGCAAAATGTCAGAATGGGTTAGGAAATTTAGGACAAAACGCGAGAACGTTATTAGAAACAGAAGAACCATTGACTGATTGGACTCAATACTGACCGCTTACCAAAGCAGCGAGCTTCGATTCCAAATATCCGAGAACGACATAGCCAGGTTGCAAAAATCGTTTAGACGAATGTGCAACGGCTTCAACCCCACTAGAAACCAAGAACAAACAGCTGAACGCTACATAGGAATGATCGATTGCACTTAATTTATGCTTGAAGGATGGTTTTTGTCACAAAGAATTAGCCTATTAGCGGTCGCAAAGACCTGAAATAGCAAATTGCATGGCAGCCTTTACTTACTAAACTTCAAAGAAGGCTCTGTTTGCGAAATTAAGCCCAAAATGAATAATAACCAATTATGCACGCACTACCCTTGTCCCGATATTGTATGGAGGAGAAGCTGCTTAGTTTGCTAACCTTTCGCGCTGGCGATGCAGTTTCAGTTTTTTTGAGCTGCTTTTCCGTCCACGAATAGTTTGATAGGCGAGAACGGTCCAGCGCAGATTTCCAAATGATGCTTTTCGGAATTTCCAACGTCCAACTGGAACTTCTTCGAAAATGGCTGCAAGTTTGTTTCATTGATGACTTTTTTGCCGTCCACTTCTATTTTGATGTATTTTAGAAGCGCGCTCGCATTAACAATAACGGTATGTTTTTCAGTCTCTCCTATTCCAAACTTAGCTTTTGTCATTTGTTCCCCACCCAGGTAAAGTGAAAATATTCGCGACACTTGAATTTATTAATTTATGCCTTTAAATCCCTTTTACAAAATAAGCGTTTAATCTAGGAACAAGCCAACGTAATTGGAGCTTTAGAAGATAATGATGATGGTGATGATACCAAGACATAGCCTCGCCGCCTCTTTTCTTTTGGAAGGCTGCAACGTTTTGCTAACGGAAAACAAAGATCACTTTGAAAGACTACCTAACCTAAAAAGCAAAGTTATGACTCCCGAAGAGTTCAACTAAAAAAGCTAAAAGAGATCCTAAAGCCAAACAAAGCCTTTCTCATCATAGCGAAATAGTCAAAGACGGCACCTACAAGAAAGAGAACAAAAACCCATCGCCAAAACGCATATGCAGCTTCTACCGCTGAAAGAAATCACCGAGATTCTGGGCTCCTCTCCACCAAGACAGAGTGTGACTGTTTGTGAAAAGGCTTTAAGTTTGGAGCCAGCATATTTTATAACCATGAGAGAGGTTGACGCCATCAAAACTACGCTTCTACAGCGTAAAGCTGAGCTTAGGGAGAACTACAAAGTAAAAACCATAGGTGTTTTTGGCTCCTATGTTCGGGGGGAACAGAAGCTTGGTAGCGATGTGGATGTTCTTGTGGAGTTCAACGAACCCGTTGGCCTATTCGAATTCATGAAGCTAGAAAACTACCTATCAGACTTGTTGGGAGTCAAAGTGGACTTGGTCTCCAAAAAGGCACTAAAACCCCACATAGGCAAACACATAACTAAGGAAGTCATCATGATTTGAGACACCGCGATATAAGGGATTACTTACAAGACATTCAGGAAGCAATAACCGACATTGAAGAATTCGTCGCCAACATGACCTACGAAGAATTCATCAAAGATAGAAAAACACTTAACGCCGTGGTTCGCAGTATCGAAATCATTGGAGAAGCATCCAAAAAACTTCCAAATTCCCTCAAAGCAAAATATGCGGAGCTTCCATGGAAAGAAATTATGGGAATGCGAGATAAACTCATCCACGCGTACTTCGGTATGGACACTGAAACCATTTGGGAAACAATCAAACACAACATCCCAACCCTCAAACAGACAATTCTGAAAATCAAAAAAGAAAAGAATAATACCCCTTAAAAAAGCGCAAAGATCCCCAAGAACATAGCAAGGCATCAACGGCGCGGTTGAAAGAAAAGAAATGACAGTTTGGACAGTAACAAGCTAATCCAAACGGGGATCAGAAAAATCACATAGCTGACCTATGTATCTTAGAAATCTTAAATCCTTATTATTAGTAGAATAATATTAATGAATTGTTAGGTCTATTCCAATGTCTTTTCCCATCATTGTTGCTAAAGAAGGCAAATGGCTTGTTGCTTCTTGTCCCCTTCTGGATATTGCTACTCAGGGGAAATCTGAAGAGGAAATTAAAGAAAACATGGCGGATCTCAACAAAGATTACCTCAGTGATCCCGATACACCCAAACCATAAATTAACCAAATGGGTCCTCATCACAAAGAAGTCACAATTTTTGTGCCACTCGTGTTATTCCAAAGAAACATTTTGCAATTTTTGGCCTATAATCGCTGCCTTTTTGTGCATGGAAGGTTGGTGGAACAACAACAAGAATTTCTAGTATTGTTGTTCTACAGGACAAACAAAAAAATAATGAAACAACTAAAGTTTGCACAAACCTAGAGATCTATTACAAACAAAAAACATTGCCGTCGAAGTCGCCGCAGATACCACACATGCCACACATATTTCTAAAAATTAGAATAATTCAGCCTTAGGATAGTGAAAAAAAGGGAGTAGTGCAAACCTGCAGTAACTGCAGTAAGTGTAGTGGGGCAATCTGATTTTCGGTGCTGAACTCGGCTGCAGGAGCTGGATTAGTTATTGGAGCTTTAGAAGATGATGATGGTGATGATGCGACGTCTGGAAATTGTGGTTGGGTGTTATCTTTCAAAAAAGTTTTCTGCCAGCCATTTTCTCACACAAGCAAACTAACACAAATTGGTTTTAGAATTTTTTTCAGACAAACATTGGCGCTTATCAGTACGTTTGTATCAAGAACAACTCGAATCATTAGATCATCTGTTTGCTTTGCGAGCAGCAGCTACTTCTTTTGAACTCCCTCGTCTGATATTTTCAATTCTTTTTGTCCATCATTTTGAAACTGTCATCCCATTCTTTCTTTAAGCTACAGCTTTTTCATTATGATGTTGTCGCCTCGACCATAGACTAAACAAACTAACGCAGATTTGCCTTAAATTTTTCTGTAAACAAACAGCCTTCTTTAACCATCAACGGGTTTTAGCTAAGTTTTTAAAACAATTCAATTAGAGTATGCTAAGGGGCAACCAGGTGGAAATAAAAAACCTCAAAACACAACTAAGCGGGCACTATCCGATACTGGGAGTTCTGTTTGCCTCTTTTATGGTTTTGACATCCACTGGATCCTACTTTAACTGGGATTCGCAGCTCGAGTTTGAAGCTGCCTCAAACGTAATCGCCAAAGGCTTTCCCTATGTGACTACGGGGCTTATGATTAATCAACCGCCGCTTGGCTTCTACATGGATGCCCCAGTCTTTCACGTTTGGGGGTTGTCGTACCTTAACGGGGTCGGCATTGCATCTACGTTTGGGTTGGGAGTCGTGCTTGCCCTCTATGCGTTGGGAACACTGCTTTATGATAAACGCACAGGGATAGTGGCTGCCGCACTCTTCGGCTTGGTTCCATGGCACGTCTACATTTCAAGAATTTTCCTAATCGACAACCAATTCCTCTTCTTTGGTCTACTATTCCTCACAGCAGCCATAATTGCAGTTAAGAAAAACTCAGAAAAACTCATCCTAACCGCAGCAATCCTTTTCACCGTCGCCTTCATGACAAAACTTTTCACAATATTCCTACTAATCCCCCTCTTATTGACTATTTTTTTGCGCAAAGACTGGAACTTTAAAATCACCATCCGAAAGGCATTGATTTTTCTTGCACCCTCGATCATTCTGCAGGCAATTTGGTTCGGAGGATTTGCCAACCAAAATTTTCTAGGAGTGTATTTCAGCAGTGACTTTACACATCCCGAACTCGTCGCAAACCCTTCATTGCTCTTTTTGCCTGTCATCTTTGTTAAGAGTGCAGGGTGGTTTTTGTTTGTAGCCGGATTACTCGCACTGGCACTCGCAGCCATTTACCGAAAAACGCTAAAGAAATTCTTGTGGCTGGATGCCGTCTGCGTTGGAACAATTGCAGCGGTTACAGCTGTGGATTTGGTTTTTGTTTTAGGGTTTCATTTGACGGTGCCATACATTAGCGCATTCAAATACAACTATGTGGCGCTGCCGTTTTTCTGTCTGCTTGCCGCTTCTTTGATACACAAAGGTAGCTTATTGTTGGGATCAGTTAAGCGTAAAACCAAAGAATTCTACATCCGACTTGGTCTGGTTGGGTTTGGAGTTGCCCTGCTTTTTGCCTCGCTTCTTGAGAGCATTCTTTTCTTGGAGAAGTGGACTGGGTTTGTGGCGTTCGGCGTTGACACAGTAACTTACTACGGATTTAACGTGTTCACCGAACCAGTATACACCAATCTCATCCTATTCCACAATGCAGCATTCCTACTGCTTATCTGCAGCCTCGCGCTTCCGATGCTAGTTAGGCCTCTTCGAAAAAAGTTGGGATCCTAATCAAAATCTCTTGCACAGACATAATAGCTCAGCTATTGGGAACTGGACGAGACCTTTTTGAGATAACAAAAACTACCGCCGAAACAGCCAACAACAAAACAAGCGACAAAAACAAACCCAAATAACGCAGGCTGCTCGCAAAAATTAAACCGCTAACGATAGGTCCCAGAGTTTGCCCAATGTCCATCGTGGTTGAAAGAAAACCCATCGAAGCCCCAACCAGCGTTGCCGGAACCAGATCAGAAACCAACGGCGAAGTAGAAGATAACACCGTGGCAAAAGAAACCCCGTAGCCAACCGCCAAAAAAAGCAGCGACCAAAAATCTGAGGCAAATGGAACGGCGCCAACAAACACGCAACTTGCAGCTATGCCAAATAAGATTGGTTTGCTTCGCCCTATGCTATCAGACAACCGCCCAATTAATGGCCTTGCAACAACTAAAGCCACTATTTCGCTGCCCGTTATAGCTCCAACTAATAGCAGGTCCAAACCAACAACATCAATCAAGTAACCAACCAAGAAAAATTCAACTGCCCCAAAAACATAATACTGAATCGCCTGAACAAAACTCACACCTAAAACGTGGGTATTCTTGATAATGGTTAGCCAACCGCCGAAAATTCCCCGCGCAGACCTCTCCTGAGAAACCAACTGCGCATCAGTGGTTTTTCTCTCCGCCAAAAAAAGAAACCCAATCACCAAAGAAGTCACCCCAGCAATCCCAACCGCCACATAAAGCGAAAAGAAACTCTCATTTGTAGCAAAAAGCAAATATCCACCCAAAAAAGGCGCCAAAGCCCTACCCACAGCCGTCGCCGAATTAAAAAGCGACATACGTTCCCCACGCTTCCCAGGAAACAACAAAGCAATCGAAGCTTCAGCTACAGGCACAAAAACCGCAGTTGCAAAACCATGATAAAACCGCACGAGCGCTAAAGTCCACCAAGAATTCACACTCAAATACAAGAAAGGTGCAGAAGCAAAAACAAAAGCAGCAAACAACAGCAGTTTACGCCTGCCAAAGATATCAGACAACGACGCCGCAGGCAAACTAATCAAAATACCAGGTATTGTTGAAGCTGAAGCAACTATGCCCAACAAATCATCAGGCGTTCCAAGGCTTGCAGCAAAGGGTTTTAGAACAGGGTTTTTAGACATGGTTGAACTTAGGATGGCAAAAAACCCCATGATGCACAGAATCAGAAAGAAAACGGTTTGCGCCCGCTTGGTTTTAAGTATATCCCAGACCATAAAGACACCTTGGAAGGGAGATATTTCTTGTTTGCTGTTTCGATCTAAGAATGCAGTTTATTAATCCTGATGAATTTCTACTACAGAGTCAACAATTGAAGGCACGCACTTGAACGC
>Ga0315535_1000020_pt1 | contig 86785 bp, 75 predicted proteins | sample SalMarSW160220MG_2_FD_203092 | JGI IMG/M metagenome (GOLD analysis project Ga0315535, IMG submission 203092) | Salt marsh sediment microbial communities from the Plum Island Ecosystem LTER, Massachusetts, United States - Salt Marsh Sediment SW1602-20 ... | reverse complement strand
GGGGGAGGCATCCCCATTCTTTTCACTAATTATCAACAATTTAAAACTTCAGAGGGTGTGCTGGCAAACCGGAAATGGCGCGAACTTGCAGCCTTTTTTGGGAGCGTGAAGCCTGCGGCATTTTGCAAAAAAAGGCTGAAGTTATCATTTCCGGCGCCCTTTTTCTTTGGTTCGTTTCTTTTTGGACGAACAAAAAGAAATGAACATTAGTACATAAAATAAGAGGGTGCCTTTTGAGACACCCTCTTTTGTTTTTAAGCCACTGAGCTTGCTCAAAGTGGCAGTAAAACAAAAAAGCCATCAGCTGTCCGCCGGCAGGCGGATAGCCTGGCTTTTCCCTGGTAAGCACCTCTCCGGGGAATCGCTGCCGACTTTGTCAGACGTAGCCCCGGGTATGGGGCGAAGTCTGAAGGCAGCAATTCCCTGTAATACATCTCCCCGTGAATCACGGACCCGAGTATTACGGGACCGTAATTCCGGGCATTTAAAGCCACTGAACTTGCTAAATAATGTATACATGCTAAAGAAATATTATTTAAGATTATTAAGATTTGATAAATCCATTTCAAAAAGTTCAAATTTCTCAGCCAGTTCCACAGATTAGGATAATAATTTTAATGTGATGCCTTATTATATAATACTTTAGGATATCTATTTATTTACAACGAAGTAAATATAAAATCAAAGTCAGAATATATTAGTACTAATCCCTATTTCAAAATTCCTGATCAATTATTAACCATAGCAAACTGATTATCCATCGCAGGTTTAAGATACCTGGGGTAACTATTTTTGAGCTAGCTCAAATGACAATAAATGAATTGTATTGCTTATCTTTATTATATCATTTACATCAACCAAAACTATTTGCACTACTTACTGAATATAATGAAACATTTATTGGGCTTTTATTTTATAATTGCCTCTACCCTTGTTTCACAAAGTCAGGATATTGGTTCCTGTATTGCTGAGACCAACTTAGATTCACTTGTATTAACAGTAAGGGCATTAAGTGGCGAAGATTCAACCTATGTAAATGGGATTAAAGTATTAATTAAAAGCAGGTCCAACTATATATCCGGCGGAGGAAATGATTTGGCTGCCGATTACATTAAAGAAAGGCTTCTTAAATACAATTTGACGGTTCAGGACCAGGCATTCAATGTCGATGGCCGGAATATAATTGCAACGCAAACCGGGATAAATCATCCCGATTCAATATATATCATTTGTGCGCATTATGATGCAGTTCCTTATCATGGAGCAGACGATAATGCCAGCGGTGTTTCTGCTGTTCTTGAAGCTGCAAGGATCCTTTCAAATCAATGCTTCGATTGCACAATCCTGTATGGATTATGGGATAATGAAGAAGATGGCCAGGTTGGAAGTAAGTATTACGCACAGGTAGCTTATTCTAATGGTTATAAAATTGCAGGTGTTTTAAATATGGATATGATTGGTTATGATAGTAATGATGACGGAAGATTTGAAATTCATACCAATAATATGACTTCATCCCTGGCAATAAAAGATGAAATTCTCAGCATTCTGAATAATTATAGCATCTCACTGGACCCAACAGTCGTTAATCCTGGTGTTACTGATAGCGATCACAGTTCCTTCTGGTACAAAAATTATGGAGCGGTTTGTGTAAGTGAGTTATTTTTCCATGGTGATGGCAATCCATATTATCATCAGGACGGCGACAGGATTAGCCTATTCAACCAGGAATATTTCAAAGAGCTGGCAAAACTGAACATTGGAACCTTAGCCTCGTTAGCAGAATTAAATCCTTTATGTGAGCAGTACACCAAAGAATTATCTGTGTCCCCAACTAATCAGGATGTGGAACCGGCAGCTGGAAATACTACTTTCAGTATCAGCTCAAATACCAGTTGGACAATTGCTGATGATGCAGATTGGTTAACAGTAGATCCTGTCAGTGGCAGTGGCAACGGAACGATAACCGCAACCTTTACAGCCAATACAATGACATCACCCAGGATTGCCACAATTACTATATCAGGTACGGAGGCAAGTTCTCAACAGGTGACTGTTACTCAGGGCGAGATGAAATTTTTAACCGTAACACCATCTAATCAGAATGTGGAATCGGTAGCAGGAAGTACTACTTTCAGAATCAGCTCAAATACAAGCTGGACAATCACAGATGATGCAGGTTGGTTAACAATAAATCCTGTCAGTGGCACTGGTAACAGAACGGTTACTGCAACATTTACAGCCAACACACTGACATCATCCAGGACTGCAACAATTACAATATCCGGTGCAGGAGTAAGTTCTCAGCAGGTAACCGTTACCCAGAGCGAGATGAAATTATTAGCAGTGACCCCTTTAAACCGGGATGTTGGACCGGATGCAGGAAGCACCACTTTCGGCATCAGCTCAAATACGAGCTGGACAATCACAGATGATGCAGACTGGTTAACAATAAATCCTGTCAGTGGCGCTGGTAACGGAACGGTAACCGCAACCTTTACAGCCAATACACTGACATCACCCAGGATTGCCACAATTACAATATCAGGTGTGGGAGTAAGTTCTCAAGAGGTAACTGTTACCCAGAGCGAGATGAAATCATTATCAGTGACACCTTTAAACCGGGATGTTGGACCGGATGCGGGAAGTACGACTTTCATTATTAATTCAAATACCAGCTGGACAATTGATGATGATGCAAACTGGTTAACAATAAATTCTGTAAGTGGTAGTGGCAGTACAACTATAACGGCAACCTATACAACTAACACACTGGCTTCAGAAAGGATCGGTACAATTACTATATCAGCTGCAGGTTTAAGTACCCAACAGGTCACCGTTACACAAAGCGCTTTAAATTTTATGTCTGTAACACCCTCTAACCGGGATGTGGGACCGGAAGCAGGGACCACAACCTTCATTATTAGTTCAAATACCAGCTGGACAATCACTGATGATGCAGGATGGTTATCGGTAAATCCTTCAAGTGGCATTGGAAATGCAACAGTAACTGCCATCTGTACTGCCAATACTTTTACTACTGCGAGGGTAGGGACATTAACTATATCTGGCACGGGAGTAAGTCCTCAAACAGTTACTGTCACTCAGAGTGAAATGAATTATCTGTCTGTAACACCATCTGACCAGGATGTGGAGCCGGAAGCAGGGAGCACAACCTTCAGTATCAATTCGAATACTGCATGGATAATTTCTGATGATGCAGACTGGCTGACTGTAAATCCTGCAAGTGGCAGTGGGAATGAAACGGTAACTGCAACATATGCAACAAACACTTATAGTTCTCCGAGGATCGGCACAATTAGTGTATCAGGAACTGGAGTAAGTTCCCGGCAGGTCACTGTCACTCAGGGCGAGATAAAATCGTTATCTGTAAGTCCATCCAATCAGAATGAAGGACCTTCAGCTGGAAGTACAACCTTCAGTATCACTTCAAACACAACCTGGACAGTCTCTGATGATTCAGGATGGTTAACTGTCAATCCTGCAAGTGGCAGCGGCAATGCAACGATAACTGCAACCTTTACAGCCAATACACTGGCCATTCCGAGGATCGGGACAATCACAGTATCAGGTTACGGTGTTAGTTCTGAATCGGTAACTGTTACACAGACAGAATTAAACTCATTATCAATAACACCCTCTAACCGGGATATAGGACCATCAGCAGGAAACACAACCTTCACTATCAATGCAAACACAAGCTGGACAATCGCTGATGATGCAAGCTGGTTAACTCTGAATACTTCAAGTGGCAGCGGCAATGCAACGATAACTGCAACCTTCACAGCCAATACATTGGCTACTCCGAGGATTGCAACAATTACAATATCAGGTGCGGGAGTTAGTGCTCAAATAGTTACAGTTACGCAGAGTGAAATTTATGCTGTCTCTGTAATTCCCTCTTCTCAAAATGTGGGACCGGAAGCAGGTAGTACTACTTTCAGTATCATTTCAAATACCAGCTGGACAATCGATGATGATGCAGAATGGTTAACGGTTGACCATACAAGTGGTAGCGGCAATGGTACAATGACCGCAACCTTTACAGCCAATGCAACTGCTACTTCAAGGGTTGGTACAATAACAATTTCCGGTACAGGAGCAAGTCCTCAGACGGTTACTATAACACAAAGCGAAATAAGATCCTTATCTGTAGTACCATCAAACCGGGATGTAGGACCTGATGCAGGAACCACAACTTTTACTATTAATTCAAATACAAGTTGGGCAATCAATGATGATGAACCATGGCTTACGATAAACCCTGCTTTTGGAAGTGGAAACGTAACGGTAACCGCAACCTTTACAGCCAATACATTAACTACACAAAGGGTTGGAACAATTACAATATCAGGGATGGGAGTAAGTTCTCAGCAGGTTACTGTTACTCAAAACGAGATTAAATCGTTAACTGTAACACCTTCTGATCAGAATGTGGGACCAGCAACAGGAAGCACCTCCTTCAGCATTAATTCAAATACTAGCTGGACAATCTCTGATGATTCAGGATGGCTCACTGTCAATCCTGCAAGTGGAAGTGGTAATGCAACGGTAACTGCAACCTTTACAGCCAATGCATTAGCAACACATAGGGTCGGAACAATTACAATATCAGGGGCGGGAGTAAGTTCTCAACAGGTTACAGTTACTCAAGACGAGATAAAATCGTTATCCGTAACACCCTCTAATCAGAATGTGGGACCAGGAACAGGCAGCACCTCCTTCAGTATCAATTCCAATACAAGCTGGACAATTGCTGATGATGCAGAATGGTTATCAATAAGTCCTTCAAGTGGCAGTGGTAACGAAACAATAACTGCAACATGTGCAGTCAATGCATTTCCTTCATCTAGGATCGGGACAATTACAGTATCAGGGGCAGAAGTAATTTCCAAACAGGTAACTGTTACACAGACTGAAGCAAAATCCTTAAATATTACGCCACTTAACCGGAATATAGGGGCAGAAGCAGGAACAACAACCTTCACCATCAGTTCAAATACCGATTGGACAATCGATGATGATTCTGATTGGTTGACAGTAAATCCTTCAAGTGGTACCGGCGATGCAACAATTATTGCCACATATACAGAAAATACACTGACTGCACAAAGAGTCGGGACAATTACAATATCAGGGACAGAAGTAAGCTCTCAACAGGTTACAATTACTCAAAAGGAAATGAGCTACATGTCTGCTACACCTTCGAACCGGGATGTGGGATCGGAGGCAGGAAACACTACCTTCAGTATCAGTACAAACACTAGCTGGTCGATCGCCGTTGATGCAGAATGGGTGACCATAAATTCTGTCAGTGGTAGTGGTAGTACAATAATAACTGCAACCTTTACTGCGAACATTTTACCTATAACACGAATCGGAACAATTACATTATCAGGCACAGGGGTAAACTCTCAACAGATTACCATTACACAGAGCGGTATAAACTCTTATTTAATGGTAACACCAACTAATCAGGATGCGGGGCCGGAAGCAGGAACCACTGCATTCAATATAAATTCAAATATTGGATGGACCATCACTGATGACGCAGAATGGATAACTGTTAACCCTGAAAGTGGGAGTCGCAGTGAAACCATAACGGTAACATATACAGCCAATACTCTGGGTGAACCGAGAACAGGAACAATTACTCTCTCAGCAGCAACGGTAAGTTCTCAACAGGTAACTGTTACACAGAGCGGAACTGATACGACCTGGAACTTAAAACAAAATTACCCTAATCCGTTTACCCATGTTACCACAATTGAGTTTTTTGTTCCTAAACCAAGTCATATTAAACTGACAATATTCAATATCACTGGTATAACATTAGATGTTTTGCTAAATGGAAATCTTGAACCAGGATTTTATTCAATAGATTGGATTCCTCCTTATTCTCTTAAAAGTGGTGTTTATTTCTATGAACTTCGTACAGATGAGCCTCAAATAATAAAAACGATGTTGTACAATAAACGTTAACGTTGACTCAAAGTCTCAATCGCCCTTATCAGGATATTATTTAATTAGTTGTTGATCAGAAGAAGCCGATTTCATACTCATTTCCTCAAGGTGAGTAACTGCCGGCATCAGTGAAACTCAGGGAAATTCTTTTAAAGTGTTCTGCTACCATGAAAAGGGCAGGTATTCCCACTCTGATTATAAGTGAACAACTGGTGCATCCATCAGTAAATGTTGCAGAGAATTAACTTGGTTCAATGAATATTGAAGAGATAATAGAAGTCAGTAGTATTATCTGATAAATCTTGCGCCAGAATTTGAGATTGGTTAAGTATTATACCAGATAATAGAAGGAGACCAGAAAATATAACTTAATGATGACAACCGGCAAATATTTGAATCAATCTGTTATGCTTACCCAAGGGGAATCACAGTCACGGGGATTACGGGACCGTATCAGTATACTCTCAGAGGCTAATGCAGAATTGCTTGAATTGTACATGAAGCAGTACGTGCCAAACTATTGGTTATTCGAGGGACCAGGACGAAAACGATACAATGGTTCCAGTATTGGCAGGTTATTAAAGGATGGAGCAGAAAAAGCAGGGATTATTAAACAAGTTACACCGCACATGTTGCGACATTAATTCGCAACACATTTACTGGAACAAGGTGTAGATATTCGGTATATTCAAACCTTATCAGGACATGAATCCAGGAAAACTACAGACATTTACACCTATGTAAGCAAAAAATCTCTTGCAAATATAAAAGCCCACTGGACCGGATAATTGATAATAAACAGCAGAATAACAGCAACTTAAAATAACGATCGTAATAGTATATAAAGTGCATTGCACTTAACACAGACGTTGTGCACAAGGCAGAAGAACCTGAAAAGAACAATACTAAGAGATAAAATCCATGGAACCGATTCCTTATTTTTATGACTCGATAGACAGAAATGCAATTATTGTCAGACCCAAAAAGCCATTTTTTGACTGGATAAATTCTGTTATTCCGGACAATGAACCAGTTTCGGATAAAGAGGAAAATAATATTTATCTTATTCGGGCAATGGACAGTAATGATATGGTCTATAATTGGATTAAACGAAACTTTGATAATTTGTTTGTCAACGAGCTTAATGACTGGTACACCGACGAAAAGAAGTGGCCTGAAAACCGAACATTTAAAATGTTCTCTGACTGGTTTAACATTGAGGTTTGTTCAATGGTGCCGGACTTGGAAGAATTTGACATTTCTAAAGAATAAAAATAAAGCCCAGTGCACAACAAATGGTATACGGAATGGCTGGCATCCTACCAGGTTGATAATTTCAGTGCGAAGAAACTTGTCAGATTGATGAAAACAACAGTTTGTTCAAATCCGCCACCGCCACATACCATTACCGTTGACGGTAAGGCTGAAAGACTACTTAACACTTAGGGTTTCCAAATCAGCCTGGCTTATTTTTAAAGATATTTGGATAAAATTTGAGACCAGTTCAAGTTCCGCTATCGTATATTTTGACAAGGCATTATCCATATTTTGGGCAAGAGAAGCATATAAAGGAAAAACCTTGTTTGTAACATTTTCCGTATTCAATTTTACGAATACTTTTCTTCTATCCGATTTCTGAAAATCCCTTTCTAAAAATCCTGCATTTTCTAATCTGTCAATCATTTTGGTTACAGCACCGGTCGTTAACCTTGCCTTTTCACCCAATTCACCGGCGCTCAGTGTACCGTTGTTCAGTAAAATTTCCAAACATTCAAGGTCCGTGGTGTTAATTCCTAATTTTTTTGCAATTAAACCACTTCTCAGTACAGCATGCGTACTCATAGCCTTAATCCCATCATGAATGTCTTTTAACACATTTTTTTTTGGTTTCATTGGTAAAATTTAAGAAATTATATCTTTCTTTGTAAGATAAATACCATGTAATATTTAAACAAAGTTATTAACGTACAAATTTAACAAAAATGGGAAAAAATCAAGAATTGGAATTCACAAAACTATTTTCAAAATGGTATGGTTGGGATTCACCAGTTGGGCCGGGGCTTTTAATTGTAAGCATTTCGCTGAGTATATTACTCTGTGCAATGGCAGTAAATCAGTTTGCTAATGCCGGAAATACAGGAAATCAGATATTAAAAGAAGCTCCCAAAGAAATTGTTAATCCGTCAAATATAAATTAGTGAAAACCATTATAATAGGTGCAGGAATAGCAGGGCCGGCAGCAGCTCTGTTTTTAAAAAAAACAGGGACAGAGGTACAATTATTTGAAGCTGCCCGGTTTTCTGACGACCCGGCTGGTGCAGGTCTCAATATCGCTGGATTTTTAAATACCGTATTGAATGTGGTAAAAACGGGAAATTATAATCAAATATAAATCATGAAAACAAAAAGATCAGTGCGTTCGGAAAAAATGGAAGGCTTCATTGCACGCATGTACGATAAAAATGCAAAGAAAATGCAAATGGCAATATATAAATCTTATGTTCATAAAATTTTGACTTTCATAAAAGAAGGAGATTCCATCCTTGAGGTGGCTCCCGGCCCTGGTTACATGACCATTGAGCTTGCAAAATCCGGAAACTTCAAAATCACAGGGATGGATATTAGCAATACATTTGTAAAAATTGCAAAACAAAATGCCGTTAATTCCGGTGTGGAAATTGATTTTCAACAAGGTAGCGCCTCGGACATGCCTTTCTCAAATGAATGGTTTGATTGTATTGTTTGTACAGCAGCATTTAAAAATTTTAATGAACCAGTTAAGTCATTAAATGAAATGTGCCGGGTGTTGAAGCCCGGTGGTTTTGCCTGGATTGATGATTTGAAACATAACATTACAAAAGCGGCAGTGAACGATTTGATTAAGAATACGATGAAAACGAAAGGGTTCTCAACTTTTTTCATGAAATGGTCATTTAATCATTTGCTAAAAAAGAGTGCTTACACGAAAGAACAATTAGTAGCCATTATTGGAAAATCAGATTTTAAGGAATTTCAACTTTCTGAGGATTCTTTAGAATATCAGCTATTACTAAAAAAACAATAGAACAAAAGCACATACCGCCAACATCGTATATAAAAAATAGCGGGGAAAGTGCAGATTTTCAACAGTCTGTACTTTTTCATATTTTTGTGTAATTTGAAAAGTAAGTGCTTTTAAATCCGCTACTTTTCATATACTTGTCCGTTAACGGTAATGTTAAAAATACGCCCGAACTCCTATTGAATAACTAAATAATTTAATAGACTAAATATTCTTTGGAAATACAAAGATTATTTTCTAATTTTGAATTACATTTAATTATGATTAATTCCTAATTAGAGTTTATTGTCATGGTGAAGAGCATTGAATTAAGAGATTTAATTTCAGCTAAAGGAATAAAAGTTACTCCTCAGAGGATGCGTGTTTTAGAGGCGATTTACAAACTAAACAATCACCCGACCGCAGAAAATATTTTAGATTATATCAGGAAAAATGACCCAAATATTGGTTCAGGGACTGTTTATAAGGTACTGGAAACTCTGGTGGAAAACAATTTGATTAAAAAGGTTAAAACTGAAAAAGATGTTATGCGATACGATGGGATTTTAGAAAATCATCACCACCTCTATTGTATTCAATGTGATTATATTGAGGATTATAATAATGAAAAACTGGACAAACTTCTAACGGACTTTTTCGAGGAAAATAAAATTGACAATTTTATAATTGAAGATATAAAACTCAGTATCACAGGAAATTTTATTAAGCATAAAAATATTAATCATTAATTTAAAAATAGATAAGTATGGACATAGGATTAAAAAACAAGTACAAAAACGAAATGGTTGAAAAACTAAATTCTTATTTGAGCAGTGTTCAAATAATGTATATGAATGTTCGTGGATACCATTGGAATATTGTTGGTAAACAGTTTTTTGCTTTACATGCAAAATTTGAAGAAATTTACGACAGTCTGAACGAGATGGCTGATGAAATAGCCGAACGTATTCTAATGCTTGATGGAAAACCCCTTCACTCATTTTCAGAGTACATAAAAGTTTCTTCTGTGAAGGAAAGATTAAATTTAAGTTCAGCAGAAGGGACCATTAAAGCGCTTCTTGATGATACTTCAAAACTATTAGAAGCCGAACGTGAAATTTTAACTTTGGCTTCCGATAACGATGATGATGGAACTGCAAGTTTAATGTCAGGTTTTATCGGAGAACAGGAAAAAATGATTTGGATGTTTAACGCATTTTTAAAATAACTAATTATGGCATGTGTAAACGGTGTGAAACCACTTAAAAAGAAGAAAAACAAAGAAATTGAAGTTCAAAATATAAAAATGAAGGAAAAACCTATGAGTGCAACAATGGTAAGACAAGAAATGCCTGAATTTGAAATGGAAGCATATGATGCTAAAACAGGTCATTATAAGACAGTTTCAAGTGCTGATTATAAAGACAAATGGGCAGTAGTATGCTTCTACCCTGCTGACTTTACTTTCGTATGTCCAACTGAGATTGCGGCAATGAATGCTCACTACGACGAATTTGAAAAATTAGGTGTTGAACTTTTGCCTGTTTCTGTAGATTCAAAATTCTCACATAAAAGATTTGTTGAAACAGAACCAATTCTAAAAGGACTTAAATTAACTATCGGTGCAGATACAACTAAAGAAGTTGCCCGAGCCTTTGGTGTTTTAATTGAAGAAGAAGGTGTAGCTCTTCGAGGTCGTTTTCTTTTCAACCCAGATGGAGTTTGTGTTGCTCAGGAAGTACAAGCGGATTCTGTTGGTAGAAACGTAAATGAATTTTTAAGACAAATTCAAGCTTGGCAACATGCCAGTAAAACAGGAGAAGTTTGTCCTGCTGGATGGAGACCTGGAAAAAAGACATTACCAGTTCAAACAAAAGTTGAAGAAATGACAGGTAAAGTTGGTGATTTCATTACTTTGGAAGAGATTTTAAGTTAATCAAAGAAAAGGACATCAAACACTACCGCTAACATTTTGTATAAGTAATAGCGGAGTAAGTGCTTATTTGTAAGCAGTTACCCCGCTTTAGCATTTGTGCAGTTTGATAAGTAAGAATCCCGCAATCCGCTACTACTCATACAATTTACCGTTAGGAACAATTTGATAAATAAAAAAAATTTGGTAAAAAGAACATTCCTGTGTTTGATTATTCTTTCAGCTATCCTGGGCGGATGTAAAAAAACAATGATACAGGGAAATTTATTCAAGCACCCTGCCCACTAAAACTTCCAGCCGAGTTACTGGAAAGTGATAAATTTCTATTTGGCCGCATGGAGGTTCCAGAACTTTCGGATCAACCAGATAGAAAGACAATTGAATTAACAATAGCAATTTTTAAGTGCAAATCAGATTCGGCGACCCAAGATCCGATTGTATTATCTGCAGGTGGTCCAGGGTTGTCAAATATTGATGATTTTGTTCCTAAACTTACAGGCGGCCTGGGTAACCTTTTTCTATATAACAGGGATGTCGTGGTTATTGAAACCAGAGGATTAAAGTATTCAAAACCATTTCTCCATATTCCTGAGTTAGAAAAGATTCAGCTTTCCCTGCTTGGGGAGAATTTATCTGTTGATGAAACAATTGAGATTTACTTAGACACATTGCAATCAGCATATAAAAAATTTGAGGATGAAGGTGTCAACCTTTCTGCATATAATACATATGAAATCTCGAATGAAGTTGCCTATGTAATGGAGTAGCTTGGCTACGACAAATTTTCTTTTTTTGGCACTTCATATGGTACTGAGATAGGGCAGTATTTGCTGATGAATCACACAGATAGAATTACAAGTGTTGTGATGAACGGCACCATGGATATAACGTTAGGCGGGCATCATATGCACACAGGTCTGATCAGCACTTTCGAGAAACTATTTTAGGAGCTTCAAAGCAACCCGGAATATTCAAAAGCCTATTCAAGCTTAAAAAATAAATTTCCGGACAAACTAGGTGCATTAAACCAACATCCTGAAGTAATAAATATTAAATATTGGAAAAATAACGAAAACTATAATGTAGTACTTAATGGAAACAGAGTTGCGTTATGGGTTTTTCACCAGATGTATGCCAATACACAAATTCAATTATCATTACATAAGATAATAAATGGAGATTATAGTGAGATAATTGCCAATCCGGGGTTAATATTTACCACTCCTGAATTTAGCATGGGATTAAATCTAAGTGTATTTCTTTCAGAAACACAAAATATTAAACCGGAAGACATACCTCTTGAAAGTGAATATATAGACTTGATAAAAGGAAGTTCATTATCATTATTTGGACCTTATTTCTGGAGTAAGGCACATAAAGTCTGGCCTGTAAAGGGTGCTAAAATCCCGGCAATAAAAGAAACTGATGTTCCTGTTTTGTTACTATATGGTAAGATGGATTATCTCTGCCCTCCTGAGTATGCAAAACAATTTGCTGAAGATCAAAAAAATGCATATGTCTGCATTTTTGAGGACGTAGCTCACTCTCCGGTAGATAAGGGTGACTGTGCAATAATGATGTTAAAGGAGTTTTATGAAAATCCACGTAAGGCTCCGGATACTAGTTGTATGAAAGATTACCACAAGATCATTTTGCCTGAATAATTTGCCTGGAATAACGAATAACTGTTTCTAACACTAAATAAACCGCATTAAAACGACGATATATTATAAACGTTAGCCACAAATTGTAAAGACACGCAGTACATATGAAAAGACACATATTTATAATGTTCCTTATAGTCACATCAATCCAATTATTTGGACAGAACAAATCAATATATTTTGATACTCTTTCTATTGGTGTTAATGAAAGGATTAAAGTAAAAATTTCATCGTATGAAAATGGTTGGTTAAAATATCAAGAAGGAATACACACCCGAATAGATATGTTTAAAGGAGACTTAGTAAAAATCCAAAATCAACTACCTGAGAATTGCGCCCTTAAATTAACTTCAAAAAGTATAGGTGAGATAACTGTTGAAAATATAGGTGATATAAAAATTTATAAAATTGCTGATACGATAGGTTTTTCAAGACAGAATGAAATCTGCATTTACTCAGACAATTATGATATTTTAATATATTTTCATACAATAAATGATGTCCTGTTTTCAGACATCCAAAAATGTGTAAATAAAGTGATTGATTGGGAAGCAAAACACCTTAGCGAGGGGGGATTTGTGGATTATGAGAAAGGAAAATACCATGGAATTGCATGGACAATGAAATACAAGTGCGATAATGATACAATTACCATGATTCCAGAAGAATCGCATTACAATGCAAATAAATCCATGTTAGAACTATCTCCTGGTATCGGATTGGGAGTCGTACAGGATGATATTGTTTCAGATTTTACTTTTAGAATTGGACGATATGGTACTCGTAAAGGAATTCTCAAAAGACATCAATAGGTATCATATTGTTTGCTATATAACCTCAATCAAGACAACAATTTTGATATTAATCAATTTATAAATTTTGGATACCGTTTTAATCTTTCAAATACCCTTAACAATTACAGGTGGATGGGCTTTGAAATCGGTTACTTGATTAATAAAAAGGGAGATTTCTTTAAATCACCAACTTTTAAGCTCGGCACTATGATTGATTTAAAAAATAATATACGTTTGACCCCTACGATAATTTTTGATGAAGGATTTTAAAAATATATATCCTGGATTAAGACTAGGAATTGATATTGGATTATGAAAAACAATCAGTGGCTAACAACCAATATAAATAAGCTGGGGTAAGTGGTTTGCGAAAAGGTAGTACATTTAATCAAAATTTTAACGGTCTGATAAGAAAGTGGTTCGGAAATCCCAACCTACTCATATTGGCAAAACATTAGCGGTCATTGTGATGCAACACCAGATATCACGGTTTAAAGTTATCAAGGCTATCCCGTGACAGTTTTTAAAACTTGAAAAATAAGACAACTATGGAAAATAAAGTAAAATCACTTAAAAAGACTGCAAGACTAGCTGGATTACTTTATCTCATTCTGATATTAACAGGCGTTTATAGTATTATATATGTATCATCACAAATTATTGTACAGGGAGATGCTGTTACCACTTCCAAAAATATCCTCACCAATGAATTTTTATTTCGGACTAGTATAATTAGTGACATTATTAGCAACACTATTTGGGTGTTTTTGGCATTAGCACTATATCGATTGTTTAAACAGATAAACGAGCGTCAGGCTAAACTTTTGGTTGCATTAGTGATTGTACAGATTCCTGCTGTTTTTATTATGGAAGCTTTCAATATAAGTTCCCTCATGATTTTTAAAGGTGAAATTTTAATAATGATTATCGTTATAAAAATATTCATGATTTAGTAGTTAATACAATTTCCGGCGAAAATATACCTGGAATGATAGCCGCAATTATTGATTCAAATGGAATTGTACAAATTGAATCTGCCGGTGTACGTAAGATGGGTTCCTCAAAACAAATCACCGTTAATGATAAGTTCCACATAGGTTCGTGTGGCAAGGCAATGACCAGTGCTATGATAGCAACCCTGGTTGCAGAAGGTAAAATTCAATGGGGAACCACCCTAATCGAAGTTTTTCCTGAATTAAAGGATTCTATAGACGAGAGTTATTATAACGTTACAATTCACCAATTGCTGACACATAGGGCAGGCATTTCAAACAGTACTACAAATTTTGTTGATTATGGGGATTTAAATATCATGGAAAGAAGGTATCTGAACATGAAAAATATACTGAAAGATCCCAGCCAGATTAATCAGGGTGACTTTTTATATTCTAATATCGGTTACGTAATAGCCGGGGCTATGGCTGAACGAGTCACTGGGGAAAGTTGGGAAACACTAATGAAAAACCGCATTTTTGACCCTTTGGATATGAGTTCTGCAGGCTTCGGTCCTCCCGGGGCAATTAACCAAATTGACCAGCCTTGGGGCCATAAAAAATCCAACGGTGAATGGCAGCCGAGCCAAACAGACAATCCTGAGGAAATTGGGCCTGCAGGAATAATTCATTGTTCAGTTGAAGATTGGGCAAAATTTATTTCACTCTTTATTAGAAAAGACAATACCGTAATATTAGAACGTACTTATCTCGATAAGATAATTGACCCTGTCGGGGATTATGCATGCGGATGGGGAATAGGGCAACAGCAAAGGGCAAATGGACTGGTATTGGCTCACATTGGCACAAACACTATGTGGTATGTAAACCTTTGGGTTGCTCCAAATCTAAACCGCGCATTCATTGTCGGTACAAATTCTTTTGATGTTAATTCAGAAAAGATTTTCCAGACGGCAATAAATAATCTAATAAAGATTGACCAGGGAAAAGATTAATATTTAAATTTATTTATTTGAAAACGAGCAACTCTCGCTTACATTTTATATAAGTAATGACAGACAAGGTGCTAAATATCAAGGCTTATGGTTCGCTTAAACTACATAGCGGTTTGATAGGAAAATACCACGCTCCCGAAAGTTTTCGGGACTGCCACTACTCATACACTTATCCGTTGTGTGTCACCAAAAAAAGAGTAATATATAATAAATGAGTTTATATTTGTTTTATATGAAATATTGAGAAACTAATAACTAACTTCCTTGTAAACAAAAATATAAATATGAAAAACCTATTCGTAATATGCTTATTGTTTTTTAACATCCCTTTTTTAGCATATCCACAAAGCAATAAAGGGAAAGTAATAACAGATACGATTTATTCAAAAAATCTTGAAAATGATTTTGGAGAGAATCCTAACCGCGCCGTCTCAGTATATCTTCCTCCAGGATACAATGAGAGCAAACAACGCTATCCGGTAATATATTTTCTGCACGGATTTTCAGGAGATAATAAAATATTAACTCCAATGGCTGAGATACTGGATTTTGCTATTGCAACAAATAAAATTCGACCTTTTATACTTGTTATATCTGACCAAAAGACAACATATGGTGGGAGCTTTTATAGTAATAGTCAGATATTTGGCAATTGGGAAGATTTTACAGCTTTCGACTTGGTAGAATACATGGATAATAATTTCCGTACAATTGCGAAAAGCGAAAGTCGCGGAATTACCGGACACAGTATGGGAGGGTACGGAGCACTTAAAATAGCCATGCATCACCCGGAAATATTTAGCAGTGTATATGCATTAAGTCCCGGAGCCCTGGCAATTGTCAGAGAATATGGGCCGAACAGCACTACATATAAAGAATTTGCATCTGTAAAAAATCAAGGAGACCTCAATAAATTATATTTTTGTAAAGTAATCGTGGCCTTTGGTAAATCATGGTCGCCCAATCCAAATAAACCACCTTTTTATTGTGATGTCCCTTTTGAATACAACGGCGAGGAATTAGTGGTGAACCAGAAAGTCCTGGGAAAGTGGTATAAAAATATGCCTCTATATATGATTGATGATAATCTGGATAATTTAAAAAAACTTAATGCTATAAAATTTGATTGGGGAAGAAATGCAGGTGATCGATTTACGATACAATGCGAAATGTTCAGCCAGAGATTGGAAAATGCAGGCATCAAACATTTTGCAGAGGAATACATAGGAACCCATGTTAACAATATATATACAAGAGATGGACGTATTCCTAACCAGATGTTACCTTTTTTTGATTTCTATTTGGATTTTGGTCAGGAAGAATAAAACTAAAACCTGAATAAACATATAAAGTCACTTATGAATAAATTAATTCTTCTTTTTCTTGTTTTGGTTATTATGAGTTCTTGCACCTTTAAAAGCAAGGAATCAAGTAATCAAGGCATTAACGAAGATTGCATTAGCCGTGAAAATTCACTTGAAAGAAAAGTCCAACTGGAGGAAGGAATTCGTAATAAAGTGAAATTTTTGGGAGAGCCAGAAGATTTCAGCTCCATTACAAATAGAATGTCAGAGTATAATATTCCGGCATTATCTCTTGCGGTAATAGATCAAGGTAAAATTGAATGGGCAGGTATTTATAGAAATGCGAATTTTCCTGAAGAAAATTACCTGAATTGTTCCGGCATTTTCCAGGCAGCATCATTGTCTAAACCAGTGACCTTTCTTGCGGCATTACGCATGCATTCTGCCGGTAAAATCGACCTGGATAAAAATATCCAGGAATACCTGAAGGATTTTGTATTACCTCGAGGCAAACAAACGGCAGAGAATCCGGTTACGTTCCGCAATATCTTTTCCCATACTTCAGGGATCAGTCCCGGAGGATATCAGGGATACGCAAGAAATCTCCCGATGCCCTCTGATCTGGATATTTTAAGAGGTGGTGAAGGAGTCAATACTCAGGCTATAGAGGTGTGTACTCCACCTAATGAAACACTTGCTTATTCCGGAGGTGCCTATACGTTAGCCGAACTGGCTCTTGAAGACATATTTAATGATGAGTTTTCGAGCATTATGCAAAAATGGATTCTTGATCCCGCTGGAATGAAACACTCTGAGTTCACACAACCATTATCCCCCTCCGATTCTATTCTGGCAGCTAAAGGTCACACTCAATCAGGGGAGGTAATAGAAGGTGGGTGGAGAAACTATCCAGAGCAAGCTGCGGCGGGGCTTTGGAGCAACTCTGTGGATATGGGTAAATTCTTAATTGAAATTTATAATGCCTATCAGGGTAAAAGCTCGATTTTTTCACATTCTGATATTAAGTCAATGCTGAGCCATGAACGAGACGGTCATGTGTATGGATTCATATTGCAACGGTCCGGTGATGATATTGCAATCACCCACTATGGGGGCAATGCTGGTTACCGTACGGGTATGACAATAAGCCTAACAAGTGGAAATGGACTGGTCTATTTGACTAATTCAGACAATGGAGGGGCCCTGGGGAACGAATTACTTTTATCAGCCTCACAGGTATATAACTGGAAGCAGTTTAAGCAAACAATTGTTCAGCGGAAACAAGTAGAGCCGGAAGTTTTAAAGGGGTTATCAGCTAAATACAAGTGGAATAATCAAATAGATCTTTCAATCACATTTGATGAAATTAATAATAAAGTTACACTCCATTTTCCTAATGGAGACGAGTTCAAACTTGTACCTGTTGCTGGCGAAGAACTTGATTTCATTCACCCAAATACCGGTGTCAAAGTTTCGTTTTTAAAGAAGGATGGCTTCCGGAGTTTCACCCTCTATGGTCAAACCGCTGTTAAGTTGAACACAGATGATAACATACGGTAAAAAACATTGCGCAGAACGTGCTAAATTTGAACAACATAACGTTTACTAAGCGGCTTGATACTGAAACACATTTAAATGCACAACGATTTCTTACCGCAAACCGCCAGCATTCAGGCCTCAGTAAGCCACCGGGACAAGTTACACATAGTGTTATAAGTACGTGACGAAATCAGATGCCCCTCATGCTAACAGAAAAAGCAATTTTTATGCTGACGGTCTATATTGATCTACTGTGATAATTTATTGTAATTTTGAATCTGACACATGATAGTCTAAGACTTAAAGTAGGTTTGACAATATATGAGTTTACAAGAACGAATTCAGAAATTGCCCCCTGTAACACACTTGCTTTTTTTGTCAATACACTGAATAAATTACTTAATTGATTTTTAATGCAGGGATTTGATTCCCTCCTTGATTTAAAATTAATTTATCAACTTTCTGACTTGAATTTTTTACAAACGATATTTTAGCTTCAACTTCCTTTAAGATAAACTCTGATTCGGATAATGGTAATAATTCTAATTTTTGTTGACCTGTTGGTTGACAAAACAAACTACCATCACTAAATGTGATAGTGAAAACAAAACCATGCTTAAGCTCATATTCACCAATATAGGATCGTAAAATATTATCAGGGAGATTTATGGTTTTTACTACATCCGGAATCTTGTATTCCTTACCAAAAATTATTGAGATTAAATCTTTGTTTATTCGACTAATAGGTGTGTGTTCAAAATTTGATAAAATTATAATGCAAATATCATCATCAATAAAGCGACTAATGTTTGAAGTGAAACCATCGATTTCACCGGAATGGGAAATCATTTTATGATTAAAAACATCGATAACTCCCCAACCAAAAGCATAATTGTCTTTAAATGGGGTGAATATTGTCTCAATGGATTCTTTATTAATGAGTTTTTCGGTGTACAAAGCCCTGTCCCATTTATATAAGTTTCCAATTGTAGAATACAAAGCTCCTGAAGCATGGGCATTGGACATATCCCTGAATCTCGCATTTTCAATTTCATTGTTCTTAAAATAATATCCATGTGCCATATTTTTGATTATTTTTTCTGGTCTTTCAAACCCTGAGCTTTTCATTTTTAACGGTTCAAAAATATTTTGCTTAACATATTCTGCATAAGACATCTTACTAACTTGTTCAATAATATATCCCAACAAAATGTAATTTGAGTTGCTGTATTCAAATCTTTCCCCCGGATTAAAATCCAAAGGTTTGTTTTTAAATGTTTCAATCGTTTGTAAGAGAGTATAATGAAAAACTCTTCTTTTTTTGTTGAAATCTTCAAATTCAGTATGATTGGGGATACCGGAAGTCATTGTCAACAAGTTTCTTATTGTTATTTCATTGCCAAAGGGATAATCCGATATAAATTTTATGAGTTTATCTTCAAGACTTAATTTATTGTGTTCGACAAGCTGCATAATTGAAAGTGCTGTAAATCCTTTTGTGAGTGAACCAATTCTGAATTTAGTTTGTGGCGTATTTTCAATATTAAATTCATAATTGGCATAACCATATCCTTTGCTCACTAAAATATGACCATTCCTGGCGATAAGAATTGAACCACTAAACTGATTCATTTGTACATAAGCATCAATGTATTCATCAACTTTTTGCTGTACATCGTTTTGTTGGGCTGACAAAGTACCAGTCTGACAAAAACAAAGACTTACTATTAATAATGATAGTAAAAGGTTATTTCTTTTCATTGCGACGATTTTTTTGAGTTAGTATTTGAATATCTCTCAACAAGAAAGTACAGAATAAATCCGAGTGCAATTGAAATGGATTCGATCCCATAGGGTAAGGGACTGTCCGAACTTAGTTTTAAGAAGTGTATTAAAACCAAACCGATGCCACCTAAAAATATGATTATACCCCATTTTAAGTTGCTGACCTTATTTAAATTGTTTGGTAAATTAAAATCGGCCGGCTCAATTTCTGTTTTGCTTCTTTCAATAAGCTTATTAGTGAGCCTATATTCAGAGATTGATTTAATGATACCGATAAGTCCCCAGAAACAAATTCCGAGGATCATTGAAGCTACTAATCCGTCATCCATAAATTTAAAATTTTAATGATTAATAAAAATAAATTATGGGCAAATCAATAGAGTAAAAGCCTGATATCCAATCTTATTATTTAATCTACAGAATATTTTATTCAAACTGACTTTGTACCGGTTTCAACACCTTTTGAATAAAATGGAACACCTTATACATAGAACATGCTGTATTTTGCATAAAATATTCTTTTTTATATCATTGCTTGTGTAATTTTGAGTGTATTATGCGACTTAGCACCGGAATTATAATCGAAATAATAGTACATGCATTTTGTTGGATTGTTTTGACATTCTTATTTATCCACTTCAATGCAATGTCCTTTCATTATTTAAAAGGAGATTTAATGGATATCCCTTTATTATTCGGTACGTTAATTAATATTCTTCTATTTTATTTCAACCTTTTTTATTTATTTCCACAATACAAATCGAATAAATTAAATGTTATTGGATATGCGCTTTGGATATTTGCTATTGTAATTATTCTAAGCACATTGGAAAACACATTTGACTATTTATATGCGGTGGCTAATGCTGCTGGTAAAAAGGTAGTTTTGCAATTTGGTGAAATCATTATAACCAGTATTATTAATCTGTTTTTCATACTGATATCTGTTTTTTACTCTATTGTAAGGGACTGGCTGAAAATTGAAGTAGTAAAGAGGAAACTTACCGAGGAAAACCTGAAATTGGAGCTTAACTATTTAAAATCGCAAGTCAATCCACATTTTTTATTCAATTCATTAAATAATTTATATTCCGTTGCCATAAAAAATGATGATAAAGAAACTGCTTCCGGTTTATCAAAACTATCTACTTTAATGCGTTTTATGCTCGACAAATCAGATAAAACGATTGTAAAACTTGATGAAGAGACAGAATATCTGAAAAGTTATATTGAGATGCAAAAATTGCGATTTTTAGAGAGTGACGATATTGACATATCCTTTAAAATAACAGGGGAAACCACTCATTTTAATGTGCCGCCGTTTTTATTGATTAATTTTGTTGAAAACGCTTTTAAACATGGCATTGACTACAAAAAATCTTCTGAAATCGACATAAACATCTCGGTTAATGAGAACAGACTTCTGTTTAAGATTGAAAACACAAATCATGACAATAAAAAGACGGATGTGGATTTAAAAGTAGGTTTAAAGAACGTAAGAAAAAGACTTGATTTGATTTATGGTAATGGTTATTATCTGAATATAATGTCGGATACTAATAAATATACGGTAGAATTGACCCTGAAAAGTTTATAAGCTGACATGAACTGTATTGCAATAGATGATGAACCGAGGGCTCTCGAAATACTGGAAAAGTATATAAGTAAAACTGATTTTCTTGATTTAGCAGCAAAATTTCGTGACCCCTTGGAAGCAATTGATTATTTAATGATAAACGATATTGACCTTGTATTTTTGGATATCAATATGCCGGGTATCAGTGGTATGGAATTGGTTAAAGTATTGAAACATCAACCGATGATTATTTTTACTACTGCCTACTCTGAGTACGCTATTGAAAGTTATGAATTGGATGCAATAGACTATTTATTAAAGCCATTTGAATTTGAAAGGTTTTTAAAATCAGTTGTCAAAGCGCGGGAATTTAATAAATTGAAGCACGAAGACAGGAAATCACAAGTTATTCATACGAACCTGGCTGATTCATATATCCAGATAAAAAGCGGTTCTGAGACATACCAGGTAAAGATTGATGATATTAAATATGTTGAAGGACTTGGAAATTATGTGAGGATTCATGCAAATGATGAAAAAATAATATCATACAATAGTCTTAGAGAATTTTTAAAATTATTGCCAAAAGAACAGTTTGTCAGAATTCATAAATCATATATAGTAGCCATAAGACACATTAAATCCTTTGAGATTCATCAGGTTAAATTAGAGGATATTACTATTCCGATAGGTAAAAATTATCGAAAAGAATTTATAGAATTAATGAAAAATAGAAATTAAAAATGTCAACGTACAACATCCTTTCAGCTTCTGGGCTCATTGGCAAAACACACAAAGCCAAATGCTAAAACCAAATTTTGCCAACCGGGCGTAGCCGAGCTCATGAGCAATATTGAACATTTTAATTTTGCGAATAAAGAGTCTTTTCGCTTGTCCCGCTCCAACGCGGGATCGTAAGACAGTGCAAACAGAAATACAGATAAGATGAAATGCAAGTAATATTGATTTCAATCGGAACCCGTGGTGATATGGAACCTTTCCTCGCAATAGGAGAACTATTAAAAGAAAAAGGGCATCAGGTTATCTGTGCTTTCCCTGAGCAATTTAGGAGCCTTGCCGAAGATTCAAAATTAGAATTTGCTCCCCTTGGAACAAAATTTATTGATATGCTCAACAGTGAAGAAGGAAAAGCGGCTATGGGAGAAACTGGTTCGGGCATCAAAAAAATCATTGCAAACATTAAACTTGCCAGCATATCAATAGAAGTCAATAAAGAATTGATTAAAAAGCAGTATGAAATAATTGAATCATTAAAACCCGACAGAATTGTATACAACGGCAAAGCCATATATCCTATAATATGGGGAATTAAAAACAAAGAAAAAAATATCCTTGTTTGCCCAATGCCTTACATGCACTATGTGAAAGGACATACGCATGTTGCATTTAATAGCAATTTTGGTGCATTCTTCAACAAGCTAACTTTTTCATTAGCGAACTTCGGGATGATTATGACGATAAAAATTTCCTTGAAATGGCTCAAATTATCAAGAGAATACAGTCGTAATCAGATAAAAAATGAATTCTTATCTAATAAAGCCATTTATACTGTATCACCTACACTTTTTCCCAAACCCGATTCTTGGAGAGATAACCTAAAAGTTGTGGGTTATCATGAAAGAAGCAAAACAACAAATTGGGAACCCGAAAAAGAGTTAATCGATTTTTTAGAAAAACACAACAAAATTTTATTTATCACTTTTGGCAGTATGTTGAACCCCAAACCTGAAGAAAAGACAAAAACAATACTCAAAATATTAGAAAAAAATAATATTCCTGCAATCATTAATACTGCGGCAGGTGGACTGGTACAACCTGAAAAATACGATACAGAATTAATATATTTTGTTTCGCAAATACCTTACGACTGGATTTTACCAAAAGTATATGGTGTCATTCATCACGGTGGTTCCGGGACTACGCATTTGGCACTGAAACATGGTTGCACAACAATGATTATCCCTCATATTATCGACCAATTCGTATGGGATAAAATTATTTCTGATATAGGTGCCGGACCAAAAGGGCTTAAGATTGGTAAAATCAAAGCAAAGAACCTTGAACCAAAAATCCTTGATTTACTAAGTAATAGAGATTATAAACAAAAATTGGAACAATTAAGCAACCAGATGATAAAGGAAGATTTTAGAGAAGAATTATATAACTCGATAATACAATAACTGGCTACAACATTTTGTATAAGTAATGGCAGGGACAGTTCTAAATATCAAGGTTTATAACCCGCTCAAACATCGTAGCAGTTTACTCGCTTTGTTTCGTGAGACTACCTTCGGCCGGTTGACAGGAAAGTGTCACACTCCCGAAATCTTTCGGGACTGCCACTGCTCATACAATATTCTGTTCTGTACCTGGCAAGCAGCTTAAAAAATTATCATCAGACTGTGACAATTCTTGAAATTTTGCTACTAATACAATAAAACTGTCGCATTAAATGGATTTAAAAAAGCAAAACTTCATTCAAATAATAAACGAAAACAGAGGAGCTATCAGAAGCCTCTGTAAAATATATTATGGCAGTAAGGACCAAAAGGATGCTTTTCAGGATATCATTCTCCAGCTCTGGAAATCATTCGATACTTTTCGAGGAGAATCTGAGATCGGTACCTGGATTTTCCGGGTAAGTCTTAATACAATTCTATCTAAAATCAAGAAAGAGAAGAGATCAGTAACTGTCGAACCAATTGACCAACATCACTACTATATTTCATGCGCAAAAGCTGATGATAATGTCGAGTTACTTTTTATCATTATTCAATCATTAAAGGATATTGACAAATCAATTGTTGTACTGTATCTGGAAGGCTATCGGAACAAAGAAATTGCTGAAATTTTAAACATATCGCCAACTAACGTTAGCACTCGATTCAACCGGATAAAGTCCCGGTTAAAAATGAAATTTAACAACGAATATCATGCATCTGAACAATCTTAAACTGGCCTGGAAGCAACTGAAGATTACTAATGCTATAGAGCAGATAGAAGCTAAGGAAATTCTGTCAATTATTGAGAACCCGGGAAACATGAATATTGTCAGATTACAAAGGCTTCTCTTTGGCCTGGCAATGTTCATTTTTATAACAATTATTTGCCAGGGGGGATGATCCTCAACTATATTCGCTGGAATCCTGATCCTGAGATAATAACCATTTTCGGATTTTCGATAAGATATTATAGTATCCTTTTTGCTGGTGGAGTGATTCTTTGTATCTGTGTGTTAGGCAGGATTTTTAAACGTGAAAATATTCCGGCAGGTTACCTGGAAAAGTTGATAATCTATTGCATAATCGGGCTTATTGTCGGTGCACGGTTAGGTCATTGCTTATTTTACGAGCCTGCTTATTATTTATCACATCCTCTGGAAATGGTCCTGCCAATTACCTTCTCTCCCGGTGGTGGAGTTAAATTCACAGGATATCAGGGATTAGCAAGCCATGGCGGCGTATCAGGAGTACTGATTGCAATATTTCTTTATTCCCGGAAAACTAAACACCCTATGATTGATATCCTTGATTTAATTGCAGTTGTTGCAGGCTTAATGGGATTTATAAGACTTGGGAATTTTATGAATTCCGAAATTATCGGTATACCGACTGCAAAACCCTGGGGCATAATTTTTGAGCGGATAGATAATCTTCCGAGGCACCCGGCTCAATTATATGAGGCATTTTCTTATTTTATCATTTTTGCAATTATGATTATTCTTTACAATAAAAAGAGAGCTACACTCAGAAACGGATTCTTATTCGGTATTGTACTCGTATTAATTTTTACAGCAAGATTCCTTATCGAATTTGTAAAGGAGGATCAGGTAAGATTCGAAGCCGGAATGACCCTTAACATGGGACAACTTTTGAGTCTTCCTTATATTGCAGTTGGGATTGGATTTATGATATACGGATTATGGGGAACAAAGAAACGCAGCGCACAACACACAATATAATACAACCAGGGTTCATAATACAATTGCGGCCTAGTAATCCAGAGAGCTGCCAGGAGCGAACATTAGTTTTTCAAACCAGCATTTCCCCGGTTGGATAAAGATTAGCTCCAAAAACCAGACCGATTAATATAATCGATCAGCCGGGAGGAATTCAGAAGTAATTCAATGGTAACTCAGCAGGAATCAGGTAGAAATTCAATAGTGATTTTTTCCTCTAGCCTGTCATCTGCTGCCGTATTTTTGATTCCTGGAGGTAAAAGAAATGGATTAAGTGACCGCGGGCGTCCAAGGTGAAGGAAGGGACGAATCCTATTGACATTTTTATAACTTTATCATAACTTGCATTTGCTTCTATTCTTCAGAATCCATGAGGTTAGGGACAATTCTCATAATATTCATCCTTTTCGTTTCTATTGCTGTTCGCTGTAAAAAGGAGGGACCGTATGTAAATATCACCGATACAAATTTTCTTAATGCACTTATTGAATCAGGCGTTGATGCCAACGGTGACGGGCAAATAAGCAACACAGAAGCTGAATCCGTAACATCCCTGGATGTAAGCGGTACTTTAAGGGTTGTGGCTGGTAGAGAATATCAGTACGAATCAGGGATGATTTCGAATATGAAAGGAATAGAATCTTTCATAAACATTGATACTCTCAATTGTTCATGTAACGAACTTACAAGCCTTGATGTTTCAAGTCTTGGCAGGTTAACCTGGCTGAATTGTGTGGCAAACCATTTAACAAGCCTTGATGTTTCCGGTAATGCTGCTTTACAGGTATTGTTTTGTAGCGGGAATCAAATAAAAGGTATTGATGTCTCAAATAATTCTGCCCTGGAAAGCTTATTTTGCTCCGGCAATTTATTAACCAGCCTTGATGTTTCAAGAAATGCAGCATTAAAATATTTAGAGTGCAATTTTAATTATTTAACCACTTTTGATCTTTATAGTAATACTGCACTGGAGTATGTATTTTGTAATGGGAACCAATTTTCAGATCTTGATTTTTCCAATAACCTTAATTTGACACTATTGGAGTGTAGTGGAAATTTATTAACAACTCTTAATGTTTCAAACCTTGAAAAGTTAACCTCCCTGAATTTTTATGATAATCTGTTAGGCGGCATTGACTTATCAGACAATCATGCATTGGAAGAATTGTATTGCGGCTGGAACCAGTTAACCGGCCTTAATATTTCAAATATTACCGCCCTTACAGAATTGTATTGTAACAATAACCTGTTAACCAGCCTGGATGTTACTCATAATGCTACCCTGGATGTATTGTTTTGTTACAGCAATAATCTAACCAGCCTGAATGTCTCTCGAAATTTAGTCCTGACAATATTGTATTGTGGCCAAAACCAATTAACCGGCCTGGACTTGTCCGAAAATGCTTTGCTGGGAACAGTATATAAATATGGTTATTGGTATGTCCTGGAAATTAGTAATATGCCTGAACTGCAAAAGGTATGTGTTCATGAAAATCTGATATCACATATCTCTGATATTTATAGTTATGGAAGTCCGAACGTTTATTTCTCAACAAACTGCAACTAAGCGTTTATTGGGAAAAGCAATGAATAAATCAGTGTTGTTGCTTCTGTTAGCAGTAGTTCTTTTATGTAGATGCGAAAAAAAGACAGAAAGTGTTACTTCCATCGTACAACCTGACAGCACACTGACAAGAGTATTGATAGACCTTGGTGTTGATACTGACAGGGATGGGAAAATCAGCCGGTCTGAGGCTGGGGCCGTTAATTCCCTTGACCTAAGTAATAAGAATATTACAAGTCTGAAGGGTCTTGAGTTATTTGTAAACTTAATAACTCTTACCTGCAGTTATAATCCTGGTTTAACAAGTCTGGATGTTTCCGGGAATACCTCATTGGTTTACCTGGATTGTCATTCAAACGCACTTAACGGTCTGGATGTTTCCAATAACAACGCACTTGAAGAATTAGACTGTAGTTACAATCCATGGTTGTCTGACCTCGATATTTCCAACAATACGGCATTAAGGAGCCTGAATTGCTATAATAATTCATTAACGGATCTGGACGTTTCACATTTTAAAGCATTAACCTTTTTGAAATGTGGAGGTAATCAATTAACCAGCCTTGATGTTTCCCAAAATGTCAGCCTTATAACGCTGGATTGTTCCTGGAACCAGTTAACCAGCCTGGATGTCTCCAATAATATTGACTTGATGACCCTTTCCTGTGGAAGCAACCTGTTAACCAGCCTGGATGTTTCACATAATACTGCATTAACAACTTTGTCTTGTCCTATTAACCTGTTAACCAGCCTTAATATCCTTAATAATAGCCTTTTGACTGAATTCAGATGCGAGAACAACCTGCTTACAATTATTAATGTTTCGAATATGACTGCTTTAGAAGAGTTGTATTGCAATAATAATCAATTAACCGGCCTGGATGTTTCAAATCTTTCATCATTAGTCTATTTGAATTGCAAAGGAAATCAATTAACCAATCTGGATATTTCACAAAATGCCGGTTTGACCCATCTTTATTGCCAGTATAACAAACTTACCAGTCTTGATGTTTCCCAAAATGTCAGCCTTATATCGCTGGATTGTTCCGGGAACCAGTTGACCAGTCTTGATATATCACATATCTCAGGTTTGAGCTATCTTTATTGTAATGAAAATCAACTATTAAATATAGATGTTTCACAAAACACCATTTTAAAATCACTTAATTGTGCCGGAAACCAATTAACAGGTCTGGATGTTTCAAATAACCTTAGTCTGATAACTTTGGAGTGTGGGGGGAACCAGTTAACTACACTTGATGCTTCGAATAACAGGGCTTTAAAAACCCTTGTATGCTATTACAATTCTATAACTGATCTGAATATTAAGAATAATACTTCCTTAAGGGAATTGAATTGCGGAGAGAATCAGATTACCAGTCTTGATGTTTCATCAAATAGCAAATTGCAATTTCTAAATTGTGGTTTCAACCTGTTGACAACCCTGGATGTTTCAAATAATACCGGATTGCAGGAACTTTATCTTACCAGACTTCCTGATTTGCAACAGGTATGCGTGTGGATTACACCTTTTCCACCAGAGGGAGTTGAAATTGATATTACAGGCAGCCCGGCTGTGTATTTTACTTCGGACTGCAGTAAGTAGCTGCAATGGCTCAAAGGCAATTTTCAAGTTAATGTAGTATCAGCCGAAAAGGATTGCTTCGCCCGGCTATACCGGGCTCGCATTGACAGTACCAGTAAGAATCATTGCCTGAGACGAGTCTGCCATGACATTAATTCACAGGTCATTGCGAGGAGCAACGCGACGAAGCAATCTGTAACTCCAGATGAAGAAAAAACTAGTTCACCCCGTACCCATCACCACTTGTCTAAATAAACTTGACATTTATTTGTTTATGCATTAACTTGTATAAAATTTACTTTCTCATCTTACTTACAATGAATACATTTATTCGCTCAATTCTGTTAATATTGACGGTGATTTTAGTGGTTCAGTGTAAAAAGAAAGAACCTGAGACAAATGTAAAATCAGAAATTGTTGATTCAAATTTCTTAAATGCCCTTATTGAAAGAGGAGTCGATACAAATAACGATCGCTTGATAAGTTCAGAAGAAGCTGGCGGAGTAACATATTTGGATGTCTCCAATTGTAATATTTCAAGCCTGGAAGGGATTGAATTATTTATTAGCCTGGAAGAATTGTATTGCAATAATAACCTGTTGATAAACCTTGATATCACTGAAAATAATGCCCTTAAAGTTCTGAATTGCAATCAGAACGAATTAAGTATCCTGGATGTTAGCTCCAACTTAGCCTTATTGGATTTGAGTTGCTGGAAAAATAAATTAACCAGCCTGAGTGTATCTAATAACACAACTTTAGAGTTTTTGGACTGTGCAACCAACCTGATATCTTATTTGAACCTGGGAAATAACACGCATCTGCAATTTTTGGATTGCACAGCCAACAATATAACCAGCCTGGATGTTTCTAAGAATGCGGCTCTGATAGTTTTGAGTTGCACCAGTAATAAGCTAACCTATCTGAATACGAATAATAATCCAGACCTGCAAAGCCTGTGTTGTGATAATAACCAATTAACCCGACTTGATATATCCAAAAATTCTGACCTGACCGGCTTGAATTGTGGAATAAACCATATTGCAGAACTTGATGTGTCTCAGAATCCTTTCCTGCAAAGTCTCAAATGCAATGATAATGACCTTACCAGCATCGATTTATCGTTTAATCCTCCCCTGCAAATTTTTAATTGCTCAAACAATAAACTCACTGCTCTTGATCTTTCAAGTAACAAAGTTCTTATATCACTAAAGTGCGCAAACAACCTTCTGACTGCTCTGGATATCTCCAACAATACTTCACTCAGTAAATTGGATTGTTATGAGAATAATTTAAACACCCTGGATTTTTCCAATAATACTGCATTAAAATGGTTGAACTGCGGTTTCAACCAGATAACCAGTCTTGATGTCTCAGACAACATTGCATTAGAAAGGCTGTACCTTAATATGCTGCCGGATTTGTATGAAGTCTGTGTGTGGGAAATGCCTTTCCCCCCAACCGGATTTGAAGTTGATATGACAGGCAGCCCGAATGTGTATTTTACAACGGAATGTAGTGAGGAGTGAGTAGTGAGTAGTGAAGGAGGGTCATTCAATAGTCATTCAATAGTAATTCAATAGTCATTCAATAGTCATTCATAGTCATTCATAGTAATTCATAGTAATTCATTGTAATTCATTGTAATCCATTGTAATTCATTCTAAATTTTTACCGGTACCGGGTGTTGACAAGACTCCTTCTGCGGGGGAGGGGTGACTATGGTCATTGGGTGGTTTCAAACTGCAATCACAGGTAAGCATTATTATTTAAAACCCGAAAATTACCGGGAAACCGAAGGTTACGATAATGATCCAGATAAGATAGACTGGCAGGTACTTTGAAACCGTCATCTCTACCTTGCTGAATTCCCTCCCTTTAAAATTAATCCTGAAAAGGTCGGCCATAATAAGGACCAGGTTAACCAGGACAAGGATATTCGATACCAGGACCGCCATCCTGTTCGGAGTTAAGCCATATTCCTTTAACCTGTAAAAAATGGCTGAAACTGCGACGAGGTCGACGATTATTGTAACTGCTGAAAGCGCCAGCAGTATTACTGCACTGAATTTCCGGTTTGTTATTATTGATGTTTCCGAGACGGAGAATATTATTATGGCCATTACAACAAGAAGCATAAGGTTGAAAACAAGGAGGAAATCCCTGTCGTTGTACGGGTCTTTGCCTGTAACTATCATACTGACCAGGAAAACTACCAGGGTAAGAAGGACAAGAGGACTAAAGACCAGCGCTATCAGGGAAGCTGTTTTACTTACAAGGGATGGAAATTTTTCAATAAGGTATGAAGCCACAACCGGTGCTGCAACCGCACCGGTTATTACGATATTTTTCATATAGAAATTTCCTATCTTCAGCCCTATTGATTCAAATAGTCCTATTGTAATTACAGTGAGGATTCCCCCGGCTATCGCAATAAGGGCATAGACAATTGCAAGGTCGCCGTTATATCTAATGAAGTCGATCCTTTTATTAAGGTTGTAATAATCATTACCTGTATATAATATTCCGAAAACAAACCACATCAGCAGCGGAAGGTGGATATATGCCAGGTTGACAGCGTCGGAAGGAGGGGAGGAAGGGAGAATATTTATGTAAACTGCTGGTATGAGAAATGCAAATAGGACAATGATTATTTTACTGTTTTCCCTTCTTCTTCTGAACCATATCGTATAAAGAGTCAGGCCCAGGAATAATATTATAGCAGTATTTTGTTCATAAAAGATCTGATCAACCGGGTACCTGACATGGAAGATATCAGGTATTTTGATCAAAAAAGATGTCAGAATACATATCAGCACAATTCTTATTATCTCTGATATGGCAAAACTTTTAAGTATCTCAGGCTTATTATCATAATCGAGCCTTGCTTTCCAGAATCTTGCGGCTTCTGAATTCTCTATTTCGGGAAGCAGTTTTTCAAATCCTGCTTTAAAGGACTTTTTGTCACTGCGGTACAGCTTTTCGAGCATTTCAGCATCGCTGATATTCGCTCTTATCTCCTCGGTCATCTGTTTAAAATTATATGTTGATAATATTAAAAAGGGAATCAGTCTCCTTATGTTTTATAATTGGTCCTCAGAATTGGAGTATTCATAAATTAAAAGTACTTTGAGATACAAAGTAAACTCAAATAGTTATTATTTCCTAATTTTCTTCAATTTTTATCGCTGTATTTAAAATTTTGAAAAAAGCCATACATTTCATGGTAAAAGGTATCATAAATCAGAGAATAGAGTTTTGCATTTTAATACTCTTTCTTTACCTTGATCAAAATTTCTGATAGATCTCAACATTAATCATAAAAAAAGACACCTCAATATGAAAAGGCGGAAGTTTATTACTACCACAGTACAGGGTTCTGTTGGAATAGGAATGAGTCCTTTGATCAAAGGATCCGGTCTGATTGATTACAATGTATCATCCGGGAACAGGAAAATACTTATTACCGGCGGTTCCATGAACGGTAAAATAGTCAGTTATGTAAGAACCCTTACAGGGAAATCAAAGCCCAGGATATGTTTTCTCCCTACTGCATCAGCAGACGATCCCAGGATAGCAGTTTACTGGTACAGGATGTGTGCAGGAATTGAAGTGGTCCCGTTCGTTCAGAATATGTTTATAAGCAGTTATAGTTTTAAAGAGGGATGGGATGAGATACTGTTGTCAATGGATGCCATTATAGTAGGAGGGGGGAATACACTGAATATGCTCGCGATATGGAAAGCCCAGGGAATTGACAGTATTTTAAAGGAAGCGTGGGACAGGGGGATTCTTCTTGGAGGAGGCAGTGCCGGATCGCTGTGCTGGTTTGAAGAAGGGACTACCGATTCCCGACCAAAGGAGCTGACAAAGATCGAGTGTCTTGGGTTCCTCAAGGGGAGTCATTCACCACATTATGATGGTGAAAAGGAACGGCGGCCTGAATACCATAAACTGATTAAAAGCGGTTTTCTGAAACCAGGTTATGCAGTCGATAACCATGCTGCTATCTATTTTGAGGATAATAAGGTAAGTCGGGTGGTAGCTACTGATAAAAGGAGCAAAGCCTATTTTGTTGATATTTCAGGGGGCGAAATAAGGGAAACACCATTGGCTGTTGAAGTAATATAGTGTGATGATGGTAGGGTCATTGCATGCAATGACCCTACCGGCCATTTTTCTTCTCACCGCGGGATGGATAATTAGCAGTTTTGGATTTAATGCCTTCCTGTTTATATTTATTGTTGTTATAGCATCAACGCTGTATTTTATCTATAAAGTTGATTGCCGTAAATAACATATCTGAAAGTAAACCTTCACTTATACCTGGAAAAAATGTAATCCTCATATATTCTGAACTTTAACAAATTTTTCTTAACTTTATTGATTATAATTTGTTAAAGTAGTAGGATAGTATAGTATAACAATAAAATTATTAAGTCATGAAAACAGGTTCATTTTTAGGAGGATTGTTAACAGGAGCAATAGTTGGGGGCATTGTTGCTCTGCTCTATGCACCGAAAAGCGGGGAGGAAACCCGGGAAGATTTAAAAAAGAAACTGGATGAGTATGGTAAAGAGGTTGGAAAGCTTAAGGACAAGGCCAAAGAGAAAGGTAAGCAGGTAAAAGAGGATATTGCCGCTAAAATTGACCAGCTGGCAAAAGAAATAGAGAATCTGTCCAAAGCTGTCTGATTAACTTGGGAAGGTTATGATAGACGAACTTGAGAATATCAAAAAGGATATTCGGGAGTATATTGAGGTTAAACTGGATTTGCTCAGGATCCAGGCGGCTGAAATCATATCAGATTTTCTCAGCAAAAGGAGGTTTTTGGCAGTCCTCATATATTTAATATCTGCAATACTAATATTTCTCTCTTTTTCCGCGGCGTACTTTATGGCTTCCGTACTGAATTCGAAAGCGCTGGGATTCCTGTGTGTTGCGGGTTTCTACCTAATTATGCTACTGGTATTTATAATATTCAGAAAGATAATTATTGATCGACCTGTAATAAGGTCCATCATGAAGATTTTCTTTTTAAACAACAGGAAGAATGACAAAGAATAGCAACTACAAATATCGGTCTGTCAGCTCATTTGAAGATATCCGCCGGGAAAAGCAGATACTTCTTCTGCGTGACAAAATACTGGATGCCAGGATATCCCTTGATTTCCTGGAATTAAGAAGCAGTCTGTCACCCTCAAAGCTTATATCATCATTTGCAAAAGAATATATTTTACCTGAAGTTGCTGCAATACTTACTAATATAGTCAGCAGCAAAAAGGACTGAGCAAATACTCCCTGCACCCTGCTTCCATCTCCCTGTTCTCCGCCTGTCTATTCTATCCTCAGCGCTGCAGCAGGATTATAGTTAGCAGCTTTTATTGCCTGGTAACTTATTGCGAGCCATCCTATTACCATGGTGAAAAGAGTAGCTGCGAGATAAATGACCGGACTGACTGTTATCCGGCTGGCAAAGCTCTCAAGCCAGTATCTTGAACCAAAAAATGCAATCGGATATGCTATAAGTGATGAGATCAGTATAAGATATATCACCTCTTTTGAAAGAAGTCCCAGTACAATAGACTCTGTTGCACCATAAGTCTTTCTTATCCCTATCTCCTTTGTCCTTTTGTTTGTTATGAACGTAACAAGACCTATGAGCCCGAGGCATGCTATAAAAATGGCAAGCAATGAGAAAACAATAAATATCCTGCCGGTTTTGAGCTCTGAAGAATAAAGGTTTTCCCATCTGTCAGTGAAAAAATCATACTGGAAAGGCATGTTCGGTGCAAATTTTTGCCAGACCAGTTCAATAGCCCTGATTGTTCCTGGCACATCTTTGCCAGAAAGCCTTACAGTGGCGTACTGATCGCCACCTCCTGGACCACCTATTGTAAAGCATACAGGTCTGATTTTTACATGCATGGATTCTATGTTAAAATCTTTCATCACACCAATGATCTTTAGTCTTTGGAATTGTTGCGACCCCCTGGGCTGTAAAATGTACTTGCCGACAGGATCAGTCAGTCCCAGGGATTTTACAGCAGCCTCGTTGATCATTATAGCAGTCGAATCTGTACCATAATCCCTTGAAAAGTATCGTCCCTCTGCCAGCCTGACACCAAGAGCCTCAGGAAAGTCAAGACTCACATTGGTCTGATTGATCAGGTAGGTGTTTTTTTCAGGATCATTATCCTTGAAAAATGCGTTATTGTTGAATTCAGTCCCGGGCACTGCCCTTGAAAAGCCAACATTTTTCACTCCAGGTATCTCCAGCAATTGCGTACGAAATGATTCCAGCTGCTTCCAGAAGGCATCGGCTCTTTTTATTATTATAAGGTTCTCCTTGTCAAAACCGAGATCTTTTTTTGTCATGAAGTTAAGCTGGCTATAAACGATGATCGAACCAATAATTATGATAATCGACACGGTGAACTGGAAAACAACAAGTATCCCTCTCAGCTTTTTTGACATTGAACCCGGGCTCATGGTCCCTTTAAGTACTTCAGCAGGATTGTAAGAAGCAAGTACAAAAGCCGGGTAAAAACCCGATGCAAGACCAACAAAAATAACCAGGCCGACCAGAGCCAATATGCCGGGAAGATTATCTATGAGTCCAAGAGAAAGGTGTTTGCCAATGAGCTGATTAAACGAGGGTGTCAATATTAGAACAAAAACCAGTGCGATAAGTGTTGATAATGCCACAATTATAAAAGACTCTCCAAGGAATTGCGATATAAGTCCCGACCTATTTGCCCCTGAAACCTTTCTTACTCCCACTTCCTTGGCCCTTCCGGCAGATTTGGCAGTAGCGAGGTTTATATAATTTATTATCGCCACAACAAGGATAAGTATTGCAATAACCGCGAATATATATACTGTGGTGAGTGAACCAGGGGGCTCAAGGTTGTATTGTGTAGCTCCTTTAAGGTGAATGTCTTTCAGTGGTTCAAGGACATAACGGAAGTCATTACCGGCATTTTTAAAGTCCTCTACTGTAATACCTAATATCTCTTTCAACTGGGGACCCACATAGGTCAGTATCATTTGTTGCAGTTTGTTTTCCAGTGCATTAGGATCAGTACCATTCTTAACCACGATATAGGTGTACATGTAATGATTTACCCATCCCTGGTTATTTGCCTGACCGGGATACGTACTCAAGGACGCAAGCATGTCAAATTTTATATGGGAATTATCAGGTACATCCTGTACCACTCCTGTTACAGTATAGAATACTGTATCCGATTCAACATTCATCCTTTTTCCGACGGGATCTTCATTACCAAAATACTTTTTAGCATATTCCTGTGTCAGAACAATTGATCGCGGTCTGACAAGGGCTGTAGTCGGATCTCCTTTTAAAAGCTTGAAACTGAAAACATTGAAAAATGTAGAGTCGACGAAAAGCAAGCCGTCCTCATTGAACTTCTTATCCCCGTAGCGAATTAGCCAGTCACCCATCTTCCTTATCCTTGTGGCCTTAATTATCTCCGGATAGTCTTTAAGCATGGCCTGTGCCATGGGAGGAGCAGTGACAGCCTGGTCAAGAGTGCTGCCTGCCATTCTTCCGACCACCTTTACCCTGTATATATTTCGATAGTCCTTATTGAACCTGTCATAACTTAATTCATTTATAACATACAGGGATATAAACAGGAAAGTAGTAAGACCTATGGCCAGACCTCCCATATTCAATAAGAAATAACCACCACGCTTTTTCATATTGCGTGCCACTGAGATAATGAAACTCTTTAACATATCAGTTTTCTCATTAATTATTTACAGGTTTATCCAAATGACATGAAAAAAACTTTTCTGCTGCATCTTAAAATGCCTATTTTTAAAAGTAAATTTACAGGGTCAGAATTAGTCATGGCTCATATTCATAACGACTATTTCATTAAAGATAATTGCCATTTTAAATCAAACGAAACATTAACCTAAATGACTATGGATAAGTATAAACTGTTAAAGCCTGCAATAGTTGCTGCACTCCTTTGTGTGATTACATCTTTCAGACCATCAGACAACGAATGGGTAAAACTGCTGGACAAAAATCTTTCAAAGTGGGAGATCTACCAGAGTTATAAGCTTACAAATTCTTACAATGGCCAGCAACCGAAAGATCGGAACGGGAAACCTGTTGAACCCATAGGATATAATAAGAACCTGTATAATGTATTTAGTGTCAGTGAGGTAGATGGGGAGCCTGTTCTTCATATCACAGGGGAAACATATGGGTGTGTCTTCACAAAACAGGAGTATGCGAACTATCATCTTGTTCTGAAGGTTAAATGGGGAGAAAGAAAATGGGAACCAAGGCTTGATAAGATGAAGGATTCCGGACTGCTGTATCATTCAACAGGCAAGTGTGGTGTTGACTACTGGCGCTCATGGATGTTGTCACAGGAGTTTCAGATTATGGAAGGTCACATGGGAGATCACTGGGGAATCGCAAATTCAGCTATAGACGTCCGTACTTTCCTTCCTGAGGGTACCATGAATGCGGTTGCAAGCGTAAAAGAACCGTTCCTTCCGATTGGTCCCGGTACAGGAAGAGATGCCTTGTGCCTGCGAAGTGCGGACTATGAGAGCCCTGTTGGTGAATGGACAACCCTGGAACTGATATGCTTTGGAGATAAGAGCGTAAGGATCGTTAATGGTCATGTGGTGATGGTCCTTCGGAATTCAAGATATGTTCAGGATGGGAAAGAATACCCTCTGACAAAGGGGAAGATCCAATTGCAGAGTGAAGCTTCTGAAGTCTATTTTAAAGATATAAAGATCAGGTCAATTGACAGAATGCCGGAAAAATACGCCGTCTATTTTAAATAAGACGGGCCTGGACCTTTGGGGGCTACAATGAATAATTAACGTGCTCTTAATATATCTTTTCCGGATTTTATTTGTTTATATTTCTGTAAGGAGATAACGTAATATAAAAACCAATAATATGATAGTCACCTGTGTATATGTCAAAGTTAATCCTGACAACCTTGACAGTTTTATTGATGCTACAATTGAGAATCACAAGGGATCTGTCAGGGAACACGGAAACCTGAGGTTTGACCTTATTCAGAGAGCTGATGATCCTTACAGCTTCATGATCTATGAAGCTTATGAGTCTGAGGCTGCTGCAACCGAACATAAGAAAACAACTCATTACCTGAAATGGAGGGAAGAGGTAGAAGAATATATGGCAGAGCCACGGAAAGGTGTCAGGTATAATATTCTTGAACCTAATGATCCGGCAAGATGGTAGCTCCTTTCCGGTTTGCAAGAATACCTCAGATATATTTCCGGACCGGCATGATTGCGGATCTCCCTGCACTGGCAAAAAAATACGGTAAAAAAGCAGTTCTTGTTACCGGCGGAAAATCATTTACAGCTTCACGTTATTCGCAGGCCCTGTTTCTGGGTTGCGAAAAAGCCGGTGTTGAGTTGTTCAGGGTAAGTATAAATGGTGAGCCCTCGCCGGTAGATATAGATAATGTCACAGGCTCATTGAATGAAAATAGGCCTGATGTGGTAATTGCTGTAGGAGGGGGAAGCGTGATGGATGCCGGTAAAGCGATATCAGCCATGCTTTACAGGGACGAACCTGTTGTAAATTTCCTTGAAGGAGTGGGAACAAAAGAACATCCGGGGACAAAGCTGCCTTTCATAGCAGTACCTACAACAGCAGGTACGGGTAGCGAGGCAACGAAGAATGCAGTGATCTCACAGGTGGGAAAAAACGGTTTCAAGAAATCTCTCCGGCATGATAATTTTGTCCCGGATATTGCACTGGTTGATCCCGCGCTTACTCTTAGCTGTTCCCCTGAAATTACAGCAGCCAGCGGGATGGATTGCTTTACCCAGCTTACTGAATCATACCTGTCTGAAAAATCATCAGGATACACTGATGCCCTGTCTTTGCAAGGCTTAATAAGCGTAAGAGACTCTTTAATCAATGCTTACGTGGCCGGTGACGATATTGGTGCAAGATCGGGAATGTCGTTTGCTGCCCTTACATCGGGTATTTGTCTTGCCAATGCCGGCCTTGGTGTGATACATGGTTTCGCATCATCAATAGGAGGGATGTATGATATACCACACGGGATTATTTGCGGTACCCTTATGGCAGTTTCCAATGAGATAAATGTCAGGGAATTACGTAAAGGTCATGGTAATATCAAAGCACTGGAAAGATACACCCGACTCGGACGTATCTTCCTTGGCGACCATGGTCATTCTGATGAGTATTACATTGACGGTTTCGTTGACTACCTTCACAGGATAACTGCAGAGCTGAAACTGCCCGGATTGCAAATGGCGGGAATCAAAGAGTCAGATCTGCCAGCGATATGTGATGCCACGGAAAGCAAGAATAATCCTGTAAAGCTGGTTAAGGATCACCTGACAGAGATACTTTCAAAAAGATATAAAGGATAGTTTTTCTTATTTTTACCGGTAGGTTGATAATAAAACAATATAAGCATCGCTCATTTTCAATGCATGTCTTATATTTATACTAATTTACCATAGTCAATAATCCAAGCATAAAACCTGACCATGAGAACAAAAAATCTTTTATTGACCTTACTAACCGTTTTACTACTGGTTGCCCCGCAACGGTCATATTCCCAACTGCCAAAAGAGACTGAGACGCAAAAGGAACAACGGTTGAAATGGTGGACCGATGCACGGTTCGGTATGTTCATTCACTGGGGACTATATGCTCTTCCTGCCCGCCATGAGTGGGTTAAAAACCATGAGAGGATGACAAATGAGCAGTATCAGAAATATTTTGATGTTTTTAATCCTGATCTTTTTGATCCTCATGAATGGGCCAAAATGGCTAAAGATGCCGGAATGAAATATGTAGTTCTCACTGCCAAGCACCATGAGGGTTTCTGCCTCTGGGATTCGAAGTACACAGACTATAAATCTACGAATACTCCGTTCGGCAGGGATATCATAAAAGAGTATGTTGAGGCATTCAGGGCCGAGGGACTGAAGGTTGGCTTCTATTATTCGCTCATCGACTGGCATCATCCCGACTATACTATTGACAGGAACCATCCCCTGAGGCAGCAGACTGACTCAGCCTATGACAGGCTCAATAAGGGTCGTGATATGAACGTTTACCGTCAGTATATTAAGAACCAGGTGACAGAACTGCTTACCAATTACGGTAAGATCAGTATTATCTGGTTTGATTTCTCGTTCCCGGGTAAACACGGCAAAGGACGTGATGACTGGGATTCGGAGAACCTTCTTAAACTTGCAAGGAAGTTACAGCCTGGTATCATTGTCGATGACAGGCTTGATCTGAGCGATGTTGAAGGCGGATGGGATTTCAAGACTCCCGAACAGGTTAAAGTGCAAAAGTGGCCCGAAGTAAATGGTAAGAGAGTACCATGGGAGACATGCCAGACATTTTCGGGTTCATGGGGGTACTACCGCGATGAATACACATGGAAGAGCCCGGCACAACTGATAGAGCTGCTTATAGAATCTGTCAGCAAAGGGGGGAACCTTCTTCTTAATGTGGGACCAACCGGAAGAGGTGTGTTCGATTACAGGGCACAGGAACGACTGGCAGCAATGGGTAAATGGATGAAATTCAACAGCCGTTCGATATATAACTGTACAGCCGCACCTGATGATTTTACCAAACCGGATAATACTCTGCTAACCTATAACCCCGGCACAAAGCGTCTTTATGTACATCTCCTGTTCTATCCTATGGGGAGCATGATACTTCCGGGTATGGCAGGCAAGGTAAAGTATATTCAGTTTTTACATGATGCTTCGGAGATAAGATACAGGAAAGGGACAGGCGATAACAGTAGTGACCTTATTCTGCAGCTGCCCATACAGAAACCCCCCGTTGAAATACCTGTTCTTGAAGTTTACCTTAATTAGACAGACACTGCTGTTAATGCATATGAGTCATCCGCTGCAGGAAGACAAGTCTTTCCCTGATCTTGTTAATTGAAAGGAATGACTTCTCCCTGTTTTTACATTGAAAACCATTAAATTTGAGAATAATGAGAATAAATAGATGATATAAAATGGAAGTCATTCTTTATATAGCAGCCGGATTAATTGCGGGTGTTGTGATCACATACTTTGTAATGAAGAGCAGGCACGAAGCCGTTTATCAGAAGACAGTGTTGAATAAGGTTGAAGAGATAACGCAGCTTACACGTGAAAACAGTGCCCTTCAGGCCAGGGTCGAAGCCCAGGCCAATAGCCTGGGAGAGGTAAGGAAAGCTATGCTTGATACTTTTAAATCTGCTGCTTCGGATGCACTTTCACAAAACAACAAACAGTTTCTCGATCTTGCTAAGACTCAGATGGAGACACAGGTAAAGTCTGCAGAGGGTGACCTGGATAAGCGTAAAGTTGCAATAGAGGAAATGCTTAAGCCTGTGAAAGATTCAATAGACAGCTATAAGAAAAGGATTGAAGAGCTCGAGAAAGGTTCAGAAAAGACTTTTGGCCAGGTTACCGAGATGTTGACAAATATTCAAACAACTAACGCTTCTCTGCAGAAAGAGACTGGTGCACTTGTGAATGCTTTGAGAAATCCCAGGGTCAGGGGTAAATGGGGCGAGATAGGTCTGAAAAGGGTTGTTGAATTTTCGGGTTTATCAGCACATTGTGATTTTGTTGAACAGGCTTATACGGAGGGTGAAGATTCTGTGCTTAAGCCTGATATGATCATTAGCCTGCCAGGAAACAGCCATGTTGTGGTCGATTCCAAACTTCCACTGGATGCATATCTTCAGGCACTTGAGACAGATGATGAAAATGCACGTGACCTGCTTTTTACAAAGCATGCAAAGGACCTGAGGGAACATGTTAACAGGCTCAGCAAGAAGCAGTACTGGTCCCAGTTCCAGAATTCACCAGATTTTGTTGTTCTTTATATGGAAGTGGAGTCTGCCCTGAACGTGGCACTTATGACTGATAAGACTCTTCTCCAGGACGCTATGAACAATAAGATCATACTGGCTACTCCCACAACACTTATTGTTGTACTTAAGTCTGTAGCTATGTCGTGGCAACAACATAATATAACCGAAAATGCTCTCCAGATAATGGGAGTTGCCGACGATTTTTATTCCAGGGTGAAGGTGTTCGCCGATCATATGGAAAAGGTTGGCTGGGGACTTAAATCGGCTCTGAAAGGATATAATGACGCGGTAGGTTCATGGGAAAGCAGGGTGCTGCCTGCAGGCCGTAAACTTGAACAACTGAAAGCTACCGACAGTAAAAATACTCTTCCGGACATGGATATGATAGACAGACCTGTTCGTGAACTTAAGAAACCGGAGGAATAAACACATTGATACTTACAATGACCAGTCTTAGGAAAACATGTTTTATGGCTTTTATCCTGACCTTTTCAACAGTGATGGTCCTTACTGGCGGTTGCAAAGGGAAAAAGGTGTCCGGGCCGGCACCTGTTACAGAGGTCATACATTCAGCCGATTCAGGCTATCTTTTTAACGGGAGAAATCTTGACGGTTGGGAGATTACCAATTTCGGACCACAGGGACCAGTGTATGTCTCAGGAGGATCAGTAATACTGGGGATGGGTGAGGGTTGTACAGGCATTACATGGAAGGGTACATTCCCGAAATACAATTACATGGTAACACTCGATGCAAAACGTGTTTCAGGTACCGATTTTTTCTGTGGGATGACTTTCCCTGTTGATTCGAGCTTTTGCAGCCTTATTGTAGGTGGATGGGGAGGAGCTATAGTCGGGCTCAGCAGTATTAACAGACTTGATGCTTCTGAGAACAATACAAAAGTAATTATGAATTTCGTAACAGGAAGATGGTACAATATTTGCCTTATTGTTAAAAAAGACACTATTAAGGCTTCCATCGACGGGAAGGTTGTTGTAGACTTTGTCATAGATAACAATAAATTGTCAATAAGACCTGAAGTTCAGCTTTCCAGGCCTTTCGGGATTGCTTCCTGGACCACAACGGCTGCCATCAGGAATATCAGGTTGAAAAAACTGTAAATAATGTAATATGAGAAAATTTATTATTCTGCTGATACCATTTGTGCTAATTGTTTCGTGCAAGACACAGCACTTATACCTTAATGTACTGGAACCTGCTCCTGTTACAATACCTGCCTATATAGAAAAGGTAGGCATCATTGACAGGACTATGCCCACGGATGAATCAAAACCTGCTGATGTTATAGAAAAGATCATTACCCTGGAAGGTCCTGACCTTGACCGTGACGGGGCAAAGGAAAGTATCAGGGGACTGGCCGAAGAGTTGAAGACCAATGGGAGATTTACCGAGGTAAAGACTCTGGATGATATAGATTTCAGAACGCCCGAAACATTACTTTTTCCTACACCTCTTACATGGGAAATAGTTGACCGTATTTGCAATGAAAAGGGAACGGATGCTCTTTTTGCCCTTGAAAAATTTGATACCGACACACATATCAGCTATTCTAAAAGAAATGTCAGTATTAAAACTCCCCTGGGGAATGTGCCTGGAGTGGAACATCAGGCTAATATGGAGACCATTGTCAAGACAGGGTGGAGGATATACGATCCTTCAGGAAAAGTGCTTCTGGATCAGTTTATTAACCAGTCCTCCATAGTATCTACCGGAAAAGGTATAAATCCTGTGGTAGCCGCTGCTGCCCTGCTGGGGCGTAAGGATGCAGTAAACCAGGTCAGTTACAAGGCAGGCCGCGAATATGCATTAAGGATACTTCCATTCAGGTTAAGGGTGATGCGGGATTATTATGTGAAAGGAACCAATAATTTCAGGATTGCCATGCGAAAAGCCAGGACTGGTAAATGGGATGAGGCAGGAGACCTGTGGAATATGGAAACTACAAATCCCAGCAGGAAAATTGCAGGCAGAGCTGCTTATAATATGGCAATAATCAGCGAAATAAACGGCGACCTTGATGCTGCCCTGGCATGGGCTCAGAAATCCTACGAAGATTATAATAACCGTCTTGCTATCCGTTATGTGAGAATACTTGAAAACAGGAAATATAAAACAGATGTACTTAGGGAACAGGGCGAATAATATTGTGTAAATATCTGTAAAAAAAACTGTTATGAATATATAAAAGACCAAAAACTAATTATAGATGAAAAATTTCAGATTTATTCAAATTAAGGATGGTGTCCTTTTTCTGGCTGCCATGCTTTTTACAATGTCCCTGTCTGCCCAGCAAGTGGTGAATTTCAGCGGTTCATGGACCCTGAATGAATCCAAGAGTAATATGGGTGAAGAAGGTCAGCGTATGCTTGCAAAAAACCTTAGTATCATCCAGGGCGAAAATTCAATTACCCTGGCAAGACAGTTTAACGGCATAAATGGTGATGAGAGAAAAATAACGGATACCTATACACTTGATGGAAAGGAATCGGTTAATCCAATATTCAATACAACAAAGAAATCTGTGGCTGAATGGTCAGCGGATAAGAAATCCCTGAAGGTCTCTTCGGTGATAGTATTTAATATGAACGGAGAGGCAAATGAAATAAAGTCTGTTGAGGAATACAGCCTTGGTGATGATGGAAAAACATTAATCATTAAAACCAAGACAACATCACCCCGGGGAGAACGCCAGGCCACGCTGGTTTATGATAAAAATCCCTGATGCCTTGTATTGGTAAACCGTTTGATAATGGTATTCTTTTCAATAGTATTTACAATAAATTCAGATTAAATGAAAAAATTCTTACTCATCCCGTTTCTTGTTTTTGCCTGTTTTGTAAATGCCCAGACTTATAAGCCTTCTTGGGAATCGCTTGATAAGCGTCCTGTACCAGGCTGGTTTGAAAATGCGAAATTCGGAATATTCATTCACTGGGGAGTATACTCAGTCCCGGCATGGGGGCCCAGGGGTGATAGTATTGGTGTTTATGACAAATATGCTGAATGGTACTGGTATAAACTGGTTGAGCCAAACAAGGTCCAGAAGTATTTCCAGGCTTTTCACAATAAGACTTACGGACCGAATTTTAAGTACCAGGACTTTGCTCCAATGTTCCATGCAGAACTTTTTGATCCGGATATGTGGGCCGATTTATTCAGGAAAGCAGGTGCTGAATATGTTGTGCTGACATCAAAACATCACGACGGATTTACCTTGTGGCCAAGCGCTCAAAGCTGGAACTGGAACAGTGTGGATATTGGTCCTCACCGTGATCTCTGCGGCGATCTGTCGGCTGCAGTAAAGAAAGCAGGACTGCATATGGGGTTTTATTATTCACTTTATGAATGGTTCAATCCACTGTACAGGAGTGATGTGGGAAAATATGTCGATCAGCATATGATTCCGCAGATGAAGGACCTGGTTACAAGATACACACCTGATCTCCTGTTTACAGACGGGGAATGGGAACATCCAAGTAAAGTATGGAAGAGCGAAGAGTTTCTTGCCTGGCTTTTTAATGAATCGCCTGTAAAAGACAATATTGTTGTGAACGACAGGTGGGGAAGTGAAACAAGAAGCCGTCATGGAGGATATTATACCACAGAATATGGTCTGGTTGGTGACAAAGAAGGTATTGATAATAAAGAACCACATCCCTGGGAGGAATGCAGGGGCATTGGAACATCATTCGGTTACAACCGTACTGAAGATCTGAGTGATTATTCAACGACCTCTCAGCTTATAAAGCTACTGGTCTCCACTGTTGCTGCCGGAGGAAATCTTAACCTGGATATAGGCCCGTCGGCTGACGGGACAATACCGGTGATCATGCAGGAACGACTTCTGGATATGGGCAAATGGCTGAAAAGAAACGGGGAGGCAATTTACGGGACCAGGGCTTTTATCACATCAAAAAAGGATGAATCTGTTAATCCGGAAACAAATAAAAGCCTGTTTTTTACCAGGAAAGGAAACACTCTTTATGTTATTGCAACTGAATGGCCTGTAAAGGATATTGCCCTGGTTGGTTTGAAATTTGAAGGTAAGCCTCATGTTAGTCTGGTAGGATCGGAAAGAAAAGTTGAATCTGAAACTGCACATAATAAACTGACAATAAAACTGCCCCCCCTCTCCCCGGACAGATACCAGCCGGCTTATGTATTTAAAGTAGAGGGTGTACTTTAACAGGGGAAATACAAATCCATATAATCTGGAGATTTAGGAAATTTTAACAAATTCCATAGTTAGTGTTATTATCTAAACACTAACTTTATGGCTTTTCTAATAGACTAACCTGGTTCGGTTATCAAGAGCGGATGATCCTAAATGTATAAATACAGATTTCTCTTCCTCTTAATCATATTTTATCCGGCGGTTCTGTCAGGACAGAGCCACGGAGGTTTGCCTGTTACATATCCTTCAGATATGCAACGGGATTCTTTGCAGAAATTACAGATCCTTTACAATGGCAAAGTGTGGAGGAATCTTTATATGCGTGTGGTTGACAACCAGTTCCTGTTTTCTGCCAGTTTTATGAAAGGATCTGTTACTATGAATGGCTACAGATTTGATGATCTGCCTCTCCTGTATGACATCTATAATGATGAATTAATAACCCCGGGAGGCATGGGGACCATTATTCAGCTAAACAAGGAAATGGTTGACAGCTTTGACCTGTCATATACGTTGAAGAAATACAGGTTTGAAAAAGTAACTAATGATACAGTCGGGGGGATTGACGGGTATGTAAATATTTTATACAAGGGAAAGGTCACACTTTATCTCAAATATAAAAAGGAGATTGCTTTGCTTGAGGTGGATGACAAATATGATAAGTTCTACATGATTAACAGGATTTACCTACTTAAAAACAATAAAGTCTATCTGGTAAAGAACAGGAAGGATCTTCTGGATTTGATGGAAGATCATAAAGCCCAGATAAAAAGTTATATGAGGAAAAATGGCTTGCATATTTTGAAGAAGGACCCGGATTCTTTCGTACCGGTAGTTAAATACTACGATACTCTGAACAATTAGAACTGCAGTAATGAAGATCAGACTGCTCATATTATTTTTACTTTTTTCCGTGACTTCCGTATTGAAGGCACAGGAGGAATATGAAGTTACAGGGGATTTCAGCGGCCTTGGTTTTACTGAGATGGCAGCAAAGGTGGAAAGCCAGCTTCATGTTAAGTTCTTTTACAAGGAACAATGGGTTAAGGATCTTCAGGTTAGCGATAATTCCGGCTGTACTACCCTGAGGTGTCTTCTTGATAATCTTTTTGCGGGTAAATCATTATATTATTATATCGACCCGTCAGGGAATATTGTCATTACCGCCAATTATGCAGTAAAGGTCTCATCTGCCCCTGTTTCAACAGGCGAAAAATTCATGGCACCCACTGAATACGGGGTCACGGAAGGAAGCCAGGTGTCAAGTGGTAATTCCTACGTTGAAGTGGGGAATCCGGCTGAAAAGAATATTTCAGGCAATGTGACCCTTTCGGGATATATTACCAATAAGAATACAAAGGATCCTGTGGCAGGGGTTACGGTTTTCGTGCAAAAACTGTCAGCAGGCACTGTTTCCAATCAGTTTGGTTATTACAGTATTACACTGCCCCGGGGAGCCCACCAGGTACAGTTCTCCTTTGTCGGCATGAAGAATAAGGTTATCAATGTGAACCTGTATGGAACGGGAGAGCTTAACGTTGATATGACAAGTGTTCTCATTCCGCTTAAAGAAACTGTGGTATCTGCCCAGCGAAGCATGACGCTCCAGAGGTATGAAGTTGGAGCGGAGAAGATCAATATAACCTCCTTTAAACTACTTCCAACTTCAATGGGAGAATCGGATATTATTAAGAATATTATGCTTATTGCCGGTGTCCAGTCAGTGGGCGAAGGATCTGCAGGATTTAATGTCCGTGGAGGGTCAGCCGATCAGAATCTGATACTACTATATGGTGCTCCTATTTATAATTCATCTCACTTTTTCGGTTTCTTTTCCGCTGTTAACTCTGATATAATTAAGGATGCAACCCTTTATAAGGGAGGCATTCCCTCCAAGTATGGCGGCAGGATATCGTCTGTACTGGATATTGGAACAAGGGAAGGGAACAGGCAGAATTTTGGGGGTAGTGCCGGTATAAGCCCGATAACAACACATTTCCTGGTTGAAGGACCCATAAAAAAAGATACCTGTACATTCATTCTATCAGGCAGGACCACATATTCAAACTGGGTATTGGGGCTGGTTCAGGATCCATCGCTTAAAAAAAGCAGAGCCTCTTTCTATGACCTTAACGGAACGCTGACTTATGATTTTAACAGGAACAACAAGATTGAGCTTTCATCATATATGAGTCATGATGCGTTCAGATTTAATTCAGACACTGTATACAGTTATAATAACAGAATTGTGGCTCTTAAATGGCGACATTTTTACAATTCAAGGTTTCTCTCAACTGTTTCGCTAAATAACAGTTCCTACGATTATAATATATCAAGCGAGAGGGTCGCTACTGAAGCCTTTAACCTGGCGCATAAAATAAACAGTACGGGATTTAAATCAGATTTCAACCTTTTTCTTGGCCGGAATGAAGTCAACTTTGGCATGGATCTGAATTTCTATTCGGTCCTGCCGGGAAGCTATCTGCCGTCAAATGATTCATCACTGGTAATCCCGGATGTGATAGAGAGGGAGAGAGCCCTGGAGGCAGCTGTTTATGTTGATGATAAATTTATTCTCAATGACGTTGTCTCAATTAACCTCGGTATGAGATTATCTTCCTATTTCTCATTTGGCCCTCAGTCGGTTATGGTCTATAATCCTGAATTTACAAGAAGCGCTTCATCAGTAATAGATACTGTAAATTATGGAAAGGGTAAGGTTATAAGCAAATATGCCGGACCGGAGCTTCGGGCATCACTGAATTTCAGGTTGTCGGAAAGAAACTCACTTAAATTAAACTATAACAGGACACGTCAGTATGTCCACCTGCTTTCCAATTCTACCTCTATATCTCCTACCGATACCTGGAAATTGTGTGATTATTACCTAAAGCCTGAGATAGGAGACCAGTTTGCCCTCGGATTTTACAGGTTGCTGTTCAATGGGGGTACCGAGTTCTCTGCCGAGACCTATTATAAAACCATAATGAATATTGTAGACTTTAAAGCGGGAACCGACCTTGTTATGGATAAACACATTGAAAAGGATGTTGTCGACATGAAGGGCAAGGCTTACGGACTGGAACTTGTTCTGACAAGGACAGCAGGGAAAATTCGTTACAGCATTGGTTATACCTATTCCCGGATCTTTATTAAAAGTCTTGGAGTCTTCAGCGATGAGGTCATTAATGGTAATAGCTGGTTCCCTGCAAATTATGACAAACCCAATGATCTTGTGGTAACATTTAATTACCTGTTCTCAAGAAGAATAAGCTTATCAGCCAATTATACTTACAGTACCGGGCGACCAATAACATATCCGGTAGCAACTTACTATATCGGCAACAAACTGCTGGTCGACTATTCAGAAAGGAATAAATACAGGATCCCGGATTATTCAAGGCTGGATGTATCGCTGCGGATAGGAGGTAACCTTAAATCTCACAGGATTGCACATCCTAACTGGACTTTCTCAATATATAACCTGCTGGGCCGGGAAAATATTTATTCAATATATTTCAAACAGGAAGGGAATCAGGTTTTAGGTTATAAACTGTCTGTATTTGGACGGGCTATTCCTTCCGTTACATTCAGTTTTGATTTTTAGATGCGCCATGAAGCATATTATAAAGATATTGTCACTTTTATTGCCGTTAATAATAACAGGCTGTATTACACAATTTTATCCCGAGATCACTGAGAGTAGTGATATACTTGTGGTTGAAGGACTGATTACGGACCAGAATGAACCCTATACAATCAAATTATCGAACTCAATGCCTCTGGGTAATTCCCAGAATGTGATTCCGCTTACAGGGTGCAGCGTCTCAATATCCGATGATCTTGGCAATAATTATTACTTTACTGAAACTTCAGAAGGTACATATGTCTCAAACCCTGACTTATTTAAAGGAGAAATAGGACGATCATACATTCTTCATATAAGTGGAAACACAGAGGGAGGATATCACCACTATGAATCATCTCCTGTTGAAATGAACCCTGTTCCGCCTATTGACAGCCTGTATTATGAGAAAGTCATCATACATAAATCGGATCCCTGGACTCAACTCCAGGAGGGTTGCCAGGTATATCTCGATACCCGGGATCCTTCCAATAACTGCAAGTATTACCGATGGGAATTCACTGAAACATGGGAATTCCATCTCCCATATACGGTTACCAACAGTACATGCTGGGTATCCGATAACTCGGATATGATAAACATAAAGAGCACTTCCGCATATTCTGAAGATAAAATATCCCGATTTCCTCTTGATTTTATCTCGAACAATTCCGACAGGCTGGGAGTAAAGTACAGTATGCTCGTAAGTCAGTATTCACTGAGCGAGGATGAGTACTATTACTGGGAGAAGCTGCAGAATATTACTGAAAATGTGGGAGGTTTATATGATGTTATACCGGCATCAATCCCCAGCAATGTTTACTGTACAGATAATCCGACTCAAAATGTTCTTGGCTATTTCAGCGTATCTGCCAAATCCTCGAGAAGATTGTTTGTTGACGATAATTTTGCGGGATGGCAGACTCCATACACTGACGAAGCTTGTGTGGCAGATACAGTGTTTAATGGTGCTTACATCCCGAATCTGAATGTCGATAAATGGATAATAGTCGATCATCAGTTGCCGCCACCATCGTATGTAGTATATACTTTTAATAAGGGTTGTGCTGATTGTACCGTTCGTGGAACCAAAATTAAACCTGATTTCTGGGATAATTCCAAATAAAGAACCACTGGAGGATAAAATTGAAATGATTAAAAGATTTATACCGGCTTATTTGTTTTTCACATGTCTTCTGATTCTTCAGATTTCCACTGCTAATGCCCAGATGACAATGGCTGATTACCTACGGCAGAAATTTGAACGGTATTGCGCAGAAGTTCCAAGGGAAGAAGTATATATCAATACCGACAGGCATGAATACATTGCAGGTGAGAACATGTGGTTCAATGTTTACCTTTTCGACAGGCAGAGACAGGAACTATCTGACAGAAGCCGGATCGTTTATCTTGAGTTGCTTAATCCCGAAAACAGACCTGTTATACAAACACGAATAGGTGTTTATAATGGCACCGGACCTGGTCAGGTAGCTATACCTGATACCCTGACTACAGGTACATACATCCTTCGTGCATATACAAGCTGGATGAAGAATTTCCTTCCTGTTAACTGCTTTGTAAGAAAGATAAGAATATGGAATGCCCTTAGTTCCAGGAAGTTTGAAGCCGGAGAGCTTATTACAGATGCAGGAACTGAGAATAACAGGAGTTTGCTTGCTTCTGTATCAGCAGATAAAAATATTTCAATCGAACTTCAGAGCCCTGACCATGGGGTGCTTCCTGTATCTGTGATTTCAAAACATCAATACCGGGAAGTGAATAACAATCTTGTTTATATCTTTATTCAAACGCATGGGAAAGTAAATTATATCAGCACAGAACTGTTAAGAGGAGATACGACGGTGATCCCGGTTCCGTCAGAAAACATGCTGCCCGGTATAAATCAGGTTACACTATTTAACCTGAAGGGTCAGCCTGTCTGTGAAAGCTATATGTATACCCCGGCCTATAAGGCTGAAGCCATCTCCGTGGATGTTCCTGACAGTACAGGATGCAGAGACAAAGTATCAGTAGATATCCATCTTAATGGAATGACAACCGGACAGGATAGTTCAGCATTGAGTATATCGGTAGCCCCTGTGACAGGCTATGATAATGCTGGTAATATTAAAAATTATATGGTACTTGGTACTGAATTCGGTATTATCGATCCCCGGTCATATTTGGATAATAACGGAAATATTCTGCAGGAAAAGATGGATCGCCTTCTGGTGAAAATGCACAGTAACTGGATTGACTGGAACAGGATCATTTCCTTTTCTAAACCAGACTTCAAATATCCCTTTGAGAAAGAGTTTCATTACATTTCAGGAACCCTTATAGGGGGTGGGAAGAATAATAATGTGTCGGATAAATATATATTTCTCTCAAACCCGGGGGAAACGGCAACCTTTAAATATGCCTTAACAGATGACTCCGGGAATTTTAGCTTTGGTCTTCATATCGATGAATCACTGAAGGATCTTATTATGCAACCGGAATATAATATTCCCGGACAAAATATTAAGATTGATTCGCCTTTCTCGGATGTTTATCTCGCAACTGAAACAGGTAAAGACACTTCAGATGTCTTATTACCGTCATATATCTCCGAATGGGGTGCCAGCTACCAGGTAAGACAGATTTACAGCATCCGTACAAAGGGTGTGCCTTTACCTCCGAAAATCTCTCCGCTTATCCCTCTCAGGTTCTATGGGAAACCGGATATTGAGATTAAACTGGCTGATTATATAAAGTTGCCTGTGATGCAGGAAGTGTTTTTTGAACTTGTAACCGGAGTTTTCCTGAAAGAAAAGAATTCAACTTGGGAGATAACAATAGCTGATCCGGAAAATAATATTATTTATACCCATCCTCCTGTATTGATGATCGATGGTGTAATAATAAAAGATGCATCAGTTATTGCAGGTCTCGATCCCGAACTGGTTGACAGGATAGATGTTGTCAGGGAGGAGTATATGGTAGGTGATTACCTGTTTTACGGTATTGTGAATATTATTACCCATGCAGGTGATTTCAGTAACGGGACTCTGCCTGATGAGGCACTCAGATATCCTTACAGGGTTCTTGAACCGGTTTCCGCTTTTGAATCACCTGACTATTCTTCTCCTGAGGAGAAGACCAGCAGGATTCCCGATTTCAGGACAACGCTTTACTGGAATCCTTCCGTTATTACCGATAAGAACGGCAAAGCCAGGATATCTTTCCGGACATCAGACCTTACTTCGGATTATAAAATCAGCATACAGGGTGTTACACCTGATGGCAAACCTGTATCTATACGGAAAACACTGAAGGTTAGGAAATAGGACTGTTTTAGTTTACATGTATATTAATGGGATTATTTAATTGTCCAATACTCATTTTGAATTTTCAAAGGATGATATCTGGCAGTAAAGCATAGATTATCACATGCTGGTAATAGGAAAAGCCATGTTTCATTCCCGGACCCTGATCTACAACTTAATTGATATGAGACTCTGTGGGTTTTAAGACAGTATTCCTCCAGGCTCCCCCGGAAACATGGCTTTTTACAAATTTATGATATGGAAACCATATTTCTTAATATAAATGGGCAGATGGTTGAATCAGGAATATAAGTGGTGCATTTTGATTTATATCGGATTTATGCTATTATACTTTTCAATTGATAAACTTGTGTTTTTTTCAAAATCGGAGGAATAAAATTTATATCTTTAAGCGTTATCCTAACTTGCCGGATACAAAAACCTGCAGACAGATCGTATAATACAGCAGCAATAGAATTATTCACTGACAAATCGTGTAAATAACTATGAAATCTGCAATAAAATTTCAGCCTGTTCCCGGTCCCGCAGTTACCTGGGTATTTTCCATTCTCAGAATAGTAATAGGCTGGCACTTCCTGTATGAGGGAGTATCCAAGTTAATTGAAGGTAGCTGGACATCTGCCGGTTTTCTTGCCGGATCAAGATGGATCTTTGCCCCGCTTTTTCATGCCATGGCTGCAAATACGGTAATAATATCTGTCGTGGATTTTATTAATATATGGGGAATGATCCTGGCCGGAATAGGTCTTATTCTTGGATTATTTACTAGGTGGGCCAGTATAGGTAGTGCTGTAATGCTTTTCTTTTATTTTGTTGCATATCCTCCGGTACCTGGATATATGACCAGTGTTCCTATGGAGGGCAGTTATCTCTGGGTTAACAAGACTCTGATTGAATTTGTAATTCTGCTGGCATTTTCTTTCATACCTTCCTCTTATCACTTTGGCCTGGACCGTCTTTTTTTACGATGGAAGGAAGAGGAAGCCCGTAAGCCGATACCTGATATTGCCAATGGAAATAAACAGGGTGTAGGCCGGAGGGAAGCTCTGCGGGATCTTATTTCAATTCCGGCACTTGGTGCTTTTGCATATGCCCTGTACAGGAAAAGGAAATGGGACAGTTTTGAGGAACGGCTCCTCAAGATAGAGGGAATGGATGCTAATTCAAGTGCTACTTTACTTTCTTTCAATTATAGTACTCTTAACGACCTTAAGGGGCAGGTTCCAAAGGGACAGATAAAATATACTGGGATTGACGGGGAACCAGCGGAGTTTGAACTGAGTCGGCTTATCATGGGTGGAAACCTTATAGGAGGCTGGGCCCACGCACGTGATCTGATTTATGTTTCCAAACTTGTAAAGACATACCATACTGACGAAAAGGTTATGCAAACTCTTGCCCTGGGAGAGAAATGTGGTATTAATGCCATTATTTCAAATCCGCAAATGGGAAGGATATTCCAGAAATACAGGCATGAATTCAAAGGGAAAATAAAATTCATATCAGATTGCGGTACCAACCTCGACTTTCAACAGGGTATTGCAATGTCGCTGGAAGCAAACTGGGATGCTCTGTATTGCCAGGGAGAGATTACAGACAGATGGGCCAATCCTGACTGGGATGATCCGAAAAAGAGGACTCTTGATGAAAGAATGGATTTGATAAGGCAGGGAATAGAAGAGATACGACAACACGGCAAACCGGCAGGTATAGGGGCACACAGGATAGAAGCCATAAAAATGTGTGTTGATCATGGAATCAAACCCGACTTCTGGGTGAAGACATGTCATAACTATGATTACTGGTCTGCGAAACAAACTACGGAATGGAAAGACAATATCTTTGATTACGATCCTGAGGAGACGATAAGGTTTATGGGCACATTGCCTGAACCATGGATAGCATTCAAGGTCCTGGCAGCCGGGGCTATTACACCTGAAAAAGGACTCAGGTATGCATTTACTAACGGCGCTGATTTTATATGCATGGGTATGTATGATTTTCAGATCGTGGAGGATGTAAATATTGCACTTGATGTTCTCCCTCTTGCCAGAGAGAGACAGCGCCCCTGGATGGCTTAGAAAACCGATACGTCCTTTTAAATATTACCTATAATAACCTGGCAGTGAAAAAGCTTTTCTTTTTAATCCTACTTGCACTGATAAATCTTTTTACCAGTGCCCAGACCTTTCTTTTTCAGAATACACGGTTGAGTGAAGAAGAAAGAATAAGTAATCTTATTTCTCTGATGACAATTGATGAGAAGATCAATTGTTTGTCTCCAATGATCTCAGTTCCAAGGCTCGGGATCAGGGGGACTCATACTGTTGAGGGGTTGCATGGACTTGCATACAGCGGTCCGGCAAACTGGGCTGTAAAAGGATCCAAAGCGGCACCGACAACAACTTTCCCGCAGGCTATAGGACTGGCCGAGATGTGGGATCCGGAACTAATGACACGGCTGGCATCATGGGAGGCAACTGAAGCAAGATACCTGGCTCAGAACAGCAGGTACGGGAGAGCCGGGCTGATTGTTTTTGCTCCCAATGCGGATATGGGCAGGGATATCCGCTGGGGAAGGACAGAGGAATGCTACGGGGAAGACCCTTTTCTTACAGGTGTACTTGTTACGGCATATGTGAAAGGATTACAGGGGAATGATCCTGTTTATTGGAAAACAGCCTCTCTGATGAAACACTTCCTTGCTAACAGTAATGAGAATAACAGGGCTTATACGAGTTCCGATTTTGACGAAAGATTGCTCAGGGAATATTATTCCTATGGTTTTTTCAAAGGAGTGACAGATGGAGGATCCCAGGCATTTATGGCAGCCTATAATGGATATAACGGTATCCCATGCACAGTGAATCCTGTTTTAAGGGAAGTGACAATGAAAGACTGGGGTCTTCGAGGTATAATTTCTACTGATGGTGGTGCTTTTACCCAGCTCGTTACCACCCATAAATACTTCTCGTCTTTGCCTGTAGCTGCAGCAGCCTGTCTAAAAGCCGGCATTACCATGTTCCTCGATAATTACAAACCATCTGTGCAGGAAGCACTGGAAAAGGGAATGATTGACGAGAAGAATATAGATGAGGCAATATATGGTAATCTGAGAGTTTTGCTGAAGCTTGGGATGCTTGATAATTCTGCTGAAAATCCATATGTACAGATAGGTGTAAAAGATACAGTTGCTCCATGGACAAAAAAAGAAGCACATGACCTTGCAAGACAATCAGCGGTTGAATCTGTTGTATTACTGAAAAATAAAGACGGAATCCTTCCACTGAACCCTGATCATATTAAATCAGTTGCTGTCATAGGGCCTTCTGCTAATTCAGTGATATCTGACTGGTATTCCGGAACACCTCCTTACAGGGTAAGCATCTTGAAAGGAATCAGGAACGCTGTCGGTAAAGGTGTGACTGTCAGTTATGCCCAGTGGAATAAATCCGATTCGGCTATTATTGCTGCAAAGAATAGTGATGTTGCTATAGTGTGTATTGGCAATGATCCGTTAAGTCATGGGTTGGGCTGGGGACTTAATTATGTGCCCAGCGATGGACGTGAGGCTATTGACCGGCAGGCTATAATAACAGAGCAGGAAGACCTTGTAAGACTTGTGCTGAAAGCAAATCCAAATACTGTGCTGGTAATGGTATCAAGTTTCCCTTATGCCATTAACTGGTCCAAAGAGCATGTGCCGGCTATATTGCATATTTCACAGTCGGGTCAGGAATCAGGTAATGCAATCGCAGATGTGATTTTCGGCAAAGTTAGTCCTGCAGGCAGGCTTGTTCAGACATGGATTACCTCAATAGATCAGCTGCCTCCAATACTTGATTATAATATAAGGAACGGAAGAACCTATATGTATAATAAAGAAACTCCTTTATTCCCTTTTGGTTACGGACTTACATATACCTCGTTCAGGTATTCGGACCTGAAAACCACAAAGAAACCTCTTAAGGAAGGTGATGTAACTTATATAACATTCAGTATTGAAAACACAGGTAACTTCGACAGTGATGAAGTACCACAGCTTTATGTCAGTTTCCCGGGATCTGTTGTCGAAATGCCGGTTAAAGCACTCAAGGGCTTCAAAAGGATATTTATTGAACATGGTAAGAAAGTAAATGTAACGCTACCACTAAAAGCTGATGACCTGAGGTACTGGGATCCCAAAGAGCATCGATGGACTTTGTTGCCGGGGAAAATAAAATTCTTTATTGGTCCTTCTTCGGCAGATCCCCGGCTCGAAGGTGAGTTAACAGAAAGGTAGATAAAACATGGCTGATTTTTATTTTTTTATGATACCTGTTACTTGTTGACATATGCTGTTTGATTAACATGATAAATATCAGTTTTTCGATAGCATCCAGGGCAAGATCGATAACTTGCGATGATTTATCAATATATCTAGATAATTTGTTATTTAATTAACAATACTCTGGTTAATTGAAGCTTTTAGTTTATCCCAAAATATTCTGTTACTCTTTAATATGTTTACAATTTCTATTAATTTTGCGACAATTTATATACTCTTAAGCATAATTGATAATAAATTGAAAAACGTCAAGCCTGAATTTAACAGAATTACGATCAAAGTTGGCAGTAATGTTATTACCCGGATGGATGGGTCTCTCAACGATAGCCGGATATTACGGATTGTTGAGGATATAGCTGTTTTGTACAGGCAGGGTGTAGAGGTGTTGCTGATCACTTCCGGGGCGGTGGCTGCAGGCAGGGGAAATGTTACTCCTTCGAGAAAGACGAATATTGTGGCGGCAAGACAGGTATGGGCAGCAATTGGCCAGGTACAGTTAATGTCGAGTTACCAGTTTTTATTCGGGAAATATGGGATTCAGGCCGGGCAGTTGCTGGCTACAAAGGACAGTTTCAGGGACAGGAGAAATTATCTCAACATGAAGAACTGTATATCTGCCATGCTGGAAAACAGGGTTCTTCCCATTGTAAATGAGAATGATGCCATTTCGGTCAACGAGTTGATGTTCACTGATAATGATGAATTATCCGGGTTAATATCTTCAATGATGGACAGTCAGTCATTAATAATTCTCACAAATGTTGACGGTATTTACAGCGGATCACCCGATAACGAAGAATCGAAGCTTATCAGGTATGTTGATAAGGAATCGGACTCAGTTGAAAGGTATATTTCCTCTGCCAAATCGGGTTTAGGAAGAGGTGGAATGCTGACAAAGTACTCCATTGCGAAGAAGATTGCTGCGGAAGGAATCGATGTTTTCATAGCGAATGGCTTGCGGGATTCCATAATAGCAGATATTGTAGGTGGAAAAGACGTCCCCTATACTCGTTTTCTTGCGGGGGAACAGAAGGAAACAGGTGTAAAAAGATGGCTGTACCATTCTGATACTTTTGCCAAAGGATCTGTTGTAATCAATAATGGGGCAAAAGAAGCATTAATGGGAGATAGGGCTACAAGTTTGCTTATGATAGGCATTACAGGGGTCAATGGTTTTTTCAGGAAAGGAGATATTGTCAGGATCATTGATGAGGATGGAAATTACCTGGGGCTGGGGCAGGCACAATATGATTCGGAAAAAACGATGGAGAACCTGGGAGTAAAGCTGAGGAAGCCTTTTATTCATTATGATTACCTTTTTATCTATGAAAAGAATAAGGGGATGATTCATCATAAAGAAGACTTAAAAACTAATTAAAGAGATGGACTGTATACCTTTATTCAACGATACGCTGGAGGCCTCAAGAAAGTTTGGTGCCATAGAAGAAGAAACCATCAACAGTACACTTATGATGCTGGCTGATGCTGCAGTGGATAATGCCGGGTATATCATCGATGAAAACCGGAAGGACCTGGACCTTATGGATAGATCCGATCCCAGGTACGACCGGCTGCTTCTCAGCAAAGAAAGAATAGAATCAATAGCCGGTGATATCAGATCAGTTACCGGGCTTCCTTCTCCTGTGGGAAGGGTGCTGTCGACTTACGAAAGACCAAATGGACTGGTTATATCCCGTATATCAGTTCCTTTCGGTGTGATCGGGATAATCTACGAAGCCAGGCCCAATGTTACCTTCGATGTATTTTCTTTATGCCTGAAATCTGGAAATGCCTGTATCCTGAAGGGTGGTAGTGATGCCATAAATTCAAATACTGCCATTGTTAACGTAATAAAGTCTGTGCTTAAACAAAACGGCCTGGACGAAAACATAATAACACTTCTTCCTGCCGGAAGAGAAGAAACAGCACAGATGCTTAAAGCACGTGAATATATAGATCTTATCATACCGCGCGGAAGCCGGGAGCTTATCGATTTTGTAAGGGGAAATGCATCTGTTCCTGTAATAGAAACTGGAGCCGGCATATGTCATACCTATTTCGATGAGTTCGGTGATGATAAGAAAGGCCGTCTTATTGTCAATAATGCCAAGACCCGCAGGGTGAGTGTGTGCAATGCTCTTGATTGTCTTATTGTGCATAAATCCAGGCTTGATGCACTGCCTGAACTGGTGGAGCTTTGTGCTGCTTCTGATGTTATAATTTATGCGGATCAGGATGCATATGAATCTTTAAATGGCAAGTATCCTTCAGAATTATTGCAGCATGCCACAGATGAGTCATACGGTACGGAATTTCTATCGTATAAAATGTCGATCAAAACAGTTGATTCATTTGAGGATGCAGTATCACATATTACGAGGTACGGTTCGAAGCACAGCGAAGCCATTATTTCTGAGAACATTAACAGGATACAGTTGTTTTACAGGTTAGTAGATGCATCCTCGGTTTATTCCAACACTTCAACTGCTTTTACCGATGGTGCGCAATTCGGATTGGGAGCGGAAATAGGCATATCTACCCAGAAACTGCATGCCAGGGGACCTATGGCGCTTGAAGCATTAACTACTTACAAATGGATAATTGAAGGTAAAGGACAAATACGGTCATGAATCTTAAAAATACATTATATGATATTTGATATTGAAATGATCAGGGCCTTTTATAAAGGTTATTCTTTAAAGGTTGAAGGAACAAGAAAAAAACTGGGTCACCCCCTGACTTTAAGTGAAAAGATCCTGTACAGCCATCTTTACAGCAGACAGGATCCTCAGTCTTTCAGGAGAGGGATCGATTATGTTGAGTTTGCACCTGACAGGGTGGCTATGCAGGATGCTACAGCACAGATGGCGGTGCTGCAGTTTATGATGGCCGGAAAGGACCATACTGCAGTACCTACTTCGGTACATTGCGATCATCTGATACAGGCAAAATCGGGGGCTGCAGAAGACCTTAAAACAGCAAGTGTAACAAATAAGGAAGTTTACGATTTTCTGAGTTCAGCATGTAACAGGTATAATATAGGATTCTGGAATCCAGGCGCAGGAATTATACACCAGATCGTACTTGAGAACTATGCTTTCCCGGGGGGCATGATGATTGGAACGGATTCACATACTCCAAATGCCGGTGGACTGGGAATGGTCGCCATTGGTGTGGGTGGCGCCGATGCTGTTGACGTTATGGCAGGCATGGGATGGGAACTCAAATTCCCGAAGTTGATCGGCATAAAATTAACCGGAAAGCTTAGCGGATGGTCATCAGCAAAAGATATTATTCTTAAGGTGGCCGGACTGCTGACAGTTAAAGGAGGTACAGGAAGTATAATAGAATATTTTGGTGAGGGTGCCCGGCATCTTTCCACCACGGGAAAGGGTACTATATGCAATATGGGCGCGGAAACAGGTGCCACATGTTCTCTTTTTGGTTTTGACAAATCGATGAGTGATTATCTAAGGATTACAGGGAGGGAGGAAGTTGCCGCCCTGGCTGAAGAAAACAGTGCAGGCCTGGTTGCTGATCCTGAAGTTTATGCAGATCCTGAGAAATACTATGACCAGTTTATCGAGATCAACCTGTCTGAACTGGAACCATATATTAACGGGCCTTTTACACCTGATCTCGCCACGCCTGTCTCTGAAATGAAAGAGGCAGTAAAGAAGAACGGCTGGCCTGAAGATGTTGAGGTCGGACTGATTGGATCATGTACCAATTCCTCGTATGAAGATATCTCGAGAGCTGCTTCTGTTGTCAAGAGTGCCCTTGAGGCAGGGCTGAAAGCAAAATCTGAGTTTACGGTTACTCCGGGATCAGAACAGATCAGGGCGATAGCAGAGCGTGATGGTTTTATCGACCTGTTCCGTAAAATAGGAGGTGAAGTTTTTGCTAATGCCTGTGGACCATGCATAGGACAATGGGCGCGTAAAGGTGCCGAGGATAAAAAGGTCAATACTATAATACATTCATTTAACAGGAATTTCTCAAAAAGAAATGATGGGAATCCTAATACAAATAGCTTTGTAGCCTCGCCTGAACTGGTGACAGCAATAGCCATTGCAGGGAAACTTACTTTTAATCCTTTGACCGATACACTTGTCAATTCCAAAGGTGAAAAGGTTAAATTACCTGAACCGAAAGGACTTGATCTTCCTATTAACGGCTTTGGTAATATAGAAAAAGGCTATCAGAAACCTTCAGGGGTTTCAGTGAAACAGGAGGTCAAAATTGCAGAAAATTCCGACAGGCTCCAGAAGCTTGTTCCATTTAAGGAATGGGATGGCACTGATATTACAGGTCTTCCCCTGCTTATTAAGGCGAAAGGAAAGTGTACCACCGATCATATCTCAATGGCCGGTTTCTGGCTGAAGTATCGCGGACATCTCGGAAATATATCGGACAATTATATGATAGGAGCTGTAAATGCCTTTAATAACCAGACTAACAGCATTCTAAATTCACTTACAGGAGAATACTCCCCGGTTCCTGAAGTAGCCAGGTCATATCGTGATGCAGTAAACGGATCAATTGTGGTTGGAGAGGATAATTTCGGTGAAGGTTCATCAAGAGAGCATGCGGCTATGGAACCACGTTACCTGGGTGTAAAGGCGGTGCTTGTAAAATCATTCGCAAGGATCCATGAGACAAACCTGAAGAAGCAAGGTGTTCTTCCACTGACATTTGTTGATAAAGACGATTATGAAAAGATACAGGAAAGCGATAAAATTGATATCTTTGGATTACAGGACCTTGCACCTGGAAGTAAACTTAATATCATTTTGCATCACAACGATGGCACCCGGGAAGAAATATCAGCACAACACTCTTATAATGAAGTACAGATAGAATGGTTCAAAGCAGGGAGTGCACTTAATATTATTAGAAAATCAAATCAGTAAAATGACAGCGGAGAAAATTAAACTGGAAAATGGAAAATTGATTGTACCTGCAAATCCTGTCATTCCTTTTATAGAAGGTGACGGAACAGGACCCGATATCTGGAAGGCATCTGTTCGTGTATTCGATGCAGCTGTAAAAAAAGTATTTAAAGGGGAAAGAAAAGTTGAATGGAAAGAGGTTTTTGCCGGAGAAAAAGCATTTAAAGAAACAGGCAAATGGATGCCCGAGGAGACTCTTGATACCTTCAGGGAATACCTCGTAGGTATTAAAGGGCCTTTAACAACCCCCGTAGGTGAGGGAATGCGTTCGCTAAACGTAGCCCTGCGTCAGGAACTTGACCTGTACACATGTTACAGGCCCGTAAGGTATTTCAGTGGTGTTCCCAGTCCCGTTAAAAGGCCTGAACTGGTTGATATGCATATTTTCAGGGAGAATACCGAGGATATTTACGCCGGAATAGAATTTATGAATGGCCTGCCTGAAACTGAGAAGGTGAAGAAATTCCTTATTGAGGATATGGGGATAACAAAGATACGCTTTCCTAAAACTTCATCAATAGGTATTAAACCGGTTTCTGTTGAGGGTACCGAAAGGCTTGTACGGCAGGCTATTAAGCTGGCCATTAGCAAAAAACTACCTTCTGTTACACTGGTGCATAAAGGTAATATAATGAAATTTACAGAGGGTTCATTTATGAAATGGGGATATGCGCTGGCCGAAAGGGAGTTCGGCGATAAAGTGTTTACCTGGGCACAGCATAAAAGAATATCCGAAGAAAAAGGTTCCGGCGAAGCGGATAAGGTACAGAAACAGGCAGAAGCAGATGGCAAGGTAATAATCAAGGATGTCATAGCTGATGCTTTTCTCCAGCAAATACTTACCCGTCCGGCTGAATATTCCGTTATAGCTACATTAAACCTGAATGGTGATTATATCTCTGATGCTCTTGCCGCAATTGTGGGAGGTATTGGTATTGCACCCGGGGCAAATATTAATTATGAAACTGGTCATGCAATCTTCGAGGCAACCCATGGTACTGCTCCAAAATATGCAGGCCTCGATAAGGTAAATCCCGGATCAGTAATACTGTCGGGGGCCCTGATGTTCGATTATATGGGATGGGGTGATGTAACAGAAGCCATTTACAGGGGACTTGAAAAAACAATAAAAAGTAAAAAGGTCACCTATGACTTTCACCGTCTGATGGATAATGCCACTCTTCTGAAGACATCGGAATTTGCGGATGCTATCATAACAAATATTTAATAAAAAAATAAAACACTCTAATCTTATGGATGACAATAATTTCTTTTCAAAACTGGAGGAATCGGCTTATAAGGCCTGTCATATTGACAATGCTTTATATGACAGTTTTGATGTTAAACGAGGGTTGCGGAACAAGGATGGAACGGGCGTACTGGTAGGTCTGACTAATATAGGTGATGTCGTTGGTTATAAGAAGGAGAATGGAAAGGTGAAAGCAATGCCTGGTGAACTTTATTACAGGGGCATTGAAATAGGACAGATAACCAAAGGTTTTCAAAAGGAGAACCGTCATGGTTTTGATGAGACTGTCTTCCTTTTACTTACCGGCAGATTACCTTCCCAGGAAGAACTACAACAATTTTCAGAATACCTGGCATCATTGAGGCCACTTCCTGACGATTTTACCAAGGACATGATACTTTCGATGAAAGGTAAGAATGTTCTTAATGTCCTTGCAAGATCAGTCCTTGGATTGTATATCCTGGATGATAATCCGGATGATATATCTCTTGATAATCTTATAAAGCAATCACTTAATGTAATTGCAAAATTTCCAACAATTGTAGCATATTCATACCAGGCACTTGGCCATCTTTATAAGAGCATGACCTTATCAATACGACATCCAAATCCTGATCTGACAACTGCAGAGAATTTTCTATACATGGTTAAAGGTGATTGTGATGGTTTCTCTAAACTGGAAGCCGACGTTCTTGATCTGTTGCTTGTGCTGCATGCTGAACATGGAGGAGGTAATAATTCAACCTTTACTATGAGGGTTACCAGTTCCTCCGAAACGGACATTTATTCTTCAGTCACCTCTGCTATCGGTTCGCTGAAAGGACCGCTGCATGGTGGAGCCAATGTACGGGTACTCGAGATGATGAATGATATGAAATTACATGTAAAAGACTGGACCAGCGAGAAAGAAGTGTCGGAGCATCTGCTTAAAATACTTAACAAAAAGGCAAACGATTTCTCGGGTAAGATCTACGGTATCGGACATGCAGTATATACCATATCTGATCCAAGGGCTGCTATACTGAAGGGAAAAGCCAGAGAACTGGCTATAGAAAAAGGACGTCTTGATGAATTTGAACTTTATGCACTGGTAGAAAGACTTACCCCTGAAGTATTCAGGAAATTCAAAGGGGAGAAGACTACTAAAGTATTGTGCATTAATGTCGATTTTTATTCAGGATTTGTCTATTCATGCCTTGATATACCCAAGGAGCTTTATACTCCCCTTTTTGCCATCGCCAGGGTTTCGGGATGGTGTACTCACCGTATCGAGGAGCTTACATTTTCCGCCAAAAGGATCGTCCGTCCGGCTTTTAAAAATGTATACGGCAGACGTGATTATGTCCCATTAAATAAACGATAAAATACTTGTAACCATGAACGAAAATATTATTGACCTTGATGTACTTATTGTAGGGGGTGGTGCTGTAGGGACAGCACTACTCTATACTATAAGTAAATATACGAATATTAAAAAGGTCGGATTAATAGAAAAATATTCCGACTTTGGAATGGTGAATTGTCATCCTGTCAACAATAGTCATACTCTTCATTGCGGAGATATCGAAACTAATTACACTTTTGAGAAGGCTGAAAAAGTCAAAAGAAATTCCTATATGTTAATGAAATATCTGGAAAATGTAAAAAAAACAGATAAAGGCGCAAAACTATTCATTAAAAATTCGAAAATGGTACTGGGAGTCGGAAAAGCCCAGGTGGAAGGATTAAGGGAAAGGTTTGTTTCCTTCTCTCAGTTATTTCCAAAATTAAGATTAATTGAGCGGGATGAAATAGGTAAACTTGAACCTAAAGTTGTTGAAGGAAGAGATCCTGATCAGGAGATTGTTGCATTAGCAACTGAAGATGGATATGCTGTCGATTTTCATGAACTGTGTCATTCTTTCGTTGAACAAGCTGAAAAAGAGAATCCTGAACTAAAATATTATCTTTCGACCAAACTTCTGAAAGTTGAAAAAAATGAGGACTTATTGAAGGTGAAAACAAATAATGGGGACTTTCAGACCAGGGTTATGGTTGTGTCAGCGGGCGCACATAGCCTCATGATAGCAAAATCGTTGGGGTACGGAACGAACCTTTCAATTCTTTCAGTAGCAGGAAGTTACTATACCGCACCTAAAACTCTTAATGGTAAGGTTTATACAATACAGATGGCAAAACTCCCATTTGCAGCTATACATGGTGATGCGGAAGTTCAAAATCCGGATGTAACCCGATTTGGCCCTACTGCAAAACCTATTTTTCTTCTCGAACGTTTTAACGGAAAGACCTTCCTTGAATACTGGAAAACATTTGGAATCGGAATGAAACCAATCTGGAGCCTGATTAAAATTATCTCCGATAAAATACTGTTTCGGTATATCTTTTTAAATTTTTTCTATGATTGGCCAATTATTGGTAAACGCCTGTTCATTAAGCAGGTAAAGAAAATAGTCCCCAGTATTAAACTGAATGAGTTGAAATATGTAAGCAGAGTACCAGGCCGAGTTGGCGGAGCAAGACCGCAGATAATAAACAATACTTTACACAAACTTCAGATGGGTGAAGCAAAACTATTGGGTGATAATATTATATTTAATATAACTCCATCACCAGGCGCTTCGACTTGCCTCGGGAATGCATATAATGATGTATCCAAAGTAATTGAATTTTTGGGTGACAGTTATAAGTTTGATAAGGAGGCATTTGAAAAGGACCTGGTTTAGAGGAGGTAAAATATGTCCTCTTTATGGTCAGCAATATTGAAAAAATAAAATGCAGGTATTCAGGAGATTATGTTCCGAGCAAATCGGGTGTGGCAGATTTCCTGTTGAGAATTACATCAACTCTTTTTCCTGTTACGGAAGCTGGAGGATTCAGCCCGGCATCGACAAATAAGCTTCGAAAGAAGCTTATTCGTTTATTAAGACCTATCAGAAAGAAACTTAAAAGGAAACCGTCTGATATTGCTGATGAATTCTTCAATAATCTTCCTGCCCTGGAAGAGATGCTTCTGAAGGATGCTGAATTCATTACGCTGAATGACCCGGCAGCAACAGGCCCTGATGAGGTGATTATGGCTTATCCGGGATTTTTTGCAATTCTTGTTTACAGGCTGGCTCATTTTATGTCGTCATTCGGTATACCTGTTATCCCGAGGGTAATGACAGAATATGCTCATTCAATAACTGGCATTGATATTCATCCGGGAGCAGTGATAGGTCCGGAGTTCTGCATAGATCACGGCACCGGTGTTGTGATAGGAGAGACAACGATCATAGGTACCAGGGTAAAGCTGTACCAGGGTGTTACACTTGGTGCTCTGAGTGTTGACAAGTCAATGGCATTAACAAAACGTCATCCGACTATAGAGGATGATGTGATTATTTATGCCGGTGCGACAATTCTTGGCGGAGAGACGGTTATCGGGCACAATAGCATTATTGGTGGTAATGTGTGGCTTACACAGAGCGTTCCTCCCTTTTCAGTGGTTTATCACGAAGACAGGTCAAAAGTTAAGGTCAGGAATGATAAAAGCGAGTCTGTATAAATTTTAAAACTGGATAATATGAAATACAATGGTGTCCTGAATTCAATAGGGAATACGCCACATATAAGACTTTCAGTGATTTTCCCGGAACTTGAAGTGTGGCTTAAGGATGAAAGAAGAAATCCGGGTGGAAGTATTAAGGACAGGATTGCCCTGTCAATGGTAGATGATGCAGAAAAAAAAGGTCTCCTTGGTCCCGGGGGAGTGATCATTGAGCCTACCTCCGGTAATACAGGTGTTGGTCTGGCAATGACCGGTGCGGCAAAGGGGTACAGGGTTATCCTGACCATGCCTGAATCGATGAGCATGGAACGCAGAAAGCTGCTTAAAGCTTATGGTGCTGAACTTGTTCTGACACCAAAGTCCATGGGAATGAAAGGTGCTATCGAGAAAGCTGCTGAACTGGTAAAGGAGATACCCGGAGCATGGATGCCAATGCAGTTTAAAAATCCTCAGAATCCTCTTATCCATGAAAAAACAACTGCAAATGAGATCATAGGCGATTTTCCTGATGGATTTGATTACCTGATCACCGGCGTCGGTACCGGTGGGCATATTAGCGGAGTGGGGAAAGCATTGAAAAAGAGTTTCCCGGGAATAAAGATATATGCTGTTGAGCCAGAAGATTCTCCTGTGCTGAGTGGAGGTTCTCCAGGACCTCATCCAATACAGGGTATTGGAGCAGGATTTATTCCCGATACCTATTCCGGCATAGCAGACAGGATCCTTAAGGTAAGTGGTAAGGATGCTTTTAGTATGGCAAGGACAGCAGCTCGTAAAGAAGGACTTCTTGTGGGAATATCGACAGGAGCATCCCTGTCAGCAATAAAATCCATAGAAAAGGAAGTCCCCGGAGGAAGCCGGATACTCACCTTTGCCTACGATAGCGGTGAAAGGTACCTCAGTATTGACGATCTGTGGCTTTAGCTGCCCGCATAAACAAGAAGAGCAAGGCCGGCAAGGTATGCCAGGAACATTAGCATTATAAGGTTGTTGACTGACCTTGATGATCCTTTAAACTCTTTCCAGATAAACACTCCCCAGAGTGCTGCAATCAGTGTGGCACCCTGTCCCAATCCATATGATATTGCATACCCGGCTTTTCCTGAAGCAATGATGCTCATCGCCATCCCTGTGTTCCAGATAACTCCGCCCAGGATACCCGTCAGATGTATTCCAAAGGTGCCCCTGATATAATCGGAAAAGGATACGGGAGCTCCCTCGATGGGTTTCTTCATAATAAAGGTATTGAACACCAGATTGCTGACCAGGACTCCAATAGCAAAAAAGAATATCGCCGAATAAGGAGTAAGCATACCCGGTTCCGGGTTTTCAAAGGTTGAAGCCATAGAACTGGCCACAAAACGATAAAAAAGAGCCATTAATACACCTGCCGAAACAGAAAGAACAATCCCTTTACTGCTTACCTTCTGTTGGCTGGCACTGTGTTTTTTATATGCAATGGCATCGATAATTATTGCAGCAACTACAAGTGCAACACCCGTAAAAAGGAGCACGGGATCGCCTTTGGGAACGGCTATATAGTTTATTATTACACCCAGGGCAAGTGCTATCCCTACACCGACAGGAAAAGCTACTGCCATACCTGCTATAGCCATCGCTGCCACCAGGAGTATATTGGAAGCATTGAAGATTACTCCCCCAAGGGCAGCATTAAGCATGTTGTGGGTTGAAGCCTGACGGATATCGTCAATGAAACTTCTTCCTGACGGACCATGACTGCCAAGGGTGAAGCCCAGCAGCAGTGAAAAAAGTAAAATACCGATAACATAATCCCAATAGAAAAGCTCAAAGCGCCATTCCTTTCCTGCCAGCTTCTGTGTATTTCCCCAGGAACCCCAGCAGACCATTGTGACGACGCATAACATTACGGCCAGTGAATAACTTTGTGGTATGAACATGAGTTAGTTGAAAGTTAGAAAGTGTATAAAGTTTTTAAAGTAAAATATTATTATTCAAATGAGAATTTGTAAGTCTCACTTTTCTTTTTACCTGTTTTGAAGATAGTTGCCTGTGTTATATATACCCTTGTGCCTTCTGATTCAGGTCTTTTCGTGCCCCTGACAACCAGCCTTACCCTGTGTTCTCCCTGATCAAGGCCTGTTATATGCCATATGCTTTCTGTATGTTGCTGTTTAGCGAAATAGTAATATGTGTCGATTGAGCGGTCCAAATTGCCGTCCACATAGATATCTGCCTTTCCTCCGTCGCGATACCAGTTGCCCGTCAGGGAAATACCTGTGCCCTTAAACGTTAATTCCAGTTCATCTCCCTCATTCTCGGCATACAATGACTGCCTGTAAAGCCTGCCGTCATCATTTTTGATCTCATAAGGTTTCCAGTCTCCCTTAAAGGTCCAGACCTTGCTGTCAAATATTGATATTGAACTGTCGAAGATCAATCCGGGAAATGATATTTCCAGGGCAGGAGGTTCCGGGGGCTGTGTCATGACAGAGATACTATTATCGTCAACACTTCCTCCGTTCTTTGCTATCAGGTCAGTTGCATACCGATAGGTGTTTCTAACAGCTGTGTTATAGGAATACGTTGTATTGATGAATATGGAATCACCTATTGCACTGACGGCTTTCTGCATCTCGTCAGGAAGACCGCTGAAGCCTTTTATTACTCCAAGTACAGCCATGGCATTTGACGGGTTGCAGTCGGAATCCTGACCGCACCGTGTTGTTATCTCAAGTGTCCTGTCCGGATCACCGTCTCCGTAAAGCAGCCCCAAAACAATGAATGCACCATTGAGCCTGGCGTCAATATTAAATGATGTACCGGCACCGCATATATGATCATATCCCCATTTAGCCCATAATTCCTTCCATGCACTTTCCCAGTTGTCCGGATAGTGATTGTGAAGTGTGATCACATCGTTTATTATTTTGTAATAATCACTTTCGGACGGTATGGATTGCAGGGCTCTGTTGATGATATCAGGAATATTGTCTTCGAAGTAGGCCCATGAATAAAGGGCCGATACAAAGATACCACCATATACTCCATCACCATAGTTCATTATATGCCCTATCTTCCAGGCGATACCTGTTGCAGTCTGTGGCATTCCGGGACACATGAACCCAATATAATCGGCTTCTATCTGAAAATCAATGTCGTCGGCGTGAATGTTATTAACCGGGTTTCCGGATTGAGGTGCAAAGATGCTGTCATAATAGTTCTTTCTTGCCTGCATATTGGCATGCCATAAGGGATATCCTGCCCTTGCGAACATTTCCTGAAATTTCTTAGCAGGCGCGTCCATGCCATATTTATCCATGGACATAAGGAATGTCAGCTGTACATAAATGTCATCCTGCCAGATGCTGCCTTTTACATCGGATGGAACCCAGGTAATAGGCTTACTGTAAATCTTACCCTGTGCCCTGAATTCAGTGGGAGCCCCATAGGTAACACCTATCATCTTCCCTGCCCAGCCCCCTGCTATTTTATCTTTCAGGGTTTCCGGTGAGATATTCCTTAAAAGTTCTTTTTGTCTTTTGTTTATCGGGACATGCATCATCCTGTCTTCAATAAATTTAGTCATCTGGTACACTGGCATCTTCTGAACAACATATTCCTGGTTCCCATCAGGTGAGTTTTCCCATGAATTACTTCCATCATCGTTCACTATTATCCGACCCTTTACCGTATCGAAGAATCCTTCTGTACCGTATGTTCCTATAAGAGCGGCAGTTTCATCCCAGCTCATCCTTCCATATTTATCCTCTTCAGTTAAAGGGATACTTATTCTGAAGACATCTTTCACCGGGCTGTCCTTTACAGGAGACTGGATCAGGCGCAGACCTGTCTTGATCCTTTCACCAATCTCAAATCCGGTGAAGATCACCTTCCCGGGCCAGTTCTCAAAGACATACTTTGACGATACGGAATCCATATAAATGTTGAATTCCTTTCCCCGGGGGTAGGCGCCTGCCATCGAGACCAGTAACCTGACCTTCTTCCTGATCAGATCTGTCCCGGTCAACGGACTTATATCGTCGGGTTGAGACTTGAGTAGGTTACACAGGTTGGTAAGAAAGCCTACCGTGATAACTGTTACACTGCTGTCGGGTTGCTGACTTAAAACTTTCCTGTATATCATTACAGCATCGGGGACATCATCAGTAGATTTGATCGCATGAGGGTATTTAGCAACAATTGAGTCGGGCCAGTGCTGTACGGATCCCAGGCTTACTCCGGGTGTTTTTGGCGCTCCTATTGGAAGTCCCGGGCGGTCAAAATAGGTATTTATAACATCGATGGACGGAGCAACGAGTTCATTCTTGTTGGAAGCCAGTGTGGCCAGTAGTTCTACTTTACCGCTGTCAGCCATGGCATGCAGAAAGGCCAGTGCTCCGACATCATCATAGTCGGGCCCCAGGTCAGTATCGAAAATGATCTTTACAGGTTTTGTTTTTTCTTGTCCGGTATTCTGTCTGCAACCGGCAATAGCAATAATGGCAAATAATAATAGATAAGCTGTTTTTTTCATGGTATTATATTTCATTTCTGTAGGGAGCTGAAGCCTGCGCCCCCATTCGTGTTACTGATATTGCAGAGGCTTTGTTGGCAAAGACTACAGCTTCATCAATCTCTTTACCCTCCGAAAGAGCTACAGCAAGAGCCCCGTTAAAAATATCACCTGCAGCAGTGGTATCCAACGCTTTGGCAGGGATAACAGATATCATTTTCGAATTATTACCCGTTGACATAAAGGCTCCGGAAGATCCCATCGTAATTATAACATTCCTGACTCCTTTACTGTGAAATTCCTTCGCGGCCCTGGTAGCCGAGGTGGTGTCAGTTACCTTAATACCTGTGAGCAGTTCTGCTTCCGTTTCGTTGGGCGTTATAATGGATACAGAGCTCAGCAGATCGTCGGAGAGATACCTGGCCGGAGCTGGATTAAGAATGACCATACTGTTGTTTGCATATGCCTTCTGGGCAACATATTCAACCGTACCAAGAGGTATTTCCAGCTGCATCAGGAAAATATCCGAATCGCCGGTTCTGAAAATATCTTCACTGATATCGTAAGCCGAGAGAGATGAATTTGAACCGGGGGCAACGACAATACTGTTTTCTCCGTTCTCATCCACAATGATCAAAGCCACACCGGAGGGATTAACCGGATCACTGGTAATATAACCCGTGTCAATATTCTCCTTACTGAAAAGTTCCACTGATTCTGATCCGAACATATCATTACCTATTTTTGTAACAAAGGTTACGCTTCCTCCCAGCCGGGCTGCAGCTACTGCCTGGTTGGCTCCTTTGCCACCGGGGTTCATGAGAAAAGTGCCGCCAAGGATTGTCTCCCCCGGGGAAGGGAGTTTTTTTGACTTGATCACCATATCGGTGTTTGAACTGCCAATTACTATTATTCTGCTCATCTGGCTGCGTTTTCCTGGAATACCCTTATATAATCTACAAACATTCTCTCGGGGAAGACTGTGTTATTATCAGGCGGTTCAGGCCAGTCACCGCCGACGGCCACGTTGAAAATAAAGAACTGGGGCGCATTAAAAGGATAATCGTATGCCCCGGTCCCAGAAGCCTTGAATTTAAAATAGAGATTATCGTCAACATACCACGATATACTGTCCTGTTTCCAATTGATAGAGAAAACATGAAAATCATCAGAAAAATCACCTGCAGGGAGGTCGTACGATGATCCTATATACTGATGACTTGCAGGTGTACCCCAGTGAACTGTACCATTAGCGGTAGACGGCTCTTTACCAACAAGTTCCATGATATCCGTCTCGCCACAGGCCGGCCAGCCAACGTCATTTATATTGGCTCCCAGCATCCAAAGAGCCGGCCATAAACCCTTACCGACAGGCAGCTTGGCTCTTATGTCTATCCTGCCGAATTTGAATTCCTTCTTGCCCAGCGTTGTCATCCTCCCGGATGTATATTTTGAGGTACCCATATCTTCTTTCCTGGCTTCAATAATAAGGTTACCATCTGAAACAAAGGTATTTTTGGTGCTTGTAGTATAAAATTCCAGTTCATTATTACCCCAGCCGTTACTACCGGTACCTGTTTCCTGGTTCCATACATCCCTGTTAAGGGCATCTCCTGAGAATTCATCACTCCAGGCAAGCGTGTATCCCGGGTATGACAGGGGAGTTGTGTAACCTGTATTATCTGTTGGCAGGTATGTACCGTTCTCTGTTACTATCGTTCCGGTGGCTGATGTCGAGGCAAGAGTGCAGTTCACAGGATCACTTAGCTGAACCGTGAATTGAAGGTTGGATTCCCTGAGATTCGTAGGATCACCGGCTATCTTGACATCAAATGATGATTTTGCCTGATCCGGCTGAATTGTTATTGTCCCTGATGATGATGTATAATCTCCGGGTGCTTTAGCGGTACCGTCCTGCAGGACATAATCAAAATTGACCGCACTTCCTGATGCTTTACTGAGGTATACCTGGAATGTCATGGTCGCTTCTGCAGAACTTCTTTGTACCGACGCATCGCCCACAGTAATCTCCGGACCGGATTCCTTTTCTTTTTGGCATGATGTAAGTATCAGTATTCCCATCAGCAGTTTTGTCAGCATTATATTTACTTTTATTTTTATCATGTAGGATATGTTATTTGGATGAATATACGAACAGTAATAGTATATAAGGTTTCTCACCAGGGATCTTCAGGTTCTACCTTTCAACTCCATAACCTGTCATGAGAGCGTTTTTCATTCCATTCAGGTGTAGGTTCAAAGTAACCTTTTGAGTCCTTACGAAGATGCTCCTTTACCACATCATCATTAAGCTCAATACCAAGACCTGGTGAATCAGTGGGGACATTTGCGAATCCTTTTGTTATAAGTTGCCTTCCGTCTGTTGTCTTGACAAGGTCCTCCCACCATGGCAGGTCGATACTGTGATGTTCACAGGCCAGGAAATTCTGGGTTGCAGCGGCACAGTGAACGTCAGCCATGAAAGACACAGGCGTCCCTGCCTGGTGTAATGCCATCGCCACGCCTTTTTCTTCGGCATAATCACCTATCTTTTTTGTTTCCATGATACCGCCTGCCGTAGCCAGGTCCGGCTGTACAATATCAACGGCATGTATATCAATAAGAGGTTTGAAGGTTTTGAGAAGAAAGATATCTTCTCCCGTAAGCATTGGTGTTTCAAGAGCGTCAGACAGTTCTTTCCACTGGTCGGTCAGTTCCCATGATACAATATCTTCCATCCATGCCAGCCTGTATTTATCAAGCGCACGTCCCAGCCTGATACCGTTGTTAAGGTCGAAATGTCCGTAATGATCGGTGGATAATGGTATCTCATAACCAACCATGTTCCTTATGTTATCAACTATCCCGGATAATACCTCAAGCCCTTTATCGGTTATCTGTATCTGTGTGAAGGGATGTTTGGTATTCTCATATGACATGTAACCACCCTGCCATTGGTTAAGCTGACCTTTATATTTCCAGAAGTCCTGGTTCACAAGTGTGCCTGGTATGTTTATTAATTCATTGATTGACAGGTCCATTTTAAGCCAGGTATAACCCTGTTCTTCAGTTCGGTAGCTGATGAGCTTCTTTTGTTCCTCCGGTGATTTTGATTCCGGTGTATCGGCATATAATCTTATTCTGTCTCTGTATCTTCCACCGAGAAGTTGCCAGACGGGCACACCGTACGCCTTTCCGCACAGATCCCAAAGGGCCATTTCCACACCACTGACCCCGCCACCCTGGCGACTCTGTCCGCCAAACTGCTTAATGATCTTGAAGATCATCTCAACATTGCAGGGATTAAGTCCCAGGATCCGGCTTTTCAGCATGAGCGCATAGCGAGGATCAGCACCGTCTCTTACTTCGCCCAGTCCGTAAATACCCTGGTTGGTATCTATCCTGATTATTGCAGTACCTCCAAGCACTGTCGTCAAAGCATACCGCATATCAGTGATCTTCAGTTCTGATGGGCCTGATGCGCGGTTTACTTTTGATGTTAAGTGAGCCAGGGTCTCTTCAACTGGCACATTGATAAAGCCTCCTATTGCTATACCTCCCATGGCAGCTTTCTTAATAAAATTTCTGCGGCTGTCATTATGTTTTAGCCGTGTTGACTCCGCGTTTCCCGCTGCATTATTTTCATCTGATGGATTGAAATTATCTCTCAGGTCTTTAATAATATTTTTCATCGCGATCTCAGGTTTTGGTAAGATTAATGAGTATAGAGAATGAAAAGGAACTTAATTTTTAAATTTTTACATCTATCTTAGCCTTCCCCTACGCCTTCGCTTATCAGCTTCAGCAGTGCAGGCAGGGGGAAGGGGTTAATTATATTAAGGCATATTAAATACTGGTATAATTAATAATTACGTTCCTTAAGGTAATTATCAAGTTCCTCTTTGGTCATAGGCAGTTTACCCGGATAATGGTTCAGCCAGTCGAGAAAGTCCTTCTTTATCTCTTCCGTCCATTTACTGTCGATCTGGCCGGCAAGATATTTCTTTTCCCTGAGTCGCTGGTGACCGAATTCATCCCTCAAAGCAGTCACCTCTGAAGTCAGTACAAGTTCTTCCACCAGGTAGGCAGGAATGAAAATAACGCCATATTTTTTTGCAAGCACCACATCGCCAGGCAGAACTGTAGCCCGTCCGATTCTTATAGGAGCATTGATGGTTGTAAGCATCATCTGCTGAATATAGGAAGGATCGGATCCCTTGATCCAACCGTTGAATCCTTTTATCTTTGAAAGTCCTTCCATGTCACGTACTGAACCAAAGAATATGACGCCCCTTTGCGATTTAGCATATATTGAGTTCCCCAGGTTATCCCCTATAAGGGTGCCATCTGCTATCTTACCATATCCGTCAGCCACGTATACATCACCATTTGTGAGAATATCTATAGGCCATGAATTTGTTCCTCCCTGCTGGGCACGGTTTTCCTTTTTCCCCTGTTCCTTTACATATTCCTGCAGGTCAGGTCTTAATGGCATGTATTGCGCGGTCACCACACGTCCTGTCATTACTTCCTCAGGTTTTATGATAGTCCAGTCCCCTTCAAACTGGTTCTGGTAGCCCTTATTGCGAAGAACTCCCCATGCTTCTTCGATAGATATATGCTTCAGCCTTTCCAGCAGGGCATCCGATACCTTAGGTCTGCCATCAGGAAACCTTTCACCTTTCCATTTGGAGGTAATGGCTTTTATATATTCAGGAGATGAGCCAACATTTTGTGCATAGTTGCATAAACAAATAAGGAATAAGACAGTCAGGGTGAGAATTTTTTTGTTCATGATGGTTAAATTTTTGGTATTGTAAAATACAAAATATGGAGAACTTTACAAACCAAAAAATCTTTCATCAATATCAGCAATTATCAATCCTGCAGGTAGTACTCAGAAATCAATCATTGCTTTCATAACTCCATCGCTGTAGGCGGTAACCAGGTCAAAAGCTTCTTTTGTTCTGCTGAAAGGGAACCTGTGTGTCACCATGTTACCAACATCTATCCTTCCATTCTTCATCATCTCTATGGCCAGGCCGGTGCAGTCCACCTGTCGTCTTATGAACTGTAGTGACAATTCTTTGCGTCGTGTCTTTTCTACATTCATTGACCAGTTGTCAAATTCAGGAATGCCTGCTATTACCAGTTTTCCACCGGGCTTGAGTAGCTCAACAGCCTGATTGAAAGCTTCTTGCTGACCACAGCATTCAAAGACGATGTCCGGTCCCGCAGGCTCCGCCTTTAATATCTTTTCCACAATATCTTCGCTGAGAGGATTACCCGTCTGGTCCGCCTTTTCTTTTTCCGCAATGGACAGTCTCTCATTTATTTTATCAGTTACAAATATTCTGTCTGCACCTTCAGCCCTGGCAGCCAGCATCACGCTCATACCTATTGGTCCGAAACCCAGGATGCCTATGTTGAGATCCTTTACACCCCCTGCCTTTTTTACGGCATATATGCCTATCGCCAGTGGTTCGGATATTGATCCTTGATCCGGATCCAGGTTACCTGTAAGAGGGTAACAGGAAGTCTCAGGCATCACAATGTATTCCATCAGACATCCTTCTGCCTGCCCGGGACAACCAAGGAATCTTAGTTTCCTGCAGGTATGGTGTCTTCCAGCTTTGCACTGGTCACATTCCCAACAGGGCATGGCCGGATCAATGGCAACCCTGTCACCAGGTTTGATCCTGGTTACATCACTTCCTACCTCGCTGACAATACCGGCACCTTCGTGACCTACCGTAAAAGGATAGCGGACTACCTGTGAACCAATTTGTCCCTGGGTGTAATAATGTATGTCAGAACCACAGACTCCGACAACGGACATTCTGATCTTAACATCACCGGGATTCACTAATTCCGGTTCAGGAATTTCCCTCATTTCCATCTGCTTTATCCCGGTAAGCATCATTGCTTTCATAATATTTGTCTTTACAGGCAAATATATGAATTTCTGTTCTTATAAATGTCGTGCGGTCTTGCAGTCCTGCGTTCATGCGGTCGTGCAGTCTTGCGTTCATGCAATTTACTCTTTGTTTCACTTTAATAATATTATTATATTCACGCATTACTCATTTATATAAATTCTATCATGAGGAAGATCTATGGAATAGGAGAAGCGCTTGTTGATATAATTTTCAAGGATAATCAGCCACAGGCTGCCAAAGCAGGCGGGTCGGTGCTAAACAGTGTTGTGTCGATGGGAAGAATGGCATTGCCGGTATCCTTCATAAGTGAATACGGACAGGATGATGTAGGGATGCTCATTGATAATTTTCTAAAAGACAATGGTGTTGATACATCATGTGTTCACCGGTATAAAAATGGAACGACATCACTTGCCCTGGCTTTTCTTGATGAAAATAACGACGCACATTATACATTTTATAAGGACTATCCTGCCAGACGACTTGATATTGAATTCCCTGTGATCAACAAGGATGATATCGTGCAGTGCGGATCCTTTTATGCCATCTGGCCGGAGATACGGGAGAAATTCAAAAATTTCATCAGAAAGGCAAAGGAAAACGGAGCGCTTGTATTATACGATCCCAATTTCAGGGCGTCTCATCTGTCTGAACTTGATAATCTCAAGCCTCTTATTATCGAAAATATGCAGATGACCAGTCTTCTAAGGGGTTCTGATGAGGATTTTCTGAACATCTTCGGTGCTAAGACACCGGATGAAGCATGGAATGTTGTTAAGGACTACTGTAACTGCCTGGTGTATACTGCTAATACCGAAGGTGTGTATGTCAGGACAAGCTCCTTCTCCGGTAAGTTCCCGGTGCAGTCTATAACACCGGTCAGTACAATAGGTGCGGGTGATAATTTCAATGCCGGGATGCTAACCTCCATTTACCGTTTGAAAATCAGGAATACGCAGCTTGCTGAAGCAGGGGATAAGGAATGGTCAGAGATCATCGGCACAGCTGTCGCATTTGCCACTCATGTATGTCTTAGCTATGAAAATTATATCTCTGAAGAATTTGCCAAAAAGCTTATTGACATTGAGTAAAGTGTGGATATTAATACAAGGATAAATTCTGCTTCAATATTTTTTAAACGCAAAGAGCGCAAGGTCCATCTTAGGTGGATAAGAAAGCGGAGCGCGCAAAGGGATATATTTTATGCTTCTTGGCGTCCTTTGCATACGCTTAGAGAACTTTGCGGTTAATAATTCTATTCCTCATATTGGTTTTGCATGTGTCAGCAGGTACTGTTCTGCTTCGAGCGACCAGATATAATCGTTGTCTGCAACTATTTTATGAAGATCACTGTAAAACTCATCCTTTTCTCCAAGTGTCTCCAGGTCATTCAATGATACAAGAGGCATGGAAATATTAGTATAGATGAGTTTCTTGCCACCGGGTATATCCGGCAGGTTAAGAGTTGTATTCACCACGGCATCGAGACCTCCTACATGAGTGATCATAACTGCCGGGTTGATCTTACCCGAGGCCATCATCTCCAGGGATTCTTTCATGTCATCCGTGTTGCCTCCCGATGTACCTACAATATGGGTAAAGGAATAATGTACGTTATAGAAATTGAATTCAGCTTTGAAATCCGGATTTGTCGGACCTGCGAAGAAATTGAGGCAACCATCCATACCAAGTATTGCATCACCTGTTTCAACCACCGGTTTCACAGGGGCAAACACGAAAACATCATCGTATCCCTGTCCTCTTGCCAGGTCACGCAGGTGACTCGCAGGATCTTTCATTCCGGATGTATTTACATAGATCAGTTTAATTCCCATTGAAGCGGCATGCCCTGGTGTAAAAAGCGAAGCTGCTCTTGACAGTCTTTTCTCATCAATATCAGTTACAACAAGAAGCGAAGGCTTGCGTTCCTGATGTAAAGCATAGTCGATTGCTCCGAGCCCCATCGGGCCCACACCTGCCAGGATAGCCATCTTTCCCCCAATTTTTATGCCCATTTTATGGATATACGTACCCGGATGCACATGATAAGATGCATGGAATGCGCCAACTATACATGACATGGGTTCTGAGAGAGATGCAGGGAAGAATGCTTCTCCCTCATAAGATAGCAGGCAGTCCGCCTCCATTACGATAGAAGGTATTATTATGTATTTTGCATCACCGCCAATATAGGGAAAAGAGTATCCTGGGGCATCCAGGGTACCCATTTTGCTCATCGCAGGCTGAATTGAGAATTTTTGTCCCGTGTGGAACCTGTTTTGCCATTTCTTTCCCACCTCAACAATAGTACCTGCAAACTCATGTCCGATTATTGTAGGATTTTCTGCCACATTATCGGGTACCCTTTTATGATCGGCACCCTGTAAAGCAGCCTTATGCGATGACATGCAAATACTATCCGAGATGACATGAGCTAGTATTTCATCATCTTTAATCTCCGGCAACTCGAACTCCTCAAGCCGCAGATCTTTTTTACCGTATATCCGTACTGCCTTTGTTATCATCCTATACTATTATCTCTTGTTTCTCAATTCTCACTCCCGCCCGAACGTATCGTCCGGTACGGGCGGGCTCACTCTCACTCTCTACCCCAGCATCACCTGTCCCCCTGTGACAGGCAGAGCCTGACCTGTTTCGTATTCCTGGTCTATTAAATACAGTATCGCTTTCATAATATCTTCAAGTCTGCATCCTCTTTTAAGTGGAACCTGGTCTTCATAAAATTTCCTGACATCTTCTATTGTCTTTGCACCGGGAACCTTGCCTGTCTTCAGGTACTGGTGAAAGAGCCCTTTATGGGGATCGGACCAGAGCGGACCTTCATAATAGTTACCGGGGCATACTGCGTTGACCTTTATCCTGTGAGGAGCAAGTTCAAGCGCAAAGGATTGTGTCAGTCCTATACCTCCGAATTTTGCACCGGCATAGGCAAAGTTCCTGTTGCTGCCCTTTAGTCCCGATTTTGAGTTTATCTGGATTATATCCATATAATAATCAGGTTTTTCCCTGTTCTGGAGCTTCATTACTTCCGAGGCATACTTTGCACAATAGAAATATCCCGAATAGTTAACTTCTGTGGTCTTTAAGAAAATATCAGGATCCATCTCGTCAAGTCCTCCTGCATGAAGGATCCCTGCATTGCTTATCATGATATCCAGTCCTCCGAATTCCCTGACTGTTTCAATAACCAATTTTTTAACAGATTCAGGATCAGAGACATCTGTTTTTATAAAAAGTGCCTTGTGTGGTGTTTTCTCTGATGTAAGTTCAGAAATAAAACCTTTGCCGGTCTCTTCATTAAGGTCTGCAACAATAACGTTCACCTGGCGTTCAAAAAGAGCCTTTGCTATACCTGCCCCGAAGCCCTGAGCTCCCCCGGTAACAATAGCAATTTTGTTGTTAAATTTGCTTCCATATTCCTGAGCAGCAGCAACTTTCCTTCTGTAGTTTTCCACTTCCCAATTATCTATGAATTCAACCTGCTCTGGTGTCATAAATTTTATTCCCCCGCATTGTGATGCATAATAGCTGATCCTTATAAGATCCTCATATACATCGAGAGCTGTATCGGCAGCAATGCAATTGTCGGCAATTGCAAACACACCCATATTCTTTATTATAATTATCCTTGGCTTGTACCCGTATTCATCTGAGAAATGCGGCAGTTGGTACCTGATTGAGTCAATTATCTTTTCAGGTGTGGATACCTGTTCGATATACATGTATCTTGTTTTGCAATATACAATGGTATCGGGTGTGAGTGGAAGAGAAATCTTGTGATATTCCTGCTGGTTCCGGTAAAACATTGCCAGCAATGAGTTGTGCCTGAACCTGATAATACCGGGTTTGTCATCCGATAGTAACATCCTGATACCGGGAAGTACCCTGTTAAGAGCAGGATCATATGGTAAGGGAGATATCTCAGTAAGAGGGGTTAGATGTCCATCTGCCTTATTATCTATCTCCCGGTACAGCTCTTTGATCTCATCTGTGGTATCTGCAGCTGTAAAGACCCCATGGTTTTCAAGAAAAATGACATGAGGATCACAGTTATACTTTTCGCGATATGAGGACAGCTCTGAGTTAAGTTTTTTGAATAACATGTAGCCGGGATCTGTATAAGGAACAAACAGGACTATATCGCCAAACAGGTTATGAATGATGCTTTTTGCATTTCTACTGCAGAGAATACCGTTTATCCTGGTGGGATGCAGATGAACCACAAACCGGTATTGAATTATCTCATGTAGTGAGGTCTCCACTGATGGACGTCTGCTCCTGTCTTTTCCGGTGATACTTAATAAAATATCAGTTTTGACCTGTTCTTCCCTGGTTGCGGGATCTTCAGAATATATGCTTTCGGAAATAATCTTCAGCCGTTCCCTGCTGAGAGTGACCAGGCCTTCCTCAGTCAGTCCTGATAATGGCTGGCCGCTTGCTTTTATCCAGAGGGTCTTATCATCTTTAAATGAGGTATTTCCTCCTCCTGCTATTACATACCTGGTATCGCTACCGTAATACTCTGAGATTTCTATCAGATCACTAATTTCCGGTCCCATGGTTATACTTGTTTAAGTAATATTCTATTACCAGTTGCCCCAGTTCAATGAGGCTTTCTCTCTGTTTATTGTGATGTGTCCCGTCAGGAAGTACATAACCCTGCCTGCCATCTGACCTCAGATATTGGTGGGCAGCAATTATACAGGTTCCGTTCCATGCTATTTGTCTGAGACTGTCATCGATCTCTGCATTATCACGGGCAGTAACCTTCAGAGGAAGCATTTCAGGTGTATTATGTTCTGTGCCGAATGTAATCACATATCCTCTTTTATCAAAGAACTTTACATAATCCTTTAGCTTGTTTATATCATTTCTGCCCGGAATTAATTCAATGCATTCCACACCTATCTTTTTAAGCGAATGATGAAGTCTTTCCGGGTCAGATTCAAAATCTGTAATGTAACCTGAAGGATCATCAAGCAGAACAGGATAGCAGGGTATGCCTCCCGATTTTATGATAATCTTTATTATCTTCTTCAGTTCAAGAAAGGAATCATTATCTTCTTCAACAAAGGCTGCCCCGCCGCTTTTAAGAAGGTATGAGCGAATTTCATTTTCCAGTGCTGTGGGATCATACATTCCAGCCCTTGATTTTTTGCCACCGTAAAGATTTTCAAGAAATCTTGTCTGTTCGTCGGCATTTGCAAAGTTCTCCATTGCCATTATCCTCAGGGCTTTTGCTATATGACGTTCCCTTACAAGTTCGTGGGCATGCTCTCTTCTTATTGTATCATAAGATAATACCAGGGAAGGATGATCGGGGACTATCAGGTTATTAAGCTTATCGATCATAGCCTTTACCTGTACCTGGGTTTCTCTTATCACGCTTCTGAGCTGGAGCTTTTGTATCAGGCCTGTTCGAAAGGGATAGTCGAGACCTTTACCGCTAAAGTATATTCTTCCGGGATTATGAGGGTCATTAATCCTTATGCCTTTTTCCTGTTCTTCCTTCATAAGTCCGATGAACTCAATGTTGAACATTGGGAAGATCCCGTTTTCCACACATCCCTTATGAAACTCGTTATAACCGTCAGCCACATAGAAATCGTTGATTCCAAGAACAGCGATATTTTCTTCCACTGCCATCCTGAAAACCGTTTTAAGATCCATGAATGCACTGAATGAGTAAGGTGTATGTATATGTCCGTTTGCCTCCCTGAATTCAGGGAATGTTTTTCCATTCATTTCTTTTTTCAATACATCATATGGTGGAAAACCATCAAGAAAGTGTTTCATTTATGTTATTGTATTTCTGATTTTATTATGGTATTAGATATAAGTCTGTTTATTATCGTTATCTCCTCACTGGTTAATCTGAAAGCGGAAGCTTTTACATTTTCAAGCACCTGTTCCGGATTCCTTGCTCCGGCAAGTGCACAGGTTATTCCCGGCTGTTGGATAGTCCAGTTAAGTACCAGCTGCGGCAGCGTTACTTCGCGTTCATTTGCCATTGCAACCAGCTGTTCATTAAGTTTAAGAATTGCTGAAAAATTAGGCTCACGAAAATATATAGTTGATGGTCTGGTGTCTCCTTCATTGAACCTGTGGCCCTGCTTTATCCTGCCTGCAAGTAAGCCTCTCTGCAGCGGGCTGTAAGCGAGTATCCCAATATTGTTTTCAATGCAGTATGGTATTATTCCCTTTTCAATGTTCCTGTTAACCATGCTGTACGGGACCTGGTTGGATGCAATGGTCAATGTTTCACTGGCTTCTTTCATCAGTTCTTCTGAATAATTACAAACGGCTCCTGCCCTGATCTTACCTTTTTTTATCAGCACCGAGAGGGCTTCCATGGTCTCTGAAACAGGTGTGGTGGGATCGGGCCAGTGTATCTGGTATAGATCTATGTAGTCTGTCCCCAGGCGACGCAGGCTCATGTCACATTCATAAAAGATCTTATCCCTGGAAGCATGACGGTAGAGATCAGTATCATGTCCGTTATTGTCTTTTGTGGAGAAGTAGAAAGATCCCTTTTTATCATACCAGGAAAGTCCGAATTTTGTAAGGATCTGCACCTGTGATCTTTTCCCTTTTATTGCTTTGCCGGTCAGTTCCTCGCTCAGGCCAAATCCATAAACTGCTGCTGTATCAATAGTGGTCATGCCACGGTCAATGGCAGTCTCGATAGCTCTAACAGCATCCACGGAATCAGCACCTCCCCACATCCATCCCCCAATTGCCCAGGCTCCGAAAGCCAATGATGATATTTTAATGTCAGATTTTCCTAAAGTCCTGTATTCCATAAGCTATAATAATTTAATACTACCAGTTAATGACTTCATCAGGTACTGTAATTAGCGAATCATAAATCCAGTCGGCATTAGCTAGTTCTTCTGGCCGGAAGGTTGATGTAACAGCCATGCACCTGCATCCTGCTGCTTTTCCTGCCTTGATGCCACTTACTGCATCTTCAACCACAAGGCATTCAGATGTCTTTAATCCAAGGTCAGCCGCAGCCCTTAGATATATGTCAGGCGCAGGCTTTCTGCGGGTAACATCCTGCCCGGTAATGATTGCATCAAAGAGACCAGGATCCAACCCTGTCTCATTAAGGTTAACCATCACTTTAATATGGTCAGCACTTGTTGCCAGGGCAAGGACAAGATCCCTGTTCCTGCATCTTTCGATAAATTCGGTTGCTCCTGGCAATGGATCAAGCTGTCCCTTCACAATCTCAGAATATATGGTGTAAGTTCTGTATTTTGCCTTTTCTATATCTATGTTTATCCCGTACTTTTCTGCCACACCGCCTATATACCTGTTTTCACCTGTTCCGACGAATGGAAGGAAATCTCCTTCTGTGACCTTTTTCCCTATCTCTTCAAACATCATAATTGCTGCTTTGCAAATAAACTGTTCGGAATCGACCAGAACACCGTCCATATCGAAGAGTACACCTTTGATCATCTGAATATTTTTTCTATTTCCCGGACCTTTGATTCAGAGAGAGGGCTTTTACCTCCGCTCAATTCTGTGATAAGAGTCATCTTTGCAGCGTTTTCCAGGACCTCAATCCTGTCAAATGCCTGAAGGAGTGAAGTGCCTGAAGCTACTATACCATGGTTCTCAAGGAGAAGAATTTCGGATTTAATAATACTCCCGGCAACCAGTTCTGCCAGTTCATCTGTCCCCATAAGAGCATAAGGTACCATGAGAGGTTCTCCAAGGATAGCCGTGGCTTCTGCCGTAAGGTTTGTGTCAATCTTATGTTTTGTTGCAGTAAAACTTGATGCAAACAGGGGGTGAGCATGAATAATAGCCTTAACTGATCTTTGCTTCCTGTATATTGCAAGATGCATACCTGTCTCAATTGATGGCTTAAGGTCAGGGGTCAGATTCTTTCCCATGATATTTACTATTCCAACCTCTTTCCATCTCATAAAACCTTTATCGGTAGCTGACGGGGTAATCAATACAATATCATCTGACACCCTTTGGGAAATATTGCCGCCTGAAGTTGTCGTCAGTCCCCTTTCATAGAGTCGTCTCATGAATCGGGCAACCTCTTTTCTTTCAGTCCTGTATTTTGCATCATGTGTCATAATTATTTCTGAACCAGGTCAATAACACCATTAAGTACATATTTGGGGCTGTATGGGAACCTGACGATATCCTCCCTTGATGTAATTCCGCTTAATACCAGCAATGTGTCTATCTCTGATTCAAGTCCGCACAGCACATCCGTATCCATCCTGTCACCTATCACAATTGTATCTTCCCGGCGTATCCCCAGCCTTTTAAGAGCACTTCTCATCATCAGGGGATTGGGCTTGCCTACAAAATATGCATTTTTGCCGGATGCAATTTCAATAGGAGCTATAAGTGCTTTTGTCGATGGTGTTATCCCAACCTCTGCCGGACCACTGACGTCTGAATTTGTCCCAATAAGCTTTGCCCCTTTGAGAACCAGGTTAAGTGCAAGTTGTATCTGTTCAAAATTATAGTTATGTGTGTCACCGACTATCACATAATCAGGATTTACATTGTTAACGGTATAACCTACGCTATAAAGTGAATGGATTAAACCGGCTTCACCAATGACATAAGCACTGCCGTCAGGTTTCTGACTGGCGAGGAAGCTGGCTGTTGCCAGAGCACTGGTGTAAAAATGTTCTTCACCGACCTTTATCCCGAGTCTCTTTAGTTTCTCGTGCAACTCTTTGGGAGTCCTTTCGCTTGAGTTAGTAAGGAAAAGGAAATTTTTGCCTGTTGATTCGAGCCACTCCACGAAGTCGGTCACGCCGGGCAATAACCTGTTTCCATGGTATATTACTCCGTCCATATCTATTATGAACCCCTGCTTGTTACGGATTCTGTCAATTGATTCTTCCATATATAAATTTTATCAGACAAAGATACCCATGATTTTGATTTTTCAGTTGTTAATTTAATGAGTATTCGGAAATTTTCAAATTTGGTAAACGTAGATTATAATCCGCGTCAACCGTATTAACCCATTCTGCGATCTTCGCTCCTATAAAGGATATGCAGAAGAGTAGGGAATATGATAAGAAGCAAAGGCATAGCAATGACAAAACCACCTATCACAGCAATTGCCAAGGGCTGGTGCATCTGTGCCCCGGTCCCGATGCCAAGTGCAAGGGGCATAAGTGCAATAATGGCTCCCAAAGCAGTCATCAGCTTAGGTCTAAGCCTGGTAGAGATAGCAAATACAAGGGAATCGTCGACGGATCCTTTTAGCCTGTTAGTTGAATATTGCTGAAAAGTGAATATTGCATTTTCTCCTATTATTCCTACCATCATGATCAGGCCTGTGTAACTGCCCACATTAAGTGGTGTTCCTGTTATGTACAAAGCTATCAGGCTGCCTGATACTCCCAGGACAGCGATAAACAGTATGGCGATGGCAGCCCTGAAATCCCTGAACATAAATAACATTAAAGCAAATACAAGCAAACTGGAAAGAATAAGT